>Ga0070697_100002689_pt1 | contig 13682 bp, 9 predicted proteins | sample KBSK1501metaG_FD_65475 | JGI IMG/M metagenome (GOLD analysis project Ga0070697, IMG submission 65475) | Corn, switchgrass and miscanthus rhizosphere microbial communities from Kellogg Biological Station, Michigan, USA - KBS K1-50-1 metaG | ecosystem: Host-associated > Plants > Roots >... | reverse complement strand
GTTTAGCGGCGACGGTCAACCGATAGCCTGGGCCCAGTGCGAGGCGAGGTAGTCCTTCGCCTGGGTAGCCTGAGCATCAGTGAGGAAGGTCGGCTTGCCGTTCACGGGCGCCAGCTTGGCAGCCGCAGCGGAATCGATCTTCCCGGACTTCTGCATGGCGGCCATCCGGACCGGCCGCGCCAGTCCCCTCAGCCACGCGTTCTGCCCATCATCCGAATAGAGGTACTCCATCCAGAGCCGTGCGGCCGCCGGGTGGGGGGCCTGCTTGTTGATCGCCTGGTTGTAGTAGTCCCCGAGGATGGCGTTGCTGGGCGTAAAGACCTTCCAGGTCGGCACGTCCTTGCCATGGGCGGCCGACAGGTAGTCCCAGTCGAAGACGACCGGCGTCGTCCCGTTTTTCACCGTCGCGGTTGTCGCCTGCACCGGCACGAAGTTACCCTTCTGCTTCAGCTGCTTGAAGAAGTCCACGCCCTTACTGATGTCATCCGCCGAGCCGCCGTTGGCAATCGAGGCCATCATGACGCCGTTGAGCGCCGCGTTAGCCTTCGTTGGGTCGCCGTTCAGGGCGACCTTGCCCTGGAACCCGGATCCCAGCAGGTCCTGGAGCGACGTCACCGCCGGCACTTTGGCGGAGTCGTAGCCGATCGACATGTAGCCGCCGTAGTCCTGGACCCAAAGGCCGGTCGACTCCTTCTGGTTGTCGAGGATGTCATTCCAGGTTTGCACCTTGTACGGCGCGTAGAGGTCCAAATTGGCGAGCGTGACGGCCTTACCGATGTCGAGGACATCGGGAGCCCGGCTGGTCCCCGCGAGCTGCCTCACGGCGTTCACCTCATCCTGGCTGCTGCCATTGGGATTCGCGGAGTCGATCGGAATCCCATATTTGGCGGTGAAGCCGGTGATGATCTCGCCATAGTTGGCCCAGTCCGGCGGCACGGCGATGATGTTGAGCTTGCCTTCCTTCTTGGCCGCGGCGATCAGGGCGGCCATGCCACCCATATCGGCGGCGGACTTGGCGTTGGCGGCGCTTGTAGTCGAGCTTGAGGTGGTCTGTCCGCATGCCGTGAGCAGGACGAGGGCACCGGCAAGGATGCTCAGTCGGCGCGCAGCCCCGCTCATCATCTTTCCCCCTCGAGCTGGCCGCCCCCGGCCAGAAAGTCGCGTCGCCGAAGCCAAACGTATTCCATGTTCCCCTCCCTTCAGAGTCGGGCTAGTGTCTTCCCCCCGTTTAACCATCTCCCGGACGGGTTGTCAAGGAGCGGCCGATTAAGGCCTGGGTGTCCCTGGACACCCAGGAATCAGAGCTGACGGAAATGGGTGGCCAGGCTGAGGGTGGCCGCGGAGGCTACGATCGATGCAAGGCGGCATGGTCTATCGTGGGTGGACACCGGAGCCCAGCGTGAGTAAGGGGAGACAATGACCACACTCAAGAACCGTCCGAAGACCGCACTCCTCGTCATCGACGTGCAGAACGGCGTCGTCAAAGGGGCTCACGAGCGCGACGCCGTCGTCGCGAACGTCGGCGGCCTTGTCGAGAAGGCGCGGCGGGAACGAGTTCCCGTTGTCTGGGTCCAGCACTCCGACGAGCAGCTTGCGCGGGGGAGCGACGACTGGCGAATCGTCCCCGAACTGACTCCGGGCGACGCCGAGCCGCTCGTCGAGAAGAACTACGGCGACTCTTTCGAGGACACCACCCTCGAGACCGTGCTGTCAGGCCTTGGAGTCGGGCGACTCGTCGTTGTCGGTGCACAGACCGATGCGTGCATCCGCTCGACGCTTCACGGCGCGTTCGTCAGGGGATACGACGCAACCCTTGTCAGCGACGCCCACACGACGGAGGACCAGACGGCATGGGGGGCGCCGCCGCCGGACAAGGTCATCGCGCACACGAACCTGTACTGGACCTACCAGACGGCGCCAGGGCGGACGGCCGGGACGATCAAGACCGAGGCGGTCGACTTCGGCGGAACGTCCTGAAGCGTGTAAGACGGCCCTAGGAGAGACGGTGCGAATGAAGGGTCGGGCATCGGCCCGACCCTTTCTTGATCCGGCTCCGCGTCCTAGTGGCTGTTTACATAGGCGATCAGGTCGGGAAGCAGGTTTGCTGCGTTCGGGGTACCGAGGCCGGTCACCGGATCCCATCCCGTTGTGGCGGGATAACCGGCCACCGGGGGATCAAACGCCGCGTTGTTGCCGGTCGTCACGTCGTAGAAGTCACTCGCGTACGTCGCCGGGTTGAACGCGAGTGCGTAGAGCGCGGGATTGATGTAGCCGAGCTGGTGGCCGCCGTTCATCTCATTCGCCACGGCGATCAGGCCGGCCCATTGCGGCGAGCTCGAGCTCGTGCCGCCGATCACATACCAACCCGTGTCATGGACGTTGGTGCTGTAGCCCGGGTTGGTGATGTAAATCAACACGCCGGTCCGGCTGCTCGCCTGGAGCCCGATGTCGGGCACCCCGCGCATCGAGTTGATGGCGGTACTCCCGGCGGGCAGGTTGTTCTGGAAGGATGGCTTGCTAAAGACGTGGCTGAAGCCGCCTCCCGCATCGATCCAGCCGACCTCCCGAACCCCTGGATGGGATTGGCAGTTGACTGGAGGCGAGACGCTATCCACAGTCAGGCCGGTGCTGGCATCGGTGCACTCGTAGGTCCCGCCGACTCCGGTCACCAACGGATCGGAGGCCGGCCACCAGACGGCCGGGTTCGGCAGCAGGGTGCCCCCTACATGAACGGGCGTCTTCAAGAGACCGGCACTACCGAAATCCCCCGACGACGCGAAGACGGTGACCCGGTTGGCCTGGGCCGCCTGGAAGGCGAAGCGCAGGTTCTCAAGGGCAGCCGTGCCGCCGTTGAAGGCTTCTTCGGTTGACGCAAAGCTCTGCGAGATCACCGACCCGCGGTGCTGGGCGATCACGGTTGCCTCGGCTTTGAAGAAGTCCGGGAAGCCCTGGACGCCGAGCGTCTCGGCCGTTGGGGTCGTCACCAGCAGGATGTTGGCCAACGGCGCCATCGAGTGCGCCCACTCGACATCGAGCGCGACTTCGATTGCCCAGGCGCTCCGGTCCTCCTGGCCGGTCGAGTTGCTGCTACTTGGCAGCGGGTTGGTCGAGGTGTTGCCTTGCTGGAACTCGCTGAAGGTCGGGCCACTGCAGCCCGCCGCCGTGCCTTCCTCGCCGCACATGTGCGGCAAGCCGAACGCGTTATTGAAGATCTTCAGGTCGTGGCGCATCGTCTCGCTGCCGAAGGCGTCGACGATGATGATCGTTTGCCCCTGGCCCTGGTGACCGCTGGCGAGGAGTGGCGTAAGGTTGTACGAATTCTGCTCCGCCGTCGGGTTGAAACAGCGCCGCTTGATGGCGTTGCACTGGGCCTGTGTCGGCGGTACTTCGCCCACGTTAACGAGCTGGATGTCACTGAAGCCAGGATGGAACACGACTCCCGAAGCCACCGGAGGCACCGAGAACAGGGCTGAACCGAGCGCCATCGCTCCCATAGCTACCGGGGCGATCTTGCGTGCGGTAGAACGAACGACAGATTGAAGCATGCTTCCTCCTCCCAGAGTGTTTGCGCCGCCCTCGGGTTCACCCTATCAACGGTCATCGCGCGTGTCAAGGAACCGTTAATTCCGATCAACGCTCGGCAGGCGAGCTTAGGGAAGCTCCTCAAGAGGCTGGGCGCCACTTCAGAACGGGGCGAACCTGACCTGCTTAACGCGGGTGCCACCGCTTAGCCCGGTTGCTGCAGCGATGAGCAGCCGCCGGCTCTGCTTGGCCGACGGCTGCCCGAAAACGGTTCCGTTAGCTGGCGAACGCGCAGGTCGCGAAGATCCCGATAGTGTGGGATACGGTGTCCTCGTTCTGCACCGCAGCTAGGAAGACGAAAGTAGTGCCACCGTTGGTGGTACCCACGGTCAGCTCCCGAATCACGGTGTGAAAGTTCGCCGTCCCTTCACCCACGACCGCTGCCCCGCCGCCCAGCACCTTCTTTCCTGACGGGCAGGACACGGTGTCGCGCACGAATCCGCTGGCTGGCACAACGAAGGTGGCCTCGACCATCTCGTAGCCGGAGAGTCCTGGCGTCCCTTGCGGTCCAGCCGGTCCCTGCGGTCCGGCGGGCCCTGCTGGTCCGGTTGCTCCCTGCGGCCCCGCGGGTCCCTGTGGCCCAGTTGGCCCCTGTGGCCCCGTTGGCCCCTGCGGCCCAGTCGCTCCAGTGGCTCCCTGGGGTCCAGCGGGTCCTGGCGGCCCGGCCGGGCCCGCGGGTCCGACCTGGTTCCAGTGAATTGCTACCTCGTCCGGGTGGCATGCGCGCAGCGACGGCCTTCGCGATGACGGGTCGATAACGCGCAGCTTGCCGGACGACTTCTGGAAGCAGCCGCTTATCACCCCGCCCGGTCCCGGAATCGAAGCAAAAACCGGTATCGCTAGCAGCCCGATAAGAGCGGCACAGAGTAAACCCAGCAAGAGCCGGGAGCGGAACGGAAATCTGAGTTTCATCTCTCTCCTCCATCTTCATGTGAACGAACTTCACAATCGCTCGGCTGAAGACGGGTGGGTCGCGCGCTGAGCCTCGACTTCTCGGGCCCCCGAAGCGCGCCAGCGTAAGGTCCCCTTGCGTAAATGTTCCCCCGCTCACGAAAACGCAATGCCGCCCGCCCACTTACGGGCCCGCTAGACACCTCTTTCGGTGAAGCTCCTACCCCACTGAGTGAATGAGTTCTCCCGCATATTCCGCCACTCGTGACCTGACCGATGCGGTGCACGCCTCGTACACCGATGCGGTCGAGGTTAGACGCGTGCGACGTCAGCGCCGTAATGCGCAGGGGCGTTGGCGTTTACGCTACCGTGCACGCTCAACGGATTTGCGCATCGCGCTACTCATTGCTCTCCTTTTCAGGCTACCGAAACAAGGAGTGCCGTGATACGGCCAGCGGTCTGGGGCGACATTGTGGGTTGGCCTTGGATTCACTGAGTGCGAGGATCAGACGGCCGCAAGTTAAACGTTAGGTTTCGCCGCGTCCGAGGGTAACCCTCGATCTGGGACGCAGGACGACTCTGTACTCCCTTGCCCGCTGCCATCTGTCTGATTTCCTTTTAGCGCTGTTTTGTCTATGCCGTCAGTTAAGCCGTCAGGAGGGTCGCCTGGCCGAGCCGCCTGACTCCTGTGAGTAACCGAGGCTAGTTCGGCGGTCACTCCCCAAATTCGAAACTGGCGGGGGCGCGCCGGGATCGATCCGTCCGTCGACAGCGCCAAGGATGCCGACCAGCGGTTTTGAAGTTGGTCACGGCAACGTCCACAGCGTGCGCTGGCTACCACGCGTCGGTCGGTCGTGAAATTCGGCGTGAGGGAGTGTGAAGCGAAACCGTCCACGGTGGTCCGCGCGCGGCCGACGCTTATGCCATCAATTGTGCCGCCATTTAAATTGCCGTCGGCATGACCGCTTGGAAGTGGACGTCCGCTGAGCGAACCAGGCCAGGGCGCGGCGGAAGAAGGCGCCCAGGGTTGCGGCCACCTCGTCGCCAAGCAGGGCGATCACGACTACGCCGTGTTCACGGTGCGCGAAGGGAGGCTCGTGGCCCTCCGCGATTGCCGTGACGGGCAAGAAGCGAGGGCGATCGCGGGCATCGAATAGGCGCACTTCGGCTCAGCTTTGGGCTCCAGCGCGTGCCATGGCAAGCGCCTGCTCGAGCTCCATGCTGCGGCCCTCCTGCCAACAGCGCTCCGCCTCGTCCTCGGTGAGCTGCGCGCGGGCTTCGGCAGCCGGGTCCCCTTCCAGCATGCCACCGAAGCCGGGCGGCGCACCGCCGCCTATACGATCGCTTATAGACGCGGCCGCGCCCGCGAACTTCAACGCCTGTCGTGGCCGTCCCTCCCACGCCGCCAGGAAGGCCAGGTCTCGAAAGGCCAACGCGATCCCGGTCGCGTTGCCCGCCTCCTGAAACAACGCCAGCGCCTCCAGCGCCGCCGACCAGGCCTCGCCCGGGCGGCCGGCTCGGCCACGGGCGAAGGCAAGCCAGATCAGGTCGAAGGCCAGCTGAAGGCGGTCGCCCAGGCGCCGCCAGATCCGGACAACTTCTTCGAGTTTCGCGATCGCCCTCTGCCAGTCGCGCGCCCGGGCATCACGGATCACCGACATGGCGAGAGCCCGCGCGACGCCGTGCTCCAGTTCCGCGGTTCTGAACAGGGCGAGGCTCTCCTCGAGCATGTCGCCCGAACCGTCGAGGTCTCCGATCGCGCCCGCGACGAATGCTTGGTTGTAGAGCGCCTCGGCGATTCGTCCCGGCTCGCCCAGCTCGCGCTCGATGGCAAGCGCCTCGCCGTAGAAGGCTCCGGCACTCGCATGGTCGATCTGCCACCAGGCTATGCCGCCCGCTCCGGTCAGGGCCTTGGCCCTCGCCGCTGTCCTGCCCTGCCCTGCCGGCATCGCAAGCAGCTCGTCGAGCCAGGCGCGTCCCTCGGTGAGGTGGCCATGCTGATGCCAGAACCGCCATAGTGCGCCGGCCGCCTTCTGGCCGAGGTCGGCTTCGCCTGTGTCGATCGCCCAGCGTAGCGCCGCGCGCAGGTTGTCGAGCTCGCGCTCGCACTGCTCGAGCCAGGCAGCCTGCTCCGCGCCGGTCAGCTGCTCCTCTGCCTGGAGGGCGACGTTCAGAAAATACTCACCGTGACGACGACGGATGCCCTCGAGCTCGCCCTCGGTCACGAGCGCTTCGTGGCCGAACTGCCGGATCGTCTCGAGCATCGTGAACCGTGGAAAGCCGTCTGTCGGGTCGATTGATTTAATCAGCGATTTGTCCACCAGCGCCGAGAGTCCCTCCAGGGCGTCCAGATCGAGCCCTTGCGGTTCAGCGACCGCCTCCGCGGCTTCCAGCGTCCAGCCGCTACTGAAAACCGAAAGCCGCCTGAACAGGCTCTGCTCCGGCTTCTCGAGGAGGTCGTAGCTCCAGGCGATCGCGCCTCGCAAGGTTCGCTGGCGTTCCGGCAAGGTGCGACCACCAGATGCCAGCAGGGAGAGACTGCCCTCGAGCCGGGCAAGGATCTGTTGAGGAGTCAGCACCTTTACGCGTGTGGCGGCAAGTTCGATGGCGAGCGGCAATCCGTCCAAGCGAGCTGTCAGCTTGGCCACGGCCTGAGCGTTCTCACTGGTGAGCCGGAAGCGCTGTTGGACCGCGAGGGCGCGCTCCGTGAATAGCCGCACTGCCTCGGAGCGGCTCAGGGTATCGAGATCGGCAGTTGATTTAGGGTCCGGCGGTTCCAGCGGAGGAACTACATACTCGCGTTCTCCGCGAAGTGAGAGCACGACTCGCGATGTGATCAGTACTTTCAGCTTCGGTGCCGCTGAGACCATTTCCTCGATGACCCGGCCTGCCGCAACGAGCTGCTCGAAATTGTCGGCGACCAGCAGCAGTTCCCTATCGTGCAAACGTGCCTTGACTGTTTCCAGGATCGGGACGCCGGCGACTTCCGCAACGCCGACGGCGCGCGCAATGACAGCGGGAACCAGGCCGGGGTCCGTCACCGGCGCGAGGTCCACGAAGAAGGCGCCATCCGCGTAGTCGCGCAGTGTTTGTGCGGCAACCTGCAGGGCCAGGCGGGTCTTCCCCGTTCCTCCCGGACCGGTGAGCGTCAGGAGACGCACTCCACGGAGCAGATGACGGATCTCAGCAATCTGGTCGTCCCGTCCGACGAATGAGGTCAGCTGGAGTGGCAAGTTGTTTGGTCTGGCGTCGAGGCTCCGGGGTGGCGGAAACTCAGCCGGGAGTCCGTCGATCACCAGGTCGTAGAGATGCTCGGGCTGGACGATATCTTTCAGGCGGTGGTTCCCGAGGTCGCGTAGACGAGCTCCAGCCGGCAGAGACTGCTCGGTGAGCGCCCGGGTCGCGTCGGAAAGAATCACCTGCCCGCCGTGTGCTGCACTTGCGATCCGAGCCGCACGGTGCACGTCCATCCCTACGTAATCCGAACCGCTCACCACGCCGTCGCCGGTGTGGAGACCCATTCGGACGCGGACCGAGAAACCCTCCGGCCAGCCGTGGGCGGCGAGGCCGAGCTGCCCTGCGACCGCGGCTCCGACTGCTGCCGGAGCGCTCGAGAACGCGGCGAAAAAGGAATCGCCTTCAATGCCGACTTCGGCCCCGCCCGCATTCGCAATCGCTTGCCGGATGATCAGCTGATGTTCCTTTAGCACCGTTGCATACCGATCGCCCAGCTCCCGGAGCAGACGCGTTGAGCCTTCGATGTCGGTGAACAGGAAGGTGACTGTGCCAGTAGGCAGCTCAGCCATTAATCTCGGAATCTAGCGCTACCTCGTCGGAACCGCGCCGCACGTGATGTTCATGGCGGCGGCCGTCATGGTTGCAGCGCGGTCTGAGGCGATCAGCGCGGCCATGTTGCCAACGTCGGCCAGCGACGTCAGCCGCCTCAGCATGGTTTTGTCCCGCATCCAGGCGACGTGCTCATCACGCGTCATCGGGTGACCGGTCCCGTAGGCCGGACTGGTGCCGCCAGCCGCGGGAAACGCTTCCGGGATACCGGTTGTATGCAACCAGACGACCCGAATCCCGAGCGGGCCGAGTTCGCACGCCCACTGACGGCAGAGGCTTTCCACTGCGTCGAACGCGACTCCGGTGCCACCCACCTCGGGGATGGCCTGGCGCGCCGTCGCGGCGGTTATCGTCATGATCACGCCCCGGCGGCGGGTTGCCATGTGCCGCGCAGCAGCTCGCGAGGTCAGGAATTGCGACCTGACTGCGATCGTGATCGGCCTGGCAAAGTCTTCAAGGGCCATATCCAGCAGGTTGCTGCCGTGAACATCTGCATGACTGATCGCGTTGAAGGAGATATCCAGGCCGCCAACTTTCCGAGTGATGGCTGCGGCGTGGTCTTCGACCTGGCGTTCATCCAGCGCATCGACCTTGTCAACCTCGGCCCTGCCGCCCGCCGCTGAGATTTCGCCAGCAACCCTGTCCAGCGACGCCCGAGTTCGACCGGCCAGGAAAACGCGCGCTCCTTCCCGAGCGAAAGCGCCGGCGACGGCGGCGCCGATTGCCCCACCGGCACCGTATACCACTGCGTTCTTGTTCTCGAGAAGCACCGTCATCCCTCCCGTTGATCAGGCTTTGAGTTGAAGCTATGGATCGGAAGACTACCGATCCGTTCCCGATCTACGACCGCGAGATCAACGGTATCAAGGAGTACAAGAAGGGCTTCTCTGGCGGGCACGGCGAACGCCAACGAACGACGATGAACGCGGGCGATCTATCGGGCAGAAGACCCATAATTGCGGCCATGGCCACGACCCGACGAGCCGACATGTTTATCGATCTCAAGGACGACCCGCGTGAGAATGGACCAACGTTAGGCGACGAGCGCACCGCGCTGGTCGAGTATTTGCGCTGCGTACGCCTCACACTGGAAATGAAGTGCTCAGGCCTTGAAGCCGACGCTCTGGCGCGGCGCTCCGTCGAGCCGTCGACCATGTCGCTCCTGGGGCTGGTGCGACACCTGGCGGAGATGGAACGTCACACGTTCCGGAACGTGATGGCGGGACAGGACGCACCCGGGCTGTTCTGCTCCGACACCGACCGTGACGGGGATTTCGACGGCGCTGTTCCCGACCCCCAGGTGGTTGCGGGGGCGTGGGACGCATGGCGAGCGGAGGTGGACTTTGCCGAGCGGTTCGTGGCCGGGTCACCCAGTCTCGACATCACCGGCAACGATCGCAGTGGCGTTGGCCAGGGGCAAGGGCCGATCTCGCTGCGCGAGGTGCTGCTCGAAATGATCCACGAGTATGCCCGCCACCTCGGTCACGCCGACCTGTTGCGTGAGCGGATTGACGGACGCATAGGCCAGTAACTCGTTCGATGGCCGCCCGGTGAGGCGGAACCGACCGAACCACGAGGGGGCCGCACCGAGCGGCCCTCCTCGACTACGACATGACTACGTGTTTGGCCTGCCTGGTCGCCGGCGTCAGGCCGGGCAGGGATTGCTGGACATCACGTTCCGGAAGTTGTTGATGCGCTGGACAGTCGAACCTCCGCCACCAAATGCCAGATAGGTCGAACTCAACAGGGTCCCCCAGCCCTGGTTCTTGCCGAAGTCATTGGTCGTGTTGGGCATCTCGGTCCCGAGGTTCCAGCGGCAGGCGCCACCGGCGGACACGGCGCTGAAGAACGGATAGAAGCTGGCCGGCACGCCGTCATCGGTCGTCGGGATCAGAGTGCAGCCCACGCCGGTACTGCGGTTGCAGGTGTTGAACTCGATCCGCGGCAGGTCCGCTTCAAAGGCGACCCGCTGGTAGTTGACGTTGAAATCCTGCCCCGTCAGCGGGCTGCTGAAGAGGAACGGTGCCGGATGCAGGCTCGTGTTGCCATCCGGCCAGACCGGCGTATAGTCGAGCCCGTCAAAGCCGGTGTTGGTGTCGGTGCACCCGTTGATGTGGATGCGCAATGCCTCGGACGCCGGGAAGCAGAAGTTGTCGTCGCCGTCGGTCGGCTCGGCCCCGAATTCCTCCTTGTTGCCCTTCGGGCAGCCGATCGGATTGCCCGCGGCATCGACGCCGAACGGCGTCGCCGGAATGGATTTCACTCCGGTGCAGGTTTCGAAATGTCCGATCTCATCCGAGAAGGCGACGTTGTAGGTGTGGGCGGCCCAGATCACGCGCGTCTCCTCCGACGACGTGCTGTACATCGGGTGGAAGTTGAAGGGGATCGCGTTGCAGCTCGTACCGGTCGGGTCATATTGGATTTGGGCAAACCCGTTGCTGGCGCTGGCGGTCATCGATCCGCTTTGACCGGTACTCAAATCGTTGACCACGGCGCGCAATCCACTCGCCGTATCCCTGAGCGACACGTTGAGATGGTCCCCGGAGTTCATGAACAGGTCCCTCTGCGGGTCCGGCGTGAAGGTCGCTAGCGTCGAGTCGACCGGGTTCGGCGGAGCCTGGGTGCGACCGTTCCTGGTCACGAAAGCAAAGTTCACCGTTTCCAGGCCGATCCGACTGGCGCAGGTCGCGTTCTGCGTCGTGCCATTGATCGGGTCCTCGAGGAGGTTGAAGATGTTCATCGCCGCGCACCACTTCGTCGCATCACAGGCGCTGGCGCCCACTGCGACCGCCCAAGTTGGCCACGGCACCCAGCCTGGTGGATAGAACTGCAGCTCCACGAATGCCGTCCCGCTGTGGTGCCCAATGAAGTCGGGCGCGTTCCGATCGGGGTTATTCGCGATGTTGCTGTCGCTATCCGCAGGGCACGTCGACACCTGCTCCGGATAGGACTGGGTGTCGCACAGGGCCATCCCGAACCACAACGCCCCATTGAGCTGGAACTGGAACGACTTGCCCGGCGCCCCCGGATTTGTTGCGGAAGGATCCGTCGGGAGCGTCACGTCATAGCTCAGCCGGTTTCCAGAGCCGGGCAGGCTCGAGTAAAAGAGATTCGACGGCTCGTCGTGGCCGACATATTTTTCGGTGCCGAAGACGTCGGCTGAGTTCGCGACATCGGGACAGATGCGGCTGTATTCGCAGTTGATCGCCAGGTGCTGGGCGCTGGGCGCCGCTCGGGCTACGAGCGGGGTGCCGCCGCTGGCCAGCGGCGCGATACCCGCGGCAAACAGCCCGACGACGGCCAACATGGACCTAACCCGCCTCATGGAGTCCCTCCTTTCCTGCTAAGCCGGCTTACGAGGTGGCGCCCTGTCTCGCCTGGGCGGCGGCCACCGAACCAGATCACGGTAAACCAATGAAAAGACTCAGTCAACGAGGCGTATGGCCCTCCCCTGCAGGAGCCAGCCCGCTGGCTCGTTAGGACAGGTTCCAAGCCTAGGTACGACTCCTCGCCCTTGCCGGCGGATGGGCGTTCGCAAGTTTCGGGGCCGGCCACGTCACAGCACCCGCCCGGCTCTCTCAGATCGGGTCCCTTTGCGTGCGGCCGGCTCCGCCGGAAAAACCAATTCGCGGAACGGCCCGCAAACTGTCGCTCCGCAGGCAGGCACTCCAGGGGCGCGCATCTCGGGCTAGCCGTCTGAAGACCGTCGGGTCACCGTCTGGGAACCGATCACGTCCTGCCTCCGATTCCCGTGCCTCGTCGGATGTAGGCCTCTGGCTGGTGCGAGCGGTGGATAGCGTGACGCCTAACGAATGGCGCGGAAGCTGCGGCGACTGCGCGGGCGGGCGAACCTGCGATGGCTACCGTCTCGGCTCATACCGCATGGCCACCGCCCCCGAGCCGAACTCCAGCCGGCTCACGAGCTTCAAGTCGACATGCTTCGATAGCCCCGCGAACAACGTCGGCCCGTGGCCGGCGAGCCTGGGCTGCACCACGAACTCGTACTCATCGATCAATCCCAGCTCCACCAACGCCAGTGGTAGCTTCACCCCTCCCACCAACAGTCCCTTACCCGACTCCCGCTTGAGCTGCTGAACGGCCTTGCCCAGATCCCCACGCACGAGCTCCGCGTTCCAATCGACTCGCTCCAAGGTGCTCGACACGACGTACTTCTTGGCCGCGTCGATCGTCCGGGCGAAGGGTTCCATCCAATCAGGCCTCGCTCCCGTCCGTGCCGGCGGCCGAAACGCTGCCTCCATCATTTCGTACGTCACCCGGCCAAAGAGGAGGGCATCGGCTCGGTCGAGGTTCTCGACCGCGTGACGATGCAACTCTTCGTCCGCGAACCCTTCACGATGATCGCAGCACCCGTCCAATGTGACGTTGATGGAATACCGAAGGGGTCGCATTACCCAAGACTACCGCCGATAGGGTAGACGAGTAAGGTTAGCCCGCTTCAGGGCGAGGAGCCACCCGCGTGAGCCGGAGTTCACGGCAGCCAAACGGCGAGCATTGGCGCTGCGATGGCTTCCAGGACCCACCCTGTACGGCCTTACCGTCGCCATCAGTTACCAATTGAAAATGGCGGGGGCGCGACGGGAACGATCCGTCCGTCGACATTGGCAAGCATGCCGACCAGGGCTTTGAAGGTGCTCTCGACAGCGCCCACGGCGTCCGCGGGCAACCAGGTCGGTCCGGCGTGAATTCGGGCTTAGGGGAGCGTTAAGCCGTCAGGCGAGCGGCCCCGCACCTAAGGAGAGCTGCCTGGTCGCGAGAACTGCGACCATCCGCCGTTGCATGACATAAGTGGGCGCGCCAACCGCTATGTGGAAAGTCGTTCTGCTCGGGATCATCGCGACCCTCCTGATCACGTTGGGGGCCGGCATGTCCTTCTTGCCGGACCCATCGAATTCGGTCGCCGCCTATCAGCAGGCGAGGCTCTGCACCGGCGTGAGCGCCCCCTCGGACAACTGCTATGCCGTGGTGCCGGTCACGGTGGTCAGCGCATCTGCCCGTCACTTTCACAGGAACAGGCAGGATGAGGAGCACGTCATCGTCCAGGCTCCCAGCGGCCCCAGCGAAATCGTTCTTCCCTGGGAGAGCGCGCAGGATCAAGTTCTTGTAGGCGGCGCGATCGGAACTGTCGACGTCTATCGGGGCGTGCCTGTGCTCCTGGCAGTCGGCGGTTACCAGTTCGCCACCTTGCAGAACCCTGTCGTTGCGAAAGCGCAAACCCGATGGATCGGCTGGATCTTCCTGGTCCTTGGGCTTGTCTTTGGCGGGGCGGTGGTCCTGACGCTGCTCGCTCGGCGGCGAGCATTCGTCCCCGTTCCATCATCGGACGCTCTCCGCCAGGCGATTGT
>Ga0070697_100002688_pt1 | contig 13684 bp, 15 predicted proteins | sample KBSK1501metaG_FD_65475 | JGI IMG/M metagenome (GOLD analysis project Ga0070697, IMG submission 65475) | Corn, switchgrass and miscanthus rhizosphere microbial communities from Kellogg Biological Station, Michigan, USA - KBS K1-50-1 metaG | ecosystem: Host-associated > Plants > Roots >... | reverse complement strand
TTCAGCGCGTACTTCCGACTTTCACTTGACATGCCGTTCACCCATCGTATACCGTTGTGAATAACTGAACAGCCTGTTTATCGAAAAGGAGCAATTGATGACGAAAAACGCAGTACGGATCGTGGGACCGAAGGACGGCAAGCTTGGGCAATTGGGCGGGATAGGCGTTCGTTTCATGGTCGATGGCGCCGAGTCTGGGGGCGGTTTCTCGCTCGTCGAGCATCCGATGGAACCACGTGCCCTGGCGGCAGCCATGCACCGCCACAGTCGCGAGGATGAGTACAGCTTCATCCTGGAAGGTCGGGTCGGCGCCGACTTGGGCGGAGAGATCGTCTACGGCGAGGTTGGCGACCTGATCTTCAAACCCAGGGGCCAGTGGCACACGTTCTGGAACGCGGGTGACGGGCCCGCGCGCATCCTCGAGATCATCTCCCCCGCCGGCTTTGAAAAGTTCTTCGACCAGGTCACCGACCTGGCGGGTCGCGGCGAGCTGGATCCAGGCCGGTTGGTCGCCATTGCAGCGGAGTACGGCGTCGAACTGGACCTGAGCACCATCCCCGCGCTCGTGGCGGCGCATGGGGTGAGGTTTGCGGCGGCACCAGCGGAGGCGCGCAGCTAGGTCGTATTCGTCCGGGGAGAGCTCGATGCAGTTGCCCACCTCGGTGCTTGTGCCTGTGAAGCACATGGGTACCGCGAAGTGCTACAATGTGATACATGAAACGAGTGGGGGTCAGAGAGCTCCGGCAGAACGCAAGCGCGGTGTTGCGTCGCGTCGCGGCGGGCGAGGTCGTCGAGGTGACCGACCGGGGCCGAGCCGTGGCGCGGATCGTGCCCCTGCCTGAGGCGAGCAGGCTGGAACAGCTTCTGGCCGAAGGGCGAGCAAGCGGCGCGACCGGAGATGTGCTCGACGTCAAATCGATGCCGCCGATCGCGGGGCGGCCCCCTCTGTCAAAGATCCTCGCTGACCGGAGGGCAGATGAGCGCTGACATTGCCTATCTCGACACCTCCGCGGCGGTGAAGCTTCTGATGACTGAGCGAGAGTCAACCGCATTACGCAAGTGGCTCCGCCAGCGGCCTGCGCGCGCATCAGCAGCGCTGCTGAGAGTCGAGCTCCTGAGGGTGATACGTCGCGCAGGTTTGCCGCGTCTGGTTCCGGAAGCCCGCAAGCTGCTGGCCGGCGTCCATCTGATCCGGCTGGACGACGCTCTTCTCGAGCGAGCTGCCGACCTCGATCCGAACGACATGCGGTCGTTGGACTCGATCCACCTGGCTGCTGCTGCGAGCCTCGGAGATGACCTGGCGGCGGTGGTTTCTTACGACGAGCGACTGCTGGTCGCGGCCACGGCTCTGGGATTGCCGACAGCGACGCCTTCCTGACCCGGCCGTGTGAGCACGCGTCTGGCGGCAAGGGTGTCTATCAGTCGCCGGGTGATAGACAGGTCTGGCCCAAAGGCGAACGAGCCAACACCGAGTGGTGGGCGGCGAGGGTTTCGAACCCCCGACCTCCAGCATGTCAAGCTGGCGCTCTTCCAACTGAGCTAGCCGCCCAGAGCCGCCCAGAGAGTTGGGCTGAGTCGACGACTTATTGTAGGAGCGATGCCTCCCTACATCGGCCGGCGCATGCGCCGCGTCGAGGATGAGCGACTGATCACCGGTCGCGGTCGCTTCGCAGGAGACATCAAGTTCGACGGGCTCGTCCACGTCGCGTTCTGCCGCTCCGGTCTGCCCCACGCACGCATCGGAACCGTCGACACATCGCTCGCCAAATCGATGCCTGGCGTCATCGCCGTCTGGACGGCGCACGACCTGCCAGAAACGGCTGACGGACTGAGCGACTGGGGACCGGACGATATGGTCGCGCGCGGGCGCCCGATCCTCAATCGCGACGAGGTCAACTACGTCGGGGAGGCGTACGCGCTGGTCGTGGCGGAGACCGCCTATGAGGCCCAGGACGCGGCCGAGTCCGTGTCGGCGGAGCTCGAACCGCTCGACGGCGTCGGCACCGTGATCGTGGCCACCGCAACCGGTGCGCCGAAAGTGCACGCCGATATGGACGACAACGTCGCGCGCAAGAAGACCCGGGCCTACGGCGACATCAAAGCAGCGTTTGGTCCCGATAGCGTGACCGCGAAGATCCGCCTGACCACGTCTCGCGTCGCCGGCGCGGCCATGGAACCGCGCGCGGTCACCGCGGCGCCGGATCCGGAAACCGACGGTCTTAAGGTGTGGACCTCGACGCAGAACGTCTTCGGCGTCCGGGAGGCGATCGCGGGCGCGCTCGGCCTCGAGGAAGAGAGTGTGCGCGTAGTCGCCGAGGACGTCGGCGGCGGATTTGGCGCCAAGGGCAGCGCGTTTCCCGAGGAGATTCTGACGGCGCTCGCGGCCTGGCGTCTGAAGCGGCCGGCGCAGTGGGTCGCTTCGCGCAGCGAAGACGGCTCGACCACCGCGCAAGGGCATGGGTCCGTAATCGAGGTCGAAATCTCCTCAGATCACGATGGCAAGCTGCGCGGCATTCGCGGACGGTTGCTGCACGACCTCGGCGCGTACAGCGGATCGGGCGCCGGCCAGCCCGACCTCATCGTGTCCCACATGCTCTCCGCCTACATCGTGCCCGCCATGAACATGGACACCCAGCTCATCTACACGAACACGGTGCCGAGCGGGTTCATCCGCGGCGGCGGGCGGCCGGTCGGCAACTACGCGACCGAGCGCGTGATGGATCGTCTCGCGCGCGCCCTCAACATCTCGCCCGTTGAGCTGCGGCGCCGCAACATGGTGCAACCGGAGCAGATCCCCTTCACCACCGGTTTTCCAGCGGGCCGAGCCGGGCTCGTCTACGACAGCGGCGATTACCCTCGCCTGCTCGACCTTGCTCTGCAGAAGCTCGGCGACATCCCCGAGCATATCGACGACGGGCGACTGGTCGGCTTCGGCGTCGCGTGCTGCGTCGAATCGACCGGGTTCGGCGGCGGCGAGCCGGCCAGGCTGCGCGTCAACAAGGACGGATCGGCCGACCTGTACATCGGTTCGACCCCGCAGGGCCAGGGCCACCAGACGATGGCCGCGCAGGTCGCGGCGGATCGGCTCGGCTGGCCGTTCGAGAAGATCCGCGTCACCGCTGCGGACACGAAGAACACGCCGCCCGCGGAGCTGACCGCGGGCAGCCGCAGCGCGGTCCAGGTCGGCAACGCGACCTCGAAGGCCGCGACCGCGGTTCGCAAGCGGCTCCTCGAGCGGGCCGGCGACGTGCTCGAGGCGGACGCCGCGGATTTGATCATCGAAGACGGCGTGATCGCTGTGCGTGGCGCGCCGTCGAAGAAGGTGCCCATCACCGAAATGATTCCGAGCGAAGGCCTTGAGGTGCTCGAGAGCTTCGACCCCAAGCGGCCGCTCGCCTACTCGAGCAGCTGCCACGTCGCGGTGGTCGCGGTCGATCCCGACACTGGCCAGGTCGAGATCCTTCGCTATGTGATCGCTCACGACACCGGGCAGGCGATCAACGAGCTCATCGTCGAGGGCCAGATGCACGGCGGCTACGCGCATGGGATCGGCTACGCGCTGTATGAGGCCGCGACGTATGACGCTGACGGCGGATTCCGCGCCGCGAGCTTTCTCGACTACACCATCGTGAGCACGGGCGAGGTCGACGAACCCCAGCTCGTCCACATCGTGACCCCGACCGACGCCAACCCCGAAGGCTTCAAGGGCGCGGGCGAGGGCGGAACGATCCCCGTGCCGGCCGCGATCTCGAATGCGGTGGAAGACGCGCTCCGCAAGCGAAAGCCTGATGCGGTCGTCGACCGGCTGCCGATCACGTCCGACCGGATCGTCGAACTTCTGAGCCAGTAGCCCTGTCGACCGACCCGCGCCAGACGACCCCTCCGATCAACGCGGGGGGAGTCAACTGGCGGCGCAACCTCGCTGCGCTGTGGTTCGCCGAATTCATGGCGATCTTTGGTTTCAGCTTCGCCTTCCCCTTCCTGTCGATCTTTCTGAACAAAGACCTGGGCGTGCATACAGGCACGGACCTCTACCTCTGGACGGCCGCCTCGGCGAGCGCGTCCGGAATCGCGATGGCGGTCGCCAGCCCGATCTGGGGCATCCTCGGCGACCGCTACGGTCGCAAACCGATGTTGATCCGCTCGATGCTGGGCGGCGCGATCACAGTCGGCATCATCTACTTCGCGCAAAACCCCGCCGAGCTCGTCGTGCTGCGCCTGCTGCAGGGCGCGACCAGCGGCACGGTGGCAGCGGCGACGGCGCTGGTCGCCGCGGAGACCCCGCGCTCGCGTGTGGGTTGGGCGCTCGGAGTCGTCACGTCGGCGGTCGCGCTAGGCAGCGCGATCGGGCCGGTGGTCGGAGGGCTCGCGGCGGAGTTCCTGGGCCTCCGCCTCGTCTTCCTGGGCGGCGGCGTGCTGCTTGCGCTGTCGCTGATCCCCGTGCTCGCGATCGTGCGCGAGAGCCCTCTCCCTCCTCGAGTCGGGCCACGAGTGAGCACGCTGGCGCTGCTCAACGAGCAACCTGGGCTCAGGCACGCGCTGACTGTCCTGATCGGCGCGCAGGGCCTGGTCAGCGTCTGCACCTCGGCGACCCAGCAGCTGGTCGTGCTGCGGCTGCTCGAGATGATCACAACGGGCGTGTCGGCGGTGAGCGGTCTCGGCTTCGGCCTGGCGGGACTCGCGAGCAGCGTCGCGGCGGTCGGTTACACACGCGTGACGCGGCGCCTGGGCTACGTGCGGACCGCCGCGGCGGCGTCAGGCCTGATGGCCCTTGCGGTCCTGTTGATCGGGATCTCGCCATGGACCTCGGTGGTCGTGATCGCCATCGGCCTGAGCGGGCTGTTCAGCGGGGTCGTCATCCCGGCGACCGCCAGCATGATCGGCCTCGAAACGCCACACGACGCGCAGAGCACGGTGTTCGGGTTCAACGCGAGCTCGGTCGCGTTCGGGTTCTTTCTCGGCCCGCTTATCGGCGGCGGCGTGGCGGCCGCCACGTCAGACGTCTCGGTGTCGCTCTACGTGATCGCTGCTCTCGCAGTTCTGCTTGCGGTCTTCGTCGGCACGTCGGCGCGGGAGCCGGCGCGCTAGTCGCCCGGCTGGAACGGTTTCAGGTTTTCGACGTCGTGCTCGTCGATGTTGGCGAACAGCGCGAGGTCGTCGCTTCGGTCGAGAAATCGTCGCGGCAGGATGACGTCGCTCTTGAACCAGCCCGCGGGTTTGAGGACGATGCCGACCAGCTCGTCGTCATCGAACAGCACGTCCTGCACGGTGCCGAGACGCTTACCCGTCCGGCCGAGCATCACGTTCTCGCCGCCATCGATCTCCAGGTCACCCTCCGGCTTGTTCGCGATCTGTTCCATCCAGTTGGGCAAATCAGGCCCTGACCCGAGCGCAGCCGCCGAGTCCTCGAGCCCCTGGGCGACGGATTCCTGCTTCTCGCGGTAGGCAAGGTACGGCGGAAGGCGGCGCACGTCCGCGGCGCTGAGGCCGAGGTCGATGCGGTTGTGGCCGGCGGACTTCACGGCTTCCTTCGGCACGATGAACTCGTCGTTGACGAGCAGCGATCCCGGCGAGAGCAAGTAGCCGGAGAATCGCCCCGACTCCTTGATCACCAGCGCCCGCAGCCCGTAATCGGGTCCGACCAGAACATGAGCGAGCTGGCCCACATCCTTCCCGTCGCTCGAGCGCACCTCCGCACCGAGATGAAACCCCTCGTCACTCACGATCGGCTAAGCGTACCGAGACCGGTGGTTGCTCTAATGTGGAACGTCCGCCGCCATGGAAAAGCGAAACACCCCTCCGCCGAACATCATTGACGCCGCCAGGAAATACAGCGTGACCGTGCACACCTCACGCGGTGACTTCGTGATCGACCTGGTTGATCCCATGGTCGCCCCGCAGACGGTCAACAACTTCGTCTACCTGGCGCAGAACCACTACTACGACGGCCTGACCTTCCACCGCGTCGTGGCTGGATTCGTCGTCCAGGGCGGCGATCCGCTGGGCAACGGTACAGGCGGCCCCGACTACAAGCTGCCCGACGAGTCGAACCCCTCGAAGTGGCCTCGCGGCACGGTCGGCATGGCCTCGAGCGCAGCCGGCGTCAGCGGGTCGCAGTTCTTCATCACCCTTGGCGACGCTCCGTTCCTGGCCACGAACGGCGTCTACAACCGCTTCGGGCAAGTCGGCTCGGGGATGGACGTGATCGACAAGATCCAGGTCGGCGATGCGATGCGCTCCCTCGACGTCAGCAGCTCGTGAGGAGGGTCTTTCTCACCGTCTCCTTGGTGACAGCGTTCGCCGCGACGTCATGCGGCTACGCCGATCCGTACGCCGGCTCGCAGCCGATTGCAAACGAGAGCCCGAACCCCTCTGTCTCGCCGAGGGTATCGCCGGGTGTGGACGACTTCGGCACTTGCTATAACTCCAAGGGCGTGACCTATCCGGACGGCCTGAAGAGCTTTGACCTCAAGGTCGGGACGGGTGCCGCGGCCAAGAGCGGCCAGAACGCCGAGGTCCAGTACACCGGCTGGCTGACCGACGGCCACCCCTTTGATTCGAGCCGGTTTGCCGGGCGCACGTCCTTCACCTTCCAGATCGGCGTCGGCCAGGTGATCCCCGGGTGGGACGAAGGTCTCCTCAGTCAGAAGATCGGCGGCAAGCGATGCCTGACGATCCCCGCCGCGCTCGCTTATGGCGCGCAGGGGCAGAAGGACCAGACAACAGGAGCGGTCATCATCCCGCCTAACGCGACGCTCGTGTTCGAGATCGAGCTCTTGAGCCTGAAGCCGGGGCCGAGCCCGTCGCCCTCGCCCAAACCGTCCCCCTCGCCCAGCGCGACGCCATCGAAGTAGGGGAATAACTCTTCCCCATCAATGGGGAGAAGTTTCCAGCTAGGTAACGGTCAGCTTTCCCTTCATCCCGGACTGCTCATGCCCCGGCTGGTCGCAGAAGAATGTGTACTGGCCTGCGGCAAGGTTGTCGACCGTGAACGCCAGCGAGTCGCCCGCCGATATGAGCTCGCTCGCGGCGACGCGGTTGTTGTTGCTGTCCCGAATGATCAGGTCATGCGCCACTGATCCCGAGTTCACGAGCCAGAACGTGACCTTGCCGGCCGGGACGCTGATGGTGTCCGGGCTATAGCTGAACTCGGTCATCTTGACCGCAATGGACCCTGCGGGCTGACTCCCGCCTGCGCCGCCGCATGCGGTTAGGAGAGCGACCGTGGCAAGCGCAACTGCAACTGCTCTCATTTGAAGGCGGTCACTCCCAGATAAAGAATTCCGAACAGGAAGATCCACACCACGTCGACGAAGTGCCAGTAGAGGGTAACGGCGGCCGGGCCCACGTGATTCCGCGAAGAGAACTGCCCCCGCGCCGAGCGGTAGAGCACCAGCGTGAGCAGGATCAGGCCGCCGAGCACGTGCGCGCCGTGGAAACCGGTCATCGCGAAGAAGGCGCTGGCGAACGTGTTCGCGGTCAGCGTCAGCCCGCGGCTGAACGCGTTGATGAACTCGTACAGCTGCCCGGCCTCGAACGCGAACCCCAACACGATCGTCGTGACCAGAAGCACGAACCACCGCCTGCGGTTGTCGTGCGCCAGGCCCTCGAGCGCGAAGTGGCACGTCACACCGCTCGAGAGCAGTATCACGGTGTTGATGGCCGGGATCGGCCACCAGTTGACGTAGTACTCGGGGCGGTCCGCCGGCGGGATCGGCGGCCAAACTGGATGCGAGCCCACCAGGTAGAAGTACGTCGCGAACAGGCTGCCGAAGAACATCACCTCGGACGCCAGGAAGATGTACATCCCCATCATCCCCGGCTTGATCGCCGGGTACTCAGGAGTCGGCTCGCGGCGAAGCGCGGCGACCGCCATCAGTGGGGTGTCTCGTGCGTGGAAGGCGTTTCTGCGGGGAACATACGCACGTCTTCGACGAGCACCCACCCCACGATGCCATATAGGAAGATCAGCCCGCCGATCACCGCGAGCACGACGCGGATGGTGCCCGAAAACGGAATCGCGCCCAGCGCCAGGAACAGAGCGCCGACGCAGATGATGAACGGGTAGTTGCTGTTGGGAAACAGGTGGATGCCGAGCTCATGAGCGCGGGCGGCGTAGTCGATCGTCATGTCCGCCGGCTCCTTGGGAACGTCAAGGTCGAATCGCGATGCGTCCTTGCGCGACGGGTCGGCGTCTCGCCAAGCTTTGAACGCAGCGGAGGCCATCTCGCTCGACGGCCACAGTTTGTACCCGCAGTTCCGGCACTGGTCGATGAACCGGGCTGTCAGCAAGCCGCAGCGTGGGCACTCGACGGACAGGCTCGGGTTGGCCACGTCGACGTAGCGAGGCTTGCGGGCTACGGGCACAATCGATTTCGGATTCTATCGGGTCGGGTGAGGCGAGGCCGGGTTGCAATTGGGCCGCCGATATACTTCAAGCTCGTGAAGCAAATCCCCACGAATTCGCAGGCTTCGCCTTGAATTCGCGGGGGCCCCTCCGACGCGGCGCACGCCTGCTGCTTGCACTCGCCGGCATCGCAGCCCTGCTGTTCGTGCTCAGCGCCTGCGATCTGGGTGGGGTGCATCCGATCTTTCCCGACCCGGTTTCGCCGAACGGAAAGAACATCTACGACACCTACGTCGGCATCTCGCTGATGGCGATCGTGGTGTTCGTCGGTGTCGAGGCGGCTCTGCTGTGGGTGGTGATCCGGTACCGGCGCTCAGTGCAGCCGGTCGGCTACGTGCCGCCGCAGGTCCACGGCCACACGGGCCTCGAGATCGCGTGGACGATCGCGCCGTTGGTCATCGTGCTCGCGATCGCCGCGTACAGCTTCGCCGAGCTCCAGAAGGACTTCCAGCCGATCAGCAACCCGCAGATGACAGTGATCATCAGCGGCCACCAGTTCGGATGGGACTACCAGTACGAGAACGGAGTCGTGGTGCACCAGGAGGGCAGCCTCGCCGCCCCGGTTTTGCCGTTTGTCGTGCCCACGCACACGCTGGTCAAGCTCCAGTTCCGCGCCACCGACGTCATCCACTCGTGGTGGGTGCCGGCAGTCTCGGGCAAGACCGACGCCGTGCCCGGCTACGACAACTTCTCCTGGCTGAAGATCGACCAGACGGGCCAGTGGCGCGGCGAGTGCGCGGAGCTCTGCGGCGCGGGCCACGCCTCGATGCAGATCATCGTCCAGGCCATGGATCAGCCCGAATTCGAGGCATGGATGGCGAAGCAGAAACCGGCGGCTTCACCTTCAGCTTCTCCGTCGCCCTCAAAGTAGGATAGAAAGCGGATGGCCACCACAACCCTACCCAGGCCGAAGGCTTACGACGACACCTTCTTCAAGCCGATCAGCCTCTGGCTGACGACGACCGATCACAAGCTGATCGGAATCATGTACATGGTCACATCGCTGATCAGCTTCGTCATCGGAGGGATCTTCGCGCTGATCATCCGGCTGCAGCTGTCGCAGCCCAACCTCCGGATCGTCGACGCCGAGACCTACAACCAGCTCATCTCGGCGCACGGCGTGACGATGATCTTTTTCTTCGTCACGATCTTCGTCACCGGGATCGCGAACTACATGGTGCCGATCATGATCGGCGCGCGCGACATGGCGTTTCCGCGCGTCAACCTGCTCGGCTTCTGGCTCATCCCGGTGTCGATCATCCTGTACTACTGCGGCTTCCTCACGGGCGGTGGGCTGAACGCCGGATGGACCGGCTACGCGCCGCTGACCGAGAAGGCGTTCCAGGGGCACAGTCTCGGCGTCGACTTCTGGGCGATGAGCATCATCGTCTGGGCGATCAGCGGGATCATGGCCTCGACCAACTTCCTGACCACGATCGTCGCCCTCCGAGCGCCTGGGATGCGGTTCTCGCGCCTGCCGCTCTTCGTCTGGGCCCAGATCTCGACCTCGATCCTCCTCCTCATCGTGGGCGCGCCGCTTGCCGCCGCGATGATCCTGGTCGAGTTCGACCGCCAGCTCGGCACCCAGTTCTTCACGACCGCGGGCAGGCCGGTGCTGTATCAGCACCTGTTCTGGTTCTTCGGCCACCCGGAGGTCTACGTGATGATCCTCCCGGCGTTCGGGCTGATCTCGGAGATCGTTCCGGTGTTCGCGCGCAAGCCGATCTTCGGTTACATGTCGATGGTCGCGGCGCTCTTCGGCATCGTCTTCCTGTCCATGACCGTGTGGGCGCACCACATGTTCACTGTCGGCATGAACACCTACGTCGAGGGCTTCTTCATGCTGATGACGATGCTGATCGCGGTCCCGACCGGCATCAAGTTCTTCAACTGGATCGCCACCATGTGGTGGGGCTCGATCGACTTCACGGTGCCGATCAAGTTCGTCTTCGGCTTCCTGGCCACGTTCCTGATCGGCGGCATCACCGGCATCTACCTCGCGTCAGTGCCGGTGGACACCCAGCTGCACCAGTCGTACTTCGTCGTCGCCCACCTCCACTACGTGCTGTTCGGTGGAAGCGTGTTCGCGATCCTGGCGGGGATCTACTACTGGTTCCCCAAGATCACCGGCCGGCTGCTCAACCGGAGGTTGGGCGAGTGGAACTTCTGGACCGTCTTCATCGGCTTCAACGGCACGTTCCTGATCATGCACACGCTGGGGCTCGAGGGAATGCCGCGGCGGATCTGGACCTACTCGAACGAGGCGTGGGCAGCCACCAACATGATCATCACGATCTCGTCGTTCCTGATCGCGATCTCCATCCTGCTGTTCCTGATCAATGTGATCCACAGCTGGACCCAAGGCGAGATCGCGGGCAACGACCCATGGCAAGGGAACACGCTCGAGTGGGCGACAACGTCTCCCCCGCCGCCCTACAACTTCGAACGGGTGCCGCCGGTGCGGAGCTTCATGCCCGTTCGCGACCTGCGTGAAGCCGGCGAGCTGCCCGAACCCGAACCGGTACCCGCCTAACTCCAACTCAACTCTTCCCCACTTGTGGGGAAGTACCCGCTGCAGGCGGGGGATGGGGCCGGTGGGGCGCCCGGGGATGGGGCGTGCGGGGCCGGGATAGTGCCGGCTAGTGACGCTCCACTGCGTGACTTTCAGCCTTTGGTTCGAGCAGCGCGTCTTCCGCCGCGCGATTGCGCGCGTCCCCGCGCAGCACCCACCAACCGAGGCCACCCACGCCCAGGGTCGCGACAAGGAAGGTCATGCTCATCCACAGCCAGGCGGGCACCCACTCCCCGGCAAGGTAGACCACGGACGTAATTATCTCCGAGCGTGAATCTTCGAGCGGTTAGTCCCGGTAGGGTGTTACCAAGCAGAGCCCGTGTTCAACCTCATCGACGTCCTCATTCTCATCGCCGCCCTGGTCGGGCTCGCGAACGGATACCGGCGCGGCTTCTGGCTCTCGCTGGCCCAGTACTTCGGCCTGCTGGTCGGCGTCCTTCTCGGCGCCTCGTCGGCCAGGTTTGTCCTCGATTACCTGCAGATCAACAACTCGAGCGCGCGTCCGCTGGGGGCGGTGCTTGTGCTCGTGATCGGAGGAAGTCTCGGCTCGAGCATCGGCTTCGCGGTCGGCGAGCCGATCCGGCGCAACATCCTGCGCACCGGCGTCCACACGTCGACCGACTCGGTCGCCGGTGCGGCGCTGTCCGCATTTGCGGTGTTGATCATGTGCTGGTTCCTCGGCCTCAGCTTCTCGCGAGGCCCGAGCCCAGAGATCGCGCAGCAGATCCAACGCTCGGTTTTACTCCGCGGGCTGGACACGATCGCGCCACGCCCGCCGGCGTTTCTCGCGAGCGTCGCCCAGGTCCTCGCCGGTGTGCAGTTCCCCCCCGTGTTCGCCGGCCTAGAGCCGAGCGGCCTGCCCAGCGCGTTGCCCATCCCCGCATCGGTCGACACGCCCGGTGTGAAGCACACCGCGGACGTCGTTGTCAAAATCTCGAGTGTGGGCTGCGGCGGCATCGTCACCGGCAGCGGCTTTCCGGTCGGCGACGGCTACGTCGTGACCAACGCGCACGTGGTCTCCGGCACGGCGTCTCACTCGATCACCAAGCCGGACGGGACGACGATGCACGCTGATGTCATCTTCTTCGACCCCGGGCGCGATGTCGCGGTTCTCCACGTGCCGGGTTACACGGTCACGGGCGTCACGTTTGGCCCCGCTCAGCGGGGCACGCAGGGCGCGGTGATCGGCTATCCCGGCGGCGCGCGCAGATCGACGGTGCCGGCCGTGGTCGACGGATCGATCTCGGCCCAGGGCCGCGACATCTACAACGCGAACTTCGTCACGAGGCAGATCTACGTCTTGCAGGCCAGCGTGCACCCGGGCAACTCGGGTGGGCCGCTGATCGACCTCGACGGCCGCGTCCTGGGGATGGTCTTCGCGACGTCGGCGAGCGATCCGAACCAGGCTTACGCGCTCACCGACGACGAGATCGCGCCGGACATCCGCGACGCCGAAGCCAACCCCTCCCTGAAAGACACCAGCCGCTACAACTGCGCGGCGTAACTAGCCGGCGTCCGACTCGGGCTTTGCCTCTTCGATGAGCATCACGGGGATTCCGTCCACGATCGGATAGAGCACCTTGCAGTGGGGGCATCGGAGCTGATCCGGCTCCCTGAGCTCCACCTTGGTATGGCACTTCGGGCAGGCCAGGATTTCAAGCAGTTCTTGAGAGATCACCCGCGCATGGTAGTACCGTTGCGCCGATGATTCTGAGGCGCCTCTACCTCTACCTCGTGAGCGCCGCGGCGCTCGTGGTTTTGGCGACCGGTCTCGTCCTTCTTGGCGGCACCATCCTGCTGTTCGCCCTCAACGATCCGACCGCCGAGACGAGCCGCGGCCAGCTCGCGATCTTCACCGCGATGACTGTCGTGGCGCTCCCCGTCTGGGGCATCCATTTCTGGTTTGCCCAGCGCTTTGCGTCGCGCGATCCGTACGAGCGCGGCTCCGCTCTCCGCCGTCTCTACCTCTACTGGGCATGCCTGGTCGGTTCGATCGCGGCCATGATCGCCGTGACCGCGCTGGTCGTGCAGCTGCTGCAGCCGTTCCTTGACGATCTGCCACTCAACACCCTCTCCGCGTCCCAGATCGGGTGGGCGGCCCTGGTCTTCGCGGCCATATGGGGCTTCCACTTCTTCATCGCGTGGCGCGACCGGACAACCGCGGGCGAGGAGGGCAGGTCGTCGACCCTCCGTCGCTGGTACATGTACATCGCGCTCCTCGTCGGCCTGCTCACGTTGCTGGGCGGCACCGCCTCGTTGCTGCAGATCGCCTGGACGAGGCTCGCGCTCGACTCGAGCGAACGCTTCTACTCCCTGGCCGGACCTGCGGGAATGGCCGTCGGTGGCCTGATCCTATGGGGTGTCCACGCGCGAGTCATCGCGATCAAGCACATCAGCGAGGACCGCCACTCCACGCTGCGCGCGCTTGAGGGATTCATCGTCGTCGCGTTCTGTATCGGCTCGGCGTTGTACGGCGCAACCCAGATCCTCTACTACGCCCTGGCGCGCGGTCTGGGCGTGAGCAACCCAGGGAACGCGGGGACCAACCTGATGGCCGCGCTCGCCAATCCTGGATCGCTTCTTCTTGTGTACGGAATCGCGTGGGTCCTGATCAGCCGGCGGCTGGCGCGCGACGCCGGGACGCAGGAGGCTGATCGGCAGGCGGCCATCCGGCGCCTGTACACCAACCTCGCCTCGCTCATCTC
>Ga0070697_100002687_pt1 | contig 13685 bp, 9 predicted proteins | sample KBSK1501metaG_FD_65475 | JGI IMG/M metagenome (GOLD analysis project Ga0070697, IMG submission 65475) | Corn, switchgrass and miscanthus rhizosphere microbial communities from Kellogg Biological Station, Michigan, USA - KBS K1-50-1 metaG | ecosystem: Host-associated > Plants > Roots >... | reverse complement strand
ATCATGTTCACCGGCAGCGTGGCGACCGGGAAACGCGTTGCGGAAGCTGCCGCGAAGTATCTAACTCCGGTTGTGCTCGAGCTCGGCGGCAAAGATCCGATGATCGTTCTGGAGGATGCGGATATTGAAAACGCCGCGCGCGCCGCTGTTTGGGGCGCGTTTGCAAACTCCGGACAGGCGTGCGCGTCAGTCGAGCGTTGTTATGTTCAGGAATCGATCGCGCCGAAGTTTATCGAGCAGGTATTGGCAGAAACGCGCGCGCTAAAACAAGGGCTGGGCACTGACACCGATGTCGATGTCGGCGCCATGTCGAATGAAAGTCAACTTCAGATCGTGGCGGATCATGTGAATGACGCGAAGCAGCGCGGCGCTAAGGTGCTGGCCGGCGGGCAGCGCGGGTCGAACCGTGCAGGTTTGTTTTATGAGCCGACGGTGCTGACAAACGTCGATCACAATATGACAATAATGCGCGATGAAACTTTTGGGCCAGTGCTGCCGGTAATGACCTTCACAACCGAGGACGAGGCGATCAAGCTCGCGAACGACAGCGTCTATGGTTTGACCGCAAGCGTCTGGACAAAAAACATCGCTAAGGGACGCCGGATTGCTGAACGCATTGAAGCGGGAACGGTGATGGTTAACGAGGTAGTCTACACTCACGGCATCGCACAGACTCCCTGGGGCGGTATTAAAGACAGCGGCTACGGTCGGACTCACGGGCGCATGGGTTTGTTGGAATTAGTTCACCCTCAGCATATCCATATGAATCGCATTTCATTCCTGCCGGACCTCTGGTGGTTTCGTTACACAACTCAGGCCGGACGGCTTTTTGGCGGTCTCGCAAGCCACTTCACCACCGGCTCAATAATCCGGACCTCATGGTTACTTCCGCAAATGGCGCGCCGGCTTTTTGGACGGCGGCGTTAGCGCTCCCACCCCTTAAAAATCTTAAGTCCACGCAGCCCAGTTTCCTCAGGTAGAGTGAGGTTATTGCTGGTGTTTCCCTCGGCTTGTCTGTCTAGTGGCGCAGGTATATACTGCGCGGTCTTGAGAGCCAACCCTTCGGATATACAAACGTGGAAAAACCTATCGGTCTTGCTTTCTTTGGGAATGCCGTCCTCACCGAGGTGCGGCAATCTTTCACCCTGAACCTATTTGAATAACTTTGGAGGCAGCATGAAAAAAGTTCTTGGGTTACTTCTTCTCATCACTCTAAGCGTCGCAGCGGGTCTTCCGGCATTAGTGCATAGCCAAAATTCCGACCCGGGGCCGCCTCAATTTCTCACCCGACCAATCCTCTTGCATGTGTCAGATAGGGCTCTCGACAATGGACACGCTGTTTTTGTTGAAGGCCCAGGCGAATCTGCTGTGCCAGGTCCGCTAGTCCCCGATCTTGGATTTGCGGCTTACAATCCTGCTGACAGAGCAGGGTTGCTGATATCTTCCGTTGCAGAAACAGATGCCTCGGATTCCGCAGACTCATATGAGGGCGAGACAGGCGCGACTGGAACCAACGGCATTTTAGTCGGCGCGTCAAACCACATCTATCCGGGCAATTGCAGCCAAACTGCCCCAAGCGGAACTTTTGGCGACTGCGCAGTGAAGGCCTATACTTCCACGAACGGCGGCACCATCTTTACTGGAACCACAATCTCGCGGACCTGGGGCGGGAATACCTTCGGCATTACCTTTGACCCCGCAGTCGACTACGACAAGAATGGAAATTTCTATTTCTCATTCGGCGGTGCGCCCCTCAGCAGCAACTATCCCAACTCAATAGCTGTGAGCAAGTCCAGTAATGGTACGACGTGGGGAACCCCGGTAGCGGTTACATTCAACACCAACAGATTCTTCGACGACAAATACTACATCGCAGTTGACCGCAGCAATTCGGCTTTTGCGAATCGCATTTATGTCTCGTGGGATCGCAACTCAGGCAACAATCAGTTGCTCTACATTTCCTATTCTTCCAACGGCGGCACCTCGTGGAGCGCACCGATTAAAGTAAATGACGGCACTACGAAATTCGAGCGCGTTATCGGCGCTTATCCGGCCGTCGATCAGGCCACTGGAGTTGTCTACGATTCCTGGCACGACTATGCCAAGAACATCATCTATGTAGACAGAAGCACCAACGGTGGCGTCACCTGGAGCACTGACCACGCAGCGGCGACTACCCATGCCGGGTTTGGCACTGACATTGGCTGTGTCGGTGGCCGTGCACAAGGTCCTGCTCACGCCTTGAAGGTGGGTCCGAGCGGGACGCTTTATCTCGTTTATGCGGACCCTGTTTCTGGAGGCCAAAACAACCATGGGTTCGACATTCTGTTTACCAAATCCACGAATGGCGGTACCACCTGGTCAACTCCGGTTGTCATTAATGACGATAACTCGACCAGTGACCAGTTTCATCCTACGCTTAGCGTAGAACCCAATGGCACCGGCGGTGATAAGATCACAGTCAGCTTTTATGATCGTCGCGACGATCCGGCCGACTGTCTTGCTTACGTCTACGCCACACAAAGCACTGACAACGGCGCAACGTGGGCGGCGAACATCCGAATCACCTCGGCTCAGTCAAACTTCGATGGCAACCCTAATGGCCCGGGTGATTATTCATCGTCCACACCTTTCAGTTCGGCGGTGTTTCCGTTCTTTTCGGATCACCGTCTTGCCAATCCCGAAACTGCCAGTGGTGGACGCTACAACGTCTATACGGCGAAGATTCAATAAACCTTGGTCACCATAGGTTTGAATTACGGGCGGGCCGCTTTCGGGCGGCTCGCTTTTTAATACCTGCCGTCGTCTGATTCTCGTCGTCAGCACCTCCTCCCAGGGTGAGCGGCAAGTCTTAAGCTGAAAGGAAACGAACCAACCGATGCAACAAAAACACAAGAATTGCTAGAAGCTAAATTACTATTAGCCGCCGTTGAAACGTAATATACTGCCGCCGCTCCACGCATTCGCCAGTGAGGGTTATTAAAGACATTCGTCGGCCGCCCAAGTTCTCACCACGTCGCTGTATCGGCTGCGAGTTTCTCATTTTTTGTCCCCCGAATACGCCCTCTCCCTCCCAGGAGCTTGTGCTAACCAGCCCTTCGCTTTGGAAAGGATAGCCATGCGAGTAAACCGGCAACCAGCGATCGGACCCTAATGAGTTAACTTAACTCGCTCTATCTTTTCGTTCGGAATCGATTCTGTTCTTAACTTGGATTGTTCGATAACTGGAGGACAAGAAATGAAGATGCGCACAAAAGCGATCATTCTGTTTTCAGCAGCATTGCTGCTAACTACGGTAATAGTGTTACCTCGTATCATTGAGGCCAAACGCCTCAAGGCCTTGAACGCAGACAAGAGTCTGTCAGTCTCACCGCTGCTCACGGCGAGTGTTCCGCAGGATCAAAAAGGCGACATCACGGTGGTCGCCTCTTATCATAACGACACCTCGATACCGCTTCGCGACATGAAGCCTCAGCCGGTGTTTTCCAAAGGCCAGCACGAGGCTAACGAGAATCCCAAAATCCCACATAAGCATAAGGACGAGGCTGACCCGGTGGTCCAGGACTTCTTCAGCGACTTGAGAAGTTTCCAGACCTTGAACATGCCGGCGCCGATTCTCAACTTCAACGGCATCCCGTTCCCAGGTGTTGCCTGCAACTGCGCACCGCCCGACACCAATGGCGAGGTGGGCGCCACGCAGTATGTGCAAATAGTTAACGAAGGCTTCCAGGTTTTTGACAAAACTACCGGGGCCTCCCTGTTGGGACCCGTCGGTATTTCTACAGTGTGGACCGGCTTTACCGGCCCCTGCGAAACAGCCGGCGACGGCGATCCCGTCGTGCTCTATGATCAACTTGCCAACCGTTGGCTGATCAGCCAGTTCGCGGGCGCTTCCGTGCCGACGGATGAATGTGTCGCGGTGTCGGCAACCAGCGATGCTACCGGAAGTTGGAACCGCTACGGCTTTCACCTCGGTTCAAACTTCTTCGACTACCCACACCTGGGTGTTTGGCCCGACGCTTATTACATGAGCATGAACGTATTCAACTCAACTGGCACGCTCTTCCTGGGACCACAACCGTTCGCGTTTGATCGCGCCAAGATGCTTGCCGGTCAGCCCGCAACTTTCATCACCCCCGGAATCACCGGCGGGTCGAGCGAGGAAAGCTCCCTGCCTGCCGACCTCGACGGATCCGTGCTGCCGCCTGCGGGAGCGCCGGCATCGTTTGTGGAGTTTCCCGGTGGAGGAAGTTTTAGGGTGTTTCACTTCCACGTCGATTTCGCGACGCCGCTTAACTCGACGTTTACGTTGTTTGCTAGTCCCGCTTCGGCAGGCTTCACTGCCCGCACGGGGGGAATACCGCAGGCCGGAACCAGTTCACTTCTGGATCCCCTTGCGGACCGGCTAATGTTTCGGCTAGCGACGCGGTTCTTCTCCGACGGTCATGAAGCCACAGTCGGCAATTTCACTGTCCAGTCAGGCACAACGGCTGCTCCACGCTGGTTCGAACTGCGTAACGTCACCAGCGGACCGGTGACCGTCGCCCAACAGGGCACTTATCAGCCGGACACTACCAATCGCTGGATGGGCAGCGCGGCCATGGACCAACAGGGAAATATCGCTGTCGGTTACAGCGCCTCGAGCACCGCTATCAATCCGCAGATACGCTATGCGGGCAGACTGGCAAGCGATCCCATTAACACTTTGCCTCAAGCTGAAGTCACCCTGTTTGCCGGCACCGGCAGCCAAACCGGCACCAACGGCCGTTGGGGTGATTACAGCGACATGACGATCGATCCGGTGGACGATTGCACCTTCTGGTACACCACCGAGTACTACGCGACCACGACCAGTTTTAACTGGCGGACGCGTATCGGCTCGTTCAAGTACCCGGGTTGTGGCGGCGCGCCAACACCAACACCGACGCCGACTCCAACGCCGACACCTACTCCGACGCCGACGCCCACTCCGCCACCGGTGCCAAACGCGCCGAGTAACTTAACGGCGACGGCAGTTTCCACGAGTCAGATAAACCTGGCATGGACGGATAACTCAGGAAACGAAGACGGTTTTATAATCGAACGCTGCACAGGGAATACTTGCACCAACTTTGCGCAGATCGCTTCGGTAGGGCCAAACGTCACGACCTTCCCCGACGGAGGACTGTCGAGCAACACGTTCTATAGATACCGCGTGCTCGCCTTTAATGGCTCTGGAAACTCGGCTTACTCGAATATTGCGAGGGCCAAGACACCTAACCATTAACCCGCGCGTAATTGCGATCGCGCAACGCGTCAAACGAGGCCGCTCGATGCTAATCGGGCGGCCTCTTTTTTATTGAAAATCGCCTCACTTGATCTTCAACGCCTCGGCCCTTAGGATTGCCCGGTCGCTAAGGATCAGAACGGCGGGGGCAAGCCCCCTTCCCAACCTGAGAGGCTTTCATTGGTTCGCTAAGACTAACCTGGAATGCCACTTAATCAGGAATCAGCTATTCAGGTTTGATCAGCTCGAGCTTAGGAAGGGGGCTTGCCCCCGCTGTTTCTGACTGAATTGCATTGCGAGGTTAATCGAGTTTTGTGGAAAGCATTCATGCACGGGCGCGAGCGCGCGCATCACGAGCGGGATAACAACCGTCTCGTGCGGCCGTTTGACTGGGGTCTCTCTTTCATAAGCGATCATGTGAACGGAGACGACCCGCGCCATCTCTTGCATAACTACAGCGAAGCAGCGATGGCAAACAGCGAGGATTTCTATGCGCTGCAGGCAATCTCCGACTTTCAACTTCAGGGTGACCAGCTAACCTGGACGAGCGCCATTCACACCCCTTCGGCTGACAACAATTTAGCTCGGGCCCGTTATTTTCCGGTGCAGCCAAAGAAGGCGCGACAACCACGTGCTGCTGTAGTCGTGTTGCCACAGTGGAACGCACAGCCGGACAGTCACGTCGAAGCCTGCCGGATTTTTAATTTCATCGGGATGTCAGCCCTGCGTTTGACTCTTCCGTATCATGAAAAGCGCCGGCCACCAGAACTCGAGCGCGCCGACCATCTGGTCAGCACAAATGTTGGTCGCACGATTCAATCGATGCGCCAGGCTGTGCTTGACACGCGTGCTGCCGTGAGATGGCTGAAGAATCAAGGTTACGAACGCATCGGCATTCTGGGAACCAGCGTTGGCTCGTGCATCGCGTTTCTTGCTTTCGCTCATGAGCCGGATATCAACGCCGGCACGTTTAATCACGTTTCCGGTTATGTGGCGGACGTAGCGTGGCGCGGGCTGTCTACGCGTCACTTGCGCGAAGGCTTCGGCGAACATTTAAGCCTCGACGAACTGCGGGAGTATTGGGCGCCGATTAGTCCGGTTCCTTTTATTAGCCGTCTGCCCAAAATGGGCCTGCGTCCGATGCGCTTTATTGCCGCGCGTTATGATCTGACGTTCCCGCTAGATCTGACACACGAGACAATCGCTGAAGCCAGACGTCACAATTTGCCGCTGGATGTAGTGTGGCTTCCATGCGGGCACTACACAATGGCCTCGCTGCCCTGGAAGGCCATTGACGCCTGGAAGATCGCGACTTTCATGCGCAAGCATCTGCGTTGAGGTCGCCCGATGGAATGTGTCTCAGTCAGGAAGGGGGCTTGCCCCCGCTCTTTATGTCTATCTAGTTAGCGGGGGCGAGCCCCCTTCCTGACCTGCAAATTCATCTGGCTTGAATGTCCAACTCCATCAATCGACTGCTCGATCAACTCGATGAACTAAAGAGCCGCTTCGGTGCGCGGGAATCTCGCACCGTCGAACGGCTGCTAGTTCGCCTTTCTAGTCAAAAGCTCGAAGATGTCGAAGCCTTAATCCGTTTTCACGAGATCCTGCTTTTTCTCAGCGCCTATCCGCAGGGAGCACGCGTCAGGCAACTGGCGGAGTCACAGCTTCGAAGCTTCAGCAAAAGAGTGGCGTTTTTGAACGACGCTGAAGTTGATCTATCACCGTTCGACAACCCGGAAATATCGGGCATTGCCGGGACGTCCGTGGTCGACACGTTTACCTACTACATCGTTCGCTGGCTACTAAAGCGCCATCCAGCTCAAATTGCATTCGATTGGGATTGGTTTAATGACGAGAATCGTCTGGCCGAAACGTGGCCGCGGTTCATGCCGCTGCTCGACGAGGACGCTTTTGTGGAAGCGAACGTTCCTTACCCCGAGTGGCTGCGCGCGGCAAAGGGGCGGATGAAAGAATTGCCATGGTTGTTTCAACGATTCGAATTGCTGGCGAAGTCTGACCGAGAGAAAGCCGAACTCTACAACTCGCAGAATCTTTTTGTGAGTTGGACGCCCACGTATCGCGCCACGCGCACCGGGATGCGCCTGCCTGTAAACCCCCGCAATATTTTCTACCATCGCGAGCCGCTTATTCAGAGACGCGAGATTTCTTTGCGGGACGAGCTGAAAAAATCGGCGCCAGTTCTTGAACGTCTTTCCCGGATCGAGGGCGTAAAGATTCTCGACCTCGCGCGCGAGGCTTCGACGCTGCGTTATCGCGAACTCTATGGGTTTACTCACGGAGATCCCGGCCGGGTCCTAAAAGTAGATATTGGCCGGGGCGTCGATATCTTTGTTATGGGAGTGCCATCTGGCAAACGCCTGCCGTTGCGTGCCTATCACGCGGCTATGATCTTCAAGAATGGCGTACCCGTCGGCTATTTTGAGGGTCTCTCGATTTTTGAGCGAATGGAAAGCGGGTTCAATCTCTATTACACCTTCCGCGATGGTGAAACCGCCTGGTTGTATGCCCACACTCTTCACATTTTCCGACACCTCCTTGGCGTAACTGTCTTTACACTCGATCCTTATCAGATCGGACACGAGAACGAAGAAGGCATCGAGTCGGGAGCATTCTGGTTCTATCGCAAGCTTGGATTTCGCCCGACCAGTCCCGAAGTGATGAAGCTTGTTGTGAACGAGGAAAAGAAGATTGCGACTCGTTCCGGCTACCGCACTCCGGCCAGAACACTGCGCAAGCTGGCTGAGAGTCCAATGGTATTTGAAATCGAGGACGCAGGCGGATCGTTGGGCCTATCAAAGCCCGGCGATTGGGATCGCTTCCAGGTTCGACACATTGGCCTCGCGGTCCAGCGACGAATGGCCGCGACGAATGGCGGCGATGCCGAAGAATTCCAGTCGGCGGCCTCTAAGGAACTGATTGACGTGATAGGGACTCGAGCAGATGGCTGGCGGTACGGAGAGATATCTGCTTTTCGCGACTTCGCCGCGGCGTTGTCGTTGGTTGCGGACCTGCACCAGTGGAGCGATGCTGAAAAGCTGGCGCTGGCAAAAGTCATTCACGCGAAAGCAGGGTTGGACGAGAGTAATTACTTGAAGCTGATGCAGAAACACGCCCGCCTGCGGCAAACGATAATCGACCTGGGATCTCAGTAAGCAACTTTCTGCCGTCAAAACCTGCAAGTGATTGTCTGGGACCGCGGGCGTCCCGCCCGCAATGAGCGCGCAGCGCGAAAATGGATTGAAGGAAGAGGCTGCGCGCCTGCGGCGCGTTGCGGGCGGGACGCCCGCGGTCCCAGCAATCACTTGACCGTTAATCACATGCCAGCAGTCGATTCTCCAGGATCTTATCCGCTGTGAGATTCTCCAGTTTCTGATAATACTCAGCGGCTGTATCCAAAGCTTTCTTCGGAACGAGGCCGACAATCTCAGTGCTAAAAACCTCGACGCCCAATCGCGCGGCTTCGTTCCGCACCGCGTCATAGGCCTTAGCCATGCTTGTGACTTCGTAGTTCACCAGGTTCATGGAAACCTGCACGAGTCCGCGCGTAGACAACTCAAATCCAAGGGCCTTAACAAAAGGCAAGCCGCCATGCCGCGCTCTCACGACCCGCGCGATAGCTCTCGCGACTGAAACGTCGCGGCTTTTGAGATTCACATTGAAGGCAATCAGAAAAGGCCTGGCGCCGACTGCGATCGCGCCCGCACTCTCATGAACCATTAGCGGCCCCACATCGGGAGTTCGCTCGGGCTTAACCGCTATCTGTTCACGCAACAACTCCAGGGCGCCGCGTCGCACATCTTCGAGATTAACCCGGTCAGGTTTCAGCGCCGCACGCTCATAAAAGAAAACTGGAATCGAGAGTTCGCGCGCGATACGTTCGCCGGCAGTGTGCGCCAGCGCTACACAATCATCCATCGTCACGCCGCTTATCGGAATGAAAGGCAGCACGTCGGTAGCACCGAGGCGTGGATGCACACCCTGATGTTGCCGCATGTCGATTAGATCCGCGGCCAGTTTGACTGCCCCGAAAGCCGCAGCGACAACCAGTTCCGGCGCCGCTACAAACGTTATGACGGAGCGGTTGTGATCGGGATCGATATGCGTGTCGAGCACGCAGGCAGTTGGCACAGAGGAGATCGCGTGCGCCAGTCGCGCAACCGTTTCGGTCTTGCGACCTTCGCTGAAGTTTGGTACACACTCCACCAGCGCATTGCGGATTGCGGATTGCTGATTGCGGATTTTCGTGTTATCCATCGAGCTTTTAGATTAACATCTGACTCCAGTAGCCGAGCAGTCTAAATCGGCAATCGGCAATCGCAAATCAGCAATCAGCAATCGGAAATGGCTCACGATCGTTTCATCGAAAAGCACAAGACAGCCTGGCAACGTCTCGAAGAGCTGCTCAAGTTGCTTGATGGCAGTTCACTCCGCAAACTTCACCGCGAAGAAGTGCGCGAGCTGGGGAAGATATACCGCCGCACGGCTTCCGATCTGGCGGTTGCACGCGCCGAGTCGCGCGATCCTCGTCTCATCAACTATCTGAACAGCCTCGTCATTCGCGCGCACGGGCGCATCTATCAGGCCGACGCGCAGGGTGGATCGCGCATCACTTCGTTTTTCGCGCAAGAATTACCACAGACGTTTCGTCGCACCTGGCGTTACACCGCAGTTTCCTTCAGCGTATTTGCGTTGTTCTCCGTTATCGGGTTTTTGGGAACCAAATATGATCCGGAATTCTCCGAGCTATTGGGGGTGCCGCCTTCATTTCGCGAAGTCTATATCGAAACGAAAACTCACTGGTGGGAAGATCTGAACGAAGCTAACCAGGTTGGCGCCAGCGCAATTTTCACGAACAACATTCAGGTGACGATTTACACCTTTGCCTTTGGCGGGCTGTTTGGCGTAGGCACGTTGTTTTATCTCGCTTTCAACGGCGCCACCATCGCAGCCGTGCTGGCGCTAACTTATCGCGCGGGTTTTGGCAACGACCTGCTTACCTTCATGGTTGGTCACGGCGTAATTGAACTGTCGTGCATCTTCATCGCCGGCGGAGCGGGATTATTGATCGGGAGCGCTATGCTTATGCCCGGAAATCTGTCGCGCGCCGACGCATTGAAAAGCCGTGGCAAGGATGCGGTTCGATTGATGATGGGGGTGGCGGTGCTCTTAGTCGTGGCGGGCATCATCGAAGGATTCATCTCACCGGCGCCGATCAATCCAAAAATCAAGTTCAGCATCGGCGCCCTCACTGGGCTGGCGCTCTATTCGTATTTATTACTCGCTGGACGGCAAAATGGGACCCGCCAGGGTAAGGGGTAAAGGGGAAGGGGTAAGCGTCGTGGATCAAGGGGATCTAAGGGGTGCCGCGCGAATAGATTGAATCTGGTTGAAGAGTGATCTACTAATCACCAGGGTTGCGCCGCGAAGCTCCTCGTAAATTGATTGACTGAGGTAGCCAACGTCAAAGGCCACTCGACAAAGACTTCTCACCTCACCCGCAGAACCTTTTGCAATGTTGAGAAACTGAAGGTATTCCTTGCGTGATGAACGCTCAAACCCCTCCGCAATAGTCGAAATAGATAGGGCGGCGCGACGCAATCGATCTTTCAGGCCAAAATCGCGTTTTAATCCCCCTTCGTCCGTTATCACATACACCCGTTTGACGAGAGCGATAGATCTTTGCCAAACAATCAGATCTTCAAAGGTACGGATTTTGGCAGTCATAGTTGGGGACACTCGCTTGGATTGCTTTTACCCTTTACCCCTTCCCCTTTACCCCGAGATCCCAACCGTTGTCCAGCCAACCCTATAACAGCCCCCGTTCCTTCACTTGCAAATATTTTTCCAGAATAGCGGGGGCGAGCGCCGCCGCCGTCACATCCAACGCCAGCCCTCCTTGCGACTCAACCAAACGCAGCGCCGCTTCGCGCAGGTGCATGATTTCCTCAGCGACAGATTGCGTGAAAAGGTCGCGGGCGGTCTCGGGTGCATTGCTCACTACCGCTCTGAGATCGCGATCGGCGATTGTTACCACCAACGGCAGATGTCGTGGCCGCAGCAGCCGCAGCGAAGTCAACAGCTCCTTCGAACCTTCTTCATCGACAAGGTCTGTAATAACAATAACCAGCGAGCGCCGCTTGCTGTTTGCGGCAATGTACTCGAACGCGTGCGAGTATGAGGGCTCGATCATTTCCGGTTCTACTGAATAGAGCGCCTCGAGCGCGGCATCCATATGATCATGCCCACGGCTCGGCGGCAGGAAAGCTTTAATCTTACGACCAAAAACCAGCAGCCCGGCGTTGTCGCCGGCCCGCGCGGCAGCGGACATCAACGCCAGCGCGGCGTGGACCGCGGAGTCCAGTTTTGTTTCCTGTTCAATGCGCGCGGTCATCAGTCGTCCGCCGTCGATGGCGATCAAAATCGTCTGATCGCGCTCGACCTGATATTGCCGCGTCGTCAGCTTTCCCCGCCGGGCCGTCGCCGACCAGGAGATGTGTCGCAATTCATCGCCGCGCACATAGTCGCGCAACGATTCAAACTCGCGACCTTCTCCGCGCCACGAAGTTTTTCGATGTGACGCAACCAGTGAACGCGCTCCCAGAGCTTTCAACTCCGCTTCCCGAGCGCGCCGCATGTTTGGATAAACTTTGACGGCAGTGACTGTTTCGCCCACCCGCGTTTCACACCGCACCAGGTTGAAACGCGACAGGAAGCGAACAACTATTTGACCAAACTCAAACCGGCCCCGCTTGGGCGGTGTAAGCCCGTAAACCAACGCCGCCGAGGTTTGCCCGTCAACGCGCAGGTGCGCCTCTCGCAAGCCGGACAGCTTCATTTGCGGCGGATACTCGTCTTTTACTTCGAGAGAAACAGCATGTGGTTGCGCGTTTTGCACATTGATGCGGACCTCGTTTTCGGCGCCCACCGCAAACCGTCCACTGAATTCGCGCGTGATGCGAACGCCTTTGGGGAGTTGACTCAGGCGCGCATCGATCATCGCCAGGGCAATCAAGCCGACGTCGTAAAGGAGCGCAACCCAACGAAGCCACGGCCGTCCCCAGGAGAGTGAAAGAACGATCAGGCTGGCGGCAGCAAGGAGATAAAAGAGTTTGGTGAAAACGAAGCGCATCTGGTTTCGTGCTAAGGACGGGTGCTTTCAGCGAGGATTTTTACGACAAACCGGCAGCCACATCTGTCACACGTGGTCTCAGTCAACGAATTGGGCTGACCCGCGCCGCACTGGGGACAGCTCACGGTCGCCCACAATCGACGGCCCGACGCAGTATTCTCGCCGCCGGCGCCACTGAAATCATCGCGGCTTAACCGATGGAAAATCGGCGTCATTATTGTGAGAGCTGCAACTACTATCGACACCGTTCCGATAAGGCGAAAGCCCAAATCGCCCGTCGGCTCGAAATATATCGTCATGACAATGAGCACGGCGAGAGTGTAAACAGCAGTCAGAGTTACCAACCTGGCCCAAGCAAAGCGCGGCGCTAATTTCGCCAGCGACAACAAACAGGCGTGAGTTGTAGCTGCAGCGAGAACACCGGTTGAGGCGGTAAACTTCCAATACTCTTTGCTACTCGATTCAAACCATATTCCGGTGATTATCAGCAGCGCTGCCACTACTGACAGCGCAATACCAAGCAACGGCAACTCTTTCTGACCCCGGCCCTCCCACAACGCTCCCGCAGCAAGCGCGCCAATGCTGGCGGCAGAGATGGTGAGGGTGGTCAAAATAATTCGCAGCTCAAAGTCGCCGAAGTTGCCGGTAAGGATGGCAAGGATTCCCAGCGCTGCGCTGATCGCAACGGAGACAATCAAAAACCACAGTGCGACTTTTTTGGTACTCATGGGATGCAAGAGGTCGGGGGGCCAGAACTCAGAGGTCAGAGGTCAGAGGTCACGTCAGGGGTCGGATAGTTCGATTATCTGCCAACCTCTGATGCTGAGTCTGCCTAATTCTGATCTCTTACCCTCACCTCCGACCTCCGACCTCTGACCTCTGATCTCTGACCTCTAATCTCTATCTTGGTACTTCCGCGCTCTTCAAAATATCGGTAATGACGGCATCGGACGTAGCGCCATCAAGTTCCGCTTCGGCACGCAGGGTTAGTCTGTGGCGCAAGACCGGACGGGCTACATCGCGCACATCATCGGGAGTCGAAAACTCTCGGCCGCGAATAGCAGATAGCGCCTTCGAGCAAAGCAGCAGCGCTACGGAAGCACGCGGACTCGCGCCGTAGTGGATGAAAGGATGGCTGCGCGTGCGACGAACCAGATCAACTGCGTAATGCTGTACGCCGGGTTCCATACGCGTTGTGCTCACCTCGCGACGGCAACGGGAAACAGCATCTGCATCGGCCAGTGGTTCGACGTTGACCTCGTTTAACCG
>Ga0070697_100002685_pt1 | contig 13690 bp, 8 predicted proteins | sample KBSK1501metaG_FD_65475 | JGI IMG/M metagenome (GOLD analysis project Ga0070697, IMG submission 65475) | Corn, switchgrass and miscanthus rhizosphere microbial communities from Kellogg Biological Station, Michigan, USA - KBS K1-50-1 metaG | ecosystem: Host-associated > Plants > Roots >... | reverse complement strand
GGGCGCGACTCGATCTTGGCCAGGTCGAGGCCCCGCGCGGCGAACGCGCCGAGGGCGCGGTGCAGGGCTCCGGGCACGTTCTGCAGCGTGAAGACGACCGTCGTCTTGGCGCCGACGCCGGGCGGAGGCCCCGGCTCGCGGGCGAGGAGCAGGAAGCGCGTGTAGTTCTGCGGGTGGTCTTCGATCTCCTCGAGCAGGATCTGGCCGCCGTAGGTCTCGGCGGCCAGACGCGAGGCGATCGCGGCGCGGGTGACGGCCCCGTCGCGCAGCAGGTCCATCACGCTGCCCGCGGTGTCGTAGGCCGCGACCGCCTCGAGGTGCGGGCGGCGGGCGAAGAACGCCCGGCACTGCGCGAGCGCCACCGGATGCGAAGCCACCTGCCGGATGCCGTCCAGCGTGGCCCCCGGCCGGGCGATGAGGCAGTGCCGGATGCGAAGCTGCGTCTCGGCCACGATGTGGAACGGACGCGAGCGTAGCCGGTCATAGTTCTCGTGGATGGAGCCGGCGAGCGAGTTCTCGATGGGGACGAGGGCGCGATCGGCCGCGCCGTCCTTCACCGCGTCGAAAAGCGCATCGAATCCCGGCCGCGGCAGCACCTCGGTCTGCGGCCCCAACAGGTCGAGGGCCGCCTCGTGGCTGAAAGCGCCCCGCTCCCCCTGGATCGCCACCACGAGGGGATTTGCCGCCGTGTTGCCCTCCCGATAAGCTTGCGCCACCGTCACCGCCGTGGAGACGCCCGGGCCGTGCCGGACTCGATGGTGCGGAAGGGGGGATTCGAACCCCCACACCCTTTCGGGTACACGGTTCTAAGCCGTGTGCGTCTGCCTTTCCGCCACTTCCGCCATGCGCGACTGCAACGCCGAGCCGCCCGCCATTATCCGCCTTTTCCCCCGCCCGTGGCCGAAGCCCGCCGCGTCGTGATCGTGGGCGGGGGTCCGGCGGGGCTCACCGGCGCCTACGCGCTGATGAGGGCCGGCGTGCCCAGCGTGGTGCTCGAGAAGGAGGCGCAGGTCGGCGGCCACGCGCGCACCGTGGAGCACGGCGGCTTCCTCTTCGACATCGGCGGCCACCGCTTCTTCACCAAGATCCCCGAGGTGCGCCAGATCTGGCAGGAGGTGCTCGACGACCGCTTCCTGCGGGTGCGGCGCCTCTCGCGCATCCTCTACCGGGGCCGCTTCTTCCACTATCCCTTGAAGCCGCTGGAGGCCCTGTGGCGGATGGGCCTGTTCGAGAGCGGCTGGGTGGCGCTCAGCTACGTGCGCAAGAAGCTCTTCCCCATGACCGAGGACGGGACGCTCGAGAGCTGGATGTCCAACCGCTTCGGACGGCGGCTCTTCCTGATGTTCTTCAAGACCTACACCGAGAAGGTCTGGGGCCGGAGGTGCACGGAGATCCGCTCGGACTGGGCGGCGCAGCGCATCAAGGGCCTCACCCTCGGGGGCGCGGTGCGCAACGCGCTCGTGCCCGCACGGGAGCGGCCGCGCAGCCTCATCGAGGAGTTCGACTACCCCGCGCGCGGCCCGGGGATGCTGTGGGAGGCGATGGCCGACCGGCTGCGCAGGGGAGGCCGGGACGTGCTCACCGGCCGGGATGTGGTCCGCGTGCGCCGCGAGGGATCGCGGGTGCGCGCCCTCGTCGCGCGCCACGGCGGGAAGGACGAGGAGCACACGGGGACGCACTTCATGGCCAGCATGCCGCTGCAGGAGCTGGTGCTCGCCCTCGACCCGCCGGCGCCGCCCGAGGTCCAGGAGCACGCGCGCGCGCTCAAGTACCGCGACTTCATCACGGTGGCCGTCATGATCCGGCGCGCCGACGTGTTCCCCGACAACTGGATCTACGTCCACACTCCCGACGTGAACGTGGCCCGGATCCAGAACTACCGCAACTGGAGCGCGGCCATGGTACCCGACGCCGGCCAGACCTGCCTGGGCATGGAGTACTTCTGCAACGAGGGCGACGGCCTGTGGTCGCTTCCCGACCCGTCCCTCGAAGAGCTGGCGCGGCGTGAGCTCGTCGCGCTCGGTTTCGCGCGGAGGGACGAGATCATCGGCACGGCCGTGGTGCGCCAGCGCAAGGCGTACCCCGTCTACGACTGGGAGTACAAGGAGCACCTGGCCGCCCTGCGCGCCTATCTCGAGGGGATCGAGAACCTGCAGATGATCGGCCGCAACGGCCTGCACAAGTACAACAACCAGGACCACGCCATGCTCACCGCGCTGCTCGCCGCCCGCAACGTCCTCGGGGAGAAGCTCGATGTCTGGGCCGTGAACACCGAGGACGAGTACCACGAGATCACGACGGCGTGAGGCCCGCCGCCCGCATCGCGCGCGGGATCTCCTCGTTGCGCATGAACCAGTCCCACACCCGGCCCGTGCGAAGGTTCTCCGCGCTCAGCAGCGTGATCCCGACGTCGATGCCGATCACGTCCGGGTCCACCCAGCCCGTCGTCGGGTTGAAGGCGTCGGCGAAGCCGTAGACGCCGTAGATGCGATCGCCGAACCGGCGGCGGAGCTCCCGCACGACCGGCACCGTGATGTCGGGGACGAACATCAGGGAGCCCGCGGCCGCGCATGGCACGACCGAGCCGTCGATCGCCTCGTGGCGGGGCGGCCCCCCCCACGCCACGTAGCCCTTGGGGCTGTCCGAGGCCGTGATGCCCCATACGTTCTCGCGGTAGCCCGGGAACTCGTGCGCCAGGCTCAAGCAAAAGGCCTTGTGCGCCCGCGTGGCGTCGGCCGAGTTCTTCCACCAGTCGATGCCGGAGGGTCTCTCCTTCCATCCGCGGAAATCCACCCAGGCATGGGAGTACTGATGAACGAAGAGCGGATCCGGGCCGCTGACGTAGGCATATCCGGCGTATGTCATGACGGGCCGCTTCCAGGCCGGCCAGGAGGCGGCGGGGATGGGATGCGACGGCGAGCCGATGCCCAACAGGTAGAGGATCATCAGCTCGCAGTAATGGTCCCAGCGCCCCGCCAGGAACCCCGACTCCGGCTTCCATCCGTGAGAGAGGAGAAGCGGGTCCCCGGCGAGCATCCAGGTGAAGTCGACCCGCTCGTAGATGCCTCGAGAGAGCCGGGGGATGTCCACGTCGTCGCCGAAGCACTGGCGCACGGTCAGGACGCCGGCCAGCAGGAGAGCGGTGTCGATCGAGGACACCTCGCTGTTCCACACCCGCTCGCCGGTGCGCGCGTCGACGAAGTGATGGAACCAGCCGTGGCGCTGGTAGAGGCCGTGGTCGAGGAATCGCAGCGTCGCCCGGGCCCGCTCCATCGCCTGGGCACGGGGGATCCATCCGCGCTCGGCGGCGATGCAGAGACCGGAGAGCCCGAAGCCGGTGGCGGCGATGCTGCTCACGTCGCGATGGGCTTCGTCGTGCGGCGAGCCGTCGGTGCGGGCCCGGTCGCGGACGAGCCCGGTGGTCGGATCGGCTTCGCTCCAGAAGAACCGGAACGACCGCCGCGACAGGTCCTCGAGCAGCGCCTCGTCGGCGGCGGCGAGGGACGTCCGGGTGATCGCGGCCGGAGCGGGAGGCGCGCCCGGCGTCGGGCCGGGGCGCCAGCACGCGCCGAGCGATGCGACGGCGAAGAAGGCGGCCGAGAGGATCCGGGTGTTCTTCAGTCTCCCCCCACCTCGAACGATGCTTCCAGCCCGCCTTCGGAGCTGGTGCCGACGCGGACCTTGAACCGGCCCGGCTCGACGACCCACTTCATCGCGCGGTCGAGAAGGCCGAGTTGCTCGGACGCGAGCGCGAACTGCACGGTCCGCTTCTCACCCGGCCCCAGCGGCACCCGCGCGAAGCCCTTCAGCTCCTGCACGGGCCGGGTGACGCTGGCCACGACGTCGCGGAGGTAGAGCTGCACCACCTCGTCACCGGCACGCGATCCGACGTTCTCGACGTCGACCGATACGAGCACGTGGCCGTCGGGCGGGATGCGCGTCGGGCTCAGCCGCAGGCTCGACAGCTTGAACTCCGTGTAACTCAGGCCGTGCCCCGAAGGGATAGAGGGGAGTCCACGGCACGTCGAGGTACTTCGACGTGTACTTGTTGTTCGCGTCCGGCGGACGGCCCGTATTCTCGTGGTTGTAGTAGATCGGCACCTGGCCCACCGTCCGGGGAAACGTCACGGGAAGCTTGCCCCCCGGGTTGACCCTGCCGAAGACCACGTCGGCGACGGCATTGCCCGCTTCGGTCCCCGGAAACCACGCCTCGAGAATCGCACTCGCGTGCTCCGCGAGCCAGGGGATGGTCAGCGGCCGGCCGTTCATGAGGACGACGGCCGTGGGTCTGCCCGCGCCCACGACCCGCTGGGCCAGCTCGAGCTGCCGGCCCGGCAGATCGAGCGACGCGCGCGAGGAGGCCTCGCCGCTCATGTCGCCCGTCTCCCCCAGGAACAGCACGACCGCATCGGCCTCGCGCGCCACGCGCACGGCCTCCTCGATGCCGGCGCGGTCCGCGGCCTCGTGAGCGGCCGCATCGGCCAGCACCTCGAGGTCCACGCTCACGCCCTTCGCGTACGTCACGCGCGTCGCGGGCCCGACGGCGGCCTTGATCCCCGCCAACACGGTCACGACGTCGTCCGCGCGGCCGTCCCCGGTCCAGTTGCCCATCATGTCGGGGCGGTCGTCGGCGAGAGCGCCGACGACGGCCAGGCGGGCGATCGAGGGCGACAGCGGCAGCACGCCGCGCTCGTTCTTGAGCAGGACCATCGAGCGGGCGGCGATCTCGCGGGCCGCGGCCCGGGACTCCGGCGTCAACAGCGTCGCGCGCTCGCGATCCGCATTCGCGTACGGCGCGTCGAAGAGGCCGGCCCGGAGCTTGACCCGCAGCACGCGGCGCACCGCCTCGTCCACGACCGCCGTGGGCAGTCTTCCTTCCTGCACGAGCCGCGGCACGTGCGTTGCGTACGACCGGCTGACCATCTCCATGTCGACGCCGGCCGAGAGCGCTTGCCGGGCGGCGTCGGCCTCGTCGGCCGCGATCCCGTGGTTGATCAGCTCGACGACCGAGGTGTAGTCGCTCACGACCATGCCGTCGAAGCCCCATTCCTTCCGAAGCACTTGCGTGAGCGTAAAGGGATTGGCGGATGCGGGGACCCCGTCGAGATCGTTGAAGGCGCTCATCACCGAGCCGATCCCCGCTTCGACCGCGGCGTGGAAGGGCGGGAAGTAGACCTTGCGCAGCAGGCGCTCCGAGAGATCGGTCGTGTTGTAGTCGCGGCCCCCCTCGGCCGCGCCGTAGCCGACCCAGTGCTTGGCGCAGGCGACGACCTTGTCGGGGCGGCTGTAGTGATGGCCCTGGAAGCCGCGGACGCGGGCTCGCGCCATGGCGCTTCCCAGGTAGGGATCTTCGCCGGCACCTTCGGCGATCCGTCCCCAGCGCGGGTCCCGGGCGATGTCGACCATCGGCGCGAAGGTCCACTGCACGCCGGCGGCGCGCGCCTCGGCGGCGGCGATCGAAGCGGCCCGCTCGACGGCGGCCGGGTCCCAGCTCGCGGCTTCGCCGAGCGGGATCGGGAAGACGGTGCGGTAGCCGTGGATGACGTCGAAGCCGAAGATGAGCGGGATCCGGAGGCGCGACTCCTCGAAGGCGGCGCGCTGCAGCTCGTTCACGTGGACGGCCCCGCGGACGTTGAGCGTCGAGCCCAGCCGCCCCTGGCGTGCCAGGGCCAGGTGCTCGGGCCGGTACGACCCTTGCGCTTCGCCGTCGAGCTGCTGGAGCTGGCCGAGCTTCTCCTCGAGCGTCATCCGCGCGAGGAGACCGTCGATCGTGCGCTCGACGTCCGGGCCGGCGGCGAGGGCCGGCCGCCCGGCGCACACCGTGACGACCGCTCCGAGGGCGAAGGCCCCGGAGAAGACCCACCGGCGAGGCGGGAAGGACGGGCGGGTCAGAACGTGTAACGCAAGCCGAACTGGAGACGGCGCGAGCTGTTGTCGACGACGCAGCTCGCCTTGCCGAACCTCGGATTCGTCGACGGCAGCGTCGGGACGAACCCCTCGAAGCAGGCGTCGTTCGTGTAGTTGAAGACGTTGAACGCCTCCGCCGCCGCCGACACCCGCTGGGTCTTGGCGAACTTGAAGACCTTCTCGAGCCTCAGGTCCACGCTCCGGAAGGCCAAATGGTGGTCGGGCCGCCCCGCGAAGGGGATGATGCGGAACTGGCCAAACGCGCCGCCCTGCGAGAAGTCGAAGATCGTGAAGCCGAGCCCGGAGCCGACGGTGAGCATCCCGCTGAAGAAGAAGTCGGCGGGCAGGCCCCAGATCGTCGTCGCCACCAGGCGGTTCCGCTCGTCGCTGGCCGTCGGGTGGCGCGGGTAGTCCGCCGGCGTGCGGTAGTCGAGGCTGAAGAGATCGCCCCCGATGGCCTCGGCCTTGCCGAGCGTGTAGGCGAGCTGCGCGCCCCACTTGCCGTCGAAGGGATGCTCGGCGGTGAAGTAGAGCGCGTCGAACCAGTTCTTCTTGGTGTCGGTGGAGAGCAGGAGGTTGCTGAACGGCGGGATCTGCCGGCAGCAGTTCCCGTTGGGCTGGCGGTTGCCGAAGATGAACGTGAAGCCGTTGCGCGCACGGATGCCGGCGTAGCTCGCGGTGACGAAGATCGACTTGCCGAGCGCCGCGCGCACGCCGGCGTTGAACTGGTCCGACGCCGGGGGGCGGGTCTGGTTGTCGATCAGGAACACCTCGGGCGTCGGCGCCACGCCGGACGCGATCAGGCCGTCGAGGCCCGCCTTGCTCAGGTACTCCGGCTTCCACGCGATCGTCGGATTGCCGTTCTCGTTCGGCCGGCCGTCGGCCGAGAAACGGAAGGTCCGGACGGCGTACTGCAGCCGGAACTTCTCGTCGAGGCCGGCGTTGTAGAAGATCCGGTCGTAGTACCGGCCGTAGCCGCCGAAGACGACGTACTTGCCCTGGCCGGTCGTGTCGTACGAGAAGCCGACGCGTGGTTGCCACGCGCCGTAGAACGGCGGCCGCTGGCTGCCGTCGGTGAAGTATCGGTTGGGATCGACGCCGAGCTGCGATGCCCATGCCCGCACCGCGGGCGGCGTGACGTAGTCGTTGTTGAGCATGTCCGTCTCGTAGTCCCACCGCAGGCCGATGTTGAGCGTGAGCCTCGGCGTGGCCGACCAGTCGTCCTGGACGAAGAAGCCCACCTCCTTGTTGCTGGTGCTGAGGTCGGGATTTCCCGTGCCATAGCCGGCCTCGAACGGAAACGAGAAGCTCTCGATCGAGCGGAACCGGAAGACGGGATTGCCGTTGAACTCCTTCCTGACCTTGTAGTCGAGGAAGCTCACCACGGCGCCGCCCTTCAGGGCATGGTTACCGTGCCCGCTCGCCATCCGCGTGTAGTCGTTCCGCAGCGAGAAGCGGGTCTGGGTGAAGAGCTGGGTGGTGTCGCGGCCCCCGGCCCGGATCACGCCCTGGTAGTCGAGGCCGACCAGCGTCGGGTTGAGCGGCTGCGGGTTCCACCGCGATCGCTGCCACGTCGCCGTGAACTCGTTGAGCCAGCCGTGCCCCGGCACCTGCCAGCGGCCGAGCGCGGAGTCGACCCGGTTTTCGACGTTCTCCGCGGCCTCGAAGCTCGTCTGCTGGCCGAAGCTCCGGACGTCCGTCTCCGTCCGCAAGCTGTAGCTGACGTCCACGGTCTGGCCGGCCTTCGGTTGGTAGGTCCCCTTCCCGAAGAGCAGCTTCTCCCGGAACTCGGACGGGAACGTGCCCTCGTACCGCTTCAAGTTGAGGCTCGCCGGAGCCGGCGTACCTCCCAGAAAGACCTGCGCGTCGCGGTTCTGGCGGTTCTCCTCATAGGCGCCGAACACGAGGAACTTGTCCTTGATGACGGGACCGCCCACCGAAAGCCCGGGCTGGAAGCGGTCGTACGACGGCTTCGGCAGGCTGCGGGCCTTCGAATACTTGTCCAGGCTCACCAGTCCCTTGTTCTGGTAGAGCAGGAACAGGTCTCCCGCCCACAGGTTGGTGCCGCTCTTCGTGAGCGCGGTGATGACGGCGCTCGACGCCTTCTCGTGCTCCGCTTTGTAGTTTTGCGTGAGCACCTGGAACTCCTGCACCGCGTTCTGCGGGAACGGTGAGCCGCGGCTGGAGTCCTGGCCCACGACGCCGCCATCGAGGACGTCGTTCTTGTAGCTCACGCCATCGATGAACACGTTGATCTGGGTGGCGTCGAGACCGCCGGCGGTGACCTGCTTCCTGGTCTCGTCCTGGGAGACTTTCGCCCCGGGGGCGAGGTTGGCGAAGTTGAGGAAGTTGCGCTGGTTCTGCGGCAGGTAGCGCACCTGCTCGCTGGTGACGTTGGTCGCGATCTCCGCGCTCTTCATCTCCATGATCCGGCCGGTGCCGGCCACCACTTCCACCTGTTCCGTGTAGACGAGGTCGGGCGTGATCCTGAAGTTCACGGTCACGTTGTTGCCGAGCACCAGCTGGAGGGACTTCGACTGCGGCTTGTACTGGCTCATCGACACAGTGACCTCGTAGGTCCCCGGGCGCATGCCCGACAGGGAGAAGAAGCCCTGCCCGTCCGTGAGCGTCTCGTACCGGAACCCGTTCTGGGTGTCGCGGGCCACGACCGACGCCCCCGGCAACGCGCCCGAGTCGTCCGATACCGTGCCGCGGATGCCGGTGCTGGTGGACTGGGCGACCGCGGGGCCGGCGGCGATGACGCCGCCGAGGATGAGGAAGGGCAACCAGGAGCCGGTCCCGTTTCGAGCGCGCATCACAACCTCCTCGGTTTCGTGGATGGTCCTTTTTCGACGGTGTCACCGGCGGTGCGCGCCGTCAAGGCCGACCCACGAAAACCTCAGGGTTCCGCCACGACTCCGCAAGGTGGTTCTCCGTACGTCCGAACGTGCGGATCCAATGGGTCGTGGCGATCGCGGCGTGGTCGGGCCTCCTGGCCGGGGTCAGCGAGTCAGGGTCGGGCGCACCGGTCGACCCGAAGATGCTGATGATCGCGCCCGGGCCGGCGGCGAGCTGGGTACGTCTGGCGCGCGAGGGCGCCGCCCAGCGCCTCGCCCAGCCCGAGTGCGCCCGGATCTTCGGCGATTTCGCCAACGCCGCCGGCCAACGACTGCAGGAGAAGCTCGACGCCTACGGCCTCAACGGCGCCGAATACTTGTCGCTCGTCTACTTTTCGGCCGGCGGCGACGACGGACGTTGCGGCGACGGGAACGTGCTCGCGACCACGACGCCCGGGAGCCGGCGCGTCGCGGTTTGCAGCCGCTTCACCCGCGCCTACCGCGACGACCCGACGTGGGCCGAGGTGGTCGTGATCCACGAGGCCCTCCACACGCTGGGGCTCGGGGAGAACCCGCCGTCGTCCGCCGAGATCTCCACCCGCGTCGCCGCCCGCTGCAGATAGCGTGGCCTCTTAACGCAGAGGACGCAGAGAACGAACGAAGAGGACGCAGAGAAGGGATATAGACAGGGGCACGCCGGCGGTTCCCCTATCGTCCTCTGCGTCCTCTCCGTTTTCCTCCGCGTCCTCTGCGTTAAAGGGCAACCGTCTCGGTCGTGCTATCCTCGTCTATTCCGAATAACGCGAGAGGAACGCCTACGTGAAAGTCGAGTACAACGAGGAGACGTCGGTCCGCAAGTCCCTGACCTTCGAGATCGAGCCCGAGGTCGTCGAGAAGGAGGTCGAGAAGAGGGCGCGGGACTACGCACGCAAGGTCCGCATCCCCGGCTTCCGGCCGGGCAAGGTCCCGCCCGACGTGATCAAGAAGCGCTTCCGCGCGCAGGTCCTCGAGGACGCCGCCGAGGCCATCGTCAACCGCGTCGTGTTCGAGGAGCTGGAAGGACGCGGGCTGCGGCCCCTGGCCAGCCCCAAGGTCACCGACCTGAAGATCGACGAGAGCCACCCCATGACGTTCCGGGCGGTGTTCGAGACGCTGCCGCTCGTGGAGCTGCCGGAGTACCGCGGGATCGGCGTCAAGGCCCGGAAGGCCGCGGTGACCGACGAGCAGGTGGACGAGGAGATCGGGCGCTTGCGGGAAGAGGCCGCGCGGTACGACCCGGTGGAGCCCCGCCCGGCCGCGGAGGGCGACTTCGTGGTCCTCGACGTCAAGTGGATGGGAACCGGACCGGATGCAACCGCTGCGAGCGAAGCGGGATCCACTCCCCCCGGGGCCGCGAAGCGAGCGGGGGTTCAAGGGGGCGCGCCGCAGCGCCCCCTTGCTCGACACGACGAGAACGTCCTCGTGGAGGTTGGCGCCGCCGACAACCACAAGGAGCTGAACGCGGCCCTCGTCGGGATGTCGCCGGGCGAGACGAAGCAGGTGCACGTCGTGATGGAGGAAGCGCAGCAATCGCCGCCGAAGGCCGAGCGCGCCGTCGACTACACGGTCACGCTGAAGGACGTCAAGAAGAAGGTCGTTCCCCCCGCGGACGACGAGTTCGCGAAGGACCTCGGCGAGTTCGGCTCGCTCGCCGAGCTGCGGGAGAACGTGCGCACCCGGCTCCTCGCCGCCGAGGAGCGCAAGATCGAGCGGGAGGTCCGCACCTCGCTCGTCGAGAGCCTCGTCGAGAAGGCCACCTTCGAGGTGCCCGAGACGCTGGTGGACCGCCATATGAACGCGCGCACGGAAAGCGCCGCGCGCGGCCTGCTCTATCAAGGGGTCGATCCGAGCAAGGCGGGCGTGGACTGGAAGAACTATCGCGAGGCCCAGCGCGAGGATTCCCTGAAGGCCGCCAAGGCCGACGTCCTGCTCGACGAAATCGCCCGCCGCGAGGGCATCGAGGTCCTCGAATCCGACGTCGACGCGGAAGTGGCGCGCCTCGCCGAGCGCCTGCGCAAGCCGAAGGAGACGCTGCGCCGTCAGATGGAGAAAGAGGGCGATCTCGCGGCGCTGCGCGCCCGCATCCGGGAGGACAAGACCCTTGACTTGCTAAGGGCGAATGCTAGACTGGACACCGAATGAGCGCGTCCAGTCTGTACGCGGGCACGCTGGTCCCGATGGTGGTGGAGCAGACGGCCCGGGGCGAGCGCGCGTACGACATCTACTCCAGGCTCCTCAAGGACAACATCGTTTTCATCGGCACGGCCATCGACGACATGGTGGCCAACCTGATCATCGCCCAGCTCCTCTTTCTCGAGGCCGAAGACCCGGAGAAGGACATCCACGTCTACATCAACACCCCGGGCGGCGTGACGACGGCGGGCATGGCGATCTACGATACGATGCAGCTCGTCCGGCCCGACGTGCAGACGATCTGCGTCGGGCAGGCGGCCTCCTTCGGCGCGGTGCTCCTCGCCGCGGGCACCCCGGGCAAGCGCTTCGCCCTCCCCAACTCCCGGATCCTGATCCACCAGCCCTGGGGCGGCACCCAGGGTCAGGCCTCGGACATCGCCATCCAGGCCAAGGAGATACTGCGGGTCAAGGACCGCCTGAACCACATCCTCGCCTTCCACACCAAGCAGCCGGTGGAGAAGATCGCCGCTGACGCGGACCGCGACTTCATCATGGATGCGGCCCAGGGCAAGGAGTATGGTATCGTTGATCAGGTAATCTCTCGGCGAGAGCGATAATGGCTTCAGGCCTAAGCTGCGAGCGGAGCGGGATTCACTCCCGCGGAGCGAGCGGGGGGTCTGGGGGGCGCGCCGCTAGCGCCCCACAGCTCAATTAATGAAGAAAAACGGGGAGTCGGAGATCCTCCGGTGCTCGTTCTGCAACAAAGACCAGAACGACGTCCGGAAGCTCATCGCCGGCCCCACGGTGTTCATCTGCGACGAGTGCGTCGATGTCTGCAACGACATCATCGCGGATGACCGACGCGTCGAGGGGCGCACGTACAAGTCGTCGCTCCCCGTCCCGCACGAGATCAAGAAGTTCCTGGACGAGTACGTCATCGGCCAGGACACGGCCAAGAAAAAGCTGGCCGTCGCCGTCTACAACCACTACAAGCGCATCGAGATCTCCAAGCAGCGCGGCAAGAACGAGGTCGAGCTCACCAAGTCCAACATCCTCCTGATCGGGCCCACCGGGACGGGCAAGACGCTCCTCGCCCAGACCCTGGCCCGGCTCCTCTCCGTCCCCTTCACGATCGTCGACGCCACCACGCTCACCGAGGCCGGCTACGTCGGCGAGGACGTGGAGAACATCATCTTGAAGCTCCTCCAGGCGGCGGGCGGGGACATCGAGAAGTGCCAGGAGGGCATCATCTATATAGACGAGATCGACAAGATCTCGCGGAAGGACGAGAACCCCTCGATCACCCGCGACGTCTCGGGGGAGGGGGTCCAGCAAGCCCTCCTGAAGATCCTGGAAGGGACCGTGGCCAACGTGCCCCCCCAAGGCGGCCGCAAGCACCCGCACCAGGAGTTCTACCAGATCGACACCACCAACATCCTCTTCATCTGCGGCGGGGCGTTCGTGGGGCTGGACAAGATCATCGAGCGCCGGGTCGGCAAGAAGAGCCTGGGTTTCCGGACGGAGGCGGCGCCCAAGGCCCCGACCGTCAAGGCCGCCGCCTCCCTCGGTCAGATCCAGCCGACCGACCTCATCAAGTACGGGCTCATCCCCGAGTTCGTCGGCCGGCTGCCCGTGATCGGCACCCTCCACGACCTCGACAAGCCCGCCCTCGTCGAGATCCTGACCCAGCCCAAGAACGCGATCATCCGGCAGTACCAGCGGATGTTCGACTACGAGAACGTCAAGCTGCGCTTCACGGACGACGCGCTGGAGGCCATCGCCGACCTCGCCATCGTCCGCAAGATCGGGGCGCGGGGCCTGCGGATGATCATCGAGGACCTGATGCTCGACCTGATGTACAACCTGCCCTCGATGAAGAAGGTGAAGGAGTGCGTGGTGACCCGGGAGGTCGTGCTGGACCGCGAGAAGCCCATCACCCTCATCGAGAAGGTCGGTTAGGGCGACCCTCCAGGGCTCCTGGTCGTGACGTTCGCGTGACGGCTTCAGTGTGCTTGGAGAATGTTCGGCAAAGAGAAAGACAAGAGCGACGTGATTGAGACCCTGCCGATGGTCCCGCTGCGGGACGTCGTGGTGTTCCCGCACATGATGATCCCGTTCGTCATCGGGCGCCCCAGCTCCATCAAGGCCCTCGAGTACGCGCTCGTGAAGGGCAAGCGCATCTTCCTCTCCGCGCAGCACGACGCGACCCGCGACAACCCGGGGCCGGAGGAGATCCACACCCTCGGCACCATCTGCAACATCGTCCAGAGCCTCAAGCTCCCCGACGGCAACGTCAAGGTGCTGGTGGAGGGGCTGGATCGGGGCCGCGCGCTGGAGTTCAAGGAAGAGCAGGGCTTCTTCCGGGTCGTGGTCAAGCTCATCCCGAAGCAGGTGGAGACGGGCGGCGGCATCGAGGCGGTGATGTCGAAGGTCATCGCGCTGTTCGAGCAGTACGTGAAGCTGTCGAACAACCTCCACTACGACGCGATGCTCGCCGCGGTGCGCGTCGAGGACCCCGGCAAGCTCGCGGACACGATCTCCTCCCACCTCGTCGTCCCCGTGGAAGAGAAGCAGAACCTGCTCGAGATCTTCTCCCCCCAGGAGCGCCTGCAGCGGATCCTGACCATCCTCGAGGCCGAGGTGGACAAGCTCCAGGTCGACAAGCGCATCCAGGGCCGGGTCAAGAAGCAGATGGAGCGGGCGCAGAAGGAGTACTACCTCAACGAGAAGATGAAGGCCATCCAGAAGGAGCTGGGGCGGAAGGACGACCGCCT
>Ga0070697_100002684_pt1 | contig 13691 bp, 8 predicted proteins | sample KBSK1501metaG_FD_65475 | JGI IMG/M metagenome (GOLD analysis project Ga0070697, IMG submission 65475) | Corn, switchgrass and miscanthus rhizosphere microbial communities from Kellogg Biological Station, Michigan, USA - KBS K1-50-1 metaG | ecosystem: Host-associated > Plants > Roots >... | reverse complement strand
GCCGAGGAGGATTCGGAGCCGCTCCCTTGCTCGGAGGGGCGTTGCTAGGTTCAATGATGGGCAGCGGCATGGGAGGCGGCGGTGGACAGAAAAAGGCCATTCAGATGGATCAGAACTACAACTTTCCCATCATCGCTCTGAAAGCTCTCACACAGTACCAGCCGCGCGACTACCAGTTCGCAATCCAAGGTAGAACTCTGTTCGACATCTCCCAATATCCCAAAGGGATTAAAGTGCTAAACGGCGATATCAGCGAGGATGCTGCAAAATATCAGGCCAAGACTCTAGTGGATCAGCTCCAATCTCAGAAGGCGCATGCTCAGTATCATATGATTCAGCAGATTACTTCTGACGAGGACGTGTCTGACACAGAGCTCTTGCATGTCCCAATTTGGTTTGTAAGGTATGACCATAGCGGGAATAAGATCGTCCTGGTAGTCGATGGAAATTCTGGAAACGTAATCAACAGTTTAGGTCTCTAGCCTGGATCATCCGCTCATTGCTCAAGACGATTAGAGCCCGCCAAATGTCCTTTCTTGCGTTTTGTCAGAAACACGGCGACTCCAACTACTACAAGTGCTCCGATAATTCCCCCGATGACTGGCAGCACTGGAAGGCTTGAATTGCCGGCTGGGGGCGAGCTCGGCGAGCTAACAGTGAGCGACACCGACGCTGGATGAGAAAGGGATCCGCTCGACCCTGTCACATTCACCGTGTAATTCCCTTGAGCAACTGGAGTCGAATAGAAGCCCGATGATGATGTGGACACCGTAAGCGTCGATGAGGCAGAACCCCCAGTTGATAGGCTGATCGAAGTGGGGCTGAGGGATGGTTGCGGACCAGATGGTGAAACCGCAGCCACAAGATTTACCGATCCTGAGAAACCGTTCATGCCACTCAATGTGATAGTGGCCGTTGCCGACGAGCCCTGAATAGCGGTCAGCGAAGTTGCGCTGGGGGTGATTGTGAAGTCAGGCGTTGACGACGTTTGACTCTGGATGACAAAGCTTCCAAACATCGCGGTAGGATGGACCGTGCAATAATACGTGTATGTGCCTGGACTGGAATTAACGCTGAAAGGACCCACTGAAGTCGACGGCGGAACCATGCTGGAACACACATCAACGCTGCCACAGTCTGCAGTGTCAGCGTAACCGTCTTTGTCGAAGTCGATCAGCAATGCGTGCGATACGCTATTCGAACTAGAAACATCGATGGTGACAGTATCGCCCTGGGTGACAGTTATTGTCGGATTAGAATTGTTCCAGTAATAATGCGCGCCGCTGGTGCCGACGAGCGATATCGTCTTGGACGATGCCTCCACAGGAATGACAGATGGAAAACTGGAGGGTGCAAAGGAAAGAGTTAGCCCGATGAGGAGAACCGCACACGCCATAGTTTCAGCAAGATTCCTGCGTCTCGTCGTAACCATCCCAATGATGCTATTTCGGTAGCATGTTATCTGCTTTTGACTCTGAAAAGGCGGCCAAAGGGTGTGCGACTTGAGATGAAATGATGGTGCGGCCGCCGGGATTCGAACCCGGGTTCCCGGCTGTTTCCTGGGAATGGGAAGCCGGTGTCATAGACCAGGCTGCCCGCCATACCTCAGTCAGGAATTGAGATATTGGCTCTGGACCACGGCCGCCAAACCAACCCAACCAACCCATAGTTTGTAAGCATTTTCGCCCGGTCGCCGTAGTTTGGATTCAGCAATGCCTACTACTCTATAGATTACTGTCGAGAACGGGTTTTGCCATCTCTGTAATTTCGCTATGAGTTCGAATTTGACTTACGTCAAATTACTCCTCACTAGGTAAGTTTGGCCAGAACTGGATCCGTACATTCAGTCAGGTTTCCGGGATCTTGGGTTCCGGGGGGTGGGCGAGACGACTCCGATAGGGAGCCCTTTCACAAAGGGTTTGAGCTGACCAGTTGAACGCCTCGGGCGTGGGATCAAACGCAAGTTCAAGCTTCTTCGAAGGGGGATTTCGGTCAGAATACTTCACTTGCACAAGTCACCCCCCCGCCCTTAACGGACCTCCGCGTCGTAAAGTTGGGCAATTGAATACGGATTCTGACTGAGGAAGAGGGCTACGAGCCAAGCTCCATTGAAAGGCGCGTCAGAATACTACGCGCCCCTCAAAGGCCTCTTACTTGCGAGAATAGAGTAAAGAAGTTAGAAAGGGTTCACTGCTCCAATAGGGGGACCTAATACATCCCAGAAGGGGGGATTCACTCGGCAATGCCCTTCAAGCCCAAACTCTTGAGAGAAGCACAACTGTCCTTTGGATTGGATACCTAAGTCGGAAAACCCCACAACTACTAAGAAGTGCCCCGCAAAACCAAAGATGGGCATGACAAAACTACGGCTTTTCCTATCGCTAATCTCCCTTCTTTCATTGCTTAACCTAGTTCCAGCATACGCTACGGCAGCACCAACTGGACTCACTTTCGACCATATCATCATTATCGCAATGGAAAACACGAACTACGCTGACTTGAATTCTTCAAGCACTCCATTCATTCTCTCGCTTGAGCAATTTGGCTCCAACATGACGAACTTTATTCTAAATCAAAACATGGAAGTTGTAGTGCTGGGTGCTATCAGGCCTTCACTTCTGGACAGCAGACTATAGGTGATACGTGGTGCAATTCAAATCCTCCATGCTTAACTACGGGTTCCGGAGTGTCCAACATTGCAAATCAGCTCAACAGTTCCTTTCTGAGTTCAGCAATGTTCTGCGAAGATAGCTGCCCGCGACATGCTGACCATTTTCCTTGGCTTGGGTATGGTAACACATACAACTCGTGCATCACAACGAGTGCCTACACTGTTAATTGCAATGGACAAAGCGGCTCTGCTGGGGACCATCTTTACAATACGGTTGATGTTTTGTGTACGGGTAGTTGCGCTACCTGCTCAAGCAATTGTGGTGAGGGTACTGCTTACACGAGCTTCCGATCAAATGCTGGAGACACGACCTTCATCAATTATCTCAACAGTCCCAACCCAGCTAACTACATCTGGTTAACTCCTACGGACTGTCATAACATGCACGATCTTTGTGGACAGCAAAGACGTACTCCGAATGGAGATTTTTACTTGGGAAGTCTTCTCTGCGGCTGTTCTTCATGGACTGGTTCTAATGCTGCTGCTAACACGGTCTTTTCGTCCAACCTATGGCAGGCTGGTCACACAATACTCTACCTCTGGTGGGACGAACCAAGAACAACAGGTTCCATTGCAAACGCGGTCTACGGTACTGGAATAAAATCTGGCTATACATCAAGCACCACCTTTGGGCATTATAACGCCGTTCACACCATCGAGCATAACTGGAAGTTACCATACATCACATCAGTTGTTTCTGGCGATACCAGCCTTACCGACATCTTCGTGCCTGCTCTCGTGGCTACTGGTCCCGGTAGTGTAACTCAATGTGACATGTGTACGAGAACTTTGACATATACGCCGTATACGGTTGACCTTTCTGGAAATGCCACATATTCGAGTAATGCTCCAGGGACTGTCGTGTTCACAAGACTTTCTGGAACAACGTCAATGGCTCTCGACGACAAACTGGTCGTGTCCATGCAATGGACTTTAACGGGCTCCTGTGGTACGGGACAAATCACGACTACATTTACGGTAAATGGCGTATCGAGTCAGGTCAGCACTCACGTAAACTGTGCGACGAAGCCAGGACCATAATAGAATCCGGAAACGTATTCAAATCCTCCTTCTTCACAGATACAAAATACTCCTTATTAGACTGGAATGTAAGAATCGTTGCTATGCTTCGCCCGGTTTTGGTTGTCTTTGTCATTTTATCCATGATAGCCACAGTGTCTGCACGACCCCCCGAGGTTACGCAGTGGCGTATTCCCTTCACCGGTTCCATTGATGTGCGACTCCACGCTCAAACATCCGCCCCACTACAGAATGCTGGGTTCAACATTGCCGTTACGGGCAACATCCCATACATGGCACTCTATGAGAATAAGATCACCGTCATGATAAACCACCAAGACTTTGTTATCTACCAAACCGACCAGTGCTGCTACGAAGGACCTAGCCTCTTTACCCTGAACATGACAGCATCGATGATCTTCCACGTTTCGACTACTGTACCCTGGAACGGCACCTTTGTTCTTGTTGCTTGGGTAGGATAAATCGTCCATTTTTTGGGCTTAACACCAAAGACAACAAGAATTATGGGAGACTCAGACAGAACCGATAATGCCCATATCGTACACGCGCACTGGTATACCATCGCGTGAACAGACTACAACAACCGAGAGCCCAGGGCAACTTGGAGCCTCGGGCGTGGGATCAAACGCAAGTTCAAACCCCACGCAATCTGGGAGTAAGGGTGCGCGGGGAACGCGAAATGACTGTGGGTTGGTCACCCATTTGATTCCGCATATTTCCGGGGATTGCAATTTCAACCCACCCCACGCGGATAATGTTATATTCAGACCGGGTCGAGGGTCCGCTTAACATTGTTTGTGAATTGTCGGACAGGGCAGGAACAGGTCTCGCCATGGTAGCTGCGCTTTCTCGCAGGCTGCGAGTTGCATTAGCGATGCTGTCAGTATTCATTATCATGCTTACTGTTTTCCCTGTTGTGAATGTAGGTAATGCACAAACTTTCACACGGGTCGGAGCTCTGACACTTAACCCAGGTGAGAATCCGGCCTCGGCTGTCGTTGACTCTGCTAGCGGTTTCGCCTACTTCGGAACGTCCCAAGGTGCTGTCGTAAAGGTCAGGCTTTCGGACTTTACTTATGCTGGGTCCCTTACGCTCAATTCGGGCAGCGTATCGAAAGCCGTTATTGATTCTGCTAATGGTTTCGCCTACTTCGGAACGGGTGCATTTCCAGGGGTTGTTGTGAAGGTTAGGCTCTCTGACTTTACCCGTGTCGGAGCTCTGACGCTTAACACAGCAGAAGGTTACCTGAATTCTGCCGTCCTTGATTCTGTTAATGGTTTTGCCTACTTCGGAACGTACACTTCGCCGGGTGTTGTTGTGAAGGTTAGACTCTCTGACTTCACTCGTGTTGGGGCTCTGACGCTGAACCCAGGCGAAAACGGCTTGGACTCCGCTATTATTGATTCTGCCAATGGTTTCGCCTACTTTGGAGCGTACACTTCGCCGGGTGTTGTTGTGAGGATTAGGCTCTCTGACTTCACCCGTGTTGGGGCTTTGACGCTGAACACGGGGGAACGACTACTGTCATCCGCTGTCATTGATTCTGCTAGTGGTTTCGCCTACTTCGGAACAAACGATTCGCCGGGTGTTGTTGTGAAGGTTAGGCTCTCTGACTTCACTCGTGTAGGGTCCCTTACGCTTAACTCGGGCGAAAGCGGGGCGAACTCCGCTGTTATTGATTCTGCTAATGGTTTCGCCTACTTCGGAGCGGGCTTATCGCAAGGTGTTGTTGTGAAGGTTAGGCTTTCGGACTTTACCCGTGTCGGCGCTCTAACGCTGAACACAGGCGAATCCTCCCCGACCTCCGCTGTCATTGATTCTGCTAGTGGTTTCGCCTACTTCGGAACGTCCCGAGTCGTGGTGAAGGTTAGGCTCTTTGACTTTACCCGTGTTGGTGCTCTAATACTGAATCCAGGCGAAAGCTCCCTGGGTACCGCTGTTATTGACTCTGCCAACGGTTACGCCTACTTCGGAGCGAACGCGGGTGTTGTTGTGAAGGTTAGGCTTTCGGACTTTACTCGTGTCGGTGCTCTGATACTCAACGCAGGCGAAAACGACTTGCAATCCTCTGTTATTGATCCTGTTAATGGTTTCGCCTATTTCGGCACTCTTTCCGAGGCATCGCAGAGTGTTGGGAGTGTTATTGTGAAGGTTAGGCTTTCGAACTTTACTCGTGTCGGCGCTCTGACACTGAACGCGGGCGAAAACTACCTGCTTTCCGCTGTTATTGACTCTGGTAACGCTTTCGCCTACTTTGGAGCGTTGGCGGGTGTTTTTGTGAAGATTAGGCTCTCTGACTTCACCCGTGTCGGAGCTCTGACTCTGAACACGGGGGAACAGGGCCTGAGCTCTGCTGTTATTGATTCTGCTAATGGTTTCGCCTACTTCGTAACGTCTTCGACATCGACGTCGCTGAGTGTTGTTGTGAAGGTTAGGCTTTCAGACTTTACACGTGTTGGGTCTCTCACGCTTAACCCTGGCGAAGGCCCGCTACGGTCCGCTGTTATTGACTCTGGTAACGGTTTCGCCTACTTCGGAACCAACACTTCGCCGGGTGTTGTTGTGAAGGTTAGGCTCTCTGACTTGACTCGTGTGGGGGCTCTGACACTGAACACAGGCGAAAACGATCTGTATTCCGCTGTTATTGATTCTGCTAGTGGTTTCGCCTACTTCGGAACGGGTGCATTTCCAGGGGTTGTTGTGAAGGTTGAGACTGCGGGAACGCCTCCTCCCACGTTTGACTATTCATTGTCGAGCTCTGGCGGTATCAATGTCCAGCAGGGTAATTTGGGCACTAACGCAATCACTGCAGCTTTGACGAGTGGTACGGCTCAGGCTGTGGCTTTGTATTGTGTTGCTTCTTCTCTTCCTGCGGGTGCTTCCTGCTCTTTCACGCCATCATCTGTTACTCCTTCCTCGGCGGGAGCTACGAGTGAGTTGAGTGTTCACACGACTTCTGGGACGCCAACGGGTTCGTTCCAACTCCAGGTGAGTGGGAGTCCTCCGGGCACCGCGACGACCACCTTTACATTGACTGTGACCGCGCCTCTTCCACCGTCCGACTATACGTTGTCTGTGAACCCTACTACTGTGACAGTTATCGCTGGTGCATCAGGCACTGCTAGGATAACTGTTTCCGCTGCAAATGGTTTTACGGGTGCGGTTGCGCTTGCCCAGAATGGTGGATCTCAATGTTCCCTCAGCCAGGCGAGCGTCCTCCTGGCCAGTTCCGCGACCTCCGACTATGTGACTCTCTCGTGCACCTATCCTACTGCCGGCATTAACATTGTGACCGTTACCGGTACGAGTGGATCTCTGTCGCACCCCCTCACAGTCAGTTTCCGTGTTCAATCCGTTACAACTAATGGCTGCGGGACTGGTTGCACAATCTCGATAACTAGTGATGCGACTATATCGAATGTCGTTGCTTCCTCCACGTCAGTCACCTTTACAGTCTTCAACCAAGGCGGCGCCACAGCTTTCGCAAACGTCACAATATCCAAATCGTCGGTCCCGAATCCCAGCGCTCTCCAGGTCAGTCTGGATGGCACTCGCATTAACCCCTCGATAACGAGTAGTTCTACGGATTATTTCATCTACTTCACCTTCGCAGCGAGTAACCCAGCCCCGATCGAGATCCGGTTCGCCGCTGCTCCCGAGAATGCCCCTTCACTGATCTTTGGACTCCCGCCGACTATTTTCACGGCAGTAGTTGGAGCCGTCGCCGCGATAGTAAGCGCCCTCATAGGATTGGTATACCGGGCCAAATCTCGGACTAAAAACTAACCAAGCCCCTCAACGTAAGCAACCCGGTGAGGTTGTGCGATGGTCAGCCGGAACGACGGTGCAAATTCGTGCCAGTGCTGTGCCCTCCAGATTCGAACTCAGAGTTTGGTCCCCAGGTGTCGCCATTTCGAACTGATTCAACACTTCTGAGGAGTTGTGCAAGTTGAAACTTCTTGCGGAAATGTGAAATAATGATTGTTGGAAATCTCGAGGCGTGAGGCGAGTATACGCCCATGTTCTATCTGTAGCCCTCTTGTTGATTCTGCCTTTGTCTTCTTTCTCGGCCTTGTTCCCACAAGTCCGCCCCGCGAGAGCGACTGCGAATGGCAATCTGATCGAAAACGGTGACTTTAGCACAGGCCTATCAACTATCAGCTGAAGAGCTGAGCGAACCTGGCTGACGGGTCCATCGGCCGCACGGACGACTTCATGCTAGATGACTAAATTTGGCGGATCATGCCAATCCGAGAAGAGACGATAATAGAAATCCACATGGGAAGAGACATTCTAGAGACGTGGCTGAACGAACCGTGTATCGCGAACACCTACGGATCCTGCGAGAAGAGGCCCGTGATAATGCTCTCTTCCGTGGCTCTTGCATGGAAGAGCCGAGAGTGATCAAGCGCGAAATAGTTGAGGTGCAGTCGACGATCAGGCCGTAACCGAGAAGCTACTGAGCCTGCTCCACTAATCGGCTCTATTCCTCAATGGCCGGATTCTTCGTTGCCCTCCGTTGAGCCCTCTTAATGGAGCGGACGGGGCGGCCGTTGAACGCTCAATATGAGTAAAAACGAGCCCAACGGGCCCGCTGAAAGAGGCGAATGGCATTGCCTACTACTCTATAGATTACTGTCGAGAACGATTTTGCCTTTTCTGTTTTTCACCGTAAGTTTGAACTCTCGATTTGGCCAAGTTGCTCCTGGCCAACAAGATTCGGCAGGACTCCGGATTCGCAACCATTCCTTCGGTCTTTAGGGCTCGGAGCGGGACTGCCTGGACGACTCAGATGCGGAGCCTTAACAGGACAATGCCCCAACCCGACCTTGAAGGCTCTTTGAGCAGGGATACTTCTGTCTCCTCGTGATGACGCTTCGAGTGAAACCTCACGTGCGTCAAGAGCGTCTCGCCCACAACGAGCAGTAGATTTGCCCAGTCAAGGCCTGCCGCCTTCAGACTCAGGTATCACTAGCCAGAATGATGCCGATATTCCTCTTAAGACGAATAGTTTAGGAATTAAACAGTTCGCCTGTGATGAGCAGAAAGAAGTGAACCGAACTCACATAAGACGAGAGATTCAGGGGAAAAAGTTGTCATCATCTTCGTCGTAGCCTCGTATACCTTCCAGTGAGATATTTCGGGAGAGAAGATTTCGCCAGATCTTAGCTTTATGTTCGTCCGGTTTGGCGTCATCTCGATCTTGGATACGTCGGTCAGCCTCACGACAAAATCCGCCTTTCTGCTTGCATCCGCCTCACTAATGCGGCTAGAAATCAACGGCCTTAGGTATGGCTTACGTCTCAACAGGAGTGATGACCTTGTGGAAATCGATCTTGACCTCGACCCGAGAACGAGTCCTCTCCTGGGGAAAGAACAGATCAAGGATAGCAAGGTCCTTGGTAGGGTAAGTGTGAAAGATTGGGTGCATAGCCTCGTCGTTCTGTCAAAAACAGTTAACGGATCGGATCAATGCGGCGAATCCTAGCTTTAAGCTCTATCTTGCTAGTTTGGAAAAGCGAAACGCTGCTGTTCAAAGACAGGTGGGAGAAGGCCGAACGACTTAGGTGGACAGTTGAGTTCCGCAGGACAGACAGAAAGTCGCCGATTGCTCTACAAGCTTACCGCAATTCCTGCAGAACCTGGGAGGATTCTGCGGAATGGCCCCGAAGGGAGGTGGTGTCTGCTGCCCCAATGGAAGAAGAGGAGCCACCTGCATTGATGCTTTTCGGGTTCGAAACCCTTGCGGATTCGCTTAGATTACTTGGCTGGTTGGACTACGGTTTGTATAGAAAACATGTAGTGTGGATTATCGGCGACGTTGCTTTGTGGGGCTGGCCGGATTTAGACCGAAAATGGTTAAAATCCGACGACTGCTGGACCACAAACTGCTTGGGATTCGCTCTAGCAAAGTTTGTTCGTGCGACCGTGTCTTCTACTTTCCTGAGTAGGATTAATCGACCTATGTTATATTCTCTAAGGCTGCAGCCATCCGACAATACAAACTTTGACGATGACAGCGGAAAATAGCCCCCGTATGAAAATAGCCACGCTTAACGCAGAGCCTGTCGGAATGCTTCTTCGGAGACGCCATGTACGGAAGATTGGAAGGGTACTCCTCGTCTCTTCGATAATTGTGCTCACAGTCCTCTCATCAATCGGGTCGTGGTTGCCTGGATTCGTAGGTTTCTTCGGGAGTTATTTCCCTTCTCCGGTGCAGCAAGCTCAAACATCTTGCTTCCCTGTTCTTCTAAACTCAACAAGCTCGACTGGCTCGTGTACATCAACGAGCGATATGGGTTCGAATACTCCAAATTCCATTGGCGCAGACCGTTTGCCGAACGTGTCTCTTCCCAAAGAAATTGTCTCAGGGCTGGGCTCTACCCCTCAAACCAGTGCAACCCTTACCACATCTGACAATCTAACCCTCCAGAGCCCGAGTGTTCGAATGAGGCTCCTGAGTGGGGTAAGTCCGCGTGATGAGCTGGTAGCGACTGGGGCTGGAAGTGGTTGGCCATCGATCTCCTGGGGAGCATATGTCCAACTGGCTTCGGGCAACGTGACGCTCAACCCAACTTCCAACGCTCTGACCCTAGTCGGAACCAACTCTACCGGAACCTATGTCGTTAGGGCAATGGCCCTTGGAAACGCACCCTATCTCTCGGTTTTGAAGGTCATTTACATTGCTAGACCAGACGGCGCTCTCAAGTGGGACCTAGATTTCATCCCCAGCGCCGTGGGCCATTACGCCCTCAACCTTACCCTGTCCGGAATCACAAGGACGTTCGCCGGGTCCGACCGCTCCGAGCTTCTGCAAGCGTACGATTCAAACTACACGCTTTCATGGAGGGATGTTCCAACATCCTTCAATACCGCTTCCAGCGCAGGAGCACACCGTTTCTCGCTTCTGATTGACCTTGGTACTGTATCAGCGGGAATCGAAGTCCGTATCGATCCTAGCTTGGTCGGAAACTCGTCGAATCTTCAGCCGACATACACTACTTTCCAGCATCGTCTGTACCAAGACCCGAAGACTGGCTACTACTGGGTCTTCTACCTCAACGGTACAAGCCTGGTCTACAAGTATTCTATCGATGCCATAACGTGGAACCCGAGAAATGGAACGGGTATGCCCAATCCATGGCCTGGACAACCGTCATGGGACACCGGTGATATTGCCACGGATTCTCCTGCAATCTATTTCTCAGGTGAGACCGTCGTCGCCGCAGTGGGAATTCACAAAACGGTCACGGGCCAAGCATCGACGACCGTTTCTCCAACCATAGTGATCGGAACAGTCGTGGGGAATCGGATCAATTGGGGGACTGTGAACACTCAGGTATATCCGATCCGACTCAATTGCTATAACCCCACAGTTCAGCTCTGCTGGATAGACGGGGGAGTCCGATATGTTAGTGTATCCATCGACGCAAACGGCAAGCTCTGGCTCTCCTTCGACGAATTCCTCTACCAGTCCCCATGCTCTCCGGGGCAATGCGGACTAAACTCCAATGGGAATACATGCTATGATTTCGCATCGGCTTCTTACAGTGGTTTCTATGCAGAGAGCTATCAGTACGTCGTAGACTTTCTCAGCTCAGGAGCCTCGGATCCGAACAATCCCGTGTTTGTTCAAGGACACCACAACGCCTCTGCCGGTATATGTTACAGGTATGACACAGACGAAAAAATAAGGTCAGCATTGCTCAGCGCCGACATGCAAGGAATAACCGGCACCACGATCATTTTCCAGTTCGTAAACCACACCTACACACCCGACTATGTGACGGTCACATCAACCTGGACCCAGCTGATTGCACAATGGTCTAATGGAGGAACGGTGTTTCAATCCTATGATGTTCTTGAGCCTCTTCTCCCCAACAATGATGTGAGCTTCTCTGCTGTTTCCAACATAGAGGATGGTACTCATTTCGGCGCTGAAGTCGTATACACCGGATCGAACGGGAATATCACGTATGCTCACCGCTCAGCCTTCTCTGGAGCGTGGTCGTATGAAAAGGACATCTTCGGCACAACAAGCGTGTCGTATCCTACAATAACGACAGACTATTCTACGAACAACGTCTACGCCTTCGCCATTTCAACTTCCAATGTAATCATGAGGATGAGGACGTATAACGGGAAATTTGCCGATCATTCCATCATCTATCCGGTGACACACCGGGGTTCTCCCTCATATCTCCAGTCAGGCTTTGCCTCTGTCAGTGCTTCAAACTCAAGCTACCTCACGCTTGCGTGGAGCGAGTCTGCGAATCAGAACGGCATGGCGCCTTGGAACACAATGTTCGCGTCAATACCAATTCAGACCGTCTGGTCGCCCTACGCATCGATGAGGGATCCTTGGAACGGAAACGGCTTAGCGCCTTATGGTCAATACTTCCAGAGCCTTGGGGAATATGTCTCTCCTAGTACTGGGATGCTGACGCTTGAGCAGACCGATCTGTCTCTTCCGGGCAGAGGGCTGAGCCTCGATTTCACGAGAGTTTACGCAGAACCATACAGCTTCCTAAACGGTCAGCCCTACAATTATGAGACCTACACTTGGTCTCCTATTGGTGACGGATGGCAGTTCAACTTCCCATGGATGACTAGCACTGCGCAGCCAGCATACCTTCACATTTCAAACGGCCAAGGCTACATCATCCCAACAGGCTTCTGGTCAGGCGTCACCGGAACCTTCGAAAACCACCAGGGAGAGAATTTCCGTCTCGTCAGATACGTCAACGGGACAGTCATACTGTTTGACAAGTCTGGAACCTCGTACGTTTTCGGCACGAGCCCCAGCCATGCCCTGTTGTTTATCAAAGACTCGACCGGCAACAACACCATCACATTTAGCTACACGAACAATCTAATTTCATGCGTCACGGACAGCGTCGGACGGGCATTGACCCTTTCCTATTCAGGAGGGTTGCTTCAATATCTGAACCAGGTCAGTGGAACTTGCGCAAGCCCCGGCACTACTGTAAGGAGAGTCGGCTACTATAACAACGGGCAGAGCCTCACATCGGTAACCGATCCGGCCGGCAGAGCGACATATTTCGCTTACAACGCGACCAGCAGTTCGACTATCGCTCCCTGGCTTCTGGCACGGGTTAGATACCCAACCTTGTGGCTTACCAACTACACGTACACAGCGGCCTTGCTCGGAACACAGGCCTCAACCTACCGCGTCCGTACACAAATAACGGGCCCCTCCGCGACGATCCCATCACGACAGTTCTCCTATAGCTACAACAGCCCATTCAACGACCAGATAATCAACTCTACCGTTATAACTTACAACGGGACCCGGACAGTCAGCTACACCAAGTACGTCTTCTCTTTCATGGCTGACGTCAAGAACGTGACCGATGCAAACGGTCGCCTGCTGAGCGGTGACATCCAGTTCTTCGGAGTCGGAGGCCAGATTCCGAAGGACATCACGATCGTATCAGATGGTCAGGGGCATTTGGGGAGCTACACGAACTACTTCACCTATGATCTTTGGGGCAACCAGATCTATAGCCGCAATGTCATTACTTCGTCGCCCAATCGGTATCATGAGACCTTCAACTCCTACTACAACAATGGTGAACGTCCGGGGTTCTACGCGTTCCAAGACAGTTTCGGCCGGAACCAGGGCACGGCCCCCGACAACCAATGGAACACTACAAGAGGAATATGGGCCGTCAGCAACGGAGCTTTCAACGGAACCGAAAGCAACGGACAGGAAGAGACAATGTTTGCCTGGGCCGACATCGGAAAGCCTGACGTCTCAATCCAGGCGCAAGTCTACATTACCCGACAAATCAACTCAACGGGACCAAGAGTCGGAATAATGACTCACTATCCGAAGACAGGGTCCAACAAATGGGGTCTAGTGTTCTACAACGGCGGCCTCTATCTATTGGATGAATGGAACGTGTGGCTGGCAGGAGTTCCCTGCATTCTCGCACCGAGAGTCTGGTACACTCT
>Ga0070697_100002680_pt1 | contig 13702 bp, 13 predicted proteins | sample KBSK1501metaG_FD_65475 | JGI IMG/M metagenome (GOLD analysis project Ga0070697, IMG submission 65475) | Corn, switchgrass and miscanthus rhizosphere microbial communities from Kellogg Biological Station, Michigan, USA - KBS K1-50-1 metaG | ecosystem: Host-associated > Plants > Roots >... | reverse complement strand
CTATTGGAGTCATGGAAGTAAGGGCATCGGGAGGTTGTCTTTTAGTAATAGGCAGGGAATTGACCGATGAAAATGACTTTGCAAACTAGGATAGTTGAGGCAAAGCTATCCCAGCAAGACCTCGAAGGGTCGCTCTGGAAAGCTGCTGACATTCTGAGGGGGGCGGTCAAACCTGAGAAGTATGGGAATTACATGTTGCCTCTCCTGTTCTACAAGAGGCTCTCCGATGTCTGGGTTGACGAATATAATCGGGCGCTGGGAAAATACAAGAGTCCCGAGGCAGCCAAGCAGAAGTTCGTTCACAGGTTCATAGTACCTGACGGATGTCTTTGGGATGACGTAAGGAAGGATACGAAGAATCTGGGTCAAAGACTGAACAATGTCTTAGAGAAAATTGTGAAGTCGAACCCTGAACTGGAAGGAGTCATTAACAGAACCGACTTCAACAGACATGAAGAGATTCCCAATGACCGATTGATCAGACTGTTTGAGCACTTCAGCCAATACAAACTCGGCAACGAGTACGTGGCTCCTGACATATTGGGCAACGCTTACGAGTACTTGCTGAAGCAGTTCAACGAGATTGCTCCACAAAGAGCCGGGGAGTTCTACACACCCAGAGAAGTTGTCAGAGTTATGGTTCAGATCTTGGACCCGGAAGAGGGCGACGAGGTCTTCGATCCATGTTGTGGCAGTGGGGGTATGCTCATCTTCTCACACTACCATTTGGCAGGGAAGGAGAAGAATCCGAAGAAGCTCTTCCTCTATGGTCAGGAGATCAACGTCGATACGTGGGCAATTGCAAAGACCAACATCATGCTCCATGACATGGTAGCTGAGATTCATCAAGGAGATTCTATCGCGGACCCGAAGTTTCTCGATGGAGGCAGTCTCAAGCGATTCGACGTTGCGATAACTAATCCCATGTGGAATCAAGACGGATACAAGGAATTGCTGGAGAATGACAGGTTCAACAGGTTCCAGTGGGGGATCGTCCCGAATAGCTCGGCTGACTGGGGATGGATTCAGCACCTTCTTGCGAGCACGAAAGACAAGGGAAGGATGGGAATTGTTCTGGATCAAGGTGCTCTTTTCAGAGGAGGAGCTGAAGGCGAGATTAGAAGGAAGATTCTTGAGAAGGACTGGGTTGAGTGCGTTGTTGCTCTCCCGGAGAAGTTGTTCTATAATACGGGAGCGCCCGGCTGTCTCATATTTCTGAACAAGAACAAGCGGGCGGATAGGAAAGGCAAGGTCCTGTTCATCTACGCTGCAAACGGCTTTGAGAAGCTCAAAGCGATGAATAGATTGCGAGATGAGGACATCGGGAGGATTGTAGACGCGTATCGAACGTTTGCAGATGTTCCGAAATATTCGAACGAGATCGCCCTCGACAAGCTCAAGGGGAACGATTACAATCTCAGCGTTACACGTTATGTAGATGCCTTCGAGGAGGATAAGCAAGTCGATGTTGAACAGGCTTGGAAGCAACTGAAAGGGTTAGAATCTGAAAGACGAGAGATTGAAGCCAAACTGAGTTCCTATCTAAAGGAGCTTGGTTATGAGCGCTGACACACACGTTTCTTCTAATATCGGTTGGAGATTTGAAAGGCTTGGTAATGCCATAGATATCAATCCTGCGCGCAAACTCGTTCAGGGCAAAGAGTATCCATTTGTTCCTATGGAGGCTTTGTCTACGGAGTCGCCCAATCCGACTTTTTTGCAAAGACGAGTATGGGATCGATCGAGCGGCTCCAGATTCCAAAACGGAGATGTATTGTTAGCAAGGATAACTCCCAGTGCAGAGAACGGTAAGACAGCTCTGGTCAACTTGCCAGATTCAGTCGCTTTTGGTTCGACCGAGTTCATCGTATTAAGCCCGAAGACGGGAGGGATAGAAGATTCTCGGTTTCTCTACTATACCATCAAGTACGATAAAATCAGAAAACAAGCGATTCAAAGGATGATAGGTTCTACGGGACGGCAAAGAATTCCACCAGAAGCTCTTGATGACATTCTATGTGCGGTACCTCCCGTCCAAGAACAACATGGCATCGCCTCTATTCTTTCAACTATTGACGAGGCTATTCAGAAGACCGACGAAATCATCGCAAAGACTCAACAGCTCAAAAAAGGGCTAATGCACCAACTGCTGACCATAGGAATAGGACATACCAATTTCAAAGAGACCGAGATCGGTAAGATTCCAGAGAAGTGGGAAGTCTCCTCTATTGGAAAAGATTTCAAGGTTGGAACTGGTGGCACGCCCAGCCGAGAGAATCCCGATTACTATCGTGGAGAAATTCCTTGGGTTAAGACTACTGAAGTCAACTATGGACTTATTGAAGACACTCAGGAGCATATTACACGGGCAGCTCTTGAAGAAACGAGTGCCAAGCTCTATCGAGCTGGAACTTTGCTCATAGCGATGTATGGTCAAGGTGTCACGAGAGGAAAAGCTGCGATTCTTGGCGTTGATGCGGCAATTAACCAAGCATGTGCCGCTGTATACGGCGCAGACCAAGTTAGAGTTTCGTTCTTGTTCTACTGGTGTCAAAAGCAATACCACAGGCTTCGGAGCTTGGCGCAAGGTGCGAATCAATCAAACTTCAATTTGTCATTGGTGAGGTCTGTGAGAATTCCAGTCCCTTCAATCGCTGAACAAGACAAAATAGTCGAAATTCTCCAAGGGTTTGATGCAAGCATCAAGAGCGAATTCCAGAGGAAGCACAACTTGCAGCAATTGAAGACAGGTCTGACGCAAGTCCTCCTCTCTGGTAAAGTTAGAGTGAAAGTGAATTGAATGGTCTTTACCGAGTTTAGCGTCGTAGAAAAGAAGATCATCGATTGGATTCAAGAGTTAGACTGGAAGTATATTTCATCCGATGACCTGAAGAGGGACATTGAGGACCCTTTTGACACTCTCACACTGAGAGACGCGCTCAAACGACTGAATCCAGAGATCGCACAAGATGAAGACGCCGACAAAGTAATCAACGATTTGAGGAAACTTTCGAACGATGTCAGCGGCAACAAGGAATTAATTGAGTGGCTCAAGGGAGAAAGAAGCATAGTACTCAAACTTGGAGAGAAAGCGACAACCATCAAGCTCATCGATGCTGACAGTCCCGGAAACAACTTCTTCGTCGTAACCAACCAGTTCAAGTTTGCAGGATACCAGAACGTTAAGCCTGACATTATCCTAATGATCAACGGAATCCCGCTTGTAGCTATCGAAGGCAAGCGTCCAACACAGGAGCAACTTGATTATCATGAGGCAATCAAACAGCTCAAGCGATATGCCACCGATGCTCCACAGCTTGTCAAGTATCTGGCGTTCGTTTGTCCTACTGATGGAATAGATTTCAAGTACGGATGGGTAACTCCGGAAGACTATCAAAAGTTCTTTGATTGGAATAATGAGAGAATAGTTGACCCGATGGAAGCATCGGTAAAGGGCTTATTCGACAAGAGGCTGTTTTTGGATCTGATCTCGAATTTCGTAGTTTTCGAGAAGGCGGGCGAGAAGCTCACCAAGAAGATAGCCATGCAACAACAAGTCACAGCCGTTAACAAGATTGTCGAGAGAATTCTGGACGGTGAAAAGAAGACCGGACTGATCTGGCATACTCAAGGTTCTGGCAAAACTCTCACAATGCTGTTCGCCGCGTGGAAGCTGAAGAAGCTCGCCGCACTTCAGAATCCAACAGTTCTTGTGATCGTGGATAGGTTGGAGATTGAGACCCAGCATGGAAAGACGTTTGGCAATGTGGACTTACCCTACACTGAAAAACCTGTAGAGAGCACTCGTGAGTTAGTTAACAAGCTGAGGAAGGACACGCGGCAGGTACTCATCACAACGATCCAGAAGTTCGAGGAGATTGACGAGGTTCTCAGCCCGAGAGAGAATATCGTCATTTTCGTGGACGAGGCTCACCGCACACAGTACGGCAAACTCGGCATTGCCTTACGGAATGCTTTCCCGAACGCAATCATCTTCGGCTTCACTGGAACCCCGGTTGAGAAGGGACCGTTGGGCAAGAGCACGTTCAGAACTTTCTCTCCGGCTGGCGAAACCTATCTCGACAAGTACTCGATAAAACAGTCGATACGAGATGGCGCGACAGTCCCAATTCATTACTTGGCGAGACCCCAAGAGTATAGGCTTCCAAGTAGGATGCTCGATGAAGAGTTCTTCGATAAGACACGCGGGCTTGATGAGGAGAAGCAGGAAAAAGTGCTCGCGACAAGTGCGAGACTCAAGAACGCTCTCAAGTCCAAAGACCGGATCGATAAGATTGCAAAAGACATTACCGACCACTTCAAGAATCACGTAATGCCTAATGGATTCAAAGCTCAGCTTGTTGCCGTTGACAGAGAAGCATGTGCACTTTACAAAGAAGCCATAGACAAGTACCTTCCCCATGAATACTCTGTCGTCATCTATACGCCTGGACAGAACGACGATCCCCTGCTAAAAAAATATCACATGCCCAAAGAGGAACAACTGAACATTGCCGGCAGTATTTTTCAGAAAGCGAATGAGAATCCTCGCATCCTTATTGTGACTGACATGCTCCTCACTGGGTTCGACGCGCCTGTTGAACAGACAATGTACTTGGACAAGCCGATGAAAGACCACAAGCTTCTCCAAGCGATTGCAAGAACCAATCGACCTTATTCTGGGAAGGAAGCCGGTCTCATCGTTGATTACGTCGGCATCTTCGAGAAATTGGAGAGAGCACTCAACTTTGAGGAGAAAGACATCGAAGGAGTAGCTTACAAGTTCGACGAACTGAAGAAAGAGTTCGCCAAGACTCTCACAGCGTTGGGAACGATCTTTGGCGGGATAAAGAGAGATGATTCGAGAGACTCACTGTTCAAAGCCTTCGGAGTCCTCGATGACGAGAAGAACCTGAAGGAGTTCAAGACTAAGCTTTCCAAAGCCAAACGACTCTACGAAACCATCGCGCCGGACCCGTTCCTGAAAGAGCATTTGGGCGAATACGGTTGGCTCATCGAGGTTAACGAGGGCTACAACAAGCTCCAGAACAGGAAGAAGGGAATAGACCTCTCAGAGTACCAAGAAAAGACCAAGCAGCTCATCAAAGAGAAGCTTCTCCTCGATAACATCGAAGTCATACTGCCAACCTTCGAGATAGACAAGCACTATCTGAAGTCGTTAGACGAAAAGGGCTACACGAAAGAACAGAAAGTCATGGACTTGAAACGTGCCCTGGACCATCACATCCGAATTAACATACAGGCAAACCCGATCTATGAAACCCTCAGTCAAAGGCTCGACAGGATTCTGAAGAAACGGAATGATGCGGAGCTACTTGCCGAACTTGAGACGATGGTGAAAGAGGTCACTGAGATCGAGGAGAAGACGAAGGAACTTGGAGTGACAAAGGAAGAATATGCCCTGCTCAATGTTGCTAAGAAGTACGACTCTGGAATTGCTGAGAAAGACCTCATCTCGTTTGTGAAACAGCTCACCGGCCGTATCAAGACCAAGACGTTCAGTGGCTGGCAAAGGAATAGTGCCGTTATGAAAGAAGTTGAAGGAGTCGTTTTCGACGCTTGCTTCGAGAGGTTTTCCCCGAGTGGAATGAAAACGGAGCGAATAGCATCTCTGACCGATGAACTGATGAAGTTCGTGGCGAAATACAATGAGTGAATCCAGCACCGTTCAGGTGGGGGGTAGAGAGATACCCTACGTATTAACAAAAAACCCGAACGCGAAAAGTGTTCAGTTGAAGCTTACAGCCGACCTACAGCTTGAGGTTTCAGTGCCGTCAAGGGAGACTATTGATGTGCCTACCCTCCTAAGACGAAAGAAGCAGTGGATTGAGAAGAAGTATGATCAGATAGCCAACAGCAAGCGAATTTTTGACGGCAAACGGATTCTTTTCAGGGGTGAGTACCTTGAGCGGGAGGGTGTGTCAAAGGAATGGATGTGGAACGAGACTGAAGAAGTTGTTCGCAAAAAGCTTCGGATGTTGACCAAGCGGTTCCAGCTCACCTTCAACGATTTCATAATAAAGAAGACCCGAAAATGGGCTTACTGCACAAGGGACCGAAGACTCGTTTTCAACTGGCAGCTCGCCGCGCTACCCGATGATCTCGTAGATTATGTGATTCTTCACGAGCTTGCTCATCTCAGAGAGTTCAACCATTCGAGACGATTCAAGTACTTGCTCGCCTCCATTTGCCCTGACTTTAGAGAGAAGGAGAACATGCTGAAACGCTTCATCACCGAATGACGAATTGGTTCGTTTCCCTAAACGATATGTTCACTTAGATCGTGGGAGTTTCTCTTTACTTCCGCATCGGTCCGAGCCATCCTATGCGGTTTTGAACCGCCGGGACTCCAGTTGCTAACATGATGCAGACCAGGAGGACTCGACATAGGTCAATGTCGCGCCTGAGTTCGTCAAGTTTGAGTTGAGTGTGTCTATGAAGGCAACTCACTACTGCTTCCTTATCGTATGACTCAGATCCGCAGTCGCCGCACCTGTAGATCGTCAAGATCAGTCACCTCTTCAAGGTTAATTTTCGTCGAACAGATATTCGAGCATTCCCTTGTATTCTCTACCCGTTTGGGCTGGCCCCCCGCAACCAATTATTCGTTCACGCTAGACTGTCGTGAACTCTAGGTCAAACCCAATTCTAGGCTACGCTTTCAGCTTCTGCCACTTAGTCACGGCTTACTCGGGCTCTCCCTTGTGTGAATTTGACAGGGGTCCAGCCCACCGCCGCATAAGAAGCAAATTGTAGTAGAGCAGTATGCTTGATGAATAGCTCCACAGCGGTTGCACTTTTTTGAAATTATCGGAGGTTTAGCCACGTATTCATTATTCGCTCTCTTTCCTAGTTGAAGCGTAGCCAAGGATAGTGAGTGTCAATCATCCACTTGGAGTATTAGAGTTGTCGCCGCCACGCTTCGTAGCATTCTTCTTCCGCATCACTTATGTATGATTTCAGCAAACCCGTACCTTGTTGAGTCGCTTCTTTGATTTCCAACGGAACTAGCCTTGCGTGCGTGTAATACGCATCTAGGATCCGGCTCTTCTTTGTAGGTAGCCATGTGCATCCTGTGAGTCTTGTCAAAACCGCGACATTCTCGGTTTCCTGAAATACAGTTTCAAAATACACGGTGGCATTTCCGCGATTACCCAAATTGAATAGCGGAATCCGAACACCCCGATATCCTCTAGGGCGCGTACACACGTGCAAAATCCCAGGAATACCTGCCTCAGGATCATCTGCATCGAGATGCGGGTCCTGGCTTGCCTTCTTAACGATAGTCCCAAAGTCAAAGTCACCTGAGAGGGTTCGCCATACCCTCCAGCTGAGGGGTGACGAAGAATGCTTGAACGGGGATCCGGCTATGTCGATTTTCTGCACAAAATAGCATGGTACCTGAAGCGCTACATGTAGCTATCGGTCGAAGTTTGCGTAATAGAGAGACAATAGTTGCGATCGTGAAGGCCTACGCTGTCCGAGACGACGAGAAGTCTCCAGTTGTCGTTGTCTTGCCAAGACTAGCTCGAAGCCTCACTCGCACAGGACGAGGAGACCGTTTTCAAGTGCGGGTCGATCTAAGACGCTCGCGCATTATCTACGAGGCTTTGCCTGGCGAAGACTCCCGCGTTGCGAAGGGCGCATCAAGGTGCCAATCCCGTGATCCGCTCTCAGCACCGTCGCAGGACAAATCGCCGAATCAGAAGGAGGTTACACCACTTTAGACAGTGATCATGGCGCACATAGACCACCTCCTAGTAAGGAAGGTCAGGAGATTCGTACTACACCTGTAGCCAAGACGACTAAGACCCGCAGAAAACAAGGCCTTATTCAGCTCAGAATTTCCAAACGAGGCAAACCCTACGTCAACATCTCAAAGATCGACATAGAATCATTAATGGCCGTCTCCCAGGAATGGGAAATACGGCCAGATTTTGCGAACGACCCGCCCTTCCAGATTCTTCCAGCTAGGACTACTATAATCGGTCAGGAAACTTGGGATGTCGAGAACTTCGTCACTAGTATTCGAGTGAATCACAAGGATTGGACATGGTTCAAGAACGAGTGTCGAGCCAACGGAACATCTACGTGTAGGGAAATCCGGAAATGGATACATCTAGCTAGGGAAGACGCTGAGTATCCCGAATCACTCCGCCGAGGACGAGGAGGACCTGGGAGGTATGTTGGGTGAAGGACAGCAGAGTCGCTGTCAACGCTGGCTCCCTCGTCCTCGTTCGTTATTTTGATCACGTTCTCTTCAAAGACGTTAACCCTTCCACATACAGACCTTGGACCCGCGAGACCGTTGGCTGGCTGGACTACGAGGACTATGACCACATACGCATAATCTGGGAGCGCTTCGCTATGCCGGACCCGCCCAATGAGTCAAAGCCGCGGGCAACTGGTCTGATCATTCTGAAAACTGCGATCGTGGAGATGAGAAGGATCTCTTGACCTTCTACTTCTTCCGCCGAGAGTCATCTCTCATCCACAGACGGATCCCTTCGGCAACAGCCTTGCTTAACGCCCCCTTTTGTCCGCCCAGTCTCTCAGCAACGCGTATTCTGAACTCCTTCTCAAGATCGTCTGGCAACAGAACGTCAAGTCTTCCCATGGCCGAAGATAGGTTCCCAGTACCTTTATATGTGCTGTTGTGTAGTTACACAATTGAAAACACGGTGAAGTCAAAACGCTGGAACTGACGAAAATCAGAAACAGTCAGACCACCAAACTGGTCCTTCAGCCCGCACACCTAGGACTCGAAGACCTTGAATTCGTGAAAGCACTGGGAAGGATAGAAGGCGACAAGGTCTGCCTAGATCGGAGCCTAAAACAATACCGACTCAAGACTCCGGTCACCGTCGAACTGTCCAAAGTCCTAGACCTAGGCACAAAGGGACTGGCACAATATGTGTTGCAGGGACTAACATCGACCCGTCCACTACTCATCCCGTTTGTCCTCAACAACACAAGCCTGGTTAAGCTAGCAGAACGTCTGCTCCGAAAGTTCTCCGGATCCACTATGAGTCTTTACGCGTACACGAACTCTGTACACCAATACTCACAACGGCTTGGACTCACTCCTGACCAGATAATTTCTGATGCCCGGAGGAGCAAGAGACACGTTCAGAACCATGAGAAGCTCGTGGAGCAGGTCCTCGCAGAGCTTCAAGACGCAAAACGGTCCCCAGGAAGACGGAATGGCTTCGCGAAACAGATACGGTCGTGGTACAGTAGCAACGATATCGAACTCAAACTAACCACAGTACCACGGCCAACCGTAGAACACAAAGACAGGGCGCCAACACAGGACGAACTCACAAGACTAATCGACCTAGCGGACCTGAGAGGCAAAGTCATAGTCTCATGCCTTGCACTCGGAGGTTTCCGAGAAGGGACCTTAGCCAAACTTGAGTATCACCACTTCAAAACCGATCTGGTGAATAATGTCTCACCAATCCACCTTCACATAGAGGCGGGCATCGTAAAGGGCGGATACTCTCCTTACCATACATTCGTTTCAACAGAGGCCATAGTACATGTTCAGAACTACTTGGATAGCAGACGGAAAGGGCTCCCGATACTTAACGGAGCACACACTCCCAGACCAGAACTGAAGCCGGAAGAGATCAACGACAATAGTCCAATAATTAGAGACGAGCAACTCTGGAGAGATCACGCAATTGCCCGGCCCATCGGAGAGAAACAGATTTACAAGATCATCCACAGCCTCTACTTCAAGACGGGACTCCTGCAACCAATCCGAGACCAATCAGATCAGCACAGTTACGAATTGCGAGTTCACAGCATAAGGAAATTCTTCAAAACCAATTTGGTCGCACGCGGAGTACCAGAACCCATCGCAGATTACATGATGGGTCACGTCCCGGATACTTACGTCGATGTCGAAAGCCAGGGCATAGAACGCCTCAGGGAAATCTACACGAGAGCGGCTCTAACCGTTCGGCCAAAACCTCAGACACCACCCTTCGAGACATTATCCATGATCGCCAAAGGACTCGGACTCGACCCTGAGAAAGTGCTCGTCAAAGACATGTTCAGTGAGCCTCACAGGGGAATGGTCATGGGAATGGGCGCTAGCGAAGAAGAGCGAGCTAGGGTCGTACTGGCGGCTTTGAAGGACCACCTAACACAGAAACCAGCGAAAGGTCTAGAATCCCCCAAATTCGCCCGTAAGGTGGTGGGCCCGCCCGGATTCGAACCGGGGACCGTCAGGTGTCTCTTGCCGGTGGCTATGAGCCTGCCGCTCTTTCAGTCCGTTGATGTGAAACCTGGCTGAGCTACGGGCCCTTAGGCTGGTGCCTTACGATCTGAAGTTTTAATGTTTGGTGGAAACAGTTCAACGCCGAGGACACCGGTTCCCACGAGACCTTGATGAACCGCGTGAACAAGTGTAACTTGGCGGTTTGTTCAACAGTAACGATACAAGCTTCAACAGAGCAGTTCTACACGTTGTTTAGAACACGAAGGTCAGCGAATTGCGACTAACACGCTTCTTCAGGAACAAGCGGGGTATCGACACGATCATCGCTGAGGTTCTCATGATCCTCATTGTCGTAATCGCTTCCGTGATGGTCTATGCCTACGCGACGGGTCTGTTCGGCGCGATTGCGACTCCCCAGAAGGTAGCTACGGAGTCTATCAGTCTGGAATACTGGTCTTTCTCTAATAGCAGTGTGGTGAACCTTTCGATCAGAAACATCGGCACTACTCCGATAACACTGAAGTCGTACTACGTGAATGATTATACTGGGAACCAGTATACAAGGCCCAACTGGGCAACTGGTTCTTATCCAGGACCCACGTTCCAACCTACGAGTTGGGCGAACGCAACGATCCTGATCTCCTCTGCGTGCTCGATTAGCTGTACTCAAAGCGGAACCCCGTACGCCTTCCAATCAGGATACCCGTACACAATTATCTTGGTCACCTCGACGAATGAACAATTCTCCTTCATGATCACTCGATAACGCTTCACGACGCGTCGATCCATCTGAGAGACGAGATTTTAACGATCTAGTCTACTGAAAAATCAGAAATAGCGCCATCCCGGGTTCCGAGTCTCCGAACTGGGAGAACTCAGCGAGTGAACAGAATCCTTCGGAATTATGCGGGTCTCACTATCACTTGCATAGTCGGTGTAAGCTTTGTTCTACTCTTCGAGGCAGCATCCAAATCATTCTCTTCCCTGACTGTAATTCTCGCTTTCTTCACTTTCGCTTCGGTAGTCGCGGCGGCAATGATGATTGCTTGGGCCGCTGAAGCATCGCAGTACTCTATCAGCCAGGGTCTTGCATTGGCAATAGTGGCAATTGTCCAGACACTCCCAGAGTTCTTTGTTGAAGGAGCTATTGCTTGGAACGCAGGAAAAGACCCAGTTGGCTGGCTCCCTAATGTGACCGCGAATTTTACCGGCGCGAACAGGTTACTCACCGGGCTAGGATGGCCTCTCATACTCTTCACGGCTATGCTTTCGAAGAGTGGGAATAGGCGATCCGGACTACGTGTAATTGCGCTGCGCAAGGAGCAGAGCATCGAAGTCGTATTCATGCTGGGAGCAACCCTATACTATGTCCTGATCTGGCTCAGAGGCTCTCTCGAAATTGTCGACACACTTGTATTACTGGCCGCATTCTTGGGTTATCTCTGGATGTTATCGAGGCTCCCTTCCGAGAGGGAGGACCCCCGGGCAGTGCTTGACGCGTCGCCTCGTGCGATAGTAGATCTTCGAACAAGAAAGCATCGAATCGCTGCAATCCTAGGTCTCTTCAGCTTCTCCGGCTTGGTCTTCGTCTTCATCTCGACGCCGTTCGTGGACTCGATCAATACGATTGCAGTGGCTTTGTTCGGCGCGGGTGCAGGATTCTTCTTCATTCAATGGATAGCTCCATTTCTGTCGGAGTTCCCTGAGAAGGTGACCGCGTTTCACTGGGCACGGAAAGTGAAGCTAGCACCGATGGCGCTGTTGAACTTCATATCCTCGGCTGTAAACGAGTTGACGGCGCTCGTCGCGATTATTCCAATAGTCTTCGCTCTCAGCATCGGAGCTATTGGACCGGTTTCTCTAACGGCTCACAGGGATGAGGTTCTGCTAACAATGGCCCAGTCTCTCTATGCTTGCGTCTGCCTGATGGACCTGAAATACGATGTTAGAAACGCCGTGCTGCTCTTCGGCCTCTGGCTGGTATCAACAGCGTTCGTAGAGACCAGATTCGCGATTTCGATCATCTTCCTCGTCGCGTCTCTAGTTGAAGTAATTGTCCAGCGCGGACGGATTATCGTGTTCTCTGCCTTCAAAGAGAGCCTTCAACAGTATTTCTCGCGTCATTCCTGACTAGAAACAAGGACTTGCATTTTCGAAGCTCGGGAATCAATCTTATTGGTCAGATTGTTTCTTTGATCCGTGACTTCTCCCGAAAATTCCGTTCAAGAGTCTCCTGATCATTCCGCGTCGGCCTTCAACGAGAACAGCCTCCCAGTCAACCCTCATCAGAAAGATGGCCACTAAGATCACGATGACTGCGGACAGTAGGGAGACATAGATGCCTCCACCCAGAAGGCCCTCAAGGCTGCCCTGAGAACTCCTTGCCACGTAGGTGATCAGTATTGTCAGGAGGAACTTTCCTGAATAGAGTGCAATGAACGTCCTTACCGGGCTGTATCTGATGATTCCGAGAGGAACAAAGACGATATCGTCAGGCAAGGGAAGGGCTGCGAAAACAAGTGCGAGCAGGAAGGAGCTGCCGCCCAGAAGTTTTCTGAAAGAGTCGAACCTTGCCCTGCTTCCGCTCAGTGCTCGTCGAGCCCCGTATCCCAGTCCATAGCTGACGAATTTTCCAATCGAAGCGCCCAACGCCGACACGGCCGCTATTTGAAAAAGTCCCAGACCAGGGAACCCGGTTGCGATAGTAATCACGAACAATAGATAGGGTACCGGGAAGAATGGGATCATGTTGCCTATGATGCTCACAAGGAAGACGACGAGAATCGGGTTCCCTCCAACCAGAACCACAATTGTGCCTACGATGTCGAACGCCATTCTAGGCTAGGCCCATCGACAACCCGGCAATAAGTCCGTACATCCTGTGGAACCCGGGCTCTGTTGGCTCTTCGTTGGATTCGACTTTCACCGGCCTCAGACTATTATCTTCCGGGTAGAGTATGGTAGTGTGTCGTCGTGCATGAGCGCCCGTGGAAGAAGCCGCTAACGGTCTACTGACCTAGAAAGGGGCTTACGGGTGTGAGAGGCTTACAAGACAGATGATAGGTGACAGCGCCTATTCTGGGGCGGTTGAGGTTCGACCGTTCCAGACCAAGACGAAGCTACTTGCTTCTGAGGCGGAAGGGCTCTCAGGTGAAGCAATGATGGGGAACCCGACGACGACGGTAATCCCTAGAGTCGATGAGAGCAAGTTAACCTATCCAACGACAAGTTAACAGAACCTGGAACCCGGTATTCATCTCGGGCTTTTCGAAGGTGGGTCCCAAGATCATGTTCGCATTCAAATCGCAATCAACCCAAGTGGCCCGAGCCTAAAGTCTCCTGTCCTTCATTGGAAAGTGCTTTAGCTGTAGAGAGCGCGTCGCCACCAAGCTCGACTTATGACCACGACTTTTCTCTTCGATCTGGGAATCGCGGTCGCAGCGGCTCTCCTCT
>Ga0070697_100002679_pt1 | contig 13705 bp, 12 predicted proteins | sample KBSK1501metaG_FD_65475 | JGI IMG/M metagenome (GOLD analysis project Ga0070697, IMG submission 65475) | Corn, switchgrass and miscanthus rhizosphere microbial communities from Kellogg Biological Station, Michigan, USA - KBS K1-50-1 metaG | ecosystem: Host-associated > Plants > Roots >... | reverse complement strand
CACCCGCATCATGTCGCCGAACGAGGTCATGATCACGTCCGGCTGCGAGGCCAGGTGGATCGCGTCGTCCACCCGCCCCATCGGGATCACGCAGACCGGGCAGCCGGGGCCGTGCACCAGCGTGATCGACTCCGGCAGGTAGTCCTCGAGGCCGTGCTTGTAGATCGTGTGGGTATGCCCGCCGCACACCTCCATCAGCTTGTACTGGCGGCCCGGCTCGCACAGCGCCGCGATCTTCGCGGCCAGTGCGTGGGCCTTGCCGGCATCACGGAATTCGTCGACGAACCGCATCGTGCCCACGCTCCTTCTACTCGATCAGGGATGCCTTGAGCGCCGTGAGCTCGTCCTCGTACGCCTGCCCGATGCCCTCGAGGAACTGCATGGCGGCGGCCGCCTCCTGCTCGTCGATCTTCGACAGGGCGAAGCCGACGTGGATCAGCACCCATTCGCCGGGCACCGGCGGGTCGTCGGCGAGCAGGCCGATGTTGATCATCCGCCGGACCCCGCTCACGTTCACCTTGGCCAGGTCACGTTGTTCTGGGTGAAGCTCGATCACCTCACCGGGTATGCCGAGGCACATGTGCCACCTCTTCCACAGTCAGTTCCCATAGCACCTGGTAGATCGTGGTCTGCGCCTCTTGGATCCGGTGCACCGAGGACGACGGGACCACGAACAGGTAGTCGATGCTGTCCAGCTCGGCCATCTTGCCGCCGTCGTAGCCGGCCAGCCCGATGGTGAGCATGCCGCGCCGACTCGCCTCGTCGAAGGCACGCACGAGGTTGGCGGAGTTTCCGCTGGTGGACAGCCCGACCGCGATGTCGTTCCGGCCGCCGAACGCGGCCAGCTGGCGGGCGAACACCACTTCCACGCCCACGTCGTTGCACAGCGCGGTGACCACCGAGGTGTCGTTGGCCAGGCCGAACGCGGGCAAGGCGGGAGCCCGCCCGGCCCCGTGGCTGGGAGCAGGGTTGAGAAACAAGGTCGCGAGCTGCTGAGCGTCAGTGGCGCTGCCCCCGTTGCCGAAGGCGAACAGCCGCCCGCCCGCGCCGAACCTGGCCGCGGCCTGCCGCGCGCACTCGGCGATCCGCGCCCCGTCCCTGGCGCCGACGGCGCGGCGCAGCTCGCCGATCTCGGCCACCTTGGCCACGGTGGAGGCACGCACCTGGTCGAGCACGGCGGACAGGTCGCTGGTGTCGGAGTACAGGAACGGATAGAGGGACTCCATGGCGTCGCTCATGGCCGGGTCCCGGCAGTGCCTGTCTCAACAACGGCGATGGCCTCCCTGGCGTGCACCAGGATCGTGTCGCCCACCGCGGCGCTCACCAGGGCCACGCTGACCGTCTCCTCGCCCGCGCCGGTGTCCACCACGGCCATCTGGTCCTCGAGCAGCCGCAGCACCCTGACCTCGACGGCCATGTCGGAGCAGGTAATGCAGACTCCTTCTCCGCATTCGCTCATGCCACTACCCCCGGTCCGAGCACGCCCGGCTGCTCGAAGAACACGTGCACCAGCTCCCACAGCACGTGGTACGCGGTCACCTGCATCTCCTTGACCACCCGGGGGTCGGCCGACGACGTGACCAGCACGTGGTCCGCCGCCTTGCTCGCCGCGATCTGGCCGCCGTCCCCGCCGGCCAGGGCGATCGTCAGCAGGCCGAGCTCCCTGGCCGCCTCGAGCCCGGCCAGCACGCTGGCGGTGTCGCCGTCGGCGGACAGGCCCAGGGCGATGTCGGCGGGATCGGCCAGGAAGCGGATCTGGTGGGCGAAGATCGCCGCCACCCCGTCCCGTTCGGCGATCCCGGTGACGGTGGCCACGTCGGTGGTGAGCGAGATCGCGGGCAGCGCCCGCTTGCCCACGATGACCGGGTGGACGAACTCGACCGCGACGTGCTGTGCGTCGGTGCTGGCCCCGCCGGTGCCGAACACCACCAGCTTGCCGCCCCGGTGAAAGCGCACCGCCATGGCGTGACAGGCGGCCGCGACGGCGTCCGCCTGCCCGGCCAGGTCGGCGGTGGGACCGCTGCGCAACTCGAACAGGCGGCGGGCCGCCGCACCCGGGTCGGCCTGCGCTCCAGGGTCAGCCGAGGGCTCGTTCACCGGTCGTGATCCGTCCGTATGACCCGCCCCCCTCGAGCTGTCATGACAGCACCGTAGGACACTTGTGTATGGGCGTCTAGTAGCCAACAGGACACTTCTGGTCAGGACCAGCTCTCAGTTCCTCCGCCCGATCCCACCGTACGCCCGTCCAACGTACGCCCCCGCCCGCCGCCCGGCCCCGCGGCGCCCTTACCGGCTCGTCTCCGGGCATGCGGCCGGGCGTCCCGGCGCCGGCCGCCAGGTCTGGCGCCGGGGACGCACCGGCCGGGCCAGCAGGCGCCCGAACCGGGCGATCCCCTCGACCAGCTTGGCGTTGCTCATGTCGATCTCGTGCTGCTCGCGAGCGGACTTGGGCCGCTCGGCCTGGTAAAGCTGATACCCCGTGTACATCTCGGAGGCCCCCTTCTCCTAGGTTCTGCCTGAACAGTAGGAAGGCGCTGTTCCCGCGGTGTTCCCGCCGGTTCGCGGTGCGGGAAAAGTGCGTGACAAGTGCGGGACAATGGGGAGGTGGCCGTACGGGTCAGGCTGCTCGGGCCGTTCTCCGTCGTCTCCGGAAGCCGCGCCGCGGGCCCCTGGCCGCGGCCGAGCGCCCGGCGGCTCTGCCAGCTTGTCCTGGTGAGCCCGGGCCGCCGGGTCAGCCGGGACCTCGCCTGCGAAGAGCTGTTCGGTGACCTCGATCCGCGTGCGGCCGCCCGGTCGGTCTCCAAGGCGCTGTCGATGGCCAGGGCCGCGCTGGCCGGCCTCGGCGAGCCCGCGGCCTCCCTGCTCGAGGCCGACCTGAACCACATCTGGGCTGCGCCGGCCATCGAGGTCGACGCCACCGAACACGAGCAGGCGCTCCGCGCCGCGCTGGCCCTGGGCCCGGGCCACGAGCGCGACGGCCTGCTCGCGACCGCCCTGGCCGACGACGGCGAGCTGCTCGCCGACGAGCCGTACGCCGACTGGGCGTTGCGCCCGCGGGACCGGCTGGAGGCGCTGCGCCAGGAGGCGCGCCTGGCCCTGGCCAGGGACCGGGCCAAGGGGGCGGGCCGGGCCGAAGCGGTGCTGGCCGCCTGGGCGGCCTGCGCCGAGAACGATCCCGCCTCCGAGGAGGCGGCCGCGGCCCTGGTCCGGGGCTACTTCGCGGAGGGCCACCGGGAGCTCGCGGTGCGCGCCTACGAGCGCTGCCGGGCCGCCCTCGGCGAGCTCGGGCTCGCCCTGTCCCCGTGGCTGGAGGAGGTGTACGCCACGGCCGCGTTCGAGGCCGCGCCACCCCGGACGCCAGCCCCGGCGCGCGAGGAGCTCAGGACCGTCAGCGTGCTCGCCGCCGAGGTGGCCGTGGACGGGCTGGACCCCGCAGACCCCGAGGAACGCCGCGACGTGACCGGCCGCTGCCTGGCCGCGGTGATCGCCGAGGTGGAAGCGCTAGGCGGGACGGTCACGTCGGTGTCCGGGGGAGGGCTCCAGGCCATGTTCGGGGCGCCCGAGGCGCACGAGGACGACCCCGAGCGGGCGGCCCGGGCGGCCTTCCGGGCCCTTTCGGCGGTGGCCGCCATCGACGGCGGGACCCTGCGGATCGGGGTGGAAACCGGGCCGGCGGTGCTCGGGCCCATCGGCGGCGGCGCCCGGGTCGAGTACGGCGCCGTGGGCGAGGTCGTCGGCCAGGCCGCCGCGCTGCAGGCGCTGGCCAGGCCGGATTCGGCCCTGGTCGGCCCGGTGACCAGGGCTGCCGCCGGGCACCTGTTCGCCTGGGGCGACGAAGTGCCAAACCCAGGACCAGGGTCGGCCACCTACCTGGGCGCACCCATGCCCCGCATCGCCGGCCACCGGCTCCGCCCCGGCGGCCCGCTGGTCGGACGGCAGGCCGAACTCGCAGCGCTCGGCACGGCCCTGCGCGAGGCGGCCCGCGGTCACGGCTCGGTCGTCCTGCTGACCGGCGAGCCCGGCCTCGGCAAAACCCGCCTGGTGCAAGAGTGCCGCAGGCGCGCGGCCCGCGGCACGCGGTGGCTGGAGGGGAGCTGCGCCTCCTACGCCTCGTCCACGCCCTACGGCCTCTACCAGCAGTTGCTGGCCAACTGGGCGGGAGTGACGCCGGACCAGCCCGCGGCGGTGACCGGGCCCGCCCTGGAGCGGGCGCTGGTCGCGGTCCGGGCCGGGGACCTGTTCCCGCTGCTGGCCCGCATGATGGGCCTGCCGCCGGGAGCGGCACTGGGCCGGATGGGCCCGGGGGAACTCCAGAAACAAACCTTCGCCGCCTGGCGCACGCTGACCGCACGCCTGGTGGCCGCGGGCCCGGCCATCCTGGTCCTGGAGGACCTGCACTGGGCCGACCCGACCTCGCTCCGCCTCACCTTCGACCTGGCCCGGCTGGCCGCGGGCCGCCGCCTGCTGATCCTGGCCACCAGCCGGCCCGAGGCCGCGCCGGCGCTGGACGGCCTCGACGCGCGCAGGCTCACCCTCGAGCCGCTGGCCGGGGCGGCCGAAGAGGAGCTGGCCCGGTCCCTGATGGGGGCCGGGGCCAGCCGGGAGGTCCTGGACGCCGTGCTGGCCAGCGCCGACGGCAACCCGCTGTTCCTCGAGGAGCGGCTGAGCTCGCTGCTGGAGACCAGAGCCCTGGTGCGCGAGCAGGGCACCTGGCGGATCAGCCAGACCGCGGGCCCGCAATTGCCCCAGGCGCTGGAGCGCATGGTCACATCCCGGGTGGACCGGCTCAGCCCGGCGGCCCGCGACGCCGTCCGGCCGGCCTCCGTGCTCGGCACCGAGTTCCCGCTGTCCCTGCTGGCCGCGGTGTGCGCCACCGGCGAGCCGCTGGGCCCCGCCCTGGACGAGTTGCGCGCCAAGGATTTCCTGCATGAGGTGGCCGGGCGGGCCGAGCCCGTCTACCGCTTCCGGCACGCCCTGATCCAGGAGGCGACCTACAACGGGTTGCTGCGCGCCGAGCGCCGGCTGCTGCACGGCAGCGCCGCGTGGGCGCTCGAGGCGGCCGCAGAGGGCCGAACGGACGAGGTGGCCGCCGTCCTGGGCCGGCACTTCGCCGCCGCGGGAGAACCGGACCGGGCCCTGCGCTACTACGAGCTGGCAGGCGACCACGCCACCGCGTCCTTCGCCAACGACGAGGCCGTCGCGTCCTTCCGCGCCGCGCTCGCCATCGCGGGCGAGGGCGAGGCCGCGGTGGGACTGCAGGCCAAGCTGGCCAACGTGCTCTGGCGCACCGCGCGGCGTGGCCAGGCCAGGGAGGCGTTCCAGGCCGGCCTGCGCGCCGTCCCGGCCGGTGACACGCTCCGCCGGGCGCACCTGCTGACCCGGCTGGGGCGGCTGGAGGTGTCCGACGGCCACTACGAGGCGGCCTGGGCCGCCTACGACGCCGCCGAGGACCTGCTCGGCGGGGACCCGGAGGAGATGGACGCGGCCACCGTCGAGGAGTGGCTGGAGCTGATGGTCGACGGCCGGGCCTGCCAGTACACCACCGAGCACCAGCCGGAGCAGGCCCTGGCCACGCTGGACGCGGCCCGGCTGGTGATCGACCGGGGCTCTGCGGTCAGGAAGCACGGCTACTACTTTCACCTGGCCCTGGCGCGGGTGGCGCAGAACCGGTTCCGGGTGGACGAGACCGACCTGGACAACGCCCGCCGCAGCCTGGCCGCGGCCCTGGATGCCGAGGAGAAGGACGTCGGCTACGCCACGTTCTTCCTGGCCCGGGACCACCTGGAGCACTCGCTGGCCATGGCCGAACGGATCGGCGAGACCGTCCTGTTCGGCCACAGCCTGCTCGGCCTGGCCATGGCCGCACTGCGCCGCCACGACACCGCGGCGCTCCGCGCCCTGGTGCCCCGGGTCCTGGCCGAGGCGGCGAGCATGGCCATCCCCGACTACCTGGCCGGGGCCAAGGCCTGCCTGGCCTGGCTGGCCTGGCAGGACCGGCAACCGGACGACGTGATCAAGCTGGCGGAGGAGATCGCGACGCTGATGACGGGCGCCCCCGACATGGGGCTCTACTTCGGCCCCGTCCACTTGTGGCCGCTGGCCGCCGTGCACCTGGCGGCGGGCCACCTGGCCGAGGCCGTCGCCGCCACCCGCCGCCTCAAGGACTATATGCAGCTCCCCGCCGACCTCGAAGCGGCGCTGACGGCCGCGTCCCGGGCCTGGGACCAGAACCAGCCCGAGCTGGCCGAGGCCAGCCTGACCGCCGCCCTGGACCTCGCCCGCACCCTCGGCTACGCCTGATCCCGCATGCCGCGGGCATCGAGCCCGGCCAGCGAGTCGCCCTGCACTTCCGCGTTGTGCGCGTGCGCCACGTGGTGCAGCCCGAACACCGAATCCATCCCCGGCCGCAGCCCCATCTGGTCCTCGCACTGGTTGACCGCCCGCTTGGCCAGCGCGAGGCCGAACCGCGGCATCTGCCCGATCTGCCCGGCCAGCTCGAACGTCACCGTCTCCAGCTCCTCGCGCGGCACCACCCGGCTCACCATGCCCACCTGGTAAGCCCGTTCGGCGCCGAACCTCCCCCCGGTGAACAGCACCTCCTTCGCGAACCGCGGCCCGAGCACCCACGGGTGCGCGAAGTACTCCACGCCCGGGATGCCCATCTTCACCACCGGGTCGGCGAAGAACGCGTCCTCGGATGCCACGATCAGGTCGCATACCCAGGCCAGCATCAGGCCGCCGGCGATGCAGGCGCCGTGCACCATCGCGATGGACGGCTTGGGGATCTCCCGCCAGCGCCGGCACATGCCCAGGTAGACCTCCATCTCGCGGGCGTACCTGGCGTCGGCGCCCTCCTTGCCCACGTGGTCCCACCACAGCACGGCCTCGCGGTCGAAGGACTTGTCCGCGTCCCGCTCCGGGGTGCCGATGTCGTGCCCGGCGCAGAAATGCTTGCCCGCCCCGGCCAGCACGAGCACCGCGACGCCGTCGTCGTTCACCGCCCGGGCGAACGCCGCGTCCAGCGCGTAGGTCATCGCCGAGTTCTGCGCGTTGGCGTACTCCGGCCGGTTCAAGGTGATCAGCGCGACCCGCCCGCGCTGGGAGTACAGGACCTCGTCCGCCATCAGGGCTCCTCTTTCAGTACACGCTTCAGCACCTTGCCCGAAGGGTTGCGGGGCAGCGCGTCGCGGAACTCCACCCGCCGGGGCACCTTGTAGTTGGCCAGCCGCTCCCGGCAGAAGGCCAGCACGTCCGCCTCGGCCAGCGCGAAACCCGGCCGGGCGACCACGAACGCCTTGCCAACCTCGCCGAGCCGCGGCTCTGCCACGCCGATCACGGCCGACTCCGCCACCCCGTCCAGCCGGGCCAGCACCTGCTCCACCTCGGCCGGGTACACGTTGAAGCCGCCGCAGATGTACATGTCCTTGAGCCGGCCGGTGATGGTCAGGTACCCGGCCGCGTCCAGGCGGCCGGCGTCGCCGGTGTGCAGCCAGCCGTCGGTGTCGATCGCCGCCGCCGTCGCCTCCGGGTCGTCGAGGTACCCGAGCATCAGGTTCGGCCCGCGGAGCAGGATTTCATCCGAACGGCCTATCTTCACCTCGAACCCGGCGGCCGGCCGCCCCGACGTGGCGGACACGACCTCGGGTGGATCGCCGGGGCGGCACATCGTCGCCACCACCGCCTCGGTCAGCCCGTAGGCGGTGAGCACGGTCTCGAAGCTGAGCTCACGCCGCATCCGCTCGACCAGCGCGACCGGCACGTCCGCCCCGCCGGTGACGGCCAGCCGCAGGCTCGACAGGTCGCGGGCGCCGCGCTCCGGGTGGTCCAGGATCATCTGGTAGATCGTTGGCGCCCCGGGCAGCACGGTGATCCGTTCCGCCTCGGCCAGCCGCATCGCCTCGCCCGCGTCGAAGACCGCCTGCGGCACCAGCGTGGCCCCGCTGACCAGGCAGGCCAGGATGCCCGCCTTGAAGCCGAACGTATGGAAGAACGGGTTCACCACCAGGTACCTGTCGCCCGGGCCCAGCCGCGCGCACTCCGCCCAGGCCCGCGCCACCCCCAGGGTCCGCTCATGCGAGGTCATCGCGCCCTTGCTCCGCCCTGTCGTGCCCGAGGTGAACATGATGTCGCTGACGTCCCCGGGCTGTACGGCCTCCGCTCGCCGCCGCGCCTCAGCCAGAGAGCCCGCCTGCAGGAACGCGTCCCACTCATCCGGTACCCGCACCACCAGCCCGAGCCGGTCCAGCTCACCCGGATCCGCCGCCGCCAGGAGGTTGCCCAGCCGGTCCACGCCGAGGAAGTCGCCGGCCACGAACAGCGCCCGCGCGCGGCTGCGCCCGATCACGTCCAGCGCCTCAGGCCCGGTGAACCGCGTGCTCACCGGGACGAGCGCCGCGCCCGCGCCCAGCGTGCCCAGGGCGATGAGCAGCCACTCCCACCCGTTCGGCGCCCATATCGCCACCCGGTCACCGGGCCCGACGCCCGCCTCGATCAGCGCGCCGGCCACCACGGCCACCCGCTCGTCCAGCTCGCGGTAGCTGAGCCGGACCCCGCCCGGATCCGCCACCGCCTCCGCGTCGCCGAACTCCCTCGCCGCCCGGGCCACGGCGGCCGGGACCGTCAGTTCCACCGCACCCTCCAGCTATCCATCCAAACAAGCAAGTGCTTGGTAGGTTAAGCCTAAGCACAGGAGGAGGCCCAGGTGCGGTTCACGCCGCAGGACGAGCAGTTCCGCGCCGAGGTGCGCGAATGGCTGGAAGCCAACCTGACCGGCGAGTTCGCCGGCCTGCGCGGCGCGGGCGGCCCGGGCCGCGAGCACGAGCGGCACGACGAGCGGCTGGCCTGGAACCGGCATCTGGCCGCCGCGGGCTGGACCTGCCTGGGCTGGCCCGCCGAGCACGGCGGCCGCGGCGCGAGCCTGACCCGGCAGGTCATCTTCTACGAGGAGTACGCGCAAGCCGACGCGCCCGCCCGGGTCTCGATCGTGGGCGAGGAACTGCTCGGGCCGACCCTGCTCGCGTTCGGCACGCCGGACCAGCAACAGCGGTTCCTGCCGCCGATCCGGGCCGTTCAGGAGCTGTGGTGCCAGGGCTACTCCGAACCCGGGGCCGGGTCCGACCTGGCCAGCGTGGCCACCCGCGCTGCGCTGGACGGGGACCGGTGGGTGATCAACGGGCAGAAGATCTGGACCTCGCTGGCCCACGTGGCCGACTGGTGTTTCGTGCTGGCCAGGACCGAAGCCGGCTCCCGGCGCGGCGGCGGCCTGTCCTACCTGCTGGTCCCGATGGACCAGCCGGGTATCACCGTCCGCCCGATCCGGCAGATGACCGGCACCGCCGAGTTCAACGAGGTCTTCTTCGACGACGCGCGCACCGCCGCGGCCAACGTGGTCGGCGCGCCGGGCGACGGCTGGCGGATCGCCAAGGCCACGCTGGCCATCGAGCGCGGCGCGGCCATGCTCGGCCAGCAGGTCGGGTTCCGCCGCGACTTCGAGGACCTGGCCGGGGCAGCCCGGCGCAGCGGGGCGTCCCGCGACCCGCTGATCCGCGACCGGCTGGCCCGGGCCTGGATCGGCCTGCAGCTCATCCGTGAGTACGCGCTGGACACCCTGGGCAACCACGACCCGGCCCGGGCCTCGGTGCTGAAGGTGCTGTGGTCCCGCTGGCACCGCGACCTCGGCGAGCTGGCCATGGACATCGTCGGCCCCGGCTCGCCCGACCTCGACCGCTGGCAGCGGCTGTTCCTGTTCAGCCGGGCCGAGACCATCTACGGCGGCTCCGACGAGATCCAGCACGAGATCATCGCCACCCGCGCCCTGGGCCTGCCCCGCTCATGACTAGCCCCAATCATGACTAGCCCCGATCATGACTAGCACTGCCACGAAGGGCCACGGCCTGCTGGACGGCAAGGTGGTGGTCGTCACCGCCGCGGCCGGCACCGGCATCGGCGGCGCCGCCGCGCGGCGCTGCCTGGAAGAAGGCGCCCGGGTGGCGATCAGCGACCAGCACCACAAGCGGCTGGCCGCGACGCACGACGAGCTCGCCGCCGGATACGCCGGCAAGGTCTGGTCGCAGCCCTGCGACGTGACCGACGAGGCGCAGGTCACCGCGCTGATCGAGGGCGCGGCCGGGCACTTCGGCCGGATCGACGTGATGATCAATAACGCCGGGCTCGGCGGCACCGCCTCGGTGCTCGACATGACCGACGAGCAGTGGTCCCGGGTGCTCGACGTCACGCTGAACGGGACCTTCCGCTGCACCCGCGCGGCGCTGCGCCAGATGGTCGCCCAGGGGCACGGAGGAGCGGTCGTCAACAACGCCTCGGTGCTCGGCTGGCGCGCCCAGCCGGGCCAGGCGCACTACGCGGCGGCCAAGGCCGGCGTGATGGCCCTCACCCGGTGCGCCGCGCTGGACGTCGCGGCCCACGGCATCCGGGTCAACGCGGTCGCGCCCAGCCTGGCCGTCCACCCGTTCCTGGCCAAGGTGACCAGCGAAGACCTGCTGGCCGAGCTCGCTGCCGCCGAACCGTTCGGCCGGGCCGCCGAGCCCCGGGAGGTGGCCAACGTCATGGTCTTCCTGGCCAGCGACTATGCCAGCTACATGACCGGCGAGGTCGTCTCAGTCAGCGCCCAGCACCCCTAAACGCCCAGCACCCGAAAACGCCCAGCACCCAGGGCTGGGGCTCAGGTGACGGGCGTGGCGCACGCCAGAGCCCGCGCACGGCCGCGGGCTTACAGGCGCTCGATGATCGTGGCGGTGGCCATCGCGCCGCCAGCGCACATGGTGATCAGCGCGGTGCCCGCGCCGCGCCGCTCGAGTTCGTGCAGCGCGGTGGTGAGCAACCGGGCGCCGCTGCTGCCCACCGGGTGGCCGAGGGCGATCGCGCCGCCGTTGACGTTCACCCGGTCCGGGTCGGCCCGGTGCACCGCCAGCCAGGACAGCACGATCGACGCGAACGCCTCGTTGACCTCGAACAGGTCAATGTCGCCGATGGCCATTCCGCTGCGCTTGAGCACCCGCTCGGTCGCCTGGACCGGGCCGTCGAGGTGGTAGTAGGGCTCGGCGCCGATCAGGCACTGCGCCAGGATCCGGGCCCGCGGCCGCACGCCGAGCTGCCGCGCCCGGTGCGCGTCGGCCAGCAGCACCGCGGCCGCGCCGTCGGAGATCTGCGATGACGTGCCGGCCGTGTGCAGCCCGCCGTCGACCACCGGCTTGAGCCGGGCCAGCCCCTCCAGGCTGGTCTCGCGCAGCCCCTGGTCCCGGTCCACCACGTCCGTGCCCGCCTTGATGGGCACCACCTCACGGTCGAATCGGCCCTGTGCCCAGGCGGCCTGGGCCAGGGTCTGGGACCGCAAGCCGAACGCGTCGATTTCCTTACGGGAGAGCCCGCGGCGCTGCGCGATGCGCTCGGCCGCGACATACTGGCTCGGCATGTCGATGTCCCAGGATCCAGGCCGGGGCGTGCCCGCGTCAGCCCTGGCCGCGGTGCCCAGCGGCACCCGGCTCATCGCCTCGACCCCGCACGCGATCCCGACGCCGATCGCGTCCGCCGCGATGAGCCCGGCCACCAGGTGCGCCGCCTGCTGCGCCGAACCGCACTGCGCGTCCAGCGTCAGGCAGCCGGCCGTATGCGGCAGCCCGGCATGCAGCCAGGCCGTCCTGGTGACGTTGTTCGACTGCTCGCCCGCCTGCGTGACGCAACCGCCTGCTACCTGCTCCACCTCGGTCGGCGCGATCTCCGCCCGGTCGATCAGCGCCGCCTGCGCGGCGCCCAGGATCTCGGCCGCGTGCACGCCCGACAGCACGCCGCCGCGCTTTCCGACCGGGGTCCGTACCGCCTCGACGATCACCGCGGTCCCCATGGTCCACCTCCGCCATCCGTGGTCTAATCAAAACTAGAACACGTTTCACTATCAGCCAAGGAGGCCGCCGTGACCGTTCCGGACATCCCGCCTGGCTTCGACTTCACCGACCCGGAGATCTACACCACCAGGGTGCCCGCCGAGGAGCTGGCCGAGCTGCGCCGCGCCGCCCCGGTCTGGTGGGTCACGCAGCGCCGCGGTTCGGCCGGCTTCGATGACGAGGGGTACTGGGCGGTCACCAGGCATGCCGACATCCTCGCGGTGTCCAAGACCCCCGACGTCTACTCCTCGGAGGAGAACACCGCGCTGATCCGGTTCAAGGAGGGCATGCCCCGCGAGTCCATCGAGATGCAGCGGATCATCCTGCTCAACATGGACCCGCCCCAGCACACCAGGATGCGCGGCATCGTCTCCCGCGGCTTTACCCCGCGGGCCATCGGTAACCTGCGCCAGGTCCTGACCGAACGGGCCGAGCGCATTGTGGCCACCGCGCTGGAGTCCGGCACCGGCGACTTCGTCACCGACGTGGCGTGCGAGCTGCCGCTGCAGGCCATCAGCGACCTGATCGGCGTGCCGCAGGAGGACCGGGGCAAGATCTTCTCCTGGTCCAACCGGATGATCGGGTACGACGACGAGCTGCCCGGCGAGGAGAACGCCGGCGAGATGGCCGCCATCGAGATCCTCGGCTACAGCATGACCATGGCCGAGGAGCGGCGCGGCTGCCCCAGAGACGACATCATCACCAAGCTGATCAGCGCCGAGATCGACGGGCACGGGCTGTCCGACGATGAGTTCGGCTACTTCGTGCTGATGCTGGCCGTGGCGGGCAACGAGACCACCCGTAACGCCATCACGCACGGGATGCTCGCCTTCCTCGACCACCCGGAGCAGTGGGACCTGTTCAAGGCCTCCCGCCCCGACACCGCGGCGGACGAGATCGTCCGCTGGGCCACCCCGATCACCGTGTTCCAGCGCACCGCGACATGCGATGTTGAGCTCGGCGGCCTCCAGATCAAGGCGGGCCAGCGGCTGGGCCTGTTCTACCGGTCGGCCAACTTCGACGAGGAGGTCTTCGACGAGCCCGGGCGGTTCGACATCCTGCGCAACCCGAACCCGCACCTCGGCTACGGCGGCCTCGGTACGCACTACTGCCTGGGCGCCAGCCTGGCCAAGCTGGAGATCGAGCTCATCTTCAACGCCATCGCCGACGCCATGCCGGACATCGCCAAGGCCGGCGACCCTGTCCGCCTCCGCTCCGGATGGATCAACGGCATCAAGCGCCTCCCCGTCACCTACCGCCCCTGAGATAAGTGCCGTATCGACTGTCTCACTGTCACTAGATAGGTTCCCGATGAGCCTCGGAGGGGCGGCGCTTTGGTAACCCGCCGGCAACCGCCGTCACTACGGCACACCGCGCAGGCGTCACCTGTGAGGATCCTGACAAGTCAGGTCTGCGGTTGCCTCCATCGGGTGGACTGGCCGCGCGGACGGGAGATTTGCGGCTCCCGCCGGGCACCCGGCATCGCGCTAGGCGGCGATGGCGGGGGGACGCGGGGCGCGGCGCAGCCATTGCCAGAACGTGCGTCGCGGCCGGCGGGGCGGAGGGGGCGGCCCGGCGGTGATGCCTGCGTCGCGAACCGAGCCTGCGATCTCGACGCGCAGCTGGACGGGGACGCCGGGGCCAGGCGGCTCGGGCAGCGTGACGCTCCCGCCGTGCACTGATATCTTGCCTTTTAACCTCCGGGGCCGCTGACTGCCGCAGGTTCCGGTTCGCCTGGCCTGTCATTGTGGCAGCAGGCGGCCACCGCGTACCATCGTGTTGTGCTCGAACACATTTACGGTGGA
>Ga0070697_100002678_pt1 | contig 13705 bp, 7 predicted proteins | sample KBSK1501metaG_FD_65475 | JGI IMG/M metagenome (GOLD analysis project Ga0070697, IMG submission 65475) | Corn, switchgrass and miscanthus rhizosphere microbial communities from Kellogg Biological Station, Michigan, USA - KBS K1-50-1 metaG | ecosystem: Host-associated > Plants > Roots >... | reverse complement strand
TCGGCTCCGCGGTCACCAACGTGGCCGTCGGCGACACGGTGATCCTGCACCCGCTACTCACCTGCGGGGTCTGCCGGGCCTGCCGCGCTGGCGACGACATGCACTGCATCGCCAGTTCCTTCCCCGGCCTGTCGCACGACGGCGGCATGGCCGAGTACCTGCTCACCTCGGCGCGCGCTTGCGTCAAGCTCGACCCGAAGACCCAGCCGGCTGACGTCGCCGCGCTCGCCGACGCCGGCATCACTGCTTATCATGCGGTACGCAAGGCCATCCCCCTGTTGTACCCGGGCACGACGGCGGTCGTGATAGGGGCGGGGGGCCTGGGCCACATCGGCGTCCAGTGCCTGGCCGCGATGACCGCCACCACGATCATCGTGGTGGACCGCAACCCCGACGCGCTCAAGCTGGCCGCGCAGATCGGCGCGGACCACACCGTGGTGGCCGACGGCTCGCAGGTCGAGGCGGCCGGAGAGCTTACCGGCGGCCGTGGCGCGCACGTGGTGCTCGACTTCGTGGCCGAACAGGGCGCCGAGGCCGACGGATGGGCCATGACCGGCGCCGGCGGCTCCTACTTCGTCATCGGCTACGGCGGCACCATGGAGGTCCCCACGCTCGACATCATCTCGACCGAGCGCAACATCATCGGGAACATCGTGGGCACCTACAACGACCTCGCCGAGCTGATGGCCCTGGCCGAGGGCGGCCGGGTGACCCTGCACACCCGCACATACCCGCTGGATGCCGCCGCCGAGGCGTTCGCCGACCTGGACGCCGGCCGCGTCCGGGGCCGGGCGATCCTCGTTCCCTGACCGGCCGATTTTGAGGAGGAGCAATGGCCAAGGAACTTCGCTTCGGTGCCGAGGCGCGCGCCTTGCTGCTGGCCGGCGTGGACCAGCTGGCGGACGCGGTCAAGTCGACGCTGGGGCCCAAGGGGCGCAACGCGATCCTGGAGAAGATCACCGGGTCCCCGGTCGTCACCAACGACGGCGTGACGATCGCCAGGGAGATCCACCTGAAGGACCAGTTCGAGAACATGGGCGCGCAACTGGTCAAGGAAGCGGCGATCAAGACCAACGACATCGTCGGCGACGGGACCACCACGGCGACGGTCATCGCCCAGGCGATCGTGCAGGAGGGCGTGCGGGCCATCGGCGACGGCGCCAACCCGGTGCTGGTCAAGCGCGGCATCGACATGGCCGTGGCGCGCCTGGTGGAGCACCTGCAGAGCGTCGCCTACCCGGTGGCGACCGAGCACGACTACGCGCGGGTCGCCGCGATCTCCGCGAACGACGACGAGGCGGTCGGCGCGGTGATCGCCAAGGCGCTGCACACGGTGGGCGACGGTGGCATCGTCACCGTGGAGGAGTCCGCCGCGCACGGGATGACCGTCGACTTCGTCGAGGGCTTCGAGGTCGACAACGGGTACCTGTCGCCGTACCTGGTGACGAACCCGGCCAGCCTGGAAGCCGTCGTAGACGACCCCTACATCCTGCTGTGCAGCGAGAAGATCACCAAGGTGCAGCAGCTCATGCCGCTGCTCGACAGGATCATGCGGGCACCGCGGCCGCTGGTGATCATGGCGGAGACCGTCGAGGGCACGGCGCTCGCCATGCTGGTGCACAACCACGTGAACGGGGTCTTCCAGTGCCTGGCGGTGCGCGCGCCCGGCTTCGGTGACCGCCGCCTGCGCAAGCTGGAGGACATCGCCGCGATCACCGGCGGCGCCGTGTACAGCAGGCAGTCCGGGTTCACCCTGGAGACGATGACGCTGGACCAGCTCGGCCGGGCCAGGCAGGTACGGGCCAACGCCGAGCGGACCACGATCATCGACGGCGGCGGGTCGGCCGCCGACGTGGAGTTCCGGCTTGGCCAGCTCCGCGCCGAGCTGGACCGGGCCACGTTCGGTGTGGACGAGGACGTGCTCACCGAGCGGATCGGGGCGCTGTCCGGCAAGGTCGCCGTGATCAAGGTGGGCGCGCCCACGCCCGCGGAGCTGAAGGAGCTGCAGCACCGGGTCGAGGACGCGCTCGCGGCCACCCGGGCGGCGATGGCCGAGGGAATCGTGGCCGGCGGTGGCGCCGCGCTGCTGCACGCCGAGCCGGCCCTGGACGACCTGGAGGTCAAGGACGACTACGCGACCGGTGTGGAGATCGTGCGGAAGGTGCTGGCCGCGCCCGCGTACCTGATCGCCACGAACGCGGGCTACTCCGGCGAGGAGGTGGTGGCGAGGATCACCGGGCTTGGCCAGGACGAGGGCTTCGACGCGCTGGTCGGCCGGTTCGGCAACATGATCGAGATGGGCATCATCGACCCGCTCCGGGTGGCCAGGTCCGCGCTGCAGAACGGCGCGTCCGTGGCTGGCCTGCTGCTCACCACGAACACGCTGGTCGCCGAGGAACAAACCCCATGGGGCGGCAGCCGCGCGCTGATGACCGAGTTCGGCCCGCTGGATGAGGGGCTGCACCAGCCATCGCCCGATGCCAGCACGCCTCAGTCGCTCGGCCTCGGCCCGTCCGTCGGCTAGTACCGCCGGTGGCCGCGGACCCCGCACTGGATCTGCCGGCTGCGCGGCGCGCGCGGCCGGCAGGCACCCGGGTCAGGGGGCGTGCGCCCGTCCCTGGCGGTGGGCGCGTGCTGCGGCCGGTGCGCGCGCCGGGGCGGCTGCGCGGTGTGGTCGCGCTGCTCGGCCCGGCGTTCGTGGCCGCCGTGGCGTACGTGGATCCGGGCAACTTCGCGACCAACTTCTCGGCGGGTGCCCGGTTCGGGTACAGCCTGGTCTGGGTCATCCTGCTGGCCAACCTGATGGCCATGCTGGTGCAGTACCTGTCGGCGAAAGTCGGCGTGGCGACCGGGCGGGACCTGCCCGAACTGTGCCGGGACCACCTGCCCCGCGCGGTGTCCCTCGGCCTGTGGGTGCAGGCGGAACTCGTCGCGATGGCCACCGACCTGGCCGAGTTCGTCGGCGCGGCGATCGGGCTGAACCTGCTGTTCCGGCTGCCGCTGCTGGCCGCTGGGCTGATCACCGCGGTGGTGGCGTTCGGCATCCTGGCCATGGAGCAGCGTGGCTACCGGCACTTTGAACTGGCCATCGCCGCCCTGCTCGGCCTGGTCCTGCTCGGCTTCGCCTACGACCTGGTGACCGTCGGGGCCAGCCCGGCTGAGGTGGGCCACGGCCTGGTCCCCGCCGTCGGCGGCGGCCGGCTGCTGCTGACCGTCGGCATCATCGGGGCCACCGTGATGCCGCACGTGGTCTACCTGCATTCGGCGCTGACCAAGTCGCGGGTGCCGTGCCGCAGCGACGCCGAGCGCCTCCGGGTACTGCGCTTCCAGCGGCTCGACGTGGTCATCGCCCTCGGTGCCGCCGGGCTGGTCAACCTGGCGATGCTGTTCGTCGCCGCGTCGCTGGCGCGTCAGCCCGGCGGGGCGGGCGGGGGCACGATCCCCGGGGCGCACGACGCGCTCGGCCGGCTCGCCGGCGGCGGCGCCGCCCTCGCGTTCGCGGTCGCGTTGCTGGCGTCGGGGCTGTCCTCCTCCAGCGTCGGCACGTACGCGGGCCAGGTGGTGATGCAGGGCTTCCTCGGCCGGCGCATCCCGCTGTTCGTGCGGCGCGGGCTGACCATGCTGCCGGCCCTGATCGTGCTCGGCGCCGGGCTGCCGCCCACGGCCAGCCTGGTGATCTCGCAGGTGGTGCTCTCGTTCGGTATCCCGTTCGCGCTCGTGCCGCTGGTTCTGCTGACCCGGCGCGCCGACGTCATGGGCCCGCTGGTGAACCAGCGCGCGACCAGCGCCGCGGCCGTTGGCGTGACCGCCGTGATCGTGCTGCTGAACGGCTACCTGCTCTACCTCACCCTGACATCGTGGCGGTAGGCCGCCGGGGCCGCTGCGCGTGGCATGAACGGTCGCCCATGCGGGAACGGTCGAAGTATCGACCGAGGAGCAAACGATGGGCCTGCGTTCCTGGTTCCGTAACCGCGAGCTTGGAAACGAGCCGGGCTGGTTCCAGCGCCTGGTGATGCCCCGGGGCCGCCCGGACCCCAAGCTCGACGAGCTCAAGCGGGCGGCCGAAGCGGACGTGGCCGACATGGAGGCGGAGGACCGCAAGTATTTCCGCCAGGACGGCCCGGGCAAGATCGAGGACGACCTCTGATGCGCGATCACGCTTTCCGGCGTCATGATCACGAGTGGGGGCCGGGGTCGCGGGTGGCGTGGGAGAGATCGCCCGGCTGCACGCCTGGCCGCTCGACCGCAGCCGGCCGAACGACACTAGGGCGAACCCGCCCGGTACCCGGCAAAACCGGCCGGGCGGCACGCCGCACCGGCCGGTTGACCTGGGCCATCGCCTTACTCTGCCGCGGGCTTCGCCGGGCGGTAGATCAGCAGCAGCACGTCGGGGCCCGCCTTGCGCGACTCGACGAGTTCCAGGTCCGTGCCGGCGTTGTCCTCGCCGAACAGCCGCTTGCCCTTGCCGAGCACGACCGGGTGGACCATCAGCCGGTACTCGTCGACCAGGCCAAGGCTGGTCAGCGCGTGGACCAGGGTCGCGCTGCCCGCCACCAGGATGTCGCCCTGGTATCGCTGCTTCATCCGGCCGACCTCCGCGGCCAGGTCGCCCGAGATGATCGTGGTGTTGTTCCACGTCGCCTCGGTGAGGGTGGTCGAGACGACCACCTTCGGCATCGCGTTCATCTTCTTGCCGAAGTCGCCGGCGGTGTCCTCCATCGCCGGCCAGGCGGCGGCGAACCCTTCGTAGGTGACCCGGCCGAGCAACTGGGCGTCGGCGCGCTCCAGTTCCTCGCCCTTGTACGCCTGGCCCTCGTCGGCCGGATGGCGGAAGCTCCAGCCGCCCTGCTCGGTGCCCTCGGAGCCGCCTGGGTCTTCGATGATCCCGTCGAGGGAGATGAACTCGGTCACGACTAGCTTGCCCATGATGATCTCCTTGTCCTGCGGCCCGCGCTCTGACCGGCGAGCTCACTCTGGTCACGAACGCCGGCCGCCGGAATCGACACCCCAGGGGAAGTATTTTCGCGCCGCGTCGCCCGGGCCGGGGGCGCTCGCCGCGCACCCGCACCGACGGGGTTATCCGGCGCGCGCTTGCCGCATGCCCCCGCGCCGCGGGACAACGAGTTGTCGCGGCGCTGGTAGCGAAATTGAAGGCGCGCGGCCGGCGAAATTGTATCCCGCGATGGCAATATTGTATCCCGCCGCTGCAATCCTTTGCGTTGCGGCACAACGCTGGAATGGGAGGCCCCGGAGCGGGCCGCCGGCCGTGGCGCCTTCGCCGCAAGCTGGTGCCGTGTCGCGGTGACCTGCGGATGAGCGCAGGCCACGGCCGGCCGTATTGAATCTAATTACTATTTTTCTTAGAACTTCCACCGCAGGGTGGTTATTTTATCCCGGGGGTGTGGTTCGTTTATCCCAAAGGCAGGGCTGTAATATTGAATTTCCTCCTAAAGCCGGTTCATAGGCGTACGGTGGACACACTCTTAGGCTTAGGGCACCTTTGGGGGGGCTGCCATATGTGGCAGATAGGTTCATCCGGCGTGCGCGCCGGCAATCGGGCACGACTCATCTCCTGGCGCACGGCGCGGGCCGCGGCCGCGGTTACGGCGGTGGTTGCCGCCGTTGCGGGCACATCACTCGCGGACGTCCCCGCCGCGTCGGCGAGCCCGGGCGTGACGGTCATCGTCTCCGCGACCGGGGTGCTAAGTCCCGTCGCGGCGGTGCTTTCCGTGGGCGGCACCATCTTGACGCAGTACCACATCATCAACGGCGTGGAAGCGTCGGTCTCCACGCTAGAGGAACCGCTGCTGGCGGCATTGCCGGGCATCATCGTGACTCCCGACCTATCCGTCAACGCGCAGTCCACATCGGAGTCCACGGGACCGCACACACCGTCGGATGCGTTCGTGCAGGAGACCGGTGCCGCGCAACTGGCAGCGCAGGGCGACACCGGCCAGGGGGTCACGGTGGCCGTGCTGGACACGGGCATCGACAATCTCCCCGACTTCTCCGGCCGGCTGATCGGCGGGGTGGATCTGACCAACGCGAATAACCCCTACCTGGACAGTTACGGACACGGCACCTTTGTGGCCGGCCTGATCGCCAGCAGCGGGGCGTCATCGAACGGCCAGTACTCGGGGGAGGCGCCCGGCGCCAACCTGGTGTCGATCAAGGTGGCCGGAGCGGACGGCACCACCCACCTGGGGACCCTTATCTCGGGGCTCCAGTGGGCGGCCGACCACCAGAGCAGCTACGGCATCAAGGTCCTCAACATCTCCCTGGGCTACCCGGCCGGTATGTCCACGGTCAACAACCCGCTGGACCAGGCGGTCGAGGCGGTGTGGAACGCGGGGATCGCCGTGGTGGCCTCGGCGGGCAACGCGGGGCCATTCGACGGCACCATCCTGTCCCCAGGTGACGACCCGCTGGTGATCACCGCGGGCGCCCTGGACGACATGGCCACCTCGTCTCCCAGCGATGACGAGATGACTAACTTCAGCAGCACCGGGCCCACGGCGCCGGACGGCTGGGTCAAGCCCGACCTGGTCACCTCGGGCCGGTCGGTGGTGAGCCTGGCGGCGCCCGGTTCCACGATCTACAACAACTATCCCTCGGCCCGGATCGGCCCGGCGAACTTCGTTGGCTCGGGTACCTCGTTCAGCGCGGCAATCACCAGTGGCGCGGCGGCGCTGGTCCTGGCCGCCAACCCGGGCCTGACCCCCAACCAGATCAAGGCCCGCCTGCTCGGCACCACTAGCCCCGGCCCGGTCGGCAACCCTTTCGTGGACGGCCATGGAGCCCTTAACGCCCTTGCAGCGGCCACATCGGGCCCGATGAACGTCGGCCAGTCGGCCGCCGGCCTGAAGCCGGCCAAGAACGGCGCCACGGTCTCGCTGTCGCCCAGCGGCCCCGTCAACACCTGGAACACGGCCCTGTGGTCCGGGATCACGGTGGCCCCACAGGCCAACTGGTCCTTCGACGGCAGCACCTGGAGTGGCAGCGACTGGAACGGCTGGTCGCTGGTGGGCCGGGCGTGGAACAACGGTGGCTGGAACAACGGGGGCTGGACCGGCGCGTCGTGGGACGGCTCGAGCTGGGCGGGCTCGGCCTGGGACGGCACCGCGTGGAGCGGTTCGGCCTGGTCGGGCTCGGCCTGGGACGGCTCCGCATGGAGCAGCTCCGCATGGAGTTGACCCTGGCCAGGCGGCCCAGGCGGCCCAGGGGGCCCGGGGGCAGGGCGATGCGGTTACCGCGTGCCACCTGGGCCCTGGTGGCGGCCTCGGTCGCGGGCGGCATGGTCACCCTGGCCGTGGCGCTGTGGCGGCAACCGATGACCGGGCATCTCCGTGAGGACCAGTGGGTCGTCGCCGCCGCCATCGGTGCCCTCGCCCTGGGCAGCTGGGTGTGGCCGGTCGTGGTGTACCGGGGCGGCGAGTCCGAGGCGCTGAACATGGACGAGGGCTTCTTCGTGATCCTCGCCCTGCTCGTGCCGCCGCTCGTCACGCTGGGCACGCTCGGGGTGGCAACCGTCCTGGCCCAGGCGGGCCGCAGGCGCTCCGTCGTCAAGTCGGCGTTCAACGTTGGCCAGGTGCTCATCGCCGCGGGTGCCGGGCTGGCCGTCAGCCGCGGCCTCGCCGCCCCGTCGGGGGGGCTCAGCGCCGGCGAGGTCGCGGCGGTCGCGCTCGGGGCGGCCGTGTATTTCGTCATCAACACGTTCCTCGTGGCCAGCGTCATGGTCTCGATGGGCACCCCGTGGGCGGAGTTCACCAGCGACCTGAGGATCCAGGTGTCATTCGCGGGCGCGGGAGCGCTGGTCGGCGTGGTGCTCGGCCTGGCGATACATGAACACCTGTGGGTGGTGGCGCTGGCCATCCCCGGCCTCGTGCTGGAACGCCGGCTCATCAGCGCCCGGTTCGCGGCGCTGTATGACCGGGCCAGGATGGCCGGGCTGTACGAGGTCACGCTGGAGGCGAACCGGGCGCTGCGGCACGAGGCCGTGCTCGACACGATCCTCGGGGCGGTGCGGCATCTGCTGCGCAGCCCGGAGGCGGCGCTGACCTCCGCCGGGCCCGGCCTCGGCCAGCTCGCCGCGCCGATGACCGTTGCCGACCGGCAGGAGTGGCTGGTGGCGTCGGGCCGGCGGCGGGACGAGCCGTTCGACGAGGCGGACCGCGGCCTGCTGCGGGCGCTGGCCGCGGTGGGCTCAGGGGCGCTGAGCAACGCGGAACTGTTCCAGCAGGTCCGCCTCGAACGCGAACGGCTCTCCTCGATCACCCTCAACATCGGCGAAGGCGTCTGCGCCATCGCCGCCGACGGCAGGCTGACGTTCGTCAACCGGGCCGCCGCGGACATGATCGAGCTGCCGTCGCTGGAGTTCACCGTGGACGCCCCCGTCAGCGACAGTGCCCTGACGGCGCCGGCCTTCCTGCTCGAACCGGCCCGCGAGGCCATGCGCACCGGCCGCGCGGTCCGCGAGGACGACGCCAGGTTCCGCGGCAGGAACGGCGGCACCATCCCGGTTGCCTACACGGCTTCCGCGGCCATGAGCGACGGCGTGCCGTCCGGCGCGGTGATCGCGTTCCGTGACATCACCGAGCGCAAGGCGTTCGAGGACGAACTGCACCACCACGCGTTCTACGACAGCCTCACCGGCCTGGCGAACCGCCGCCTGCTGGTGGAACGGCTGGAGCAGGCGCTGCGGCGGTCGGCCCTGGACCGCAAGACGCACGCGCTGATCTTCGTCGACGTGGACCGCTTCAAGAGCATCAACGACAGCCTCGGGCACGTGACAGGCGATGAGTTCCTGACCGCGATCGGGGCGCGCATGAAGGGGGTCATCCGCGGCCATGACCTGCTGGCCCGCTTCGGCGGTGACGAGTTCGTGGTGCTGCTCGAGGACGTGGCCGGAGTCGAGGTGGCCATCGCCGCGGCCCGGCGCATCTGCGCCGCCGCCGAGCAGCCCATGGTGCTGCCCGACGGCTACGAGCTTGTGGCCGGCGTGTCGGTGGGCATCGCCCTGACCGAGCCGGGCAAGACGGCCGACGACGTGCTGCGCAACGCCGACGTTGCGATGTACGAGGCCAAGGCCAAGGGCGGCGGTGGCATCTACCGGGTGTTTGACCAGGTCTCCATGGGAACCCGGTCGTCGGAGCGGCTTCAGGCCGAGGCGGATCTGCGCAAGGGGCTCGAACGGGACGAGCTTGAGGTGCACTACCAGCCGTTCTACTCCCTGGACGGGCAGCACATCCTGGGCGCGGAGGCGCTGGTGCGGTGGCGCCACCCGACCAAGGGCCTGATCAGCCCGTCGCGGTTCGTCCCGATGGCGGAGGAAACCGGGCTGATACTCCCGCTGGGCCGCTACGTGCTGGACAAGGCGTCCTGGCAGGTACGCGCGATCCGCGACCGGCTGGGCGTGGACATGCCCATCAGCGTGAACCTCTCACCGCGCCAGTTCGCCGAGAGCGGCCTGCTGTCCCAGGTGGCGGCGGCGCTCGATGCCACGGGCCTGCCTTCGGAGCTGCTCATCTTCGAGATCACCGAGACCATGGTCATGGAGGACCTGTCCGGCGCCCGTGAGGTCATGAAAAGGCTCAACCGGCTGGGCGTGCGCCTGGCCATCGACGACTTCGGCACCGGCCATTCCTCCCTGGCCTACCTCAAGCAGTTCCCGGTACACGAGGTAAAGGTGGACCGCACCTTCGTGCAGGGCGTGGCGGAAAGCCCGGTCGACTCGGCGATCGTCCGCGCCGTGATCGACCTGGCCAACGCCATGGGCATCGCGGCGGTGGCCGAGGGCGTGGAGACCGAGAGCCAGGTTGCCGGGCTCAAGATGCTCGGCTGCCAGATAGCACAGGGCTTCTACTTCTCCCCGCCGCTACGGGCCGAAGAGTTCGACGACCTTCTCACCCGCCACTTCGCGCCGGTCAGATCTGCTGCGGTTCCAAGTCGCGGTTGATCAGCTGCCAGTCCCGCAGTTGTGCGCAGTCGGGATGGCTTGCCCCGAGGACCCGGCCGAGGTTCGCCAGGATCCGTGCCCTGAGTTCCCCGGCGTCGGCATCGCGGCCCGCCCGGCGCAACGTTACGGCCAGGTTCGCCTGGCAGATGAGGGTGTCCGGATGCTCCGGGCCGAGGGTCTCTGTCAGCCGCGAGACGGTCTGGCGCTGCAATGCTTCGGCGGTTTCCAGTCGTCCTGACTCACTATGGCAGTTGGCCAGGTTGACCGCGCAGGACAGGGTCAGCGGGTGGCTGTCGCCCAGCTTGGCCCGCATCCGGGACAGCGTGTCGTCGGCCAGTGCGAGCGCCTCGTCGAGCCTTCCGGAGCACCGTAGACAGCAGGCCAGGTTATTGGCGGCGATGAGGGTGTCCGGGTGGTCCGCGCCCAGGCGGGCCCGGTGGGCGGCGACTACACCGGTGATCAACCGCAGCGCTCGTGGCATGTCATCACTCGCCGCGTAGTCGGCCGCGAGGTTGAGAGCACAGGACTGAGCGTCGGGTGCGTCTGCCCCGTAGCGTCGTGTGTACCGCTCGTAGGTCTGCTGCGCCAGGCTCATCGCCTCCGACTGCTCGCCCGCCTTGTGCAGCGAGGTAGCAAGGCTGGTGGCGGCCTGCAGGGTGTCGGTCATGTCGTCGCCGAGTACCTCCCGGTACCGCGCCCAGGTGTCGCGCAGCAGGTCCACCGACTCCCGGAAAGCGCCAGCGGCGCGCAGGTCGTGGGCCAGGCTGGCCGCCGACAGCAGGGTGTGAGGATGGTCCTGCCCAAGTACCCGCCGTTGCCGGTCCAGCGTCTCAGTGTCCAGGCTGCGGGCCGCGAAGCAGTCACCGACCAGGCGGCAGGAAGCCGCGAGGTTGTGCGCAGCGATCAGCGTCCGGGGGAAGTCCGCGCCGAACTGCTCCTTGAGGCTTTCGTAGGTCCGCCGGTTCAGGCCCAGTGCCGTTTGATAGTCACCTAGCGCGTGGAGATCGGCGCCAAGTCCGTTGGCGGTGATGAGCGCGTGCGGATGGCCGGGCCCGAGTACCGCGCGTTGCCGTTCCAGCACATAGGTGTCCAGCTCGCGCGCATCACCGAAGCGGCCCTGCGACCGGAGCACGTTAGCGATATGGAACTGCAGATGCAGCGTCTGCTGGTGGTCGGCTCCGAGGTGCGCCGCCCATAGGCTTTCCAGGCGCCTGGCCAGGCTCAGCGCTTCGTCGAAGTCGCCGATCTTCCATTGGTAACGAACCCAGTCGATCAGTAACTGGCGGGTACGGGGGTCATCGCATTCCTCGGCCAGGGATGGGCGCAGGTGAGCCCAGATGGTTTCGTAGGTGGACCAGTTCGCGGGGTCGTCGGTCTCACCATGGGACGGCCGGGCGCCGGCCAGGATCAGGTGCAGCTCGTGCCTGGCTTCTCGTTGCTGGTCAACGGTCATCTGGGAACGGATCACCGCCTGGATAAGACGGTGGATATCCAGCGAGTTCGTCCCCTGATTGATCCGGATCAGGCTCAGCCGGGTGATCTCCCTGACCACCCGGCCCAGCGCGAACTTGTCGTCCAGCGTCTCGTCGATACGCCGCAGGTTCTCGATCATGGCACGGTTGTAGAGAAGGTCCATCGCGATCGGGCCCGGCGCGCAGAAGGCGAGTATCTGCAATAGCCGTACGGCCGCGGGTGAGCGCTGCCTGAGCCGGTCGAGGGACAGGTTCCACGTTGCCGCCACCGGTGTTGCGTAATCCGGCGCCTCGCTAAGTCCATGGGTGGCGAGCTGTTCGAGGTAGAGGTCCGTGGACATGCCGGACTCGGCGAGCCAGGCGCCTGCCTGTTCGATCGCCAGCGGGAGATCGCCCAGGGCGAGCGCCACCCTGACCGCGTTCTCGCTTTTCAGGCGCGGCACATGACGCTGAAGGTGGGCGACGCTCTCCTCCCGGGTGAAGACGTCTACTTCCACCGGCTGGGCGTGACGGACCCAGGCATGGTTGCGTGAAGTGATCATGATGTGGCCCGAGCCGGTGGGCAGGAAGGGCTGAAGGTCTGCGGGGTCTTCGGCGTTGTCAAAGATCAGTAGCCAGCGACCAGAGGTATCCCGGTGCAGGTACTCCAGAGCCGCCGTGGCCGCCTCGACAGCATTGTCAGTGGTCTTGAGTTCGAGTCGGCGAGCGAGGACGGCGAGTGCCAGGCTTATCTCCTGGGGCTGCTCCGCGGGTATCCACCAGACCAGGTCGTAGTCGGCCCGGTAGCGGTGCGCGTATTCGAGCGCTAGCTGAGTCTTGCCGACGCCGCCGAGTCCGTACAGCGCCCGTGCCAGAACCGCGGTCGTCCGATCACCCGCCAGTTCGGCATGGAGCCGGTCCAGGTGCGCATCCCGTCCGGTGAAAGCGAAATTCCTGCTCGGCACGTTCCAGATCTTTCTGGCCCTTGCTCTGTCGGCCAGTTCACTGAGCGCATGGAACACCTCAAGCTCCAGGCCGTCGGCGGAACTGAACGTGCGCACGACAAGCGTGCTATCGCGTAACCGCTGCCGGAATGACTCCACCCTGCCGGGATCTGGATCGCTCAGGCCGGCGGTCCGCGCGCTTGTGTCCAGCAGGAACACCAGCCGGGGCACGCGAGCGTCGCTGGCCGCCTGGAACTCAAGCTCGGTATAGGAGATCTGCTCGCCTGGGACCAGCGAGCCATAGCGGAAGCCGATCACCGCTACGTAGGCATCGCACTCGCCAACTCGCCGCCGGCAGTAGTCCGCGGGCCGGCCGTCCCGCGCCGCGAAATACCGCATGTCGGCGGGCACCATTCTGGCCCGTGCCACTCCGTCTAAAGCTGCTTGCACAAACGGGCGTGATTCGGGGAACCGTGCCATGTCCGAGGTATGGCTCACGAACACCTGGCTTGTCTTCATCGCACCCGCCCGCAGCCAGTGCCGGCAAACAGCCCAGCCCGATAAACACACTACCCGGGCACCGGTTCGTCCCCTGAGCCCCGCGGGGCTGCCGAACGGCGCATCCTGACTATGAACTGCGTCCCCAGCTTTGTCAGCGCGCCGGAGCCCGCCAGGGTCTTGATCGCTTCGTAGGTGTCCGTCCGCCACCGCTTGAATTTCTCCTCGGCCTCCAGGGCCGCTCTGCCATCCGCCACACCCTGGCGGTCATGCCAGTAGTGCATGCCTCCCAGGTGCGCATATGTATCCCGGAACAGGCCCTCAAGGTGTTGCTTGCCTTCCGCCCATGGGACGGGAAACAAGCGGTCGTCGGCCGGGTCGTACAGGTCGAAAAGATCGAGCACGGCATTCAGCTTGACCTGCTGGAATCCGCAGATGAGCTGGAGGGCCAGAGTGGCTGGATCGGCCGGCAGCCACAGCGCCACGGCACCAGGCGCCTGCCTGGCGGCCGCGCCGGTATCACTTCCCTGGGGCACACCGGACAACGGCACGAGCGTGGTCAGCCCCGCGGCGAGTGCCGGCGCAAAATCAGGATGCTCGCGCTCGATCACCAGCCACGCCTCGCGGAACAGGCGCTGCCATTGGCCGAATTCTGCCTCGGTCAGCCTGGGCGCGGCCGGCCAGGGATAGCAGTCGCGGTACGCGCCGATGTCCTCGAACGCGACATCGAGGCCCGGGGCGTGCAGCATTCGCACCGGCTGCCATTCGGCGGGCTCACCGCTCGTCGTGGCCGTGCCGTGGTTGCCGGCGAGCGGGCTGGGGTTGCCGAGCGTCCAGCGTGCGCGGCCTGTCTCGAT
>Ga0070697_100002677_pt1 | contig 13706 bp, 10 predicted proteins | sample KBSK1501metaG_FD_65475 | JGI IMG/M metagenome (GOLD analysis project Ga0070697, IMG submission 65475) | Corn, switchgrass and miscanthus rhizosphere microbial communities from Kellogg Biological Station, Michigan, USA - KBS K1-50-1 metaG | ecosystem: Host-associated > Plants > Roots >... | reverse complement strand
CGCCGGTGAAAGAAACACCACAATGTCACCACGTCGAATCTGGCGGTAGGGAAGAAGGGGGCCAGTCCAGTGCGTAGCCGGCGCGAACTGCTCGCGATTGACAAAAACATGGTCACCAATGAGCAACGTGTTTTCCATCGAACTGGAGGGAATCTCGAAAGCCTGCACGATGAAGGTGATGATGAACAGGCCAGTCACCAGGACGGCTGACAATGAGGCGAGAAACTCCACTGTGGTCTCGCGTGGTTTTTCAGCCAATTTAGTTTCCTTTTTGGCCACTAGGACTTGTCCTGTCGAACGGGCATTCATACTTTCCTTAATTGACCAATCGAAATGTGCGATCCCAACGAGTGATTTGAAAAATGTGGCTGACGGCGTAAGCGAAGTGGAAGAGTCTATCACCCGGCGAAGCCGTAACTGGCATGTCCTGATCGATATTCCGTACCGACCAATAAATAAGTAGAGGACGCCCAATCACATTTTCCTTGGGGACGAAGCCCCAGTAGCGGCTGTCCAGGCTTTCGTCGCGATTATCGCCAAGCACGAAATAATGTCCTTCCGGCACAATCAGTTCGCCGTCTTCCACCAGCTTCTTCATTTGCAGCCACCAGCGCCCCTCCAGCCCGGGAACCGGGATATTCAAACGAGGGAATTCGTCGCGAAATGCATCATGCACCCGAGAACTGAAGCGCACATAGGCTTCGTCCGAAGGAACGCCATTCACGTACACACGGCGATTGATCAGCCGAACCCGGTCGCCTGGCACACCCACCACACGTTTCACAAAATGCTGAGTAGGATTTACAGGATAACGGAAAACGATAATATCTCCGCGCCGCACCCGCCGATAAGGCATGACAGGATCCCAGAAACCACCGCCGCCGTATCGTAATTTGTCGACCAGCAGGTAGTCGCCAATCAACAACGTGTTCTCCATTGACTCTGAAGGTATTTGGAAAGCCTGCACAACGAACGTAATGACAAAGACAGCAATCACCACAGTCGCCAGCAGGGATTGCATGGAACTCAATCCATCAGTCGGCGGCTTCTTTGGCGCCACTTCGGTTACGATCGGATTAGCAACGCCCCCTGCTTGAAGAACGGCCATTAAACTCGTTCACCTGCGATACCAGATATTCGAGCACTTGCCGAGCAGCATCCTGCTCTGCGTTTTTCTTGGTGGAACCCTGAGCGCGACCCACAAATTCGGGGCGACTCTCAGTGTCCAACGCTTGCAACCGTGCCTCGACGGTAAAAGTCTTGCTATGCTCCGGGCCCTGCTCCTTCACTAATACATACGATGGTTGCGGACGCCCAATGGCTTGTAATTTTTCCTGCAACGCCGACTTGTAATCGTTGGACGGAAGACTATTGCCGCTTGTAGCGATGCGTTCCAGTTCAGGCGCTACGATATACCGCAGCACCAACGAGCGAGCCGTTTCCAGTCCGCTATCCAGATAAATAGCGGCCAGAATCGCTTCGAGAGCGTCTACCAGTAGAGCAGTTTTGTTGCGGCCGCCGCTCTTTTCCTCGCCTCGACCCAGACGTAAATACTTACCGATTTCCAATTGCTGCGCCACTTGGATCAGATGTTTCTCGCTGACCAGATGCGCCCGTAATTTCGATAGCTCGCCTTCTCTAAAATGCGGAAAGCGATGAAAAAGTTCCTCGCTGGTGATGAGCCCCAGGATCGCGTCTCCGAGGAACTCGAGTTGCTCGTTATCCCCGACCCGGCTCCCCTCGAGTGTAGCCTCCACTTCGCGCGCCTGCGAGGTGTGAGTGAGAGCCTGTTCCAGCAGTTCCGCTCGAACGAAACGGTAACCCAGCACAGCTTGTAACTCGAAAATTTCCTGTGACTTCATGCGTGAGACGGTCTGACCGTCGCGATGTGGCGAAAATGACTGCGGCCACCTAGTTTTTTGGCGGAGCCGGATTTTGAGCACTGGCCGGCGGCTTCGCAGCTGGAGTAGGAGTGCCGCCTGTCAATTGCACTAATCTATCGCGCTCGCGGCGAGCCAAACCTCCAGCTGTCGTGCCTTCCTGAGTCAATTGAACGGCGTGGTTCGCTTCCTTCAACGCTTCTGGATATTTTCCCTGTTTGTCGAGTGCCAGTGCCAGCCGCAGAACCACTACCGGATCGAGCTGAGCGGGAAACGCATCCATCGACTTGCGATAAAAATTCTCCGCGTCGGCGTACTTTTCTTTGTTGAATTCTAGTGTCCCCATGATGGCGTAAGCGCTGGAGCGCAAAACACCTTTATAGGCATCGATTTTTTCCTGCGGCGTGTCTGCCCGGGGAGCAATATCGGTGTCTACGGTAGTGAGAGATCGCTGAGCCAACTTCATCGCCTCGTCCAGGCGTTGATCTTTATCTAAATCCGTATCGCGGGTACGCTCGGCGAGCACTTGCGCAACACCTACCAGAGCAGTCGGCTCATCAGGATCGATCTTCAGGACCTTGCGCCCCATCTCCATCATTTTGTCCGCATTGTTGGCGCGCTGGTAACTTTGCATAGCCGCTTCGTACAGCAGGACTCGGAGTTCGCTGTCCGGATATTTGGTGGCGAAAGCATCTGCGGCTTTTTCCACGGCAGCTGGATCATTCGTATTGGCTATGGCGGTGTTGAATTCGGCAAACTCGGCGTCGGTTTTGGCTTGCGGCGGCCTCTTTCCTTGCGGGGTGGCAGGCGTCGTCGCTGGCTGGGGAGCTCCCGGCGGCTGCTGCCCCTGACTTTGCTGAGCCGCACCAGGCTGAGCCGCACCAGGCTGAGCGCCGCCGGTCTGGGACGTACCAGGCTTTTGCGGGGAAGGAGCTTGAGGCTCCGCAAATAAGAAGCTTGCCAGACCCATCATCATTGCTACCATCGCTGCTCGCTTCATACTGTCTCCTTGGATACGATCTCGATCGCAGAAACGCTTAGGATGTTGCCCCGTACTATTGTGGATGGCTCGGCGGCTCATATGGTTGTTGCAAGCCCCGTTCCGCCGCCGCTTTGGCTTCCGGCAGCGCCGCGCCCGCATTAAGCGCGGCCCGGTATTGATCAACCGCTGCCTCCCGGTTTTCCTGCAAATCAAATATTCTTCCCAGGTAAATGTGGGACCAGGCCACTACCTTGGGTTCTCGGGCGATCTCAAGAGCCCGCTGGAAATAATTGCGCGCGCCCTGCATGTCCCGGTTCATCGTGGCAACTTGCGCAAGAATGAACAGCGCTCGGCCGGGATCCTCATTTTTTTCGTCTAGAGCTTCCTGGGCAAGTTTCTGCGCAGTGGCGGCGTCACCCGCGGAAAGCCGCTGCTCAGCTGTTACCAGCAATTTGCCTTCTATGGGCCGGGACAGATGTAATAATTCCGGATCGGCGCGGTTTGCAAATTGGACCTGAGCCGCGAGCTTCTCTTCCTTCCGAAGGTCGATATTGGAAACCATGTCGCCGTATGCATTGCGCAGGCCCGCTGGATCCTTCTCGAACTTGATCAGAGCATCGTAGAAATATCGAGTCAGGACGAATCCTTGCTGTAACGACTGTTCTACCATCTGCTCGCGTTGTGTCTCAGGCGCTTTACTGCCGCCGGTTGTGCGCGCTTCGATAGCTCGAATGAAACACTCAGTGAGCAGAAGCGTGACATCATTCTTGAAACTTTCGTCGATGGGCGCGGTCTTCACCGAATCGAGCAGTGGCGCCAATCTCTTCATGGTACTGGGATACTTGAGCGCCAGGGGATCCAGCAAGTAGTGCAGATATGTGTGCCGGATTTGCTCCATCTTCAAAGACGATCCAGAACCTGGGGAAATGATGACGAAATAATTTGGTCCGTAATTTCGCGCATTGATCTGACCCGGCGCGCCCATCGGATCCAGATAGACAGTGAAGCCCTGCCCTAAATATTGCGAGGACGGTATCTTTAAATATATTTCAGTGTCGAACAACATCTTGGCTACCGGTTCGTGATAGCGCGCAGTCATCTGCGAATAGGCTTCCCGATGTGGTTCCCAGATGGCATGCAATCCCGCGGCATCATAAAACTTTTGCAGCAGCGGCAGGATTCCTACTACGTAGCTCGCATCCGGCGGAATATCTGCTTCCTTGGCCTTGAGAGAAAAAGGCGCGGGTGGTCCGTTTAGATAAAGCGCCAACGATATGTATTGCGCCAGCGTGCGGGATGCATCCGGCTGCCGGCGCTCATCGTAAAACTGGCACATCGCCTGAGTAGCTTCCTTGGCTTCGGGCGAGGACTGAATGGATTTAGCCACCTCGGCGCGAACCTGGCTTCGCAGGGGATGAGACACCCCGAGCTCCTGGTCATATCCGCAAGCGTTGATGGCGGTCAGAACCGAGAATAATGTTTCACTTGTGTCTAGCGCCACCTTCGGAGGACTCTGCGCCACGGACACTTGCGCCAACAATCCAATCAACACCGCGCACCACACGGATCGAAACCTAATAACCAGGGAGCCTCCTTATGCAGGCGAGTATGGTTCAGTTTAAGGGCTTCCAAGCAGAGGGTCAAACAATGACAAGCCATCCGGCATCAGCTTGACTGATGGCTCTCGTTCTTATCCGCGGACGCTGATTTTAGAGAACGACAGCACCGCACGACCGGTGGTCGGACGTCCCATGGAAGTTGCTGGACGGAACGTGGTGAAGATCAGCATATTCTTGACCTGAGGCAGCAATTCTTTAGATTGCACGGAATCGGACAGAATGCGGTAATCCTGCACCCGGCCTTTGGAATCGACGTAGGCTTCAATCACCAGGGAATCGTCATTTATGAACTCGAGCGGAGCTCCAAAGGCTGACCACTGCAATTGCGGCGCGGTGTATAGCACCAGGGGAACGTCAGGATTATCCGCCTGTAAAGGCGCGAGGAATCCCATCAGCACAATAAAGATTGCGATCGCGGTGACCAGTCCAGCGGTGGCGGGAACCATGAATGCGTTCAAAGCATTCTCCAGCCGTATCTGCGCGTGGTTGAGGTACGGACGCTTCGATTGCGCGACTTCCTGCGAAATAGCCACCCGAAGTTTCAGCGCCAGATCATTTGGCGCTTTTCTGCGAGCCAGTTTCGCCAGCAATTGCTGGGTGTGTTGCAATGACAAGTATTCCTGCCTGCAATTACCACAAGTTTCCAGATGCTGGCCGAGAGCACGCATCTGCGTGCCAGTTACTGCGCCGTCCAGGTAAAGCGAGAACAACGATTTTGCCTGGGCGCACTTCATGGCGTCACCTCGACTTCTCTGCCATCCGAAGGAACGTGGGCGCGTGACTTCATTTTTGACTGTCGCTCCTCGGGAGCCTCTAGGCCCAGTTCGGCACCCACTTCCCGGACATAAGCCAGCAAGCGCTGCTTAAGCGCCTCGCGGCCTCGAGTCAATCTTGATTTCACCGTGCCCAGCGACACCTCGGTGATCTCCGCGATTTCTTCATAAGACATTTCTTCAAGATCGCGCAGGATCAGCGTGGTGCGATAGGGCTCCGGAACTTTTTGTAACTCTTCTTCCACCCGTGCCTGAACCTCATGGTGGGCCACGTTATCGAAAGGCGATTCTCGTTCATCTACCAGCGTGTCCTTTATCGCCGAGGACGCACCCGTTTCGAAATCACCATGCAGCGGCTCCATGGACATTTCTTTCGCTTTATGACGAAACCACCAGCGCCGACGATTCGAAGCCTCGTGCAGGGCGATGCGGTATATCCATGTCTTCAGACTGGACTGGCCGTTGAAGTGTTTCATTCCTCGGAACACTTTCAGGAAAACTTCCTGTGTGGTGTCAGCCGCATCGGCTGGGTCAGCCACCATGCGATAAACCAGGCTGTATATCGGCTGATGAAATTCTCCGATAAGCCAGGCATAGGCCTCTTCCGAACCAGCCTTCAGTTCCGCAACGATCGCGGATTCCTGAGCTCGAACTCCTAGCGCGCCCGCCAGATCACCCAAGTTGATCGCTCCCGCCACCAACCTCATGGCGTCACAGCCATTATAGTTTCTTTTTGAGCCCCAAGTCTGGCCCAAAAGGGATACCGAGTTCGCGGCGCGCGTAACATCAAGAGCATCCACCTGCATAGTTAGACCCCGCAGCGAGGTCCTGAGTTCCAGACTTGGAAGTGGTGTGAATTCAGAAGGTTACCAGCCGGCCGATAGCAGTTGGCACTTAGCACTTGGCATTTAGCAAAATCTTGGCTGGGAGCGTTTTCGCAGACACCTTCGGTGTCTGGCTAAATACTAAGGGCTAATTGCTGAGTGCGGCACCGTGACCCGAAACCTGAAACTGGAAACCTGAAACTGGAAACCTGAAACTGGAAACCTGAAACTGGAAACCTGAAACTGGAGATCTAAAACTGCCCTACTGCGGCTTGGTCTGCGGCGGCGGAGCAGGCTTCGTGGAAGATTTCTTTCTGGCAGGTTTCTTGGGAGGCTCGTTGTCATCCACTACCACTTTTTTGGGCTGCTGCGAACTCGTCCCCCCCGGTCCGCTTTGTACCGCCGTGCGCAGACGAGCGAGCTCGGCTTCTTTGGCGCCGGCAAGAGTCTCCATACGATCGGCAAATGCGCGCCGTGATCGTTCCAGCATACTCAGGTCATTTTGCAAAGCCTGGAACTCATCCTTCGTCCCGAACGCTCCCGCGGATTCGGCGACGGCAGCAAAGACATCATAAAGCGCGGTCAGGTTGCGATAGACCCTGAACGTGGCAGTGAGGTTCTCCGGAGACATTCGCGCCTGGCTGATCATCTCGGGAAGTGCACTCTGCAAATTGCGCTCGATGGACTCCACGTTGGCTTGCATCTGCCGTTTATTGCTGGAATCGGTCTTCCACTTTTCCACCCGCAATTTTGCCAGGTCGAGTTGGGTCTGCTGCGATGTTTGCTCCAGTTGCGATAGCAACTGGTTTAGTTGGGTGATGGATGCATACGACACCGGCGCCGCGGCGGATTGATTTTGCGCCATCGCTGGCGTAAGTAGCAGCAGTAGTAGTAAGCATCGTGCACTTAGAATGGATCTTTTATTCATGATTTCGTCGCTTGACCGTCCACAGGATACCCATTTTCCACAATTTCGCAAAGTCGGTCGCCAAGTAGATGCAGCTTCCTGGACAAGGTTTGACTATCCCCAACAGGTAGGCGAGAATTGGATGAGTTCAAGCTGGCTTAAGCAGCCTTCCCTTTCAAGAAGTGGGCCTGTGGCGCAGTTGGGAGCGCGCTTCCATGGCATGGAAGAGGTCGTCGGTTCGAACCCGACCAGGTCCACCATCACTTTCCTCCCGTCGCTGAAAACTTCTAGGCTGCTTGTCTATCTGCCGGTGATATCTTTTCGCCTTCCGCTTTAGCCTCGGGATGACCGCGCTCGGCGGCGGCATGTTCAATTTCTGCGTTGATCTCGCCACCCACCAGGAAAGCCAGGCCAGTCACGTAAAACCAGATCATCAGAATGATCACTGCGCCTAGCGAGCCATATGTGCTTGAGTAAGAATTGAAGAAATACAAATAGACGCGAAACCCGAAAGATGCAGCGATCCACACCAGAACGCCGACCACCGATCCCGGCGTGATCCAGTACCAGTGTTGCACCTTAACGTTGGGAGCGAAGTAATAAATCAGCGAGAAAGCCAATACGATAAAGAAAAAGGCTGCCGGCCATTGCAGTATCTTCCAGCCGGTAACAGCGACCCAGCCGAGATGGAGTTTCACTCCTGCAAAGTTGGCGATGTGGCCTCCAGCCAGCACCAAAGCCAGCGCGGAGATGACGAGAATCGAAATCGCGATAGTCAATCCGACCGCGATGGCATGGACCTTAATCCACGACCGCGATTCTCGCACGCCATATGCGCCATTCAGCGCGGAAATCATGGCGGTCATTCCCCCCGATGCAGCCCACAAGGCCAGGACTATGCCGAGCGTCACCTTTCCGCCAGTGGAATTCTTGGTCACCTCGTCGATAGTTTTCGAGAGAATTTCGAAAGCTGCAGGCGGCAGCACTTCCGAAAAATAAAATAAAAGATTGGTCCGCAACACAGTGCCGCGAGAGGCGAAGAGTCCGAAAACGGCTAACAGAAAGAGCAAGAAAGGGAAGATAGCAAGCAGAAAGTTGTAAGCCAGCTCGGATCCGCGGCCCGTAACATTATCCTGATCAATCTCCTTCCAGACATTCTTAATGAGCTGTAGCGGAGTAAGGCCGCCCAATGCCCATATCGATTCAACCTGTTGTTCCGTATTGAGTTTCGACGTTGTCATGGCACATTTATTCGGCCGGAGTGTTTTTTCGATTCGTCCCCTTTGCGACACGTTGTATCAGCAACTCCGGTTATGCCCGCGATTTTCAGAGATGATGAAGTGCTACTCTGTGAAGAATGGAAATAGCGCACTTACATATCGGAAATAGCCGGAGGAGGAAACTTTGTTGGCTGACCGCTGCTCTATTTCTTCCTACCGTCTTTCTCGCCGCGCAACCCGTATCTTCTGTTCCGCGCCGTACAAAGGTTACAGCGACAAAAAGCTGGTCGGTGCGATGGCAGCCCAATCGTGTTGTAAATGGCGCACCCGTTTTATTTCGAGTAACGGCGCCAGCGCCGATCGAGTCTCTTTCCGGGAAGTGGCTGGAACACGACGTCTTTTTTGATTTGGATACTGCAAAAACAACCTGGTATGGAATTGCCGGCACTAGCCTTCAAACCCGTCCTGGCAGTTATCTTCTGAAACTGCAAGCGAGCACTATCAGTGGCAAAGAAATTACTTTCGAAAGAACAATTACGATTCACGCCGCAAAATATCCACGAACTGTCATCCAGGTTGCCAAGCAGTACACCGAGCCTAGCCCCGAACAACTGCAAAAGGTAAGCCAGGACTCAAGCCTGAAGAAAGAAGCCTTCCAACATGTAAATCCAGAAAGAGAGTGGTCGGGCAAATTTCGTCCCCCAGTAGAGGCGACCGTCTCCGGCGTGTTCGGCACGCAGCGCACTTTCAATGGCAAGGTCCAAAGCATTCATCAGGGACTCGATTATGCGGTCCCCTCCGGCACGCCGATTGCTGCCGTCAATAGCGGAACGGTCTTGCTCGCGCGCCCACTTTATTTTGAGGGTAATTGCGTGGTCCTGGATCACGGGCAAGGCCTGCTGACGATTTACATGCATTTGTCGGAGATCAAAGTGAAGGAAGGCGAAAAGATCCTGCGAGGCGAGGAGATTGGATTAAGCGGCGGCTCAGGGCGAGCTACTGGACCCCATTTGCACCTGGCCGTGCGCTGGGAAGGTATTTATCTGAATCCGGCAACGCTGCTGAGCCTCAAAGTGCCTTGAGTTGACGGAAAAGTCGCGAACCTTCCGGAGAACCTTCCGCTAATCGCTGGCCATGGCCTGCGGGACGCTCTGCAACTCTCCATCCTGCACGTCCACTCCGTCGCGAAACACAACGGTTTTCCCCGAGATAGCGGGAACGCGATCGCCTGGAACCAAGATGCCTACGAGGTTGAGTGGATCAGCAGCCGAAACTGTGATCGCTTCTCCCGTGGGCGGCAGCTTGCGAGTGGCGCGCAGAGATTCGACTGCGACTGGCAAGGCGAATTGTTCGCCAAGGAACCCGTCCACGAAGCGGCCACCGCGAATCTCGCCTCGATCTTCGAGCCGCCGGAACGCCATTTGAAGTTCGCGCCACTTGGGAAGATTGGTTTCGCGCGCCAGCAAATCACGAAAGACGATGCCATAGCGCTTGAGCAACATCCAGCAAGTAGCCTCGACTGCCCGATTCCGTTCGACCGCAGGATCGGCGTAGAGCAACGCCCACCGTCCAGAACTATGCCGCGGACGTGAAGTTCGCCCGCTGCCTTGCCCCGCACGCCGTTTTGGATCAATTAGCGAACGCAAATTGTCGAAGCCATCGGCAGTTACCACGCCCGCTGCAACCAGCTCCCAGAGCGCTGTTTCTACTTCAGCTTTCAGCTTGTCCGTGCCGCGAACGATATCCGCAAAAAACGATGCACCCCGGTAGCGCAGGAATTCCAGCACCTGTCGTGCCCCATCGCTCAACCCGCGTGACTCCGGTTGTTCACCGACTGGATGATGTGGACTCATCCAATCCGATTCCTCGCGGACGAAAAAGGTGATAGGGGCCACGCTGGTCGGAATCACTCGCCGCTTACCGGCCGCTGAATCCTCAAGCGTGGCAGGATGCGGTGACAGGCGTCCCCAGCCGACTGCGCCGGTCATACACAACTGGTCGAGCCACTTCGGATCGTAGTTCGCAACGCGTCGGGAAAGGACTTGCCGTTCCCAGGCATTCGCGGGAATCTCAAATCCCTGCAATTGACGCAGCACATCGAGTGTCGCTCGCTCGCCCTGAACCTGCGATCCCGGTGCAACGTGCTGCCAGCGCAAGAGCCAGCGCATAAACTGTGCGGCCGTGACCGGCTCGATCTGCTTTCGTAGCGTGGCCACTGTCAGCCGGTGAATTCGAGCCAGCAGCCGGCGCTCACACCATTCCTGCTGAGGCGAAATAGTCTGTAATGAGGACATCTCCTGTGCTGGAAGTTTTGCGGCCAAAGCTCTTTCGGTGAATTTTCCTCGCAGGATGGTTCCACTTGCCTCCATCCGGAGCAGCGCTTTTTCAATTTCAGATGACGGCAGATCCAGCAGATTCCCCATTTCTTCCGCAGTAGCCGGACCGAAGTGTGTCATCCAGCCTGTAACCATGGCGAGCAAAGCATCCTCGCGAGAGGGAAGCGCGGTCTCGACCTCGGCCGGAGTTTTCTCAAAGCTTGCATCCGGGTAGAGAAGAGCGAAGGTTCGAGCCCGTTCTGCAGCTACCCAATAGCGTCGGGAATTGGTGTCGCTGATCGCCACTCCTGCCCGGCCCTCTTCGACGAGACGAGCAAAGTAGCCACTCCACTCCTGGACACTTGCGGCAGCGGGTATTGCATTGGCGGCGCGCTCACCAATATCTTCCGGCAATGCGATCAGCGTGTGCAGCACATCATGCAATTCATCCGAGTCGCGGACATCGGGCCAAGCTTCTTCGCGAACCTGCGCAATCGCTGCCGGATCGAGCTTGCCAACTTCTTCCAGCACTGACTCCGGCAAGATCTGACGCATCTGGACGGCGCGCGCCCGTCGTTCCTCCAACGGTGCGTCATCCAGATAGGCATACGGGTTCGCATTGAGGATCTCATGCGAGAATTGCGATGGCACTGGCGTATCTACGGCGATACAGCGAATGCGGCCCTCGTCCATACCACGCAACAGATTTTTCAATCCCTCAACATCCATCGCCTCAGTGAGCACATCCTTCATGACCTCATCCACTAATGGATGATTGGGAATCTGGATGTCGCCAGGAATGTTTTCCTGGCAGGCAGCGACGTCGGGAAAGACGGACGCAAGCAAATCGTCGGAGCGCATACGTTGAATCTGAGGCGGAACTTTCTTGCCGCCTTGAAATCGCAGCAAGGCGAGGGACCGATTTGCATCCCAGCGCCACCGCGTGCCGAAGATTGGAGAAGCGCAAGCCGCCTGCACAAGAACGTCTTGAACAGTTTCAGCACTCAAGAAATGAAAAACGTCTGCCAGCGGAAAACTGTGCTGCTCAGCGAGCGCGATGTTGAGACCATTGTCTGTAGCCGCGGCCTGCAATTCGAAATTGAAACTGCGGCAAAAGCGTTTGCGCAACGCCAAGCCCCACGCCTTGTTGATCCGTCCGCCAAAGGGCGCATGAATCACCAACTGCATCCCGCCCGCTTCGTCAAAGAAACGCTCGGCAATAATTGTGTCCTGGGTCGGCACTTCGCCCAACACAACGCGTCCTTGCAGCAAATATTCAATCGCCTGTTCCGCGCCGGAATCATCCAAGCCGCAGTCTTGCTTCAACCAGGAAACCGTCTCCGCCACCTCGGGACGACTCCGCCAATCGCCGACCGGTGAAATGTTGGGCAGCATTTCGCTGATTTCTTTTCGTAGATTGCCAATTTCGGAGGAAAGTTCTTCGGTGCGTGCGGGAGCTTCGCCACGCCAGAAGGGAACAGTGGGGGGTGCGCCGTGCGCATCTTCCACCAGCACACGCCCGGATTTGCCTTCCACCCGCCGAATGCGCCACGAAGTGTTACCCAGCAACATGATGTCGCCTGCATTGCTCTCTACTGCGAAATCTTCATCCAGTGTGCCGACAACAATTCCTTCCGGCTCCGCGACCACGGTAAACAGCGCAGTCTCCGGAATCGCGCCGCCGCTAGTAATCGCCGCCAGGCGGCTGCCCCGTCGAGCCCGCAATTTGTGATTGACCCGGTCCCAATGAAGATATGCGCCGTATCGGCCTCGACGGGCTGCAATGCCCTCAGAGAGCATTTCAAGAATGGAGTTAAATGTTTGACGCGAAAGATTTCGGTAGGGATACGCCCTGGTTACCAAGGCGAACAGATCATCTTCTTTCCAGCCGGTGTCTTCTTCCGGATTAGTGCTGCCAGCTGAAGCGCAAGTGGCGACAATCTGTTGCGCCAGGATATCCAGCGGCGAGTCCGGGATCATGATTCGATCGAGTTCCCCGCGCCGGATGGCTCGTACTAGCGCCGCACATTCGAAAAGCTCGTCGCGAGTTGTAGCGAAGAAGCGTCCTTTGGGAACCGCGCCTCGCCAATGGCCGGAGCGTCCCACGCGTTGCAAGGCTACTGCGATAGCCCGCGGAGAACTTATCTGAATGGCAAGGTCGACGGTGCCGACATCAATGCCCAGTTCCAGCGAAGCTGTCGCCACTAATACTTTGATTTGGCCTTCTTTTAATTTCTTCTCCGCGGCAAGTCGGAGCTTGCGCGAAAGACTGCCATGATGGGCGGCGACGTTTTCTTCCCCGAGCCGTTCAGCGAGCTGATGCGACACTCGTTCAGCCAGCCGCCGCGTATTGACGAAGAGCAGCGTGGAACGATGTTGTCCGACGAGCTCAACTACGCGGTCATAAATTTCGTCCCACATCTCGTTGGTGGCAACCGCGCCCAGAGCGCTGTCTGGAACTTCGATCGCGAGATCGAGTTGACGCTTGTGTCCAATGTTGACGATCACCGGATCAGGCCGATTATTGCCGGTGAGAAAGTGTGCGATTTCTTCGATGGGCTTCTGGGTGGCCGACAAACCGATGCGCACCGGCGGACGATGCGTCAGCGCTTCCAATCTTTCCAGTGAAAGCGTGAGATGAGCGCCGCGTTTATCATCAGCCACGGCATGGATTTCATCCACTATTACGGTCTCAACATCGCGCAAGATTGCGCGGCTTCTTTCCGCGGTCAGCAGGATGTAGAGAGATTCAGGAGTAGTAACGAGAATGTGTGGGGGCCGCTTCAGCATCGCCCGGCGTTCGTGCATGAGCGTGTCGCCGGTGCGGACCGCGGTGCGAATTTCCGGCATCAGCAGTCCCTGCTCGCCCGCCATCCGCAAAATTTCGCCCAGAGGGATTTCAAGATTCTTCTGGATGTCGTTCCCCAGCGCTTTCAGCGGGGAAACGTATAGGACTTCAGTTTTGTCCCGAAGATCACCGGCCAGTGCTTTACGCACCAGGCGATCGATACAGGCGAGAAAGGCAGCGAGAGTCTTGCCGGAGCCCGTAGGGGCGGAGATTAGTGTGGTGCGCCCCGACAGAATATGTGGCCACCCTTGTTCCTGAGGCTCGGTGGGAGTTTCAAATTTCTGCACGAACCAATCACCGACCAGGGGATGAGCCCATTCCAAAGCTGGGGAACGCGA
>Ga0070697_100002675_pt1 | contig 13707 bp, 16 predicted proteins | sample KBSK1501metaG_FD_65475 | JGI IMG/M metagenome (GOLD analysis project Ga0070697, IMG submission 65475) | Corn, switchgrass and miscanthus rhizosphere microbial communities from Kellogg Biological Station, Michigan, USA - KBS K1-50-1 metaG | ecosystem: Host-associated > Plants > Roots >... | reverse complement strand
GGACTTGAAAACTACCTGACGGAGCAGATCAAGAAAGAATAGCTTTCCATATCAGGCCGAAGATGGGGAGCGAGACGAGCCCGGCGGTCATCCTTCGTCAAGAGAAATTTTTCGTCTTCCTCGATGCCATCAGGCGCTTTTTTAGGATCCACATCTCATAGAGGGGAACGCCCGCCATGACCAGGTAGCTGCCGAGCATGAGGATGTCACCTAACAGCATCAGCAGTGCGAAGTGGCGGCTTACATACAAGATGAGCCACGGCGACGCGAGATCCATAACGACGCCCCCGAACGATGATAGCGTCATAGCTAGTTTCAAGCCTTGGCTCGCCATTGTGAGATAAAAGACGTGGCAAAGGATGAGAAAGACGACCGGCATCGTGAAGAAGTGAAAGTGCGTTGTCTCAGCCAATTCGCGAAAGGATTTGGGCTCGCCGAAGGTCTGATCGGAGCCCAGGTAGTGCTGGGCGATGCCGCTATAGGAGAGACCGGTCATGGTGTGCGCCCAATAAACGGTGAACAGAAAGCCGGCGAATAGCACACAGATAAATAGTGTGTAGAGCAGACGGATATTGCGGTCAGTATCGAGGAGCCGAAAGCGGGTGTTAAAGTTACGCACGGCTTCAGCGCTGATTCTTGTGGAAGTAGAATTCATCCACGAGCACCAGGGCGCGCTTGACCCCGGCGCTGACCGATCGGACAGACATCGTGGCGCCCGTAATACTAATGATATCTTTGTTAATGCTGATCGGATCCTGGGCGGTCTTGCCTTCGTATTGCGCATTGAAGCGTTTTCGCCGGACTTCGCTGCCTTTGCTCTCCCGATACACCATGATCTCGACGTCAAAGACCTTACCCTGAGGCGTGACGCCGACGATATAAGTGATCGGCCGATGTTTCCCGATCGTCTCTTGGATCACGGCGTAGCCGTCGACCTTCCCGTCGGTCTCCGCCTTAAAAGCTCGGAAGGACACTTCTGGGAATTTCCATCCTATACGGTCCTGGATTTGTATCTTCTGATCAGGGCTCAGCCGTAGTTCTTCGGCTTGGATCTTCTGCGCCTTCGGGAACAGGATCTTCAGCGCCTCCTCCTCGGTGAGATAGACATCAATACTGCCGAGTTCTTTCTCAGTCAGCCAGCGCTTAAGGTCAGGGTCCCAGGTCCGTTTGCCAGTATCGGCCGCCGCGGCGGCGGTGGTCAAGGCGATGCATAGGTATGCCGCTCCGCACAACGCACGCGCTAGCATCCCTTTTCCTTTAACCGTCTGGCGATTTTATTCCCAAGCGTCATCTCTTCGGAGGAGTCGGCAGGGATCGCCTGCCATTGGCGCATGCGCACGCCCATGGGCGTCCATTGTTCATGGCGCTGCTGAACCGTTGCTGTCGTGGCCGCCGCGTCTCGTTGCACCTCCACAATATATTTGACGCGCTCCCTGTTGACATCCCGCTCCAGAATGCCGGCGTGGCTTTGGCTAGGAATCTCTAACCAGGCCGTTTCGATGCGGCCATTGGTCTTGTCGGCAGACTCTAGCTGGCTACCTTCTAAGGATGCGATGGCAGTGTCCCACACCTGCTCGAAGCTGCACGCCGAGCGCGCGCTCGGCGGCGATGAAGACAGGCAGCCGGCTAGTCCACAGGCCACGCAGAACACGACCAAATATATGAAGAATGGACGCTTCATGAAAAGCGCGGCATCTTAGCGTTCAGGGTGTCGTAAAGCAAGCGGTTAGGCGCTCGGTTTCTCGAGGCCGGCGCAAGGAACCCATTGTCCCATGAGGGCAATGGGTCCCAGCAACTGCTGGTGAGAGGACGCATGGTCGGCACCAGGCTGCCGGAAACAGAACGTGCGGCGGGCGGTCGTCGTGAGAGCAGTTAGAAATACGTCGCGACCGAGACAATAAGCCCGTCGTTCCTGATGCGGTTGTTCTTTCCATCCTCATAATTGAATTGGTAATCAAACTTGAAGACGGTATCCTGCACCGGCCGGAAATTCAGACCGACTGTGAGTCGTTGCATTGCCGTATCGGACCGCTCGTCATTCGTGTTGACGTCATCCCAACGCAGCACCGCCGTGAAGGTCGAGGCCTCCGTGAAGTGCCGGGGCGCCCAGGTACGCAAGAACTGCGGCATAAAGTGATAGTTGCCTTGCACGTAAAAGCCCGACATGCGACGCGGCAGGGACACAGGGTTGCCGAGATAATCGGTCTCTAACGCCGGAGTTCCGTTCAGATTCAGGTGATTATCGCGGGCGTAGGCCCACGCCGCCTCGCCGATCAACTGAAAAGGTCCGCGCTGGAAGGTCCAGTCCACGGCCCAGATGGCGAGCGGCCGTTTGCTGGCCGGGTCATAGGAGCCAAAATAGCCTGAGCCGCCGAGTTCAATCCCTAGCAGAGGACTAAACGCGAGTCTCCCGACGACCGCCTTGCCATTGTTATTGTCCAGACCGTCGTCCACGGTGGACACCCGCTGGCGAGCGTCCCGAAGACCCTCCCCGGCCGTGATCACGGGCATTCGGTCGGTGTTGTAACCACTGAAGCCCTGCGTCACATAAATTTCATAATCTAATTTCGACAGGCGGCTGGGATAAAACGTGCCGTAGAACCCCGCACCGGTTTCCGAGAGTGTGGAGGGGATAATGGCAGTGGCCACCATAGGCCGGTCGGAAAGCTCATTTAGTGGCGAATCATGCAGCAGGTTGAATTTTCCCAACGGCAGCAGGATGATCCCGGCGCGCAAGTTCACCGGCTCCTTAATCAAATAGTCGACGGTGGCGAACTCCAGACTCACTTCGATGCCTGATCCATCATTCGACTTGGACCGTATCCCATGTTCCACTTCAAGTTCGGCCGCCACTTTCACGCGATCCGTGATATCAGAATAGAAAAAGGGCACAAAACGCTGCTGGTCGAAGGAACTGCTGCCCAGGCCGTTTCCGGGCTGCCCCACACCGGTTGAGTTGCTGCTATTAAACAAGCGGTATTGAAGATCCATGTAGCCACCGACCGTCGTCCTGGGGTTTGAGACGAACGGCTTGGCATAGATGAGCGTGCCACCGCCGGTGCTGGCGGAGGTCAGTGGCGGCTGGGCTTCTTTCTGGGCTTTCACGGCCGATTCTTCACCCTCGTGCTTTTTCAGATCGCTGAGTTCCTTCTCTACGGAGCTGAGGCGCTTCTTTAGCGCTTCGAAGTCTTCATCCGAGACCACCGCCATGGCGTCGAGAACACCGCTGAGGAAGAAGCAAACTGAAAGGAGCGCGAGTCCTGTTCGGCGCTGCATTTGGGCCTCCTATTCCTAGATTGACGGCAGTTTAAATATGATTTTGAGAACGAGTATTAATATCTTAATAGAAGGAATGTTGTCAATAAGTTTTTTTGATCGCTTCTGGAGAGGGAAACGGGGGCCTATCTCCGGCTAGGTTGCCTTAAGGAAAGAAGGAAAAGGAAGGCAAGAAAACTCAGACCGAAGCGCGCGATTCCATATGAACTTGCAATCTGATCCCGTTAAAAAATAGCAGCTAGCGCCGGCACTTGCTGCATAAGCCATAGAGTTCGAGCTTATGCGTCGTAATTGTAAACCCGTGTCTGGCCGCGACCTGTTCTTGCAATTTTTCAATGTCGCAGTTCTCAAATTCCATAATGAGCCCGCACTGCGTGCAGATCATATGATCATGATGGCGTTTGTGGACGACGTTGTCGTAGTGCGTCTGAGTGCCGAAATGCCGCTCTTGAGCAATGCCGGAATCACAGAGCAAGTTGAGCGTCCGGTAAAGGGTGGCCAATCCGATGTGCGGTTTGTGGCGGCTCAGTGTGCGGTACAGTTGTTCCGCCGTCACGTGCTCTTTCTCAAGAAACGTATCCAGAATGACCTCGCGCTGTTTTGTCACCTTGAGGCCATGCTTGGCCAGGTGGTCCCGGAGGCGCGCCCATTCCTTAGGATGTTTCATTCCAAAAAGAGAGTAAGAAGAGTTGTTAGTACTATATCCGAATTCACGAGTCAAGCGCGCTCCCGCGGCACTGGCGCCTAGCGTTGACAAGGCTTGCAAGGCTGTGGTCATAATCTCCGGTGCGTTCTCCCGCCGATACCACCATCGACCGGCTTCTCTTGCTGTACCTGTTGAAGATGGCGACGCCGTTCGGCATCGACGGCGATGTCAAATTTCAGCAGCTCGTTTTTCTTTCTGAACTGCAGCTCTTCGGAAAACAGGCGACCGGCTTTCATTACCGTTTCTTCCGGTATGCCTACGGCGGCTATAGCAAGGAACTCGCGGACGATTTCATAGGGCTGTGCGCGAAACAGTTTGCCCAGAAGCCGACCTTTGTGCTGACCCCCGCGGGGGAGACCGTTCTGAAGATCATTCCAGGGATCGCGCAGGAACGGCCCGAGAACGAGACGGTGCTGTCGATTATTCAAGACATTGTGAAAGCCTACGGCAAGTACGACAGTTCGAGCATCGTGCCTGAGGTAGAAAAGATCGAGCTGATGCTCCCGGAGAAAGTTGACGCGGATGTCGAGGGAGTCTCGCGGCAGGAATCATTGCCACTCGGGCATGTCTCCTTTCATGCCGCCCTGCTGGTGCCCGAGCGTATCCAGACGCCCGTACACTTCGAGCTGAAACCGGACCTACTGGCGGTGCTTCGGGATGTGCTCAAATGACGCCGACTGCGGTCATGGGGGCCGGCGCGTGGGGGACCGCGCTTGCATGGCTTCTAGCCAAGAAGGGCGAACCCGTCCGGCTGTGGGCCTATGAGCCGGAAGTCGCCGCCCAGGTCAACGAGGCCCGCGAAAATTCCCGTTATCTCCCAGGCATCGCATTGCCTCCAACGTTGAAAGCCTCCGCGTCGGTGACAGAGGTGCTCGAAGGCGTAGGGACACTGATCTTTGTGGTGCCTTCCCACGTCGCGGCGGGTGTCATCGCGCAGATCGCCCCGCATCTGCCGCCGGGGATTCCGATCGTCAGTGCTACGAAGGGTCTCGAAGAGAAACGCGCTCGGCCGATCTCAACCGTTATGGAAGAGCTGCTGCCGATCCCGCCAGGGTCGGTCTTTGCCCTGTCGGGACCAAGTTTTGCGGCAGAGGTCTGCCGGGATCTTCCGACTGCCGTGGTCCTGGCCGGTCCCTCCGGGCCTGAGGCATTGCTGCTGCAGCGCCTCCTCATGACGCCCGTCTTCCGGATCTATCTTGGCGGGGATCGTTTAGGTGTTGAACTCGGCGGCGCACTGAAGAACGTCATCGCCGTGGCTGCAGGCATCGCAGACGGCCTGGGATTGGGCCACAACACGCGGGCGGCGCTGATCACTCGTGGACTCGCCGAAATGGTGCGTCTGGGGCTGGCGATGGGAGCAGATCCCAGAACCTTTGCGGGGCTTTCGGGCATGGGAGATCTCGTTCTCACCTGTACGGGAGGGTTGAGCCGGAACCGAGCTGTGGGCGTTCAATTAGGAGAGGGCAAGAAGCTCGCCGCGATTCTGGCCAAGACTCACACGGTCGCGGAAGGAATCAACACCGCGCGTGTCGCGCTGGCCTTAGCGGAGCGGCATCGTGTCGAGATGCCCATCGTGCGCGAGGTGTGTGCGGTGCTGTTTGACGACAAGGAGCCTGCGCGGGCAGTCTCCGAACTGATGGAGCGGGCCGCCCGACATGAATTGGACCAGACATGACACTGGATCGCATCCGGCGCCTGCTAGAGGATGTGCAGAAAGGTCGGCTTGGTGTGGAGGCGGCTGTCCGCCATCTGAAGACTCTCCCGTATGAAGACATCGGCTTTGCCGCGGTCGATCACCATCGACTGTTTCGCCAGGGCATGGCGGAGACCATCCTTTGCGAAGGGAAAACCCAGGCGCAGGTTCTGGCAATAGCCACGCGCCTCCGGCGGCACAGGCATCCGGTGCTGGCCACGCGAGTGGATCCGGGGATCGCACGGGCCTTGTTGCGTCTCGACCGCGGAGCTCAGCATGATCCCATAGGGCGAACGGTTGTTCTGGACCCGCCCAAGGGATGGGACGGGAAAGCCCGTCGGGCCGGCGGGGAAGTTTTGATCATTACCGCAGGAACGTCCGACATATCGGTTGCGGAAGAGGCGCGCGCAACGGCGCAAGTACTCGGAAACACAGTGACGACCATGTATGACGTCGGTGTTGCCGGGTTGCATCGATTACTCGATCGGCACCGTGACCTGGAGAGCGCGCATGTATTGATTGTGATAGCCGGGATGGATGGGGCATTACCGAGCGTAGTGGGTGGATTGGTGTCGCAGCCGGTGGTGGCCGTTCCTACCAGCCGGGGCTATGGCGCCAATTTCGGCGGCATTTCGGCTCTGTTGGCGATGTTGAACTCATGTGCGTCCGGCATCGGCGTGGTGAATATCGACAACGGGTTCGGCGCCGCCTGCCTGGCGCATCGTATTAATCAGACCGTGCGGTCGCTTTCACCTCGAAAATCCCGCGTTTCTTCCACGCGCTGATGCGCGTCAACGGCGCCCCTGACTTGTTCAAAACCATCAATTTCGCCTGCACCTGGTAGTCATACATCCCTTCGACTACGATCCGGTCGTTGTGGTCCGTGCCATTCCAGGTCTGCACGACTTCAAGTCTTCGCCCCGTCTCCGAACCCAGCTCGCTGCTGTCTCCTGTCGTCTGAAGCATCTGGCGGCTGCTCAGCAATCGAAATGATGAGCGGGATGTCGAAGTGATTAAAGTTGAGACATCAAGAAGCGCCTCCTCTGGAATGATTTTCGGCAGCTCGATCTTGATGATCAGGGTGAGCGGCGTCCCGTTCGGAACAAAGGGCAGGGGAGTAGTATCGACTGAGAGAATCTTCAGATCCGGGGGCCGGCTCTTTGGTTTCGCCTTTGCATAACTTATGTCATCACCGGCGCTGGCGAGGAGCCACGCCGCAAGCACGACACCGACCGTCCAGGGGTTGAAGAAGCGGGAAACCATGCTGGAGAGCCTTTTTCTTATCATATCGACGGGAGAGTGTCAATTTATCCAAGCCTGGGGCGCGTGGATCGTGGCAATAGGGGTGTCACTTTGCTAAAATCGTCATCATGAAAATTGCCTATTTCAATTGCTCTTCGGGGATCAGCGGGGACATGTGCCTGGGCGCGCTTGTCGACCTTGGACTCCCGCTGGCCGACCTCTCAAAGGCTCTGGAGGGATTGCGCCTTGTCGGTTTCTCCCTCAAGAGTCGCCGCGTGAAGCGCGCAGGGCTGTCCGCCACCAAAGTGGACGTCCTCGTTCAGGACGGGACGGACCGGCCCATGACCTTTCAAGACATCCGACGGCTTCTGCAGGCTGCGCGCCTTCCCGCGGTCGTACGCGAGGATTCGCTCCGCGTCTTTGAAAATTTAGCGAGAGCGGAAGCGGCTGCCCATAGGACAAGCCTTGCAAAAGTGCATTTTCATGAGTTGGGGATCATCGATTCCTTAGTGGATGTCGTGGGAACAATCGTTGGATGCCAACTCCTCGGCATTGAAGGCATCTATAGCTCGGCGATGAACGTCGGTTCCGGGACAATCGAGTCGAATCACGGGAGGTTGCCCGTGCCGGCGCCTGCCACCGCCCATCTGTTAAGAGGGTTGCCAATTTACTCCGCAGGGCCGCAGCGCGAGTTGACGACGCCCACCGGCGCCGCGCTCATGGCGACGCTTAGTCATGGGGCGGGGGCCATGCCGGCGATGACGATGAATGCCGTCGGGAACGGCGCGGGCAGCTTCAATCCATCGGATTGGCCGAATGTTCTGCGCGTCTTCCTAGGTGAAACTTCCAGCGCGGCGGAGTCCGACCGGATCATGGTGCTCGAAACGAACCTCGATGATATGAATCCGCAGGCGTATGAATTGCTTATGGACCGGCTGCTCGCGCAGGGAGCTTTAGATGTGACCCTCACGCCGGTGATCATGAAGCGCAGCCGTCCGGGCATTGTCCTGACCGTACTGGCCGATACCGTCAAGGTCGAATCGATTCTCCGGGTGATGTTTGCCGAGACCACGACCCTCGGGGTACGGATCCAGGAGATGTCGCGCCGTCTCCTGGCGCGCGAGATCATTGAGCTCTCCACGAAGTTCGGACCGGTCCGGATCAAGGTCGCGAAAGGCAGCGGACGCGCCGGAAGGCTGAAAGCGCGGCCTGAGTACCGCGACTGCAAGCGGCTTGCGGAGGAAACAGGCTTGCCCCTGAGAACGATTGTACGGGAAGTTGAACGAAGCATCGGACGGCGTCCATGGTAGTTGCCGGGCTGCTCTTTTTTCTCTCGATCGCGATCATTCTCAGCGGGGCGGCGGTCTTTACGAATGGCGTGGAGTGGTTAGGCCGCCGCCTCGGCATCTCCGATGGAGCCATCGGCAGCATCCTGGCGGGCATCGCGACCGCACTGCCGGAGACACTCATTCCGGTAATTGCGATTCTTGCAGGAACCAGCGAAACCGAGAGCCAGATCGGCATCGGAGCGATCTTAGGCGCGCCGATGATGCTCAGCACGCTCACGATTCCCTTACTGGCCAGCTTTCTGTTGGTCCTTGTGCGGATGCGCCGGCGGGCCGGCGAGTTTGAATTGGATTACAGCAGTGTGCGGCTGGATCTGCGATTCTTTCTGATGGCGTACGGCATCGCCCTCGCTGTGGCGTTGATGCCGCTCAAGTCCCTGCGCTTTGTGGCGGGCGGCGCTCTCATTCTGATTTACGTATGGTACGTTAAAATCCATTTGACCAGTGGCGAAGTCAACGAGATGGAAATCGCGCCGCTGTTTTTTTCCCGTCGCCGAGCGCAGCCGGCCACGGCCGCGATCGTCATCCAGGCTCTGGTCGGATTGGGTTTGATGATCGCCGGCGCGCATATCTTTGTGCACGTCATCAAAGATACCGCCCTCGGACTGGGAATTTCTCCGCTGGTTCTGGCCTTAGTGATCGCGCCCGTAGCGACCGAGATGCCGGAGGCGATGAACAGCTTTGTGTGGGTCTATCAGAAGAAAGACACCCTCGCGGTGGGAAACATCACCGGGGCCATGGTGTTTCAAGCCACATTTCCAGTATGTGTCGGCTTGATCGGCACCACCTGGACGCTGAACATGGCCTCGCTGATCAGCCTGGCAATCCCGCTGTTTGCGGCCTCCCTCTTCTTCGTCCTGACGCAATCGCCGGGCCGCTGGCAACCGCGCGTGCTGATCCTGCCAATCTTACTGTATGCTGGCTATATGGTGTACGTGTTCTTGCGATGATCTGGCGTCGAACATCACCCTGCTCCCCGGATACGGGTTTTGCCGAAGACGCCGCCGGCCGCGAAACGCGATTTATCCTGTGGGTGATTCTCGGCTTGAACTGGGCGGTGGCAGCGGCCAAGCTCGGTTATGGCCTGTTGACAGGGGCCGTTTCGATGCAAGCCGACGGCATTCATTCGTCGTTCGATGGCATGTCGAATGTCATTGGGCTGATCGGATTGTGGGTCGCTGCCCATCCCCCGGATGCCCGGTATCCCTACGGGCATAAGAAGTATGAAACGTTTGCGGCGGCCGGAATCGGGCTGCTGCTGTTCGGGACCTGCCTGTACATCCTGTACAGTAGCTATCTCCATTGGCGAAACGCTGTAGCGCCGGACGTCACCGCTCTCAGTTTTGTCGTAATGCTGAGCACGATGGGCATCAATGCCGGCGTGACGTGGTGGGAACGGCGCCGGGGGGAGGCGCTGAAGAGCGAAATCCTGGTCGCCGATTCGCTCCATACCGCGAGCGATATCCTGTCATCGCTGGCGGTGCTGGTCGGGCTCGCCGCCGTGTGGGCGGGCTATCCTATCTTGGATCCGATCGCCGGCGTCGTTATCGCGGGCTTCATCGGCCATACCGGGGTGCTCGTCTTGCGGGAAGCCTCGCGATCGCTAGCCGATAAGGCCCGCATAGACCCCGCTGCCATCCGGGAGATTGCGCTGACGGTACAAGGCGTTGACTGCTGCAACGATATCAGGACCAGGGGACTCGCACGGCACATCTTTATGGATTTCACGATTCATGTGGATCCTGCCATGACCACCGCCCGCGCGCATACCGTCGCGCATCAAGTGGAGGAAACGGTGAAACGCGAATTCCCGGATGTCGTCGAAGTCGTTGTGCATGTAGCCCCCGAAGATCATGGCTGACCTTATGCGCTCGCACCTTCAGGCGCTGATTTCCGAGCGACATCCGATCTCTTCACCGGCTGGTCTTCGCCGGGCGCAAGACTACCTTGCCGACCAGTTCCGCCGGGTTGGCTTGGAGGTCTCTTTCCATCAGTTCAGAGCGTTGGGCGGAACGTACAAAAACGTCATCGCCGCGCTGTGTCCTCAGCAAGGTTCCGGCCGAAGGACGGGGCCGCCCCTGATCATCGCGGCGCATTACGATACGGTAGAGGGTTCTCCCGGCGCTGATGATAACGCCAGCGGGTTGGCGGTCATGCTCGAAGCTGCGCGGGCGCTATCTCCGATGACGCTCGCTCGGGAGATCCGGTTCATCGCATTCTGTTTAGAGGAAGAGGATCTGCTGGGAAGCTTGGCTTATGCTGCGGCATTGAAAGAAGCTGGTGAGGAGATTGCCGGAGCGATCGTGCTGGAGTGCGTCGGCTATACCAGCGAGAAGCGAGGCTCGCAGGCGATTCCTGTCGCCACGCCCATCGCGGTGTCCGACGTCGGCGACTTCCTGGCGATCGTCGGCAACTCGGCATCGGCCCCGTTGGTAAACGCCTTTAAACGGGCGGCAACGCGTGAAGCCCGAGAGCTCAAAACCGTCTCACTCGTGGTTCCAGCCAAGGGTGAGCGGCTGCCGGATACCCGGCGAAGCGACCACGCCGCCTTCTGGCATTACGGCTATCCGGCGTTGATGCTGACCGACACCGCGAATTTTCGGAACCCGCATTATCATCGGCCCACCGACACGTTCGAAACGCTCGACCTCACGTTTATGCAGCGTGTAGTGCGTGCCGTGACCGCAGCGGCGATCAGCCTCTAGGCATCAGTGTCCGAGCCTTACGGTGCCTTGATGAAGACATGGCTCACGACATCTTTGACGCCGTCTATTTGGCGAGCGATCGCGAGCACCTTGTCAAGTTCCTCCTGACTTCTGGCCAGACCCAGGAAATACACCACGCCATTGACCGCTCGCCAGCGGTAGTTAATAGAAGTCACTCCCTTTGCAGTCAGCAAGTTGGCTTTGAGCTTGGTCTCGATCGCCAAGTCCTTGGCGGAGGCCTTAAGACCACCCTCTTCAGTTACCTGAATCTCGTTGAAAACCTCTCGTACGTCTTTCACCCCGCGTGCAAGGCCTTCGGCTTTCGTCCGATCCTCCGCCTTTTTTACCGAGCCGGTAAGCAGCACCTGGCCTTCGTACACGTCGGCGCTGACGTCAACGAGAAGACCTTTGGCCTCCTCAGTGAAAGCGGTGAGGATGTTGGTTTTAATTCGCAGATCAGATCCCGCTTCGCTCAGCGGGCGATCCTCGGCAACCGTGGTGACGGCGCCAACGGGCGCCCCGAGCGGACCCGAGCAGGCAGCAAGCAGTACGGTGATACCGATTCCGCTGCCGATCGTTACAGCCTTGTGTAAGCGCATGTTCGACCCCACATAGTTAGACGAGTTTCGATAGAAGTAACATGCACTGTATTCAAATGCCGTACCTCTAAGGAACTAAGAACTGTAGGCAACAGCGTCTACAACTTACGGCGCCTTGATGAAGACATGGCTCACGACTTTGCGCACGCCCTCCATTTGGCGGGCGAGGGTTAACACCTTGGCCAGTTCTTCCTGACTCCGGGCCACGCCGAGAAAATAGACGACGCCATTGACAGATCGCCAGCGGTAATTGATGGACGTGACCCCCTTGGCGGCCAGTAAATTGGCCTTGAGCTTGGTCTCAATGGCAAAGTCCTTAGCGGAGGCGCTAAAACCACCTTCCTCCGTTACCTGAATCTCGTTGAAAACCTTTCGCACGCCCTTCACCCCACGCGCCAGGCCTTCGGCCTTCGTCCGGTCCTCTGCCTTTTTTACCGAGCCTGTCAGCAGGACCTGTCCCTGATAGACATCGACGCTGGCGTCCACCAAAAGGCCTTTGGCCTCTTCAGCAAAGCCTTTGAGGATTTCCGTCTTGATTCGGAGATCAGTACCAGCATCGCTCACCGGACGGTCTTCAGCAACCGTGGTGACCGCATCGACGGGCACTGCGAGCGGATTTATTGAGCAGGCGGCAAGCAATACAGCAATACCAATACTGCTGCCCATGAAGGCAGCTTTGCGCACGCGCATATGCGATCCAGGGTTAGAAGACTTTCCAGGAATCCTGGCAATTAAAATAGCCGACAGGGTATTCAAATGCCGTACCTCTAAAGGCTAGGAACCTGTAAAATAGACAGCCATGAAGCCTTGTCTCGGCATTACCATGGGCGATCCGGCGGGGATCGGGCCGGAGGTCATCGTAAAGGCGCTGGCGCGTCCGGGCGTCAGACGGTTGTGCCGCCCCTTGGTCATCGGCTCCGCAGAAGTTTTGACGGAGACCATCCGCCGCCTGAGAGCTCCGATCAAACTCCGTCGCGTTCAGGCCGCTGACCTTCCTTATTCCGCGGGACCGATTCCGGTACTGGATCCGCTGACTCATCCATTGCCGGACTTCGTCTTGGGTCGTATCTCAAAAGAAACGGGGGAGGCTCAGGCGCGTTACGTGAAAGAGGCGGTCCTGTTGGCCATCGACAGGCTCATTGCCGGCATGGTCACGGCGCCGATTAATAAGGAGGCGATCAACCTTGCAGGCTACCCTTTCCCCGGCCACACCGAGTTCCTGGCCGATCTGACTGGAGCGAAAGAGGCGGGTATGATGATCGTTGGAGGACGGCTGCGCTTTATGTTCACGACCACGCATGTCGCCATGAAAGATCTCGCGTCCCGCCTTACGATCGAAACAGTCGAGCGCGCTATCCGCCTCTGCCATCAGGGGCTGACCCAGCTTTTTAAGATCAAGCGCCCGCAGATCGCCGTGGCCGCGCTCAATCCGCACGGCGGCGAGGGCGGTCTCTTTGGAAGGGAAGAGATTGAGGTGATCGCTCCCGGCATCGCCCGGGCCAAGGAACTTGGATATCCGGCTCAGGGGCCGTTTCCAGCGGACACATTGATCGGGCAGGCGGCCCGCGGCACCTATGATGCCGTGGTCGTCATGTATCACGACCAGGGATTGATTCCTTTAAAGCTCGCCGCTTTCGGCAAATCCGTGAACATCACGGTGGGACTTCCGATCATCCGCACCTCCGTCGATCACGGGACGGCTTATGACATCGCCGGCAAAGGTATTGCCGATGAAGGAAGCCTGGTGGAAGCGGTCCGGCTCGCCGCACAATTTGCAGTCCGTCGTTCGTGAAAAAAGAACTGGATGTGGAAGGAGAGTTGGCCTCGCAAGGGGTACGAAAGTCGTTCCCGCCCGCGCGAAAATCGCTCGGCCAGCACTTCCTGATCGATCCGAACATCGTCCGCAAGATCATTCGCCTTGCGGAACTCCAGCCGGGCGAGACGGTCGTGGAGATAGGCCCGGGCCGAGGTATTCTGACGGAAGCGCTGCTCGGAGTTTCGGGGTCGGTGGTCGCTATCGAGGTGGATCCGGCGCTCTGCGCATATCTTCGCTCGGTGCTGGGCCATCGTGCCGGTCTCAAATTGATGCAAGGAGACGCCCTGACTTTTGAGTATGCGCAGGTCCCGGAACCATTTCTGG
>Ga0070697_100002673_pt1 | contig 13709 bp, 16 predicted proteins | sample KBSK1501metaG_FD_65475 | JGI IMG/M metagenome (GOLD analysis project Ga0070697, IMG submission 65475) | Corn, switchgrass and miscanthus rhizosphere microbial communities from Kellogg Biological Station, Michigan, USA - KBS K1-50-1 metaG | ecosystem: Host-associated > Plants > Roots >... | reverse complement strand
GATCGGGTCCACGCCGGCGAAGGGCTCGTCGAGCAGCATGAACTTCGGCTCGGTCACGAGCGCGCGGGTGATCTCGAGGCGGCGGCGCTCGCCCCCGGACAGCTGGAACCCCTTCTGGCGTCGCAAATGCTTGATGGCCAGCTCGTCGAGCAGCCGCTCCAGCCGGTCGCGGCGCTCGGCATCCCCCAGCGGCAGGGTCTCGAGGATGGCCCGGACGTTGTCCTCCACGGTCAGCTTGCGGAACACCGACGGCTCCTGCGCGAGGTAGCCGATGCCCATCCGGGCCCGGCGGTACATCGGCTCCGCGGTGATGTCTTGTCCGTCGAGGGCGATGTGCCCGCCGTCGGGCCGTATCAGGCCGGTGATCATGTAGAACGTCGTGGTCTTCCCCGCCCCGTTGGGCCCGAGCAGGCCGACGATCTCGCCCTGCTGGAGCTGCACGCTCACGTCGTTCACCACCGCACGATTCTTGTAGGTCTTCAGCAACCCGCTGGCGCTGAGACGGCTGCCCCCACTCACCGCCGCGTACTCGCCGCTCACCGACTCAGCCCGGGCGACCGCGCGCTCGGCCGCGTCGAGCAGCCGGTCGGCGCTGGCGGCGCGGTCCGCGCCGATTTCCCCCCACGCCTCGACCGTGAACGCGACGGGCGTGGCGTCCCCCAGCCCGGCGGCGCCGTATGTCACGACCGTCATCAGGGCGAGCCGAGGCAGCACCGACGTCCGCAAGCTGGTGCGAAACTCCTCGACCGACAGCCCACCCAGCTCCGGCAATCCGGCGTCGTGTGCGTGGGCCCGGAGGGTGAGGAACTCCTCGCGGTACGCGATGGCCAGATCGCTGAACGTGGCGCGGCCCGCGTCGTCCGCCACGCGGGCGAGCGCGGCGGCGGCGAGCGGGAGCGACGAATCCCGGGCTGCGATCAGATCGGCGATGTGCCGGGAGGAGACGGGCGCTGTCATGGATGGGGCTTCTTCTTCTTGGTCGAATCGGCCTTGGTCGTGTCCACCGGGGGCTTGGGCTCCAGCTGCACGCCGTTGGCCCGGCCGGTGACCGCGCACCGGTCGACCTTGTCGCCCTTCAGGAGGCAGTCGATGACCGTGCCGCGGGAGTAGTTGAGCGAAGGGCCCGCGGTGTCGTGTGGGCTCGCCAGATGCGTGAAGGAGCGGGCCGAGCCCCGGGAGATGACCCGATTCAGTTTGGCCCTCGACGTCCCCGCCGAGTCGGGGACCTGGGTCCAGCGCGCCGTGAGGGAATCTCCCGCGAACCAGTCCGCCTCCGCGGTCGCCGTGGAGTCCCGCTTCGGGGTCTCCTTCTTCGAGGTCGAGTGGGCGTGCCCAAAGGCGCGCGCCTCGGTGAGCACTTCGTCCGGAAGATCGAGGGCGAGCGAATCGGAGACGATCGTGTTGCGCGTCGACACGGCCCGCGCGTGGACCGAGTCCCTGGGGCCCCAGGCGAACGCCTGCTGCAGCTTCTTATGGTCCACGTGCAGGTGAATCGTGTCCGCCGTGAGGCGCCAGTCGGTTCCGGTTGCGACGCCGTCGCCGAGCGCTTTCACGAGACGCACCTCCCGCCCCTGGAGCCCCAGCTCGATCCGCGTGCCGGTGAGCGTGTAGGGCCGAGCGCCCTTCCCGTCGACGCGGGGCTGGCCCACGAGGACGGCGATTCCGCCGGCTTGGTCGAGCTGCATCGAGTCCCCGCGCGCCGCGAAGTCGCTCCGGTCGATGGTCACCTGCCCGCCGCCCCACATGCGGTCGTTGCCCTTGAAGCGCACCCGATCGGCGACGATGACGTACGGCTCTCCTCCCCCCGTGTCGGCGGTCGCGTGGTAGTCGATGGTCGGGCGACCCGATGCGTACATCTCGAGCGTGTCGCGCACGCCCTTCACCGCACGATAGTAGGTCAGGTTGGGCCCGCGCAGCACCGACCCCGTGTTCCGATTCACCGCCACGACGTTCTTGTGCGCCTCGAGCCGTTCCTGCCGCAGGAAGTAGGCGGCGGTCGTCGCGTCGAGGATCATGACCGTGTCGCGGATGTGCACCGGATTTTTCTGGCCGAGCATGTCGAACCGGCTGACGCCGGCGAACCAGGCCACACTGTCGGAGGCGAGTGTGCTCCCGCTGCCCTCGCAATGGGCCAACACGCCGCCACCAGCGAACACGTTGGTCTCGCCCGGGCGTATTTCGACCTGCTGCGCCTGCCGGCCGACCGAATCGATGATCACCTTGCAGGGTCGGCCGGCCGCCGTGTCGGCGGGCGAGGCGGGTTGCTGGGCGAGGGCTGTGAGGAGCACGGCTGCCATCATTGGTTCGGGAGAGTGAACTTACCGCCCTCTCCAGTCACCTTGTTCGCGGTGACGACCTTGAAGCTCGGGTCGGCGGTGAAGCCGGTGCCCTTGATGTGTCGGGTCGGCTCGTCGAACACGAAGTCCCTATCCGAGCTGACCTGGTTCCGGACCTGGCTGTAGCGGATCACCTCGGTCCGAAGCGTCGCACCGTCGATTCGCACCACCACCACGTTCTCTCGCGCCTCCATGTCGCCCCCGCGCCAATGATACGTGCCTTGCCGCGACGTGAGCGTCGACGTCTCGGCCCCCCGGGGGTCGTAGAACGTGATGTGGACGTTCCGGAGCTCGGTGGTCTGCGCCGGGGAGTACAAATATGCCGTATCGGCCCGCACGTGGGCACGCTGAATTCCGGCGTCGGTCACGTAATGGGACATGCCGAACAACACCTGGTCCGCGGAATCCGCGACGGCAATGGTCGCCGTGGGCTTGATGCCGGTTTCGCATGCCCCTCCCACGACCCCACCCAGAACGACGTAGCACAACACGGCGTAGCCCGAATACGTCGAGCGACGACGTGACGCCGCTGCGTGACGCCGGTGCGCGACGTGCTTGCTCGGCGCCTGTGTTCTTGTCACGCCGCTCCTGCTTTCATGAGATCGTGCAGGTGAACCATGCCGACCAGTTTGCGCCCGCCGTCGAGCACGGGGAGAGCCATGATGCCGTGCTGCTCCATGAGGCGGACCGCCGCGCCCGCGAGCGCGTCGGCGGTGGTGCTCTTCGGGGTCCGGGTCATGACCTCGCGCACCGGGATGTCGAGGAACTGATCCGTCCGCTCCATGAGCCGCGTCAGATCGCCCGCCGTGACCACCCCGATAAGGCTCTGGGCGGCGTCCACCACCGCCACCGTGCCGCGCTTTTCCGCGAGGAGCACGACGCACTCGCGCATGGGGCGGTCGGGTCCGAGGGTGGGTACGTCCCCGGCGAGCATCACGTCCGCGACGCGCAGCAGCAGATTCTTGCCCAGCGCGCCGCCGGGGTGCAGCGCCGCGAAGTCCCCGCGCCCGAATCCCTTCTCTTCGAGCACCGCAACCGCGAGCGCGTCTCCCAGCGCGAGCGCGACCGTGGTGCTCGCCGTGGGCGCGAGGGTCTCGGGACAGGCCTCCTCGCTGACGCTGCCGTCCAGCACGACGTCCGCCTGGCGCGCCAGCACTGACTCAGGGTTACCCGTCAGCGCGATCATCGGCACGCCGAGGCGCTTCAACTGGTTGACCAGCCCGAACAGCTCGTCCGAGGCGCCGCTCTTCGACAGGAGGAGCGCCACGTCGTTGCCGCCCACGATGCCGAGGTCGCCGTGCAGGGAGTCCACGGGATGGAGAAACGCCGCGGGCGTGCCGGTGGAGGTGAACGTGGCCGCGATCTTGCGCGCGATCAACCCGGACTTGCCGAGGCCCGACACGATGAGACGGCCCTTCGCGTCGGCGAGGAGGCGCACGGCGCTCGCGAACGCGGGGCCCAGGCGCTCGCCGACCCGGCGGATCGCCTCGGCTTCGATGGCCAGCACGCGGCGCCCGCGCTCAGCGAGCTCGCTGGGCTCCGTGCGCGACATCGCCACGCTCCAGGAAATACTGAGTGAGCAGGCCCTGCCATTCGCCCCGGGCCTTGAGAATCAGCTCGGCCACTTCCCGGACCGCGCCCTCGCCTCCAGGAACGGTCGTCACCACGCGCGCCGCGGCCTTCACCTCGGGGACACCGTTCGCTACGGCGATCGGGAGCCCCACGCGGCTGAGCAGCGGGAGGTCCGCGAGATCGTCGCCGACGAAGGCACATTCGTCCCAGTCGAGCCCACGCCGCGCGAGCAGCGCCTCGAACGCCGGGAGCTTGCGGGCGGTCGGATCCTGGATCACCTCGTCCACCTCGAGCTCTCGCGCACGCAGCGCCGTGGCGGCCGATTCGCGCCCGGACAGCCACACCATGACGAGCCCGGCGGTGCGGAGCAGCCGCACGCCGAGCCCGTCCTGGATGTGGAACCGCTTGAATTCGACCGGGTGATCGCCCACCATCCCGACGTAGATCCCGTTGTCGGTGAGTACGCCGTCGACGTCCAGGCCGACGAGCTTCAAGCGACGGGCGACGGTGGCGTCGAGCATCGTCACTTACGGGCCCGGGCGGGGAGCACGGCTCTCGCTCGGTCCTCGACCGCCGCCCCGATACCCCCCTGGGACCTCGCGGCCGCCGTGCTCCCCGCCCGCGCCGCATGCCAGACGTCCAGCGCGATGCTGACGATGCCGGCGAGCTGGTCGAGCGGGATCATGTTCGGCCCGTCGGACGGGGCCCGGTCCGGATCGGGATGCGTCTCGAGGAAGAAGCCGTCGGCGCCGGCGGCGGCCGCGGCGTACAGCAGCGGCGGGATGAAATCGCGCAGGCCCCCGCTCGAGCCCTCGGGGCCCTGCCCCGGCTGCTGCACCGCGTGCGTCCCGTCGTACACGACCGGGGTGCCGCAGGCGGCGCGGAGCCGCACGAGGTTGCGCATGTCCACCACGAGGTCGCCGTAGCCGAAGAAGGTGCCCCGCTCGGTCACGGCGATTTCGGGCGCTCCGCCCGCGCGGACCTTCTCGATCGCCCCGGCCATTCCCTCGGGGGCCATCCACTGCCCTTTCTTGACGTTCACGGCGCGTCCGGCCCGACCGGCCGCGACGAGCAGATCGGTCTGCCGGCAGAGAAACGCAGGGATCTGGAGCACGTCCGCGACCTGCGCGGCGGCGGAGACCTGCCCCGTTTCGTGGACGTCGGTGAGAATCGCCAGTCCGGTGGCGGCCCGGACCTTGGCGAGCGCCGCGAGGCCGCGCTCGGGACCCGGCCCCCGCGCCCCCGTCAACCGCGACCGGTTCGCCTTGTCGTAGGACGCCTTGTAGATGACGTGCATCCCCACCTTGGCTCCGAGCTCGGCGAGGGCCTCGCCGACCCGCAGGTTCACGTCGTCGGACTCGACGACGCACGGCCCCGCGATGAGGAAGGGGGACGCTCCGCTCCCGAAGTGCTGCGCCATGTCAGTCGCGGCGGCCGGCGAGCTGCGACGACCGCTCCGTCTGGGCGCCGGGTGCCGCACCCCGGGCTCGGGAGTGCTGGCGCGCGGCGCCCACGAACCCGGCGAACAGGGGATGCGGCCGGGTGGGTCGGGACTTGAGTTCGGGGTGGAACTGGCAGCCGATAAACCAGGGGTGATCCGGAAGCTCGATCATCTCGACCAGCGAGCCGTCGGGAGAGAGCCCGGCGCAGCGCATCCCGTATTCGGCGAGCACGTCGCGGTACGCGTTCGACACTTCATAGCGGTGACGATGCCGCTCGCTCACCTCGAGCGCCCCGTAGACCTGCGCGACCCGGGAGCCCGGACGCAGCTTGCAGGGATACGCTCCCAGTCGCATCGTGCCGCCCATTTCCTGGATGCCTTCCTGGGAGCGCATCAGCGCGATCACGGGGTTCTCGCACTCGGGCGCGAACTCGCTCGAGTTGGTGTCGGGCAGCTTGACCACGTCACGCGCGAACTCGATGATCGCCGCCTGCAGCCCGAGGCAAATGCCCAGGAACGGGACCTTGTGCTCGCGCGTCCAGCGGATCGCTTCGAGCATGCCTTCCACGCCGCGTACGCCGAACCCGCCCGGCACGAGCAGACCGTCGTAGGTGCCGAGCAGGTCGCCCGCGGCGGCCTGGTCGGTGAAGCGGTCGGACGAGATCCAGTCGATCTGCACGCCGCATTCGTGTGCGATGCCGCCGTGCACGAGCGCCTCATGGATGCTCTTGTAGCTGTCCGCCAGCTCGGTGTACTTCCCCACGACGGCGATCCGCACCCGGTCGGCCGGGTTGAGGATCTTGTCGACCATCTGCGCCCAGGCGCGCAGATCGGGCTCTTTGGTCTCGAGGTGCAGCCGCCTACACACTTCCCGGTCGAGTCCCTGCTCGTGAAGCTTGAGCGGGATCTCGTAGATCGACTTCACATCCGGGCTCTCGACCACGCAGCCGAAGTCCACGTTGCAGAACTGCGCGATCTTGCGCTTCAGCTCCTCCGAGAGCGCTCGCTCGGTCCGGCACACCAGGATGTCGGGCTGGATCCCGATCTGCATCAGCTCGCGGACGGAGTGTTGCGTGGGTTTGGTCTTGAGCTCGGCGGTGGCGGCGATGAAGGGGACGAGGGTGAGGTGGATGAACAGCGTGTTATCGCGGCCGACTTCCTGGCGGAACTGGCGGATCGCCTCGAGGAACGGCAGCGATTCGATGTCACCCACGGTGCCGCCGATCTCCGTAATGACGACGTCGTGATCGGGCGCGAGGCGCCGGATGGCGGCCTTGATCTCGTCCGTGATGTGGGGAATCACCTGCACGGTGGACCCGAGGTACTCACCGCGCCGCTCTTTCGTGATCACCGAGAGATAGATGCGCCCGGTGGTGACGTTATTCACCTGTGACAGGGAGCGATCGATGAACCGCTCGTAGTGCCCCAGATCGAGATCGGTCTCCGCGCCGTCGTCGGTGACGTACACCTCGCCGTGCTGGAACGGCGACATCGTGCCAGGATCGACGTTGATATAGGGATCGAACTTCTGGATCGTCACCCGGAGACCGCGCTCCACCAGGAGGCGGCCGAGCGAAGCTGCCGCGATGCCCTTGCCGAGAGACGACACCACGCCGCCGGTCACGAAGATGTACTTCGTCGAACTCACGGGCTCACCTCCCTCAGTTGGCGGGTCAACTGTGCCTCCGCGTACCGCAGGTCGTCCGCCGTGTCGACCCCGGGCGCCGCGGGCCCCGAAAACAGCGCCACCCCGATCGGAATTCCGTGCAACAGCGGCCGCAGCTGCTCGAGCCGCTCCCAGCGCTCCTCCGCTACCGGCGCGAGTCGCACCCAGCGATCCAGGGCGTCCGGCGTATAGGCGTACACCCCCACGTGCTGATGGTAGATCACATCGCTCGTGCCGTCGCGATCGAACGGGATCGGGGCTCGCGAGAAATACACTGCCCGGCCCCGCGGGTCTGTCACGACTTTGACACGATTCGGATCGCCCGCGAGCGCACCAGCGAGATCCCCCGCGGCCGTGCCGATGGGATCCCCGCTCCGCACGCGCGCCAAGGCACCCCGCAGGGCGGCGGGCGCGACGAGCGGCTCGTCGCCCTGTATGTTGAGCACGACATCGAAGGAACTAAATGATTTGCTGCCAACGACTTCTGCTACCCGCTCCGTGCCCGACTGGTGGTCGGGGGAGGTCAGCACTGCCTCGTATCCGGCTCGCTCCACGACCGCGGCGATTTCCCGCGCGTCAGTCGCGACGACCAGGCGATCACACACGCTCGCCTCGACGACTCGCCGAACGACCCAGAGGATGAGGGGTTCGCCTGCCAGAGACAGGAGCGGCTTGCGTGGAAGGCGGCTGGAGCCCAGCCGCGCCGGAACGACGCCGAGGACGGGCACGGGGGAACATACAAAATCCGTGCCGTGGAGTCTAGCCCTGCACCTAAGCGCCTGAGAATGTGGGCGTTAGGCCGTCACACCATGGCGTGCGCAATGCGCAGGAAGTTCTCGAGCAGTTGTCTCCCATGCGACGTGCCGATGGATTCCGGATGAAACTGCACGCCGTAGATCGGGTGACGGCGATGCTTCATCGCCATGATCTCCGCATCCTTCGGCCGGTCCGCGCTCCACGCGGTGATGACGAGATCCTTGGGGAGCGACGCGGGCTCGACCACCAAAGAGTGGTACCGCATGCCGGTCACGGGACTGGGGACGCCCTCGAACAGCTCGTCCTCTTCATGGACCACCTCGCAGGTCTTCCCGTGCATGAGTCGGTCGGCGCGCACCACGCGGGCACCGAACGCCTCGCCGATCGCCTGGTGGCCGAGACAGACGCCGAGTACCGGCACCTTGCCGGCCAGCGCCTTCACGAGCGGCACCAGGATGCCGGCTTCCCCCGGTGTGCACGGGCCAGGCGACAGGACGGCCGCGGTGGGTTTGAGCGCGAGGACCTGCTCCACGGTGAGCGCGTCGTTGCGGTACACCACGGGCTCCGCACCGAGCTCGCCGAACAGCTGGACGAGGTTGTAGGTGAACGAATCGTAATTGTCGAGCACGAAGAGCATGGTGGAATCTAATCGAGCGAGCGCGGCCAATCCTGTTTCAGGAGCCGCGACAGGGATCGGTCTGCGAGCAGGCGCCCGCCCGTCTGGCACTTGGGGCAGTAATTCACCTCGTTCGTCGCGTAGCGAATGCGCTGCACCGGCGATCCGCACACGGGGCACGGCTTCTTGAACCGGCCGTGGACGGCCATCCCCTCCCGGAAGGCCGTCACCTTTTCCGGGAACGCATCACCCGTTGCGGCGCGCAGGCGCTCGATCCAGGCGGTCAGGGTTTCACGCACGGCGCGGAACAGGCGCTCGCTTTCCTCGGGCGTGATCTGGCTCGTGAGACGGAGCGGCGAGAGGCGGGCGGCATGGAGGATCTCGTCGGAGTAGGCGTTGCCGATCCCGTCGAGCAGTCGGGGATCAGTCAGCGCCCGCTTGAGGGTGTGCGACTCTCGGATCAACGCCGCGCGAAACTGCTCGAGCGTCGCGCCCAGCACGTCCAGTCCCCCTGGGTCGTGCGCGGCGAGAGCGTCCTCACCCCGGACGACATGGAGCGACGCCCGATGCGTGGTGCCCGCTTCCGTGAGGAGCACCGTGCCGTTAGGAAAGTCGAACGCCGCGAGCCCCATGCGACGAGGGATCGGTGCGCCGGCGGGCTTCCAGTGCAGCCGGCCGGCGATCATCAGGTGCAGCACCACGAAATAATCGTCCTCGAACGCCAACACGATCCGTTTGCCGAGGCGGCGGACGTCGCGGACGACGCGCCCCGACAGATCCGCGAGGGGTGGATCGGCGGTCCGAAGCACGAAGGGGCTGGCGATCCGCAGGCGCTCGAGCGGCGCGCCCACGATGCGAGGGGCGAGGGCGTGGAGGTACAGGGCGATGTCGGGCAGCTCGGGCATCAGCTCAGAAAACGCTTGGCCAGCTGCTCCAGCCGCTCATCCCCCGCGGCCCGCGCGCGCTCCAACAGCCGCTCCACATACGGCCGCAGCTTGGACTCCCCCCAGTAATAGCCGGTCGCTTGCTCGGCGGTCGCGGTCTCACCGGCGCGCGCGGCTTCGAGCAGCGCTTCAGCCGCCGCGGCGTCGAAGCCGGGGTCGTCGCGCGGCGGGAGCCCGTAATTCCGGCGGGGCCCTGGCGCATCGGCATCCTCCTTCATGAACGCTCGGGACACGCGCGGCCTCAGCTGCGGGGATGATACGTCTTATGCACGGTCCGCAGGTACTCACGGTCGACGTGCGTATACAGCTGTGTGGTGGCGAGGTCCGCGTGGCCGAGCATTTCCTGGACGGCGCGCAGGTCCGCGCCGCCTTCGAGCAGGTGCGTCGCGAAGCTGTGCCGCAACGTATGTGGCGTCACGCGCTTCGTCAGCCCGGCCAGCCGGGCGGCCCGCTTGATGATCGACCACGCGCCTACCCGGGACAGGGGCGTGCCGCGGGCGTTGAGGAACACACGCCCTAGTCCCTTTCCCTTGTCGAGTCCGGGGCGGATCCCGCGTGCGTACAACGCCACGGCGCCCAACGCACGCCGCCCCACGGGCACGATTCGCTCCTTCGCGCCTTTGCCGAAGATGCGGGCGAGGCCATCCTCGTACAGCACGTCCTGCAGCTTGAGGCCCACCAGCTCGGATACGCGGGCGCCCGTCGCGTACGCGAATTCCAGCAGCGCCCGGTCGCGGATCGCGAGCCGCTCATCCGTGTTGGGGGCGGCGAGCAGCCGCTCGATCTCGGCCACCGACAGCACCGTCGGCAGGCGGCGCCACTGCCGCGGCGACTCGAGGCGCTCGCTCGGATCGCGCACGGCGTGACCCTCGCCCACCAGGTAGCGGTAATACGTCCGGAGGGCCGAGATCTGCCGCCGGATGGTCGCCGGAGCGAGGCCCAGGTCTTTGAGCGCGTACACGAACTCGCGCAGCAGGGCGGCCGTCACGTCCTCCGGGCGGCGCGCCCCCTTCGTTCCGGCGTAGCCCGCGAGCCGGCGGACGTCGCGGATGTAGTTCGCGACCGTGTGCGCGCTGTCGCCCGCTTCGAGGGCGAGGAAGTCGCGGAACTGCTCGACGCGGAACGCCGCCTCGGTCGTCAGATCCACCGGCGCACACGGGCCGTGTAGGCCCGGTATTCGTCCCCGAACTTGCGCTCGAGGTACGCCTCTTCCCGGGCGATCACCCGGCGCCGGACCAGCGCGATGACCACAGGAAACAGTGCGAGCGGCCACGCGTCGTTGAGCAGCAGCGTGCCGCCCAGGTACACGGCGGCCAAGCCCACGTACATCGGGTTGCGCGTGAAGCGGTATGGTCCCCCGATCACGAGGGCCGTGGTCGGCTTGGTGGGATTGGGCGTGGTGCCCGCCCGGCGGAACAGGGCCGCGGCGCTGGCGGCGAGGAGCACCCCCGCGGCCAGGAGTCCCCAGCCGAGGACGGTCCCGATGGCCGCCGGCTCCGGCCACAAGCGTACGGGCAAGAGCCGATGCGCGCCGAACCCCGCGACGAACCCGCCGGCGTACAGGAGTGGTGGGGGCAAGCCGACCCCGGAGGTGTCGCTCGACGCGTCGCTCATGGCGGTGCTCCTGATGACGGGTGCGCGTCAGCGCTTCAGCCGGCGCACGATCCACACAGCCAGAAATATGAGGGCGCCCAGGGCCGCCACGCCAAGCGCCCAGTTGACGTGGGCGAGCACCGCCACGACGGCGTCGAGGTTCGTCCCCAGAGAGGCCACGAGCACCGTCAGCAGGCCGTACCACAGCGCCGATGCGAGGGCGAGCGGGATCAGCGCGCGCGGCGCGGACAGCCCGGCGATGCCGGCGAACGGCGGGACTACGGCGCGCCACACGGGGAGCAGGCGCGAAACGAAGATCCCGTAGGTCCCGTGTCGCTGGTATTGCGCCTCGATGTGCGCCAGCACCGGCGGCGTGAGCAGCCGCCGGCCCGTCGGTCCCTTGAAGAAATCGCGTCCGTAGCGTCGTGCCAGCCAATAGATCGCGGACGCGGACGCGACGTTCGCCACCCACGTGAGGCCGAAGACCGTCCAGAGGTTGAGCCGGCCCCGCCCCGCGAGGAAGGCGCCGAGCGCCACCGCGGTGTCGGCGGGGAGCGGCGGGATGACGTTCTCGAGTGCCGCGAGCGCCGTGATCAGGCCGTACAGTGGTCCGGGCGGCAGGCGCTCGAGGAACGCCAGAAAATCGCTCAGGCGCGGACCTGCTCGAGCAGCGCCACGGCGAGCACGGCGACCCCCTCGCCCCTGCCGATCCACCCCATTCCCTCGTTCGTCTTCGCCTTCACCGACACGGTCGAGTACCCGCTCACGAGCGCGCCGGCCAGGTTCTCGCGCATGTCGTCCAGGTAGCGCGCGAGCCTGGGTTGCTCGAGGATCACCGTGATGTCGGCGCTCACGAACGTGAGCCCTGCCTCGACCACGCGCAGGTACGCGCGCTTGAGCAAGTCCAGGGAGTCGGCGTCGCGCCAGCGCGGGTCCGTCGGGGGGAACATCTGCCCGATGTCGCCCAGACCGGCCGCCCCCAGAACCGCGTCGGTCAGGGCATGCGCGACCGCATCGGCGTCCGAGTGTCCGACCAGCCCGCGCGGGGAGGGAATCTCCACGCCACCGAGGGTGAGCTTCCGGCCTTCCCCCTCGGCGAAGCGGTGTGAGTCGTACCCGATCCCGACCCGCATGTCAGGCCTTGAGAATGCGGAGCGCGAGCAGAGCGGCGTTCTTGGCGTTATCGATCCCGACGCACGCCACCGGCACGCCGCCCGGGACCTGCGCGGTAGCGAGCAACGCATCGAGCCCGTTCAGCGGCCCGGTCGCGAAGGGCACGCCGATCACCGGGAGGTCGGTGACGGACGCCGCAAATCCGGGGAGGGCCGCCGAGAGCCCCGCCCCGGCGATCACGACACGGAAGCCCTTCTTCCGGGCGCCCTTCACGAGGTCCGCGGTCTGGTCGGGCTGGCGGTGGGCGGAGGATACGTGGAACTCGTACGAAACGCCCGCCTTGCTCAGGACTTCGAAGGCGGGCTCGATCCGCGGCTTATCGCTCTCGGAGCCGACGACAATCAGCACGTCGGCCACGCTCAGGCGGCCTCGTCGATCACGCTGTAGTCCTGGCGCCGCTGGCGCGGCACGTAGCCGGCATCCGCGATGAGCCGCTGCATCTCGGGAAGCGTCATCCGCCACGTGGTCCCCGCGGCCGAGACCACGTTCTCTTCCATCATGAGCGAGCCGAAATCGTTGGCGCCGAACGTGAGCGCGACCTGGCCGATCTTCGGCCCCATCGTGACCCAGGAGGCCTGAATGTTGGGAACGTTGTCGAGCACGATGCGCGCGATCGCCTGGGTGCGGAGGTAGGTGACCGCGTCGGTCTTCTCGACATGGGCGAGCTCGGTGTGCTCGGGCTGCAGCGGCCAGCAGATGAAGGCGGTGAAGCCCCCGCTCTTCGCCTGGACCTCGCGCACACGGAACAGGTGCTCGATCCGGTCGGCCGGCGTCTCGCCGAGGCCGTACATCATCGTGACGGAGGTTTTGAGCCCGAGCCGATGCGCGGTCTCCATCACCTCGAGCCAGCGGTCGGCGCCGGCCTTCTTTTTCGCGACCCGGTCGCGGATCTCCTGGACCAGGATCTCCCCGCCCCCGCCCGGGATCGAGTCGAGGCCGGCGGCCACGAGCTCGCGAATGACCTCCTCGATCGACATCCCGAATCGGCCGGCGAAGAAGTCCACCTCCGACGGCGAAAACCCGTGGATGTGGATCGGATGGTGCCGCTTGATGTAGCGCAGCAGATCCAGGTACCACCCGAACGGGATGTAGGGGTTGTGTCCGCCCTGGATGAGGATCTGCACCCCGCCGAGTGCTTTGAGCTCGTCGATCTTGCGACCGATCTGCTCGAATGACAGCACGTAGCCCTCGTCGTGCTTCGGCCGCCGGTAGAACGCGCAGAACTTGCAGTCCGCGACGCACACGTTGGTGTAGTTGATGTTCCGGTCGATGATGTAGGTAACCACGTTCTCCGGATGGAGCCGCCACCGCGCCTGGTGGGCGAGGCTGCCCAGCTCGAGCAGCGACGCCCGCTCGTACAGCTCAACATAGGACCGGAACTCGCGGCTCGTGCGGTCCATGATCACGCGACCTGGAGGAACTGCAGCGAGCCGTCGGGCACCAGGCCGCGCGCGGCCAGCCGGCGGAAGAAGTCGGTGAGCCCGGCGAGATGTGTGTCGGTCAACGCGTAGTCGAGGCCGCTCAAATACTGGAGGCACGTTGCACGTTCCACGTTGCACGCACGAGCCGCGGCAGCGGCGAGTTCGTCGAGGTGGGCGAGCCCCCAGGCGCG
>Ga0070697_100002667_pt1 | contig 13725 bp, 12 predicted proteins | sample KBSK1501metaG_FD_65475 | JGI IMG/M metagenome (GOLD analysis project Ga0070697, IMG submission 65475) | Corn, switchgrass and miscanthus rhizosphere microbial communities from Kellogg Biological Station, Michigan, USA - KBS K1-50-1 metaG | ecosystem: Host-associated > Plants > Roots >... | reverse complement strand
GGCCGGGTGGTCTCCGAAGGCGTGCCGCACACAGTCCTCGAAGCCCCACGAACCAAACGCCTGGCGCACGCGGCGGGATTTGAAAATTATCTGACAGCGGCGGTGCTGGAATTGCGCGAGGCCGATGGCGTGATGCGTGTCCGGGTGACGGGATCGGACGCGGAGCTGGAACTTCCATTGGGCTATGCGGCGGCGGGAGATCGCGTGCATGTGGCGATCCGCGCCGGGGATATTTTGCTGGCGACGCAACGGCCCAGGGGACTGAGTGCGCGCAATATTCTGGAGGGAACGATCGATTCGGTGGAAGTTCGCGGCGCGACGGTGGTGTGCCGCGTTAATGCCGGAGCAATGTTTTTAGTTCATGTAACGCCGGGGGCGCTACGCACGCTTGAGATCGCGACGGGCAAGCGCGTGTGGCTCGTGATTAAGACACATTCGTGCCAGCTGGTGGAATGAGGCGACACTAGCGACGACCGCCCAAGGTATAAGCAAAGACGGCGGGATTGCCGCTGCTACGTATCAACGCGACCTAGCGGCCGCAGGTGCTGCCGTGGTTCCAGCCGCAGCAAATTTCAGTTCGTCAGCGATCAGGTCCGTGCCCTTTGGCGTCGCGTGAATCACCACGCGCTGGCCAACGGCTACATCCGCAAATTTAGCGGGCTTACCGTCATTGGAGACGTATACCGTGGTCGGCGCGAGCTTCACCTCAACTGATTTTCCGTCTTGAGTTTTGACCATGACCGATTCCGGGCTGATCTTTTCGATCGTTCCGATGACATGTTTTTTGTCGCCGTGCGCAAAGGCTGGTAGCGCGAGCAGGACTGAAAGCAGAAGTACCATCCAGCGGAGTTTCATATTCTTGGCTCCCTGGCAGTTATTTTAACCCACAACGCCTTACAGATGTCTTCAGTTCAGATCTTTCGGCGGTCCTGTCGGATCGACTCAGGATGACAATGTGTTGCTGAATTGTCGTAAGTCCCAGTTAGTGATGATGCCGCTCCGAATTCGAAGGTGGATTGCCGCCGTCCAGGAAATCATTCTCTTGCTGTTCTTCCTCGCGGTCATTCGGACCTTTTGGATTGTACTTTTCCATTTCGAGCTTTTCTTCGGCGGTAAGCGCAGGCAAGTGCCGGATGAAGTGAACCAGCTTCCAACTGGAATCGGCGTCGTCGTGTTCGGAGCCGCCGCTGAATGCGGGCATGCCAGTAAGGCGCACTCCATTTTCGATGATCCAGAAAATATCGCCGTCGCTAAGATTTTGCGTTGCATTTGCGCGAAGATCGGGCGGCTTGGGATAAAGCCCGCGGCCGATCATGGTGTCTCCGCTCCCATCGTTGCCGTGGCAGATGGCGCAGTGATCGGCGAAGTGTAGCCGGGCTTCGCGCTGCACGGCAGGCGAGTCCGCGACTGGGTTTTTCTGGTTGTGCGCGGACGACGGGGCGGCCATTTTGCGAGCGGTGCGAGCGATGGCGGTTTCGAGCGCGCTCGGTTGGGCCTTTGCGCTAAGCCCATCGTGCAGAATGCTGACCGCTGCTGCGGCCAGTAGCCCGAAAACGACAACCAGGATCAGGAGGATAAGCCGGCCGCGTTTCATAGCGCGTGTTCGCCGGCTTGAGAACGATTGCTGGCTTGCGTCAGCTCTTTCAAGACCATGCGAAGAATCCTTTCTTGCGGAAAAGGGATGGCAGGACTGCGCGGATCGTACACCGGTCTTAGTATAGGAAGCGAGCGCCAAGAAATTAACCATCGCGTTTCCCGGTAGTTCCTTAGATTAACTGGAAGGCAGAAGGTTTTGGATTTGTTTGTCATTTTTTTGCGTGTAATTCACTGCGGCGCGGACAGCCGATCAAAGGCGGGCGGCGGTGCGAGCGGCGATTTTGTGATCCTCGCTTTCGATGATGAGTACCAGGTCGTTGGTTAGGGGAACACCCGCGCTCTGAATCGTAAACGTATAATTCCATTGAAATCGCGGAGCGAGTTCGTCGGCGGCTTGCTTGGCGAAGGGCATCAGACGCGTCACGCTGGCGGTGGTGCGTTTGCTGCCCTCGACGGGGCGAAGCACGATGCCGTCTTTCCAGTAAAAATGCAGGCGCAACGCGCCGATGATTTCTGGAGTGAGTGGCGGGCGGACAGCAGTGTCCTTCAAATCGCCCGAACACGGAGAATCGCGCAGATGAAAAGTTACGAGGAGTTCGTCCGGGAATTCGGTGACGGGTCTGTCATGGCGGAAGTAAGCTGTGCCGTCGTCGGTGTCCACGCGGCGCAGTCCATCGAAGAAATCGGGAGCGGTGGCGCCTCCGGAGAGGCGGAAACAGGAACCATTCTCGAGGTGACCATCAGTGACGAAAAAAGCGCCGCCGTCGAGATTCCAGACGGTGCGCTTGGGGACTTTGGGGGCTTTTTTCTTGGGATTTTCGGGCTGGTTGATGCGATCTTCGATGCGCGATTGCGGCGGTGGGCATGCTTCGGCGCTGTAAAGAAAAATACCCGCCCATACGCCGCACAAAAATACTGCGCACCACATGGACTTTGCGAAAACCGCGAGCATCAGTTTGGCCCAGGATTTGAGTTTACCGCGGGGAGGGGATTACGCATGCGAAAAGAGATTTCGGCAATTTGATAGATGGCTTGATCGCCGGTGACCGATTTGGGCTGGACTCTTCCGGCGAGGATGGAACGGATGGCGGCGTCGAGTTGCGGGAGAACGGAGGGCTGCGCGACCGGGACATTGTGTGCGCCGAGGACGAGCTTAATTTCAGGCGCGAGAGCGACGAGTTTTTTGACGGAGGCGAGGTAGGCGGGGAGATCGGTTTCCGGGCGGTAGAGCCAGATTTCGCCGGGATAGAAAGTGTCTCCGGTGAAGAGCAGGCCGTTGGCGCGATCGATGAGGGAGATGGAGTCCGGCGTGTGTCCGGGAGTGGCGATGATTTCTACCGTGCGGCCGCCAAGATTGACTTTGAAGCCGTTGTGGACGAAGAGGGAAATCTTCCAGGGCTTGGTGGAATATTTTGCGGGATCGAAATTTTTGGGGAGAGCGCCGCATACTTGTTCTTTGGCGATTTCCGCTTGCGCGTCTTCGCGGGAGCCTTTGGCATTTGCACGGGTGAAAGCGGTGTCCATGCCGTAGATGAAAGGGAATTGCCAGTTGCCGCCGACGTGATCGTCGTGGGTGTGGGAGTTAAATACGACGATGGGCCGCGTAGTGAACCGCGCGATGAGGGCTTTGATATTGCCGATGCCCATGCCGGTGTCGAAGAGCAGAGCTTGCTTGTTGCCAACGATGAGGTAGGAGATGACTTCTTCGGCCTGGTGCGGCTCGTAGATCGCGAAAGTGGCGGGCGCGACTTTGTACACTTCAAACCATGGATCGTTCAGCGGAACTTGTTCGAGCGATTTGTATTCCGGGCGTGGGAGATTCTTGCACCATTCGGGCGTTTCTGTTTGCGCAAAACAGACGGAAGAAAAACTTAACGCAAAGGACGCAGAGACACAGAGAGCACAGAGATAAAGGAACATAGGCAGAAGAGCCGCAGAATTGTTTTTGTTCATGGGTGGGTTGTGTCCGCGGTGGATGGCGAGGAGACGAAGATTGCCTTGGGGAGCATCATGTGGACGCCCTTGTTGCCGTCGACTAGTTCGGTGATGTGGAGATCGGCGGCGACGCTGGAGAGCATATAGGCGTCGTCGCGGGAGAGATGTTTTTCGGTCATCAGGAAATCGATCATTTCGCGGACGGCCAGCGTGGTGCAGGCATTCAAGTCATCGTTCAGGCCCATGGTGATGTAGTGAGTGGGCGTTTCGGCGCGGGGCCACTTTAGGTGCATGTCCTTGCGCACGATGAATTGAAAGGTGCCGATGAGCGAAGTTTCCAGCGCGGTGATGTCCACTTCGCCGTCGCCTTGGCCGGCGTGGCCGTCGCCGACTTCAAAGAGCGCGCCAGGCGCGTGCACGGGAAGAAAGAGTGTGGTGCCGGCGACGAGGTCCTTGTTGTCCAGATTGCCGCCCATAACCCATGGCGGAGCGCTGTTGAAGCGGCCCGCGCTTTCCGGCGGCGCGTCGCCCATGCTGCCGAAAAAAGGATGCAGCGGAATCTCGATGCCTGGGGCGAACTTCGCGACCAGGCGTTTTTCATCCAGCGGAATGATTTTTATTTTTGAGTAGGGATAATCGTCAGGCAGAAAGCCGCGGCCCGGCGCGAAGGCGTTGTAGGCATACGGGATCGCTAGCTTTATGGTGAGAATTTTTACTACGAGAACATCGCCAATTTCCGCGCCCTCGATGTAAATCGGGCCGGTCAGAATGTGGCCGCCCGGGCCTTTGTCCTTCACTTGATCGGAAATGTCGCGCAGCGATTGCTCGACTTGTTCCGGTGGCACGCCTGCCTCTTCGAGGCGTTTCGGACTATTCGTAATGAGCGTCTGAATCTCCACCGTGTCGCCGGATTTGATGCGTAACACCGGAGCGGCCTTCGCGTCGTAGTAGCCCCACGCGACGGTTTTCGGCGTTGGCTTCAGGGTGAGCTTTTCCTGCGCTACCGCATCCTTCACTGAAACCAAATTTATTAGTAATGCGCCCAGGGCCAGGAGCCTTATCATTCGGTCCCCACATTAGTCCTCATTCGTGTACCTAAATCCGTCGGAAGTTCCTGTTAAAGAGGCGACAAAATCGCGATGCTGACAGCGGATTTCGTCGATCTCCTCTTGCCTTCCGCGCCATTCTTTCGGTCTCGGTTTCAGGTCGGGACACGTATCACAGTAGCGTCTCTTGAACCCGACGTATGCTGAATCCAAGTCTTTCCCTCAATCTTGTCGTGCTGCTCAGGTTTCGTAATCACGTGTAATCCCTAAAGGGTCTGGCTATGGGTGGGTCATGTCTTCGGGTTTGACTAGGGTGTCGAATTCTTCGCCGGTTAGGAAGCCTAGTTTCAGGGCGGCGGCGCGGAGGGAGGTGTGTTCGTGATGGGCGGTGTGGGCTACTTTGGCGGCGTTGTCGTAGCCGATTCTGGGGGCGAGGGCGGTGACCAGCATGAGGGAGTCTTTGACGTAGTGGTCGATGATGTCGCGATTGACTTCGATGCCGTGGACGCAGTGGTCGACGAAGGAGTTGCAGGAGTCGGCGAGAAGTTCAACGGAGTGCAGATAATTGAAAATCATGACCGGCTTGAAGACATTCAGTTCGAAATTGCCTTGCGAGCCGGCAAAGCCGATGGCGGCGTCGTTGCCCATGACTTGTACGGCGACCATAGTGATGGCTTCGCACTGAGTGGGATTTACTTTCCCGGGCATGATGGAGGAGCCGGGTTCATTTTCTGGAAGAGTGAGTTCGCCTAAGCCGCAGCGCGGTCCGGAGGCAAGCCAGCGAATGTCGTTGGCGATTTTCATCAATGAAGCCGCTAGAGTTTTTAGGGCGCCGCTGGCGAAAACGATTTCATCGTGCGCGGAGAGGCTGGCGAATTTGTTGGGATGCGAACGGAAAGGCAGGCCACTGAGTTCGCTGATTTTGCGGGCGGCGCGTTCGGCGAATTCGGGATGGGCGTTGAGGCCGGTACCGACGGCGGTGCCGCCGATGGCGAGGTCGTAGAGTCCGTCGAGCGCTTGCGAGATGCGGGCGAGGTCACGGTCAAGCAGGCTCACCCAGCCTGAAAATTCCTGCCCGACGGTGAGAGGAGTCGCGTCCTGCAAATGCGTGCGGCCGATTTTGACGATGCCTGCGAATTCTTTGGCTTTGGCGTCGAGAGCGTGGCGCAGTTTTTTTACTGCAGGGATCAGGCGGCGGGCGGTTTCCGTTGCGGCGGCAATGTGCATTGCAGTGGGAAAGGTGTCGTTCGACGATTGCGACATGTTGACGTCATCGTTGGGATGAATGGGCTTTTTGCTGCCCATCGCACCGCCGGCGATTTCGATGGCGCGATTACCGATCACTTCGTTGACGTTCATGTTGGTCTGGGTGCCGCTGCCAGTCTGCCAAATGCGCAGAGGGAAGTGATCGTTGAGTTGCCCACCGATGACTTCGTCGGCGGCCTGCGCGATGAGCTTGGCTTTGTCGGCGGAGAGTTTGCCGAGATCCTGATTTACGAGGGCGGCTGCTTTCTTCAGGATGCCGAACGCGCGGATCAGTTCGGGCGCCATGGTGTCTTTGCCGATGGCGAAATGGATCAACGAGCGGGCAGTTTGTGCGCCGTAATAGCGGTCGACGGGAACGTCCATTTTGCCCATGGAGTCCGATTCGGTGCGTGTGGGGGCGTTAGCGGCGCTGTGGGTTGGGGCAGCAGGCTTGGCGGCTTCAGACATCGGAGGTTCCTCGGGGAAGAGTATAAAAGTTTAAGCGTGCAAAAGTAAAAGTTTGGCGGGACGTTTGGGCGGGTGGTGAAAGGCAGTGGGTATCCCCACCCCCGGTGTTTTCTGTAAGAGTGCGGAAGCGATTGAAAAAATGAGGGTTGTAGTTTTGATGAATGCGAAAAATCCAGAAGTTGTTGAAAATAAGCTGGTTATAAACCAGTTTAAATGAGTGAGATGCGAGAGTGTGGGTAATTTGCTGAAAAGAGGGAGGTTAAGAGGAGCGGTTGGTTGCGATGTTAGGGTAGAGACCGCGAGGCGGAGATGCGCGAACGGATCGAGATGGCGCTTCGACTTTTACCGTGGGCGCCAGAGGGCGCGGCGATTGCGCGGCTACAACAAGCGGATTTTGGATTCGAGACGACACTGGCCGGGCGAGGGCATCTGAAGTTGATTCGGGGCTTGAAGCGGCGAGGATATGAGGTGCACTTTTTTTATCTCTGGCTGCCAAGTGTCGAGTTGGCGATATCACGCGTGAAGGAACGCGTGTTGCGGGGCGGACCGAAATCGAAAAGCGTCCATTCGTCGGCGGCAGAGCGGTAGTAGTTCCAAAAATTCTCGAATGACCGCGCAAACCGCCTCCGTAGATGAGCACCGTATTCCCTGAAGTCCTTGCCCTACCGATCCAAGAGCGAGCTGCCCTGGCCATGCAGGAGGCTTTTAAGAAAGCGGTTGAGGAGCATGTGTGCCAGGGATTGCCGATGAATGTTTGGCGCGATGGAAAAGTGGTGGCGGTACCTGCCGAAGAGTTGCTCGATAAGTCCTGAAACAATCTACTTGTTGGGGATTAATGTGTTTTGGCTGGCGGCGCAGCGCCAGACGCCGTTTTGCTTGATCCAGGTGTCTGTGAAACGCACGCGGTGAATGTAGCTTTTTCCTTTGCTGGTGCCGGTTTCGCGATAGATTCCGTTCACCACAGCGGCGTTGCCGTAGATCACTACTTTCAGGCCTTCGTCGTAGAGATGGTCTGCCTGGTATGCGGTTCTTGTGACGTCGCGAAGATATTCGGCCTTGTTCATGATGCTGCCGTCGAAATCGATGTAGGTAAGTGTGTCCGCGACGATGGCGGTTACGGCGCCGACGTCATGGTGCGCTTCGGCCTGATTCCATGCACGCTCGAGCTGATGGATCTGAATTTCATCGTTGCTGGCGGTAGACTTTTCCTGCGCGAAGAGGACCGCACTGAACACCAGGGCGGCGGACACGGCGCATAAGCAAACTCTAACCGGGGCTCTCAATTGGGTTCTCATTTGGGCAACCTCGAGGGGGAACGGGAACCTGGAATGAGCTGATGCTAACAAATACTCGCGCGCAACGATGGGCGATTTCGGGTGGAGTGACGAAGGGAACAAGAGGCCTGCGCCGGACGACGAGAGCAGCGAGAAGAATGTATAATTTAGGAGCAGGGGAACTGCTACGAATCCAGACATGGGAACCGGGGAAAAAACGGTAATGGCGAGCCGCAGTGTGAAAGCTCAGCGCACGTTGCGATTTCTGCGTACCCGCGCGCGTGAATTGAAAATGATCGGCAAAGCACTGGTTTCGACCGAGCATCCGGTGCTGGTGCACATTATTCCCATGAGGCGCTGCAATTTGGATTGCGGATATTGCAATGAGTACGACCAGGTGTCGAAGCCGGTGCCGATTGAGGAAATGAAGCGGCGACTGGATTATCTGGCGGCGATGGGAACGTCGATTATCACGATCAGTGGCGGCGAGCCGTTGTTGCATCCGGAACTGGAAGAAGTCATCCGGCATATCCGGAAACACGGCATGATTGCCGGGATGATCACAAATGGCTTTTTGCTTAGCAAGGAACGGATCGCCAGCTTGAACGCGGCGGGACTGGAACATCTGCAGATCAGCATTGACAACGTGACACCGGACGAAGTTTCGAAAAAAAGTCTGAAGACTCTGGATTCGCGGCTGGAATGGCTTTCGCAGCATGCGATTTTTCAGGTGAACATCAACTCGGTGTTGGGCAGCGGCGTGAAGAATCCGGAAGATGCGCTGACGATTGCGCATCGCGCGGTGGAATTGGGATTCACCAGCACGGTCGGGATCATTCACGATAACAACGGGCAACTGAAAGGGCTCAGCGGGCGCCAGATCGAGATCTTCGAGGAGATCATGAATCTGGGCAAGCGTTCGTTTTCGCGATTCAATGAGTTTCAACACAATGTAGCGCGCGGAAAAGAACACAACTGGCGATGCCGCTCGGGCTCACGTTATCTATATATCTGCGAGGATGGGCTGGTGCATTGGTGTTCGCAGCAGCGTGGATATCCGGGAATTCCGCTTGCGAAATACGCGCCGGAGATGCGCCACCGGGAATACCTGACGGACAAGTTTTGCGGGCCGCGATGTACGGTGTCCTGTGTGCAGCAGATCGCAATCCTGGATAATTGGCGCGATCCGCAGAACCTGAAGCCGATGCCGATGGCGCCGCCGGCGGACCTGGTGCAGATTGGGAAGTGAAGATAAGCGAAGTAAAGAAGCGATGAAATAACAAAAGGGCGCACAGCGATGCGCCTTTTTTGTTTTGGGGTTTACATTTTTTGCACAGAACGACTCTCGGTGGATTGACGGGAAAAGAAGACTTTTAAAAAATAGAGACATGACGGCACCAGCCATCGAAACACAGAACCTGACGAAGGAATATCCGCACGGGTTCCTGCATTTGAAGCGCAAAACTTCGCTGGAAAACTTGACCATGCAGGTCGAGGAAGGCGAGGTGTTTGGATTTTTGGGTCCGAACGGCGCCGGAAAGAGCACCACTATCAAGTTGTTGATGGGGATTATTTTCCCAACGGCGGGAAGCGCGCGGATTCTGGGCAAACCGGTAAGCGATGTGAGCATGCATCGGGACATCGGGTATTTGCCGGAACAGCCCTATTTTTACGATTACCTGACGGCAGCAGAGGTGCTGGATTATTTCGCGCGCTTCCACGGTTTCAGCGCGGCAGAGCGCAAAGAGCGCGTGCAGAAAATGTTGCAGAGGGTCGGCCTGGAGACTGCGGGAAAAATTCAGCTGCGGAAATTTTCGAAAGGAATGTTGCAGCGTGTTGGGCTGGCGCAGGCGATTCTGCACGATCCCAAGCTGGTGATTTTGGATGAGCCGATGTCCGGGCTTGATCCGGTGGGGCGCAGGGAAGTGCGCGACATCATTCTGGACTTGAAGAATGCCGGTAAGAGCATACTTTTTTCCACGCATATTTTGTCCGACGCGGAAACGTTGTGCGACCGCGTTGGAGTGATTGCCGGGGGCCAGTTACGCGGAGTCGGCGCGCCGGGCTCGATCGTAGGAGTGAAGTCGCTGGGAATGGAGATCATATTCGAGTTGACGGAGAGCGGCGGACCGCAAATCGAAAAGATTCGCGCGAAGGCGGCCAAGTCGGGCGCGAATTACCGGATGAACGCGAGCGATGCCGAGCTATACGCGGCGTTGGCGGAATTACGCGAAGCCGGCGCGAAAATAATATCGGTCACGCAGATCAAGCCGACGCTGGAAGATTTCTTCATGGAGTTGGTGGGCAAAGATCGCGCGCGAGCCTCCGCCATCGAGGTAAGCGGACAATGAGCCGCATTCTGATCGTTGCGAGAAACACGTTCCGCGAAGCGGTTCGCGACCGCGTTTTGTACAACCTGGTATTTTTCGCGCTGCTGATGATCGCTTCGGCGGTGGTCGTCGGACAGATTTCGATGGATATCGAGACCATCGTGATGGTCAGCCTGGGACTAAGCGCCATTTCGCTGATCGGGCTGCTGATCGCAGTGTTCACGGGCGTAGGACTAGTGTCCAAAGAGATCGACAAGCGAACGCTGCATGCGGTCCTGGCGAAGCCGCTCCGCCGGTGGGAATTCTTAGCGGGAAAGTTCACTGGGTTGGTGCTCACGCTGACTGTGAATACCGCCGCGATGGCTGCGGGACTTTTTCTGGCGATGTGGTTCGTGAAACATTCGCTTGTGCGTGGCGATACGTTGGTACTGGTAGCGGTGTACTTCATTCTGCTGAAGCTGACACTGGTGGTGGCGCTGGCGATGATGTTTTCCTGCTTTACGTCTCCGCTGCTGGCAATTCTATTTACTGGCGGCTTGTACGTAGCGGGACTTTTCGTGGCGCAACTGCGCAGCCTGCAAAACACGCAGATGACTCCGCATACGCAGAAGTTCTTCTCGATACTTTCCTATCTGCTGCCAAATTTTGAAAATTACGATGTGATGGGGGCTGCGGCGCACGGGCGCGCAATTCCGCGCATTCTGGTGCTGCACAATACGTTGTACACCGCACTCTATTGCGCCATTGTGCTGAGCGTGGCCGCGGTAATTTTTTCCCGCAAGGATTTGAAATGACGGCCGGGAAGTCGATGGCCTGGCTGCTGCTGCTGATTCTTCCGGCTGGATTTGCCGGCGTATGGCGACTGCAGCGCAAAGTGAACGTGGAACGCGACGCCATGTACCAGGAACAGGATGAAGTGCTGGTGCGTTCGCCGAAGCTGATGAAATTGGTGACGCTGGAATACGGTACGCTGGCAGCGGACATTTACTGGACGCGTGCGGTGCAATATTACGGCAGCAAACACCTCGGTCAAGACACTAACCTGGAAAGCCTGTGGCCGTTGTTGGATGTGGCTACGACGCTGGATGCGAATTTGCTGCCTGCGTACCGCTTCGGCGCGCTGTTCTTAGGCGAACCGGAGCCGCGCGGAGCGGGCCGGCCCGATCTTGCGGTGCAATTGCTGGAACGCGGGTTGAAAGCCAATCCCGACTATTGGAGGCTGAACCAGGATTTGGGCAATGTGTATTACCTCGAGCTAAAAGACTACGCAAAAGCCGGGGAAGCTTATCTAGAGGGAAGCAAGAAGCCGGGGGCCGCGCCATGGATGAAAATTATGGCGGCGCGATTCCTGGAAAAAGGCGAGTCGCGGGACACCGCAGCAATCTTGTGGACGGAACTGTTCAACTCCAGCAGCGATGCTGCGATCAAGGAGAACGCGCGAGTGAATCTGCAATTGTTACGCGCCGACGAAGACATCGAACACCTGAACGCACTCGCTCAGGAGTTTGTGGCTAAGGTGGGCCGGTCACCGAAAAGCATCGGCGAAATCGTCCAGTCCGGTCTGATTCCGGGCGTGCCGGGAGATCCGGCCGGATACCCATATGCGATTGGTGCAGATGGAAAGGCAGCGATCTCCGGGAAGAGTCCGTTATTTAAGGAAAAAAGCGTGTACCAGAGGCCGTTCTAAGCCGTGGAACCTAGCGGAATCTAATTCGTGTCGGCAAATTTCTTACGCATAAAATTTCAGCGATCGATAATGCAAAGCAGAGTCATCTGAGGATCAATGAGAAGTTTGCCGGGCTCGCGCGTGGAGTTGAAATGGATCGGTGTTTCCGCACCTGACGCGATGACGCGGCCCAGATAGCCGCCATTGCTGGAATAAATGGGCACCGGCGCTACGAAGGAACTGGCAACGCCGTGCTGCAGCAGCTTACCTTTTACCACGAAGCCCTTTTCTGACCGCCGGGCGGAATATTCGATGTGGTAATGCGGTATTCCGGTTCCGCGCACCCAGTCCGCGAAAAACCAGTCCATAGAGCGCCGGCCTTCGATTCCCATCGCGGGAGTCATCACCAACTCGATTTCGCGCTGCAGATCGTCTGTGGAAAGCGAGCGATAGGCGTACTTGGTCTGCAATGTGTGCAGCAGCGAGATAAAGCGGGCGTCGGGATTTTTCGTGGAAGGTTCGCGAAGCATTTCCCTGAGCATGTGAAAAACCCAGGAGCCTTTTCCATAGACCAGCAGATCGAAACCTTCCGGATTGCGCGAGGAATCAAGACGGAAGCCCAGGTCCAGGCTACCGATTTCCGCCGGCGCATCTTCCGCCGATTCTTTTTCCACCAGCCGTTTTCGGTAGCGATCCAGCCATAGGCGCAGTTTGTGCTCGGGGATTTTCTGGCTGTCCGCAAACAGAAGCGCGAGGTAATTGGCCAGCCCTTCGTCAATCCACTGATCGCGATAGCTGGACCATCCGACCACGTTGCCCCACCACTGATGCGCCACCTCGTGAAATGGAACCAGGTCATGAAAATGTTCCTGGCCGCTTTCGGAGAGGCCGGCGCGCTGCTGAGTCTCGGCAGGCAGGAACGAAAAAGTAGAAAGATAGAGGAGACCCGGCCAGCCCTGACCAAACGTTCCGGGAATCTGTGAAACGCTGAGTTGGTGGAAGGGAGCCGGTCCAGACAAATTCTCGTAAAAATGGATAGAAGAATCGATCTCGCGCGCGAGTGCCTTAAGAGCGTCAGCGGGACTCGGCGGGGGCATCTGCAAACGTAAGTGGTTGCCGCGCTGTGCACCGATGGGGCCGGACAGCGCCGTTGAGATGTCATCCATTTCGGGTTGACGAAGGCGGCTGAGCAATGCCTGTTCGAGTTGACGATTCGCGTATACATCTACGGAGTAGCCGTTATCAGCAAGCGAAGCGAACGCGTACTCGCCTAGATTGAATCCGGCGACGCTCGCCGGTTTTTCCGTGCGCCAATGCCCGGTACGGGTGTCGCCTTCCTCGCGTTCGTCTATTTTCGTGCCAGTGGCTGCGAGACGAAGCTTGCGCGGCCAGTGAAAGGTCAAGTCATAGCTGGAAAACGAAGCAGTGTCGCCAAGGTGCGGATACCAGCTTTCCCGCGCGCCCACAAACAGAACGCCATTGCCTGCGTTGCGAATGACGTCGCCGTGATAGCGAAAGGTAAGCTCGATGTCATCGCCCGCTGACGCGGGGCGAGGGAGCAGGACGTACAGCAGATCATTGCCGCTCGCGACGCGTTCCTCGGCGGTTGAGCTGCTGTCCGGAAAGGAAGAAAGTGGTTCCGTGCCCAGGGTTACTGCTTCGATGTTCAGGAGCCTGGAAAATTGGAAAGGAATCAGTCGTTCGCCGGATTGCGCGGCGCGAACGCGAACAGTGCTGACACCATTAACCGAATTGTCGGGATGAACGGTGGTCTCGATGCGGTAGCTGACCGCCTGGAAAGCGATGGGAGGAGGCCGAATTCCGGGCGGACAATAGGAACTCCACACGTCGTAATAGTCCAGCCCACCGGCCTTGCGGCTCTGCCCAAAAAGCTGCGGCTCGTCGCGCTCCTGGTCAAAAACGAAATCGAACGCACCTTGGGAAACGCCACCCAGGGTCGCGGTGAAGTACGGATGCGGCGTTTTCGAATAGGTTTCCGAGAGAATTCGAAATGAGTGCGCAGAATTACGGGACAACACAGAAGCCTGCCAGCCTTCTACGAAAGCGTTGTTGGCTTGCGGTTCGATGTGGTTACGTTGCAAATCGCCGCGCAGTTCAGTATTCGTGTGATCCGTAAAACGCAAGTAAGCACTCCTGAAATCCTG
>Ga0070697_100002665_pt1 | contig 13728 bp, 11 predicted proteins | sample KBSK1501metaG_FD_65475 | JGI IMG/M metagenome (GOLD analysis project Ga0070697, IMG submission 65475) | Corn, switchgrass and miscanthus rhizosphere microbial communities from Kellogg Biological Station, Michigan, USA - KBS K1-50-1 metaG | ecosystem: Host-associated > Plants > Roots >... | reverse complement strand
AGAAAAGAAAACCCGAGCGCAATCCGCGCAGGAGAGCGCTGCCGAAGCGCAACCAGCGCAATCCAGAGCGCACTGCCGCCCACGAGAATAACCACGCCGGCGCGAGAAAAATTCAGGATGATGGCCGCGATGAGAAGGCCGAGCGCCATGAGCCAGATGAGCCAGCGTTTTCTTCCCTGACGAAGGTCATCCTGCCCGCACGCCAGCAGGACAATCGCGGTGATGCCAAAAAGATCGGCGGTGTGATTTCGGTTTGGGAACGGCCCGAAGCCGCGCTGGTTAATCCAAAAAGGGAAAGCTGCGTGCGCCAGGTAGAGCGCGATGCTAATCCCGGCCAGGGCAACGATGCCGGTGACAAAAAGCCGAAGCTGAAAACGAACGGAGCGAAGCCCGATTTCCTGCGTGCAGACCAAATAGAGCCAGCTCATTCCCGCGATCAAACTAATGAGACAAGCCACCGTCATCCATGGCTGCGGCGTGATGGTTACCGGGAGGGAGATTGCGAAATCATTAATCAGCGCGCTCCGCCATGCTGGCAGAAAAAACCAGCCGGCAGGCAGGAAGGCGGTTGCCGCCAAGCAAATCAGCGCGACAAAAATGCAATTTGTGGCTGGGCCGAGCGAAGCGCGAGGAGGTCGAACAAGCAGATACAATCCAAGCAGCGCCGCTATGATTCCCTCCGCCCATTTTTGCGAGCCTCCACCCAGGAAACAGGCTAGGACGGGCAGAAGAGCAATGGCAGCGTTGCTCATCCATTGCGCCGCCGAAATGCTGCCACGAATCCTTTCGGGGTTGCGGCGTTGGGACTGCGGCTCGGAATCTCGCATTAGTTGAAGAGGATTGCCATGGTATGGGAATAGCTAGTTCAGTCCGAGCGTGTCGTCTGCGCAATGCGCAGCTCTCATGTTCGCGCCAAGCTTACCACCGGTTGAAGCCACGCCGCCATCGCGTACTCTCCACCTGACTCCAGCGCCATAGCCATGGTTACGCAACGCACGGAAGGTCTCTACCGCCTTTTCCTGCTCTGCCAGATCGTCATCGTCGCTCTTCTGTTCTGGTTCGGTGTTTGGGTGATGGTGACGTTTTACTCTCCGGGCGCGGAACTGACCTGGCGACGTTACAGCATCTACTGCGGCCTGCTCATTCTCGGCATGTGTCTGGAAGCGCTCACTCGCGGCGGTTCGAGAAATTATTTTCTGCAAAACGAATTGCTGCGGCAGCATCGGCTCAGTCTTCGGCAAACCATCGCCAGCACCGGCCTGCTGGTTCTTTATCTCATCGCCACCAAGGACGCGTTCATTTCGCGAATTTTCTTCTTCAACTTTGTTCCCTGGCTCTATGTCGCCCTGCTCTTCTCGCATTATTATCTTCCGCCGCTTTTGGCGCGCGGAATCTTCACGCGGCTGCGCGAAGAGAAAACTCTCCTAGTAGGTTCTCCGCGTAAAGCGGCTCAGCTTCGCAGCTGGCTGCGACGCAAAGCAGAAATCGGATTGCGCACCGTCGGATTGATCTGTGACGAAAAGATCGACAGGACCGAAGATGGAATACCGGTTCTCGGCACCTCCGGCGAACTCGAGAAGGTAATCCGGGAGCTCGGCATCACCCAGGTCATTTTGTTGGAATTTCCCCTCTTCACCGAGATCAACCGCAATATTATTCGCATCTGCGATCAACTCGGCATCCGGCTGCTCATTGTCAGCGATCTGGAGGAAAAGCTGCGACATTCGGTCACGCACTTCGAAGATGACGGCTTTCGCTTTATCGGTCTCCGCGAAGAACCGCTGGAGAATCCCCTGAACCGCTTCTTTAAACGGGCGATCGATCTCGCCATCGCCTTGCCGGTAGTGCTTTTCATATTTCCCATCCTGGCGGTAGTTGTCTGGGTCGCGCAGCGCTTCCAATCGCCCGGCCCACTCTTTCATGCGCAAACCCGTGCCGGCATGCAAAATCGACAATTCATCATCTTCAAATTTCGCACCATGCGGCCCGATCACGATGAGCTCGCGCGTCAGGCGCGGGATCGAGACGAACGCGTTTATCCACTCGGCACGTGGTTTCGCAAGCTCAGCATCGATGAAGTGCCGCAGTTTTGGAATGTTCTGCGCGGCGATATGAGCATCGTCGGGCCGCGCCCGCACCTGATCGAGCACAATAACCAGTTTTCGCGACTCATGGAGAACTATCACGTCCGCGCATTCGTCAAACCTGGAATCACCGGCCTCGCCCAAGTGCGCGGGTTCCGTGGTGAAGCACGGAATAACTCCGACATCGAGAACCGCGTTGCGTGCGACATCGAGTATCTGGAAAACTGGCATCTCTCGCTCGAGTGCGGAATTATCCTGCGCACCTTCGTGCAGCTCATCGTGCCGCCACGCAGCGCGTACTAAGATGGAGAGACGACCTCGGTGTCGTCCAGTCTACCGTGGAGGGACGGCCTCCGTGCCGTCCAATCTTCCTGCGAGGCACGTCAGCTCACCCAGAAATTTCTCCAACACGCGCCGTTGTTCAAACCGCTCGACATAAACGCGACCGGCCTCGCCCCAAGCTCGCAGTTGTTGTGGATCTCGCGCGAGTTCGCGGAACGTTCTGGCGAGTTGATCAGGTTTGCCGGGAATGATGTTCCTTCCGAATTTCCCATCCGCGACCACGCGAGCAAGCGCGCTTCCTTCGTCGGCCACTGTCACGACCGGACTTGCGTAGGCAAGCGTGATCAAAAGCTTGCTTGGAAAAAATGCGTTCCCTGAGCCACTTTGCTGCGTTATCAAGGAAACGTCCGCATCGACGAGCAGCTCTTTGTAATCCGTCCCGAATTGCAGCGGCAACATCGACACGTCGGTCAGGTTTCGCGTCCGAAGCTTTTGTTCGAGGAATTCCCGCGCCGCGCCATCGCCCGCCAGCACAATCCGAATGTCTTTCTCAGAGCGCAGCAATTCCGCCGCATCGAACAAAATCTGAAGCCCTTGTTTCATGCCGAGGTTCCCGGCGTAAATTGCGAGAAACTCGTTAGGCGAAAAATGATGCCTGGCGCGGAATCTTCCGCGCTCAGGAATTTCGGCGGCAGCCGGCAGCGCAACTGCGTTCGGAAACAGAATCAGTTTATTTTCCGGCACGCCCTTGCGTCGAAAGGCGCCCAAAATTTCCTCACTGATCCCGGAGACGCGTGTGGCGTGTTTGTAAGCAAACGCTTCGAGCCAATACAAAGCGCGCGTAAACAGACCTGTTCGCAACATGCCCAAACCAACCGCCGCGTCCGGTTGCAGATCTTGCACATGAAATACAAATGGCGCGCGCTTGAGCGTTGCGACCACCCAGCCTGCTGCGCCGAGAAGCAACGGCGGTGAAACAACCACGTAAACATCCGGCCGCGGGAGCAGGAGAATCCGCATTGTCGATATAAGAACAAAGGTCGCTTCGTGCATGATGCGCTTCCAGGCGAACACGCGCCTCGGAACAAAATGCCAGCAGCGATGCACCAGAACGTCATTGATCCGATCGGTGCGGCAGAGTAGATGTCGATCTTCGGGGCGCTTACGCCACGCCGGGTAATACGCGAACGTCGTCACCATCTCGACGTCGTGACCGTAACGCTGCAAAAATTCGCAGAGAGCGACGTTATGCGGCGCGATTCCGGTTATTTCGGGGGCGTAATTGATGCCCCAAACAATAACGCGCATCGGCCTCGTTCAGGCTTTCCCCGTGTCTGAACGCCGGCGCAGCTCGTAGGTTTTCGCGACGGAAAGAAATTCGTAAACAGCATGCAGCCGCGCGAAGTAATAACCGTCGCGTCCATCGAGAAAACCTTTCTGCCAAATGTAAATGTAAAGAAAACGCAGAAGCGGGCGGAACGGCAGACGCCGCGAAATCATTTTCAACCGGCGGCGGCGTTCCACCGGCCCGCTGCCCAATTCGCCGGAGCTTTTTCCCAAAAGTTCATCCGCCGCGACGTGCGCTTCCCAATTGGAATAACGATTGTGTTTCTCGATGAAAACTTCAATCGACGGAAAGGCGTAATGATCGATTTCGCATCTTAATCGCGCAGTCGGTCCTTGCACGACGACGTGCTCGTGCACTTCGTTGTCCCCGCTTTTGGTGTCCGCTCCGGTCAATCGTTCGTAACGGCCTAACGAGTGGGGAAAAAGACGCAGGTTCCAATTCGGATAATAGGAATGCCGCAACCAGCGACCGAGGAACAGGAAACGGCGGTTGATCCAATAGCCCACAATCTCGCCCGCGTTCGCAATCGCGCGCGCGAATTCCGTTTCAGCCTCCGCCGGCAAGACTTCGTCGGCATCGAGGATGAAAACCCAATTGTTCTTGAAAGGAAGATGCTCAAGCGCCCAATTTTTCTTCTTCGGCCAGGTGCCATTGAATTCGAACTGCACCACCTTCGCGCCGTGTCGTTGTGCGATTTCCGCCGAGCCATCCGTGCTCTGCGAATCGACCACGAAAATTTCGTCCGCCCATGACACGGAGCATAAACAACGAGGCAGATTCTCCGCTTCGTTCTTGATCGGAACGAGAACCGAGACCGGCACCCGGGAAGTCATCGCGGGCGCAGGATTTTGCATGGGTTCCCTGCTGCGATGACATTTTCCGGCACGTCGTGCGTGACGACGGAGCATGCGCCGATGATGCTGCGGGCGCCGATCGTCACCCCGGGAAGAACAAACGTGCGCGCGCCGATGAAAGCGTCTTCGCCGATCGTGATCTTTGCAACGGTGAGCGGCATGCCTGATTGTTCGAAATCGTGGCTGCCGGTGCAGAGATACCCTTCTTGCGCAACCGTGGCGCGCGCGCCGATCTCAATTTCGCCGAGGCTGTAAGCGTTTGCGCGATCGCCCAGACATGCGCGATCGTGCAGCGTCAGGTTCCAGGGCATGGCGATGCGCGCGCGCTGATGCACGAATGGCGTGCCGTCGATTTTCGCATCGAAGACGCGCAACCAAAAAAGTCGCCACGGATTCAGCGGCTTTGGTGTCCATGAACAAAAGATCATCCAGCAAATTTCCCAAAGAGCGCGCGCGGCGCGGTTGCCGGGCGGCCACGGCGATTCGTAGGCGGAGGCTTGCGTTGGATTAACGACCTGTTCTTGCGGCATCGAAATTTCGAACCAGCGAATTAAAATCGTCCAAAAACTGAGCAGCAACACAAGTGAGCGAACATTCCGCCGACTTGCCGTAACCTGCCTCGGCCACGCGCGCGAGCAACGGTTCATCAACCATCACATTCTCGATTTTTTCGCGCAGCGCATCGGCCGGGTTTGCGGCGCGATGATTGAATATGAACCCGGTTTCGCCTTCGCGAATAAAATCATGGAAGCAATCGAGATTTGAGACGAGCACGGCACAACGGTGCGCCATCGCTTCGAGCGGCGCGAGCCCGAATGATTCGCCTTTCTCGGCGAGGGAGGGATAAACAAAAAGTCTGGCTGAACGAAATTCTCGTGAGAGCGCAATTGGATCAAAGACCGGACCGCGGAAGATAACTCTTCCTTGTGCTTGTTCAGCGGAGCGTTTGAGGGTGGCGAGATACGGCTCACCTCCGCCGCCGTAGTTCTTTTCCGCGGGCCCGACAATCATTAGTTTCCAATCAGCAAAAAGGGTGCGCGTTTCATTTGCGAAAGCATCAATTAATAGATGCACGCCTTTTTCCGGATGAACCCGGCCAACAAACAGAATTGTCTTCTCGCGCTCAGCAAACGGAGGTGGCTCGCGTTCTGTGGCCGGACCAGGCGCGGGATATGGAATGACCCTGATTCTTTGCGCGAGCTTCGGCGCTTCGGCCGCGACCGCCTGCGCGACGGCGCGCGACGGCGTTTGCAATCGGGCCGCCTTAGCATAAAAGCGCATCTGGCCTTTCGGATACCGCGCCACATGCACGTAAATCTGGCCGCGCCTGGAATTGCGCAGCAAGATCGGCAACCAAAACGTGTTGGTTACAATAATGTCGGCCGCAGGCAAGACCGACATCGTCCTGATCGAGTAAATCAAATCCAAAAATTTTAACCAGAGCAGCGAACGCGGTGTATCGAAGCCGCAGACGCGCAAATGCTTGACGCTGGCGCGCGTTTCGGAGCGGGGAAGCTCTGGAAGCGCACGCGAGACTAAAACAACCTCATGACCGCGCCGGGCAAACTCCTGGCTCAGGGCAAACCAAACTTTTTCCACTGCGCCGCCCATGACTGGTGGCACGGGCAGAAATGCGCCGAGCACGATCGTAATCTTCATGCGGCAACGCGCTCTTCCAAAACTCGCAAAAGCGAATCAACCGCACGATTGATTTCGAAGCGGCGCTCGAAGCAGGCCCGGGCGTTGGCCCGCATCGTGTCGCGTTCCGCAGCCGGCACCTCGATCCAACGTCTGAGCAGACGCGTTACGCCGGTGAGATCATCTTCATCGGCGAAGCCAGCGTCGTCGTTCACAATCTCGCGCCAGATGTTAACCTTGTTCGAAATCAAAACCGGCGTTGCACAGGCGAGCGCTTCCACCACGGCGATGCCAAAGTTTTCCTGGTGGGAAGGCAAAACGAATCCATCTGCGGCACCCAATGCGCCCCATTTGAGATTGCCGCTGAGCATTCCGCAAAACGTGATGGATGTTTCCGCATCCGCCGCCAGGTGCTTTAATCGCTGCAAATAATCCTGATGACCGGCGGGACCGGCGATGACCAAATGCCCGGCTGCCCCGCCTCCAGGGCGCATCTGGACAAACGATTCGATGAGCAAATCGCAGCCTTTTTTTTCGTGCAGACGACCGAGATACAGCAGAAACCGTTTTCCGCGCAGCGACGGAAAGTGGTTGAAGAAATTTTCACGCGCAGTTGCGAGATCGACATCCGGCGCGGCGGTGCCGTAATTCACAACGATTTCTTTGGCCTTGTAGGGCGAGAACGATTCTCGCGCTAGACGGCGTTCTTCTTCAGAAGTGAAAAGGACAGCCGCGGCGTCTCGGAGGACGCGATATTCGGCCCACGGCCAATAGAGCAGTTTCTTAACGTGCTTGAGCGGATAGGTGCGGTTGAACCACGGATCGAGCATTCCATGCGGAAAAACGAAGTACGGTGTGGCGGTCCCGCGCAAGGCGCGCCAGACACCGAAGCTGTTGTATTGCCAAAGGCCATGGACGATCACCGCGTCGTAATCGCGATGTCGATCGTTGATCCAGCGAGTGAAACGCGGCATGTAGCCGTAGCTGCCGCGACCGGGACCGAGCGCGTGGACCGCAACCGGGTATTGGCGAATCCAGGGATCACTCGGCGCATCGAGGCAAATAATTTCCACGCCATGGCCACGACTGATCAAAATTGAGGATGATTGTTTGACCGCTTCTATCGGGCCGCCGATCACCGGATTAAGCGAGTGAATGGACCGAAGTATTTTCATCCGAGCGGCGACACAATTGCCCCGAAAGCTTTCGGCGCTTAGCAAAATGACCTAGGACCACGATGCTCCACAGACGCGTCCAGTGCAGACGGTCCTCGCGAAAAGCGCGGCTGATGTCGTTCACAAAATTTCCCGGCAATAATTCGCGCGCGATTGTTTCGCGAACTCCTTCATCGACAAAAGATGCAAGCGGTCCAAGCATCCAAGCTTTCATCGGCACGGTGAAGCCCGCCTTTGGACGTTGATAAACGGAAGGAGGCAGAAGGTCGCGGCACGCTTCCACGAGCAGCCCCTTGGATCCAGCGTAGCGCTTTTTCTCCACTGCAGGCAGGCCTAAGACATACTCAACGAGTTCATGATCGAGAAACGGCACGCGCAGCTCGATGGAAACGGCCATACTCATTTGATCTGCATCCCGCAACAGGATGCGACGCATGTAACCGGTGAGCTCCGCCCAACTGATGCGCGCATAATCATCCGGTAACTCGACGGGGCATTCGAATGGCGCCGTTCCGTTTGGAAGTCCGGCACGATCCAGCATGTTGTCGGTGAAAAATCGCCGGCGCCATCTGGCCAACTCGCTGGTCCCGGCATCGGTCGGTATATCTGCTAATCGGTCACGGAGGTTGCTCATCACGCCGAGCATTCTCCTTAGTCCGCGAGGCAGCCTGGCGAGTACCCTTAGTCGGGGAACATCGCGGAAAGTAGCGTAACCGCCGAATAACTCGTCGCCGCCGAGACCCGACAACGCCACTTTCACTCCGTGCTTCGCCACCGCGCGCGACACAATGTAAGTGTTGATCGCATCGACTGATGGCAGATCGAGTTTGTCCACCGCTTTCATCACCGAGTGAATCACTTCCTCTTCCGAAAGCTGAATTCGGTGATGTTCCGTTCGGTAGCGCCGCGCGATCTCCAGCGCGATCGGGCTCTCGTCGAATTCCGCGAGGTCAAAAGCAACGGAGAATGTTTGCAGTTTTCTCTCCAACTTTTGCGCGGCAATCGCCGTCACAATCGACGAATCAATTCCGCCACTGAGAAAACTGGCGACCGGCACATCGGAAAGAAGATGTTCTTCCACGGCCTTGTTGATTAGACCGCGCACTTGTCGAACAACTTGATGGGTGGAAGAAACAAATGCTTTGCGCGACGGCCAGTATCTCCACATGTCGCGCTGCCCTTGCCGTGCGATGGTCATCGCATAGCCCGCGGGCAAGGTGTGGATGTTCGAGTAAAGAAGATTTTTCTCCGGGCAAGCTCCCCATTGTAGATAAGCAGAAATCGATTCTGCTGTGATCGCTTCGCCTGCGCCGGCGAGCGCTTTCACCTCTGAGGCAAGACGGACGCCGTGCGCATCCAGCGTGTAATACAGCGGTTTTATGCCGAGACGATCGCGCCCGAGAAACAACTCCTCGCGCGCGTTGTCATAGATCGCAAAGGCGAACATCCCCTTGATTCGGTCGAGCACGCCGTGGCGCCAGCGCGCGTATCCATGCAGGAGCGTCTCCGTGTCGCTCGTGCCGCGCCAATTCACGCTCGGGCCTAACGAGTCGCGCAACGCCCGATGATTATAGATTTCGCCGTTCATGACAATCACGTTGCCGGTGGCGGGATCGATCATCGGTTGCGCACCGGCGGGCGAAAGATCGACAATCGCCAAACGCGTACTACCCAGCCAGCATCGGCCATCGGTCGAGTTCCATTCGCCTGAAGAATCCGGCCCGCGGTGTGTCAGCAGTTGAAGATCCAACGGCGTTGCGCGACCAGAGGAGCAGAAATGAACCGCAATTCCGCACATATTATTATGGTGCGCGAGCTCGCCCGCGCATCACCACACGAATCCCTCTTTGCGGCGGAAATACTCCATCTCATGCGAAAGTTCCTGCAACGGCTTCGCGGGAACTCCGCCGTAAAGATGAAACGGCGCATCCCACTTCTTGTTCAGAAGGGATTTCGCGCCAAGAACCGAATGATGCGGCAGGCTGCTCCCACCGAGGATCACAGAATCGGTCCCGACGAAGCTGTATTCTCCGATTTCAATTGGCTCCGATGATTGCCGTCCGGCTTCCAGGTCGATGCTGTGCGTAACGAACTGCGACCCAAATCCCGCTATCGTGGCGAACGCGCCGATGCGCACACGCGCGGTGCAGTCGATTAAATGCCGGCTGCTGATCCCGGCGTGGGCTCCAAGAATAAGCTCGGGACGTCGGTCTGGCTGATGTGCGAAATGACGGCTGCTTCCGCTGGGAAAGCCCGTGATCCAGTTTAACTGCCCGATAATCGCGTGTGCGCCGAGATACAGCAGATCGATCTTTTTGCAAAATGTCAGGTGTCCGATGCGAGAGTTCTCCTCCATGATTAGGCGACGGGGACAAATCCAAGCAAAACCGATTTGGCTGGTGGGATGAATCGAATAGCCGAACTGCCTCTCGAGCAAGCGGCGCCGGGCCGGCCACGGCAGCAAGATCGACAAGAACATTGCCAATTTCTTCAGCATGCGGGCGCAAGCGAACGATACAATTCGCGATATTCGGAGATCATGCGCGCGGCGGAGAATCGCTTCGCGTTCTCGAACGCCTTGGCACTCCAGCGCCTGCGCTCTTCGGGATCGGCGAGTCGCAACAAATCGGCCGTAAAATCTTCTTCATCGTCTGGCTCGTGCAGCAAGGCTCCTGCGCCCGCGACGTCCGCCATCGGACCGGACGAGCTGCACACGACGGGGCAACCGCACGCCTGCGCCTCAATAATCGGCCAGCCGAATCCTTCAAAGCGCGACGGGTAAAGCAGCGCGTGGGCACGGTTGTAAAGCGCCTCGAGAATTTCATTCGATGCGTTCGCGACCTCGACGATGCGATGTTCGATGTGGAGATCGCGGGCTTGCGCGCGCAGGCTGTCGCTCAATACATCGCCCGTAAATACCATTTGCGCATCCAGCGCGTCCGCGCACTTGGCAAAAATACGGAGCACGGCTTCACGATTTTTCCGGCGAAGATTCGAACCGACGTGCAAGACAAAGCGCTCTTCATATTTTAGATCGGCAATCGTTCGTAGCCGCGCATCGACAACGTCGTTAGGCAAATGCCGGTACGGAAAGTTTAGCCCGACGTAAACTAAGCTAATGCGCGGTCGATCACCTTCCCGGGCGAGGAGCCGCTCTGCGTCCTGCGCAGTCGCACGCGAATCGCATGCGATGATATCGGCGCGGCGCAGACCGCGCAAAATCCAGCGCTGGAGCATGCGGCCGGTAAATGAGGCCGGGCAGTCCGTGTCTTCACCCAATCCGCCGCGCACAGCGAGCAGGTCGTGGCATGTGATCACGAGAGGAAATTTTCTCGCTGAGCGCGCATAAGTCGCGTTGGAATGATCGCAAATGTGCACGAGCGCAGGTCGCGCCGCTAGTTTGCGCCAGAGTCGCCACTGAAACAGAATAAATTTGTCGATATAGCCGAGCCACTTTGCCGCCGTCGCACCAAAGGCACGGATTCTTCCGAGCACGGCGGGTGGTCGAACGAGCTCGGCCTCAACGCCACACTCGCGCAAGCCGTGCAGCATCATCGCGTTGAATCGCTGCATGCTCTGCTGCTGATCGAGCGAGTAGTTACCGATCAGCAGAACCATTGCTTTGATCGTGTGGGGCGCCTTGCCCGTGCAGTCGGTCGGCATAAACGGAGCGCCCGCGAACAATTCTTTCAGCAGGTTTGACACGCGTGGAAGGCGCCCCGGCCACACTCGGGGCGAGCAAAGTTTCTTCGTTTCTGGCGGCCAGCGCGAGACCGGTGGTGAACACAGTGAAACCAAGAATGGTTGGCTGGCCGAATTGACCGCTGATCATCGGAAGGAAGCTCGAGCTGAAAAGCAAGAGCGGCAGCAGATTCCCCAAGCGCACCGACTTTACACAGAGCCATCCCATTCGCCCGACCAGTGCCAACCGCCACGCGACATATGCGAGCCCGAGAACAGGTCCGCTCTCGAGAAAAATGCGCGCCCACTCGCCTTCAGTAAGGAGAAAACCGCTGTGACCGGTGAGAAATTTCGCGCCGGCGTTGGTGCCGATCCCGAGTCCATATCCAAGGAACGGTGCTTTCCCAAGGACGAAAAAAGCGTCCTCGAAGCTGGCAAAAACTCGAGCGATGAGTCCGCGGGCAACGGATTGCTCGCTACCCGCTGCCGCCTCAGTAAATCGCGTGCTCAAGACATTGACGCCCTCGTGGAAAACCGGGAGACGGCTCACGACCAGTCCCAGGATCAAAATTATGATCAGCGCGTGACCGAAGCGGTTGACGACGTCGCGCTGCAAAATGATAACGGGCACGAGCGAAGCGACGACCACGGCACACGCGCCCACGGTCAGGCGACTGCCGGAAACGGCGATGCCGACGACGAGCGCGACTCCGGCGACAGTCAGCAACCAGCTTTTATAGAGACCCGGTTTCAATAATGCCCACACCAGATACCCCGTAGCCAAAGAGAGATACGCCGCCACGCCGACCACAAAGGAGAACGTCCCCGCTGTCCGCACCTTGCCGAGCGCCGACATCATCATTTCGCCTTCGCCACCGGGTGTTCGATTCAGAAAGGCGTCCGGCGCGGCGCCGAATTGCGCCACCATCAACATCGACATCGGCACGAGAATTAGCAGCGTCCACCAACCGAATCTTTTCACATCTTTCGGTCGCAAGACACTGGCCATGACAAAAATCAATGGGAGATGGAAAAAGTTGGAACGAAACCCGTATCCGCCGACCAGAGCGATCAGAGTGGGCGACAAATACGGCCAGAGTTGAAGGAAAGTGGCGAAAAGTGAAAGGAACCCGATGACGACGAGCGCGATCGTCCATCCGTTTTGGGGAAAAACGCGCGCAGGGATGGCCAACAAATAAATCGCGATGACGACGGGATCGCGCACCAGGAGCAACGGGTTGGAATAATCGGGCAGGACCCATTTGCGCAAGGCTCCTTCTATTAAGAGCAGCCAGAAATAGAGCCAGATCAGCCGGCGAATGTGGCGCTTCGCTCTTTCTTCAGAACTGTCGATGCTGTTCATCAATTAATTCGCGAATCGCGCTGACTATCGTTTCACCGTACGCGCGCCAGCTAAGCTCACCCGCCCGCTGCTTGGCCGCAATCCCCATGCCAGAGATGAGCGACCGATTGGCGGCGCACCAGTTTATTTTTTCAGCGATCGCCTCTGGCGAACGAATCGGCACCAGAAATCCGGTCACACCCTCTCCGATTAAATCATCAGCCCCGGCATTTCGCGTCGCGATCAATGGAAGTCCGCAAGCCATCGCTTCCTGTTGCGCGAGAGCGCGTCCTTCCACGATCGATGGCAAAACGAAAATGTCACAGCTGTGCATGAGACGGAGCACCTCCCGATGCGGCCGCGGCGGTTCGTAAGTGAAGTCGGGAAATTGATCGCGATACCAACTGAGCGAGCGAAGGGTCGAGCCCATCACCACAAGCTCGACCGCAGCGGAGTCGATCATTTTCATGGCCGCGAAAAGATCGGCCAGACCTTTTCGCTGGGTCAGGGCGCCAACGAAAAGGACGCGCAAAGGGCCCGCGCTTCTTGTTGTCGATCTTTCATTCGATTTAGCGACTGGCGAACCGAACGGCGCCACCAGACAGTGTTTCTTCGCGCGAACTTCTGCCGGCAAAGATTCGAGCACAAATCTGCTCGGGCAAATCACCAGTTCGGCGAGGGCGAGTTCGCGCGTCTTGCAGGAAAGTTTTCCTTCCGAGTCACGCGTGGCGCCGAGCGTTGGTTCCCAATCCGGATAACGCTGCGCTTCTTCGCGGAGCAACCGCTGCGACGTTTCCCAATAAGCAATGGGAAGATCGTAAACACGTTTCAAACCGAGATCACGCGCGGTCGCGAACAACCGCTCGGCGCAATCTTCGTAAGCGTAAACTGCGCGCACATCTGACCCGTATTCCCCGTGGCGTAGTCGTCGCGCGGCTTCGCGATCAAGACTCTGCCACACTCGATCGGTGCTCGCCCATCCCGATTCATGCGCCGTCAAGCCTCTGGCGCGCAAAAAACCGGCCAGTAAGCGAACCGATTCCCGGAATGGGTGGATGTCGATCTTGTCCGCTGGTAGCGCGTAGTTGCGGCGGAGTCTACCGCGCATCTTGGCTGTCAGGATGGGGTAAGAATTTTGGGACCAACCAAGCGTCGTGACAAATCTCGCCAGGAGACCGGCGCCATCGAGCGCAGCGAGCACGGCACGCACGTTGGCATTGCCGAACGGATGCATGAGCAAAACCATTCTACTTCACCGGTTCGCCACGAAGAATCTGGCGATAAGCGCGCGCATAAAAGTCAATCGGTTCGAGCTCATCGGTAA
>Ga0070697_100002664_pt1 | contig 13729 bp, 11 predicted proteins | sample KBSK1501metaG_FD_65475 | JGI IMG/M metagenome (GOLD analysis project Ga0070697, IMG submission 65475) | Corn, switchgrass and miscanthus rhizosphere microbial communities from Kellogg Biological Station, Michigan, USA - KBS K1-50-1 metaG | ecosystem: Host-associated > Plants > Roots >... | reverse complement strand
TCATCTCAAATCCTGGCGTATTCTTCATACCGATTACCGGCGGCCGCTCTGCACATACGTCACATCCTATCGGGCGGCCGTAGGCCTGTACTTCTTTAAACTGAATTTTGAATAAGCTTCCCTGATGTCATGGTGATCGGGGCCCGCGGGACCGATGAGGGCCCGCACTCTGACTGGCAGAGCCTTCCCCAGTACGCCAAAGATCCAGACCATGGCGTGGGCAAGCCCGTGGACAGCATGTTCGGGCAGTTGGAGAAGGCGAACCCTAAACTAGCATTCAGCCTCGAACCCGCCGTCTTCCCAACCATTTTCGGCGTAAAGGGCGTGCAAACGTTCTTCCAGGCCTTCCAGGACGCCATGCAGTCCGTGCAGTATCTCAATGATGCGCAGATCGGCGCGAAGAATATCGCCCAGGAAATCCGAGACACGGACATGATGTGCGGCCCACACGTGGATTACATTCTCGCAGGCTACTCGCTAGGCGCCTGGGCAGTTCACGACGCCCTGGAACTTCTTCCTGACAAACTGGGCGAGATCATCGGGGTGGCGCTTTTCGGTGATCCGCTTTTCTCGCCCACTTTGCCTATTGTCCGCGACTACCAGAGTAATGACATCTATCAGGGACTCGCCGCCCCCTTCTATCTTGGGGACACCGGCATCCCCTCGGGCCTCTATGCCCGAACTGGGTCTTGGTGCTTCCCCAGCGACCCAGTCTGCCAGGTCCTGCCTGACAGTAAAGCTTGGCTAGCTGAGGCTGCCGCCTGCTTGACCGACTTGGCTGCGAACAATACTGAACTGCTGCCGTGCAGCCACCTCGAATATCCCTACGCCGAGGCCACCAAAGCCGCCGCGTTCCTGCAACCATTCCTGCCGCCGCCAACGGCACCGGATACTCCCGGCAACGTCACGGCTGTAGCGACAAGCCAGTACACAATCCAGGTGACCTGGACTGAGGCCACAGCTGATGTCACAGGATTCAATATCGATAATGGATGCCCGGTCGGGTCATGCGATCCGGGCGCCACGCTTGCCCAGACAACCGGGCCGGTGGACTCGGCTACGTTCAGCGTTACACCGGGCTCCTACCAGTGCTTCCGGGTCCAGGCCCTCAACAACGCCGACGCATCGCCATGGTCGGGTTTTGGATGCATATCAACACCCGGCCTCGTCCTGTCCGCTACCCAGGAGTGGACGAACACCAAAGTTACGGTCCCCGCCGGGGACAACCTCGGCATCAGCGCCGACGGCCAGATCACCGTCAGCCCCACGGAGTCCGTGGGCCCAGCCGGAGACCCGTCATGCACGCCCGCACAGCAGTATCCGGGGGCCGCGTTTCCCGCCCCGGACCTCCCCTGCTACTCCCTGATAGCCCGCATCGGCAACGGGACGCCGTTCGAAGTCGGGCCTTCTACTCTGATCACCAACGCCGCCTCGGGCGTTCTGTTCCTGGGCATCAACGACAACAGCTTCTCCGGCAACTCCGGAAGCTGGAATGTGAAAATCAAACTCGGCGGGCTGCCTTAGCTTAGGGAGCGTGATCTGAGCACACCTGCGAAGCCCGGTCACCCACTGGCCGGGCGGGGTGCTGATTTCAGCGCTGGCGGCCACCTCTGCGCTGACATAGACCATTGAGACCCCGGTCACCGGGTGCACCCTGCTCCCGATGCCCCCGGTAGCCCGGACTCGCAGCCCTACCTCCTCGAGCGGCTCCCGCACCGCGGCGACCTCTGGCGACTCGCCGGGCTCGATCTTCCCGCCCGGGAACGTCCAGGGAGGCCGACCGTCGGCGCGGCGGCCGAGGAGGACCAGGCCGTCGCGTCGGTGAAGGCGGGCTGGATCGTGGCGAGCGCGATGGATGGGGCGGCAGTGGTCATCGGGCACCTCCCAGCCGGGCTGAGACCCGAGAGACTGGACCAGCCGCAGGTCCCAGCGATTGAGCGGAACTCGAAAGTAGGCCTCGTCGGCCGGTCACGCCATGTCACAGCCGACAGGATCTCAAGTGATGACCTACCGCGGGAGAAATGCTCCAGAACGCCGAGTATGGGCGGCTCGATCGTTGTTACCTTCTGGACTGCGATGCATGCAGATGACCCGGTTCTGTGCGATTGAGGTCATTGGGGAGCCTTGCCAGCGATCGATAGGCCTGTGGTGGGACATTCTGGTCATAGCCGTCTTCAGCCTGGTGATCTACTACTGGGCGCAGGCAGTCCGGCTTCTCGCCGGAGAGGCCAAGGAACATCAGCATGCAAGCCATAGCGGTCGAGGGCGCTGAGACCTGACACCATCTTGCCGTCGGCGGCAGAGCGCACCACGTCAGGAGGCAGGAACCACGCTGAAGGCACGGCTATCCTCCGCTGCGGCGTCTGGTTATCGCATTCCAGCCACCATCCACCGGGCTCCATGGACCGTTCGGCCGCGGCGACCCGCCAAAGCGGCCAGCGCATGTCTCCCTCCAGCCGCATCGCAGACGAGGCGCGGAGGACGGCCGCCGCTAGGCCCTGGGGTCACAGCACCTTGGAAAGGAACGCCTGGGTGCGCTGGTGCTGCGGATTGCTGAGCACGTCCCGCGGCGGGCCCGTCTCGGCGACCACCCCTTGGTCCATGAACACGAGGGTGTCCCCGACCTCCCTGGCGAACCCCATCTCGTGTGTCACCACGACCATTGTCATGCCGCTCCTGGCGAGATCGCGCATTACATCGAGCACCTCACCCACGAGCTCCGGGTCCAGTGCACTGGTCGGCTCATCGAACAGCATCAGCTTGGGTTTCATGGCGAGCGCCCGCGCGATCGCGACCCGCTGCTGCTGGCCGCCGGAGAGCTGGTTCGGGTACGCACGCACCTTGTCTTTCAGGCCCGCACGTTCAAGCAGCTGCACGGCGAGCTCGGATGCCGCCGCCCGCGGCACTCCCATCACATGGATCGGTGCCTCGATCACGTTGTCAAGCGCGGTCATATGCGGGAACAGGTTGAACCGCTGGAAGACCATGCCGATCTGCGCACGCTTCGCGCAGACTTCCTTGTCGCGCAGCTCGTACAACTTGCCGCCTTGCTGCCGGTAACCCACCAGCTCACCGTCGACCGACAAGCGGCCACCGTCGATCTTTTCCAGGTGGTTGATGCAGCGCAGGAGCGTGGACTTGCCCCCGCCGGAGGGACCGACGATGCACATGACCTCTCCGCGCGCGACCTCCAGGTTGATGCCGCGCAGCACCTCGAGCCGGCCGAAGTTCTTGTACACGCTCTCCGCGAGCACCATCGGCGTGCCGCCCTCCCCCTGGACAGGCGGCTGGCCTTCGGCAAGAGCGCTCACCGTCCCTCCCTGTGCGGCGTCTGGGCCGGGAGCGCAGCCATCTCGTCATGGAAAGTGAACAGGTGCCGGCGGATCCGCTGCCACGGCGTCTGCGGCAGCTCACGCGCCGAACCGCGGGCGTAGTGCCGCTCGATGTAGTACTGGCCAACCGTGAGCACCGAGGTTGCGATGAGGTACCACAAGCTGGCCACGATCAGGAGCGGGATCGTCTTGAAGTTCACCGAGTAGATGAGCTGGACCGCGTAGAGGAGCTCGGTGACCGTGATCACGCTCGCCAGAGACGACGTCTTGAGCATCGAGATGGTCTCGTTGCCGGTCGGCGGGATGATCACGCGCATCGCCTGCGGAAGGATTATCCGGCGCATCGTGAGGGCCCGGGTCATGCCCAGCGCCTGCGCCGCCTCCACCTGGCCGTGTTCGACGGACAGGATGCCGGCCCGCACGATCTCCGCCATATAGGCACCCTCGTTCAGCCCCAGTCCGAGGATCGCCGCCGTGAGCGCGGTGATGAGGCTGTTGGCGTTCCCGTGCACGAACGACGGCCCGAACGGCACGCCGAGCGAGACCCGCGGGTAGAGGGCCGCCATGTTGTACCAGAACAGCAGCTGGACCAGGACCGGGGTACCGCGAAAGAACCAGATATACACCCAGCTCGCGCCGGACAGCAGCGGGTTCGCGGACAGCCGCATCACCGCGAGGATCACGCCGAGCACGATCCCGATCGCCATGCAGACCACGGTGAGGAGAATGGTGATCTCCAGGCCGTCGAGCACCCGGCGCGACAGGAAGTAGCTCCCGATGACCCCCCACTCGAAGCGGGGGTTCGTCACGAGGGAGTGCACGAACATCGCGATGAGGACGAGCACGACGACCGCGGCCACCCACCTCCCCGGGTGGCGGACCGGGACGGCCTTGATCTCTTCTGGCCGCCCGGTCCACTCCGGGGCCTCCGTCGTTCGCGGTGCCGTCATTCCTTATTCCTACCCGCAGCTGTGCACGCTGGCTCAGCCGGTACCTGTGAGGCGGTCAGCTGGTCGCCCCGTTGATGACCGGGGTCGAGATGGCACCGGCCTGCACGCCCCACTTCTGAAGGATCTTCAGGTAGGTGCCGTTCGCCATGAGCTGCTTCAGGGCGTCCAGGATCGGCGTGGCCATCCCGTTTTTCTTCGGGATCGCGATCCCGTACGGCGCGGTGCCGTAGGCCGGGCCGGACAGCTTGAACACGCCATTCGACAGCTTGACCTGGTAAGCAGCCGGGCCTGTGTCGGCCATCGACACGTCAGCCCGGCCCGAGGACAGCGCCAGGTTGGCGGCGTTCTGGTCGTTGAAGATCTCGACCGTCACGGCCGGCTTGCCCGCCGACTTGCACTTGGCCGCCTGCGCCTGCGCGTCGGCCTGCTGGGTCGTCCCCTTCTCCACCGAGACCTTATGCCCGCACAGGCCGGAAAGAGACGTGATGTTCGGCCCGCCGCTTGACTTGACGAAGAACGACGTGCCGGACTCGAAGTAATCGACGAAGTCGACGGTCTTCTCCCGCACCTTGGTGTCGCTGAACGACGACATCCCGAGGTCGTACTTGCCTGAGCCGAGGCCGGGGATGATCGTGTCGAATGTCGCGTTGACCATGCTTACCTTGAGGCCGAGCACCTGTCCGAGGGCCTTGGCCAAGTCGGCGTCCCAGCCGATCACGGTGTGGCCGTCGGGCGCGATGAACTCGTTGGGCGCGTACGTGGCATCCGCGGCCACCGTGAGCGTCCCCTTCGACTTGACAGCGGCCGGCACCTCGGCCGCAATCGAACTGGCCGGGCTGGCTGCTGAACTGGTGGCTGCTGAACTGGTGGCTGCGGGCTTCGTGCTGCTGGCGCTGCTACCGCAGCCGGTGACGACCAGCGCAGTGACCGCAAGCAGCGTGCCGCCAGCGAGCACCGGGTTCCATGTTCTGTGAGCTCTCACGAGACACTCCGAGCTTATGGACAGATAGATCCAACGATGGTAGCTGCTTGGCTCGTCACCTTGATCGCGCTGGCGTAACGCCGTGATTCCGGGCTGGGGACATTGATCTCGCAAGGCCAGCGATGCTGGTGACCTTCCGGTGGTCGTGCATCACCCGTTGCTGATTTCGCGCCTGCGCGTTGGCTCTTCCGTGCTGGGGGGTGCCCCGGCGTAGCCTGCCGTGGCATCTAGCAGGAAGAAGGACCGGCCATGTACCACCACTTCCGGATCCCGATCGTGGTCGTTGCCGTGCTGACAGGTGCCGGGCTGGCGGCCGCGCAACCCGAAGCGGGTGAGGTCGGCGGTGAGGAAGCGACAATGTCTGCGACGTATCCGTCCAGCAGCGTGAGGACGTCGAGGCCGCCGGGAACGTACGCCCCGGCGGAGGAGTCCCACAGATAAGTGCCGAACGCGAGCTGGCCGGTGGCTGTGGTGGGCAGGAACTGCCAGCGCGATTGCAGCGGCTCGCGGGACAGGAAGGCGCGGATCTCGTCCTTGCCGCGGTACCACTCGGGCAGCGGCGGCATCGAGTAGCGCGCGTCGTCGGCGAGCATCGCGACGATCGCGTCCACGTCGCCGGCGTGCCAGGCGTCGGTCCAGCGCGTGACGATGTCATCGACGGCCGCGTCACCGAGGTCGCGCAGCACCGTCTGCTGGGTCGGCGCGGTCGAGGCGATCGCCTTGCGCGCCCGTTGCAGCGCGCTGTTGACCGCGGCGGTGGACGTGCCGAGCTGCCCGGCCACCTCGGCCGCGGAGAAGCCGAGGACCTCGCGCAGGATCAGCGCCGCCCGCTGAACCGCGGACAGGTGCTGCAGCGCCGCGATGAACGCGAGCTCGACGCTCTCGCGGGCGAGGTAGTGCGCCTTGGGCGAGGTGTCGGGGTAGGGCTCGAGCCAGCTGATCTCGGTCACGGGAGTGCCGGGCGTGATGCCGGCGGGCAACTCGCGCCGGCCGCGCTGGCCGATCGCGGTGAGGCACCGGTTGGTCGCGGTCTTGTAGAGCCACGCGCGGACGAAACCGCGCTCGTCGAGGCTGCCGACGCTGCGCCACGCGCGCACGAGCGACTCCTGCACCACATCCTCGGCGTCATGCACCGAGCCGAGCATCCGGTAGCAGTACGCCTGCAGCTCGGCGCGGTACGGCGCGACCAGCTGCTCGAAGGCGCTGGCGTCGCCGGAGCGCGCGGCGGCGAGCAGCGCGGCGGGTGCGATCATGCGCTCATCTTGCCGGTCGCGATGAATGTGCGCGCCGACCTGGGTTCCACCAGTGAGAACCGTCCACGAGAGGAACCGGCATGACCGACGAACAGCAGGTCCGCGACCTGATCGAGCGCTGGGCCACCGCCGTCCACGACGGCGACCTGCCCGCCGTGCTCGCCGACCACGCCCCCCGACATCGTCATGTTCGACGTCCCGCCGCCTGAGCAGGGCGTCCGCGGCATCGACGCCTACCGCCAGACCTGGCCGCCGTTCTTCGAATGGCAGGCGTCCGGCGCGGTGTTCGAGATCAAGTCGCTGGACGTCACGGCCGGCGCGGACGTCGCGTTCGCGTTCGCGTTGCTGCGCTGCGGCACGCCCGAGCAATTCGAGCGCAAGCCGGAGCAGCGACTGCGGCTCACCATCGGCCTGCGCAAGGCCGCCGGCCGGTGGACGATCACCCACGAGCACCACTCGTTCGCGGACGCGACCGGGTCGCCGGACGTTTCGGCCGCCGAGGTGCGAGCGGTGCACGAGCAGTGGTCCGGCCTCACCGCGGCGAAGGACCTTGACGGGCTGATGGAGCACATCGCGCCGGACATCGTGTCGTACGAGCACGCGGCACCGCTGCAGCACATCGGCATCGACGACGTCCGCGAGGTGTGCCGGCGCGGCCTGGAGTCCTCACCCGGGCGGATCGATTTCGACATTCCCGATCTCACGGTTCACGCAGACGGCGACCTGGCCGTGGCGTGGGGTCTGGACCGGATCTTCGCCGACGGCGCCGGGTCCCGCTCCCGCGGCACCCGCGTCTTCGAGCGGCGCAACGGCCAGTGGCAGATGGTGCACCAGCACCGGTCGATCCCCGTGACCGAGTGATCAAGCCGGGTGCAGCGCCGGCAGGCAGAACGCCCACACCAGCGTGTTAGGGCCGCTGCCAGGCGCGCCGGACGGCAGGTAACTGGCCCCGGGCTACCGAACCAGCCCGGCCAGGCAGCGCAACAAGCGGGCGCCGCCGCGGCAGCGCCGGAAGCATGCGAGGATCATCCCGCCCCCCGGCTCAGGGACGCAGAATGACCGGATCTGACCGCAACCGCTGGAATAGCACCGACCCACCTAACGCGGCACTGCGCGCCCGCCCAAGACCACGGCCGATCACGCAGTGTGAACGGGAAAGGCCCGGCCCATCCTCCCTGCCGATTACGCACGGCTGGGTACTGTGCCGTGCGTGGGAGGGGTACCACGCAGATCAGCCGGTTCTGGGCAGCCTCAGCAGGGCATCGCGGTCGGGGAGTTCACTTGGCTTTGGGCTCCATGTATGGCGATGCCCTGCGAGCGGGTGCGGCACGTGTGGCGATGCAGGCGACGGGGCTGAGCGCACGCACCGTTGAGCCGTCTCGGTTTGCCCGCGGGTCTGCTTCACGGGTGCATGCCCAGTCCGGCTCGGCGGACCTCACAGGCCACGGGAAGCGCCTGAAGCCGGTGCCGTTGAGCTTGGATGTGCAGAGCCTGAACGACAGTGGGCTTGCGCCGAAGCGGCAGCGGAATACGATCCGCTTGCCATCGGGCGACCACGCACCGCTGTCGGCACCCGATTTCAGCCGCAACAGCCGCAGCCCGCGCCCGTCGGGATGGATGGTGGCCAGGGTGGCGTTCCTTTCCCCGCGCGAACTGGCGGGGCATGAGTCGCCATAGATGCACCAGAACCCGAAGAGGATCCGCTTCCCATTCGGTGCGAAGGCGGCGAGGCCGGAGCCCGGCGCCCAGCTGGGGAGCCGGTAGACGACCCGCTCCTCCCGGGTGACGACGTCGACGGCCATGAGCTTCGTCGGCCCTGGTGTGCCGCTGCCGCCGGTGTCGCGCTCGAAGACGATCGTCCGGCCATCGGGTGACCAGGTCGGAAGGTGATCCTCGTAGCCGTGCGGTGGCCAGGAGAGCTGCCTGACGTGGCTGCCGTCGGCGTTCGCGACGTCGATCGCGACCAGCGCGGGCCCCGGCGCGGAGCGCGGACCGGTCGCGCGGCCAAAGGCGATCCGGCCCCCGCCTGGCGACCACGCGGCCTCGCCATCCGACCAGCACTCACCGTGACAGTGGGTGATCTGGCGGAACCCGCCGCCGTCTGCGTTGACTGTGTAAAATGCTTCATCGCCGCCCGCTGCGGCTGGGTCGAGCTTGCGCCGTTCGAAGAGGAGCGTCGAGCTGTCGGGTGACCAGGCTGGGTAGTAGTCAGATCGGTTTGCGGGTGACTCCGTCAGCCGGCGCAGGCCGGTGCCGTCGGGCCGGACGACCCAGATGTCGTACTCGCCGACCGTACCGGGGCGCATGAATGCGATCAGGCCATTGCGCGGCTTCACATTCGCCGCGCCCACGGCTGTGGCGGCCGGCGTTGGTGAGGCCGTGCCTGATGTAGCGGTCCCGGCGGCCGGGCCGCTCGTGGCCGGACTCCCCGGGCTTCCCGGAATACGATCAGACTGAACCCTGTCAGCACGCAGATGGCACCCAGCGCGGCGATCATTCCTCGCATAGTCGGCCTCTGGCTGGACCATCACAGGGACGACAACACCGGCGAGCCACCTGATTTAGCCGGAGGGCGCCGGGCGCCGACTCTGCGATTCGCCGTGAGGAGTTCCTGCTGGGCGAGGCGCTGGCGGCCTTCGTCCCGTCGATTGCGATCTCTTATGAGGTCTACGCCTGCTTCTGGCTCTTGCACGTCCGGGTGTTGCGTCAGCGCTCCCGCGAGGGCCGGAGCTGCTCATGCGTCCGCATTACGCAGCACGGCAAGCCGACCCGGCCCGGCAAGCTGCAGGCGCTAGAGCGGGATGCGGCCCGCTAAGCCCGGCTTAGTAGCCCGGGCCGAAGCCGGTGCGCGGCACCGTGGCCAGCACCTGTTGCTGGTAGTAGATCGGGCCGCCCTCGTCGGCGGTCACGGTTGACGGGTAGTGGGTCGAGACCATGAGCGCGTAGATGTTTCCCTTGGAGATCGCCAGCGCGAAGTAGTCGCCGATGAACCCGCTGCCCTTGGCGCACGGATCCGTGCCTCCTGCGCACGGATACTGGGAGAGGCCGCCGAGATGCTGTCCCGGCTGCTCCGGATCCCAGCTGAATTGGGAGATCCGAACGTTCGCTCCGACCGGCACGGCCCCGCTGCCGCTGTCCTTGTACGCCTGCAGCGAGGTGTCGATGCAGAAATTCGCGCGCCCGGCGTCGGCGGCCAGGACGCTCGGGCCGCTGGGGCAGGGCCGGCGCCGGTCGTAGAACGCGACGGCGACTGCGCCGTTCGGCCCGGCCGCGACCGACGGCTGGAACTGGTCGGTCGGCGCGCCCGGCGCGTCGACGTTGTCGTTGACCACGGCCGGCGTCGTCCAGGTGGCGCCGCCGTCGGTGGACTGCGTGAACTTCACGTCGGCCTGGCCGGCGACCGCGTCCCAGTCCTCGTAGGTGAGGTAGAGGTGATTGGGATAGGTGGGGCTGGCGGCGAAGCTCTCGACGATGCCGCTGCGGAAGCGCGTGTTCGGGTACACCTCACCGGGCGGGATGGTCGCGGTCGTGACCGGGACGAACGCACTGAACGTGCGGCCGTCATCGGCCGAGCGCGCGACGTAGATCGTGTGCGAGCCGCCGTTCGGCGGGAACGACACGACCGAGACGTACACGTTGCCCGCCGCGTCGATCTCCGGGTAGACGTAGGTGGCGCCAGGGCCGACCTCGGACGGCGCGCTGATCGTGACCGCCTTGGCGAAGGTCTGGCCGCGGTCGCGGGAGACCGCCATCCGCACCTTGATCGACTGGCCGTTGAAGACCGCCCAGGCCGCGTAGACGTGGTCCTGGAACCTGTTGCCGACGAGGTGGTTGACGGCCACCCACTGCTTGTCCTCAACGTGCCCGAGCTGCAGGGCCGAGGCGTTGTTCGGCGGTTCCAGCGGCACGCCGCCGTTGCCCTTCACCCAGTGGCGACCCATGTCGTCGCTGTAGGACATGTCGATCTCGCCGTCCGGATGGAGCCTGGTCGCGTCGAAGAACGAGTTGAACGGCAGCACCGTCTGGTAGACGCGGCCCTGGGTGTCGAAGTCCGCGTTGGGGTCGGTCGCGTCGGTCCAGCTCGGCGGCATGTCCTGCGTGCCGGTCGAGACGCAGTCATAGCCCTGGACCTGGTTGTTGCCCGACGGCGTCCCGCCCAGGATCTGGTACGCGCCGAGATAGAACATATAGAAGGTCGAGTACTTGTCGAAGAAGAACTTCGACGTGCCGACGAGGTCCTCTGTACCGGGCTTGACCGCAAGCCACGACTCGGAGTGGTTCGCGTTGAACGGACCCTCGCGGCAGGTCCCCGCCACCGGAACCCGCGAGCCTGGAGGTACGGGGTAGCCGCCGCCCGTCGTCGGGGAACTGGCCACGACGTTCGTGAACGACACGCTCGAATCCCACGGGGACCCGGGCGCGGCGGCAGACGCTACCCCGGCCGTCAGGGAAAGCGGAACCGTAACCAGCACCGCTATGGCCGCCGCGTGGAGTCGCTTCATGTCTCCTCCAGCCCAGAGAGGCAGACCCGCACCGCGGGCTCCGACACCGACAGCCCCAGCCTGGCCCTACCGCGGGACTAGCACAATAGCTGCAGCGTGGATTCCGGTAGGACACCACACCCCCCAGGTGGTTCGTTCTACCCGCCCAACCCACCGAAGGCCGCGGCGGCCGCGCCGGTGGCTGCGTCTACGAGCCGCCCGGGCAGCCCGCCGGGGGCGCCGGGGCGATCCTCGATGTTGACCACTAAGACTTCGCGCTGGTCGGCGCTCATCGGCCGGGTCAGGCCGCCGGATGGGGGGACGCGTTCTTGCCTGGATCAGGCTATAAGCTCCGGTGACGTCAGGCCAGCAAGTCCGACGCTGCCTTCTCGATGCCGGCCTCGGATACCAGCACGTGAGCAGCGGCGGCGCCGAGCGGGATGAAGCTGTCTGTGGCGGTGACCCGTCCGGTCCGGCCGCTGTAGCCGGCGTCAGCCAGCGCGGTGATCACGGCTTCCGAGACACCGCCCGAGCGACGGGTCTCGTCGACAACAAGGACCCGTCCGGTCGCGTCAGCGTCCCGCAGCAGGTCGTCGACGGGCAGCGGGGCCAGCCACCGCAGATCCAGGATGCGGGCGCCGATCCCAGTCTCGGCTAGCCGCCTGGCCATCCGCAGCGACATCGGAACCCCGTTGCCGAAGGTCACGAGCGTGAGGTGCGAGCCATTGCCGTAGGTGCGGCCGCGGCCGATCGGCACGTGCGCGTCCGCCCATAGCTCGGGGGCGGCATACGGGCACAGCCAGCCACCATCGCCGGGCTCGTACAAGTCGCGCGTGTGGTATAGGGCGATCGGCTCCAGGAACACGCAGACCGAGCCGTCAATATCGGCAGCAGCCAGACAGGTCCGCAGCATTGCCGCAGCGTCGTCACCGCGGGCCGGCACGGCGACGACCAGGCCGGGGATGTCGCGCAACACGGCGACTGCGTTGTCGTTGTGGAAATGCCCGCCGAAGCCCTTCTGGTAGGCCAGGCCCGCCACTCGCACCACCATAGGGTTGCGAAACTGCCCGGTGGAGAAAAACTGCAGGCTGGCCGCCTCGCCGCGAAGCTGGTCCTCGGCGTTGTGCAGGTAGGCGAGGTACTGGATCTCCGGCACCGGAAGCAGTCCGGAGACTCCGGCACCGAGCCCAAGGCCGAGGATCGACTGCTCATCGAGCAGCGTGTCGAAGACCCGGCCAGCGCCGAACCGGCGGGCTAGACCGCGGGTGACTCCGTAGACCCCGCCCTTGCGCCCGACGTCCTCGCCGAAGACCAGCAGGTGCGGATACGACGCTAGCGCGTCGGCGAGAGCGCGGTTGATGCTATCCGCGAGGGTGAGCTGCCCCGCAGCCTCGGGTGGCCGACCGCCAAAGGCTTGTGCGCGCGCCTTCTGATCGCCGGCCTGGGCTGCGCGCCGTGCGACATGATCAGGATGGCGCGGCGCGAGCGGTGCCGTGATCTCCTCACTGCTGGCGAGACGCCTATGCGTGACGGCGTCGTCGGCGAGGGCGCGGACTCGCCTGCGCATCGCCTCATAGCGATCCACGACCTCGGCGGGGGTGAGCAGCCCGGTGCCGACGAGCAGTCGTGCGGTGCCGAGCAGCGGGTCGCGCTCGTAGTCCGCGGTGATCTCGCCGGAGCTGCGGTAGCTCACCTCGGCGTCGGAACCGGCGTGCGCCATAAATCGCACAACGCTCAAGTGCAGGAACGCGGGCGCGCGCTTGGTGCGGACGTAGGCCGCGGCGGCGAGGGCAGCGTCATAGCAGGCGGCGAGGTCGGTGCCATCAGCGGAGAAGTACGGCATCGGCGGCCGGCTGGAGTATGTCGCCGCGATCCAGCCCGCTGGCGTCCGGACGCTGATGCCCAGGCCATTATCCTCGCAAACGAACAGCACTGGCATCGGCAGCCCCTGATAGGCGACCTGGCAGGCGGTGTTAATGGCTCCGGTTGCGGTCGAGTGGTTGGCCGAGGCGTCGCCGAAACTGGTAACAGTGATCGCATCGCCCGGCCACCGCGACGTCACGCCGAGCTTGCGGGCGCGGTCGATGGCGAAGGCGACGCCGACAGCGCGCGGCAGGTGGGACGCGATGGTCGAGGTCTGCGGGATCACCGCGAGGCCAGCGTGGCCGAAGACCTTGTGCCTGCCGCCGGCGATCGGCTCGTCGGCCGCCGTCACCAGGCCGAGCAGGACGTCGCGCAGCGGGTCGGCACCGGGCACCTGCGCGGCGCGCGCGAGGTAGAACGCGCCGGAGCGGTAATGCAGCAAGGCCGGGTCCGCCGGGCGCAGGGCGGCCGCCACCGCCGCGTTGGCCTCATGCCCCGACGACCCGATCGTGTAGAAGCCGTGGCCAGCCGCCCGCAGGTAGCGGGCGGCAAGGTCGAGGTGGCGGTTGCCGAGCTGAGCGTCGAACAGCGCCAGCGCCAGGCCGCCGGTGAGCCGGCTGTTCGGCTGCACCGGCGCTGCCGGGTCAACGGGGCGCGTCCAGGGCGCAGATGGGTTGACCCCGAGCGCCCTGGCCCTCTCGAGGAAGTGCTGGTCGAGCGCCTCTTCAGGCGAGTGCTCGTTCATTCCCCTCCCGCCACGAGGGTCAGTCGGCGAGCCGGAACGACTCGTCGGGGGTTAGCTCGGTGACATCCATCTGCGCCTTCTGCAACCGCCCGGAGTAGTCCCAGTTCATCGACTGCCACCGGG
>Ga0070697_100002661_pt1 | contig 13734 bp, 10 predicted proteins | sample KBSK1501metaG_FD_65475 | JGI IMG/M metagenome (GOLD analysis project Ga0070697, IMG submission 65475) | Corn, switchgrass and miscanthus rhizosphere microbial communities from Kellogg Biological Station, Michigan, USA - KBS K1-50-1 metaG | ecosystem: Host-associated > Plants > Roots >... | reverse complement strand
CTGGTTTAAATCGAAACAAAGCCACAGACACGGCCAGCTGTCGCTGATCCACAAAATGCATAAAGATGGGCACAACTCGTCCATTGTAAGCCGAGATGCCGGTGTAATCGCCAAAGAACACGCTCGAGTTGCAAATGAACGGTGGCAGATCAATTTTGTAATTCACAAATCTCCTACTGCCATCCACACTGCGCGCCATCGTAAGACGAGTCGCCGCGCCGTCGGTATCGCGACGATCGTAAAAGACAATGTTCACTGAGCCATCCGTCGGATCGACTGACATCCAGGTGAAGAATTGAACCTTGCCATTCTTCACCGGATCGTCGTTGACGCGAATGGGCGCCGACCAGGTTTCGCCGCCATCGCGTGAAGACATCACGAATACGTCTGGATCCCCATTGCGCGCGTCGATCCAATTAACGTATAGAGTTCCTTTGTCAGGTCCGTTGCTAAGATCAACTCCCGTAATCGGCATTCCATTGGCTCGATCCAGGCCTTCAACCGAGAAATCCCAACCACCAGGCATATCCCCGATCACTTTCTCTTTACTGAACGTCAGTCCACCATCTATGGATTTCTTGAACACGAGCCCGAGCGGCCCAGCCCAAACGATATAGACCTCTCCTTTTGGGCCGACGGCGGGCACGGCGCCTTCGACGGTGTTGTCGCTGTCGCGACAATCACCAGCCGAATCAGAAATTCGAATTGGCATCGTGAAGCTTTTCCCACCGTCTGTTGAACGCGAAAAATAGATTTGAGAGTGACAGTCGGGATCGCTGCTGCCATAAACATCGAAGCGCGTCCATGCGAGATAGACGCTACCCTTGTTAGGCGACTCGGGTGCATTGTCAACAACTATGCCCGGCTTGTCTTCAAACGGTGTTACTGAGTTTACATGATTAATTGCAGGAACAGATTCGTTCCACGTGAGGCCGCCGTCTCTTGATGCATCGACGAGAATGCCGCTTTCCGCGCGCGGCGGTCGGGCAACGCGGATCCCTTCAAATGAAAGGTGCGCATGATAAACCGTTCCGTCGTTGCTGAAGTAAACCGTGTCGTCGCCCTGGGTCAAATTTTTCGGATCGGCCACGGGCACTGTCTTCCACGTTTTCCCACCGTCGGTCGAAACATAGTTGTAGCTGCCGGCACGCGGTCGCGGCGGCCGTCCAGTTTGAAAAGACGCGGCCGCAATGTTTTCCGGATTCTTCGGATTTATTGCGATAGTCACTTCAGCGGGACCGATGGCGTCCGCCTCAGTAACCCTGACGACTTGTTGCGCCGCCGCCTCGCCGTAAATGCCTAATATGGCAACCAAAACCGTGATTTTCGCCCACAATCGCAATGTCGTGCGTCCTCCTCTTAAACCGAGTTCCGTCGATATTACGGCCTGGAGACTCTCGACTCAACCATCATTCTCGGCGGTGGAAAAAACTTCCGCAGTTGTGACAAACCGATGACAATCGGATCTCGAACTTCCCTAGAATTTACCCGTGCTGGAAAATCTGGCCATCGTCAACCTTCGCCATGAGGCGATGGAAGCGTTCCCCGTTGCCCTGAACGGCCTCGAGTGGCGAACATGCCTACGCCGCGTTCTGTTTCTGAATGCCAACGACAATAAGGGATTGATTGAGACTGCCGAAAGAGCGCTCGCCGGTGTTGAGGTTCATCGAGGCGAGGACGGAGTCCAATTCCTGCTCGAAGTCATTTGTGGTTTGAAGAGTCCTCTGGTTGGAGAGACGGCCGTCATGGGGCAGTTTCGAGAATTCGTTTCTCAAACCAGGTTCCCTAACACAGCCTGGGGTAATTCGTTGCGGCAGTTGATCACGGGCGTGCTGGTAGATGCCAAACGTGTGCGACACGACCATCTGCAGGGACTGGGAAGTCAATCGTATGGCAGTCTGGTGAGACACCATGTTAAGGGCTTGCCAGAGGTTTCGGTGCTGGGTGCGGGTCAGCTTGCTCGCGAGATTCTGCCCTGGCTGCTCGGCAAGACGAAGGTTCGTTTGTTCTATCGCAATGGGCAGCGGGCAAAGGACTTGCTGAATGACTATCCCGAGATTCAACTCGATCAGTTTTCGATCCGTAATGCGGAATGGGAGCACTCGGGAACTGGGTTGGTGATCGCTGCTCCACTCAAGGCAGCCGATGTCGAGAATTGGGTGAAGCGGCAGAATGCAACTTTTGCCGTTTGCCTGGATCTTCGTGGCGAGGCCGAGACCGATCCGCTCTTGCTTCCACTTCCAGTAATCAAATTATCAGAACTGTTCGCCGCGCTTCGCAGTGACAGAGATAAATTGAACGGCCGCGTAACCGCGGCGCGCGCGGAAATTCAGTCGTTAGCCCAGCGCCAAACGCGGCAAGCGCAATTCCGGCCGTTTGGATGGGAAGACCTATGCGCGTGACGATTGCGTCACGTCGCAGTGACTTGGCGCGAATTCAGGCTTACCAGGTAGGCAAGGCGCTACAATCCGCACATCCGCAGCTCGAAATCAATTATTCTTTTCACGAATCCCTGGGAGATAAGAATCAGAACGATCCGCTCTGGCAAATGCCTGAGAAGGGAGTTTTCACCCAGGATTTTCGCGCAGGTCTGTTTCGCGGCGACTTCGATTTGGTTGTGCATTCGTGGAAAGACCTTGCCATTGAAGACAATCCTGAAACCCAGATAGCCGCCACTTTGGCGCGTGCCGATGCGCGAGACCTATTGCTCGTGCGCCAGGATCGCTGGCCGCAAATCGAGAGCACCGGCGTTGCTTCAATTCTTACCTCGTCCCCGAGACGCGCGTACAACCTGGATTCATTCTTGCATGATGCTTTACCGGCAAAGGTGCATGAATTAAATTTTACCAACGTGCGCGGCAACGTGCCCACGCGCATTCGCAAACTCTTTCAGTCGGATGTTGATGGCTTGGTGGTTGCGAAGGCGGCAATCGATCGTTTACTCGAAGCCGAACAAACTGATTTTGCCATCACGCGGGCGGAACTGCGAAAGGCGCTCTCGCGATGCCACTGGATGGTCTTGCCGTTGTCGGCAAATCCGTCGGCTCCAGCGCAAGGTGCACTCGCAGTTGAAATTTCGCGCAGTCGGGACGACTTGCGGAGGTTGCTGGCGCCGATTAATTGCACTGAAACATTTGCGGTTGTTGCTCGGGAGCGGGCGATTCTCGCCGGCCACGGCGGCGGCTGTCATCAAAAAATTGGTGTCAGCGTCTTGCGCAGACCTTTTGGGGATATTACTTTCCTTCGCGGCTTAACGGACGACGGGGTGGTTCTGGATTCCTGCTCGCTGGAACCAACACAAGGTAAACCTGAAAAAGCCCTGAGAGCGGAATTGTGGCCGCGGGATCCGTCGGAGGCACGAGTATTTACATCACAAGCGCTTGCTGTCAGCCAGCCGGCAGCCGCAATGGCGCTATGGATCGCTAAGGCCGATGCATTGCCGGCTAATTGGAAAATCGAACCTAACCAGATCGTTTGGGCCAGTGGCGTGCAAACCTGGAAGCGTCTGGCGCAACGTAGTGTATGGGTAAACGGATGCGCTGAAAGTCTGGGCGAACATGAATCGCCGCGCGTCGAAACTCTTGTCGGTTCAGAAATAGAATGGCTGAAACTAACGCACGCACAAGGATACCAGGGTGAATTGCCTATGCTGGCCACTTATCGGCTCGTGCCGCGCAACGGCGTACCTGACCTCAAAGGCCGAAAGCATTTCTTCTGGAAGAGCGGTTCGAGTTTCGAATATGCCCTGTCGCAGAATCCGTGGCTGAAACAGATGAAGCATTATTGCGGTCCGGGAAATACGCAGCGCATCTTGCAGAAACATGGGGTTGAGCCGATTGTGTTTCTCGATCATGCACAATGGCTCGAGCAGGTGTGTAAGCAACCGGTCGCTACCGACAGGTCGGGGTCCTGACTCGGTAAGCTAAAGGAGATGTCTGACTAATGAAGCGTCTGATGCGCTTGCGCGCGTCGCAACATTTGCGCGACTTGTGCGCTGAGACTGAGTTTAACCGCGCTCAGTTGATTCAACCTTTCTTTGTGGTTGAAGGCCTGGTGAGCGAGGAGCCGATCGCGGGATTGCGCGGCAACGTTCGTCACAATATTCCTTCGGCGTTGAAGCAGATCGAGAAAGACTTGGCAGATGGAGTGACTCAGTTCCTCCTGTTTCCCGTGCCCGCCGAAAAAAAGGAAAGCGGCTTTTCACACGCCGCCACGCAGAAAACGATTTCGGAAATTCGCCGCCAATTCGGAAGCAACTTATGTCTCTGGATCGATACGTGTCTTTGCTCGTACACGACGCACGGACACTGTGCAGTGCTTGACGAAAAGGGAATCAAACTCGACGAGACTTTGGGTGAACTGGCGAAATCAGCTGTCGCATTCGCTGAGGCCGGCGCAGACGGCATCAGTCCCAGCGACATGATGGATGGACGGGTCGGGCGTATTCGAGCAGCGCTTGATGAAAAGGGTTTCAACCTGGTTCCGGTCATGAGTTACAGCACGAAATTCGCCAGCAACTTCTATGGTCCGTTTCGCAATGCAGCGGATTCAGCACCACAGTTTGGCGATCGTCGGCATTATCAATTGGATGTGCGCAATCGGAGCGGTGCGATTGCTGCGAGCGCTCGCTGTGCTGAAGAAGGCGCAGATCTGCTGATGGTAAAGCCGGGCTTAACTTCGCTGGATTTGATTCGGCCCATTTACGAGCAGACTGGTTTACAAGTCGGTGCCTATCAAGTCAGTGGCGAATATGGTGGACTCTCTGTTTTAGCCGAACAGGAATTAATCAAGTTTGAAGAGGCACTGCTGGAAACCTGGCATGTCTTTAAACGCGCCGGCGCGCAGTACATTATTACGTATGGAGCAAGGTACGCGAAACAATTGGGAATTGGGAGATGAGTCGGTTCTCTGTGGGGCTCCGTGTACCTCTGTGTCTCAGTGGTGAATCTTTTGTAACCTATTTTCAGCACAGAGAAACCCTGAGATTTTTCGACCAAACCACGACATGACTTCTCAAAGAGCAGTTCGAGCTTCAGAAAATCTCTCGCGCGAACTCTTTGATCGAGCACGGCGCATCACGCCTGGCGGTGTGCACAGTCCCGTGCGTGCCTTCAAAGGCGTCGGCGGCACGCCGGTTTTCTTTCGCAGCGCACAGGGCGCAACCATGACTTCGGTCGACGGCCGCGAGTACATAGATTTCTGTCAGAGTTTTGGGCCGCTAATACTTGGTCACCGCGACAGGGACGTGAGCGAAGCCGTGCGTGAGGCGATAGAGACGGCCTGGAGCTTCGGGGCGTGTGAACCTTACTCGCTCGAGCTCGCCCAATGGATTACATCTCGGTTGCCCTGGGTTGAGATGTTGCGCTTCGTCTCTTCCGGCACGGAAGCCGTGATGAGCGCGTTGCGCGTCGCGCGCGCCGCCACTGGACGAAATCTCATTCTCAAATTCGAAGGCTGTTATCACGGCCATTCAGATTCGCTTCTGGTAAAAGCAGGCAGCGGACTTGCAGGTGTTGCCGCGAGTTCGAGTGCCGGAGTCTCATCCAATGTAGCAAGCGAAACTTTGGTGGCGGACCTTGATGATGAAACGTCCGCAGGCAAGATTTTCGGGCAATTCGGAAAAGAAATTGCCGCCGTTATTCTCGAACCATTGCCGGCAAATTACGGCCTCCTAATCCAGCGCCGAGAGTTCATTGAAGAAGTAGTCAGATTGGCACGAGCAAACGGCGCACTCGTGATCTTTGATGAAGTGATTTCCGGCTTTCGGGTGGCGCTCGGAGGGATGGCGGAAGTGCTCGATATTCGTCCAGACCTGGTCACTTATGGCAAAGTCATCGGTGGAGGATTTCCCGTCGCCTGCTACGGTGGCCGAAAAGATTTGATGGAGTTGGTCGCGCCAGCCGGCCCTGTCTACCAGGCCGGGACATTGAGCGCGAATCCAGTAGGCATCCGCGCGGGATTGGCGACTCTTCAGAAGGCCGAGCGCGTCAACGCTTATGCGCAGTTGGAAGAACGGACTGCGCAGTTCTGCGATCGTTTGAATTCGGATTTCAGAGGCCGCGGGTTACCGTTTCAAATTACCTGGACAGCTTCGATCTTTTGGCTACATGTGGCGACGGAGCAGGTGATTCGGCGAATCGACCAAATACCAGCGCATAACGCGGAAGTATTTGCGAAGGTATTTCACGGCGCGCTCGACCGTGGGATTTACCTGTCGCCGAGCTGTTATGAGGTAAATTTTCTGTCGCTGGCCCATTCCGACGAGTTGCTCGAGCGCTCGCAGGCAGTCATTTTGGAAGCAGTTGCGGAGGCTCAGCGCGAGCGAAAAAATTGAGTTCGTCTTCGCCGAGTTTTATTTTGAAAATCACTTTGTTCAAGATGAGCAGCTCAACGACCGAGTAAAGCTGGCGGCCAAATGTAGCGGAGAGTTCGTAAGGCAATGAGCGTCGAACGAAAACGGAATCGCATTGTCATCGCCCTGGTTGCCCTGTGGGTTGTCTTCACGGTGACGCTGGCGGGGTGGTGGCTAATCTTCGGTCTGCGTCAGCTCGACTTGATCAATCAATCGAAGCTCGAAGGCGCGGTGCAATTGCAGCGGCATTACCAAATGTTGATGTGGGAAGGCGGCATTCTGATCGCATCTTTGATTGGCGGCGGTCTGGCCTTGTTTTATTACGCGCGCCGCGAACAAAAGCGGCATCTCCAGGTCGAAGAATTCTTTGCGGCATTTACCCACGATGCGAAGACAGCGTTGGCCAGTCTGCGCTTGCAGGCGGAAAGCTTGCGCGAGGATTTTAATGACGCCGAGCACAGTCCATTACTTGATCGCCTGTTGAGCGACACGCTCCGACTGCAATTACAGTTGGAAAATTCATTGTTCCTGGTAAACCTGCCGCGCGGGAAATTCTTCCTGGAGCCGATTAAATTGGGCGACCGGATTGACGTGCTGCGCCGACATTGGCCGGACCTGACCATAAGTGAGACCGGCGATGCGATGATTATGGCTGACGCGCGTGCCCTGGAAAGCGTTTTGACGAACCTGATTCAAAATTCGGTGACGCACGGAAAAGCGACTAAGGTAAATATCAATGTGAAGCAGGGAAACGGACGGGTAACGGTTCGGCTGGTCGACAACGGTTCAGGCTTTCACGGTGATGCAACCGATCTGGGAAAATTATTTGTCAGACACACGCGTGGCAGCGGCAGCGGCGTGGGGCTGTATATCGTGCGCCAGTTATTGAAACGGATGAAGGGCATGATTTCCTTCAAAAATGCGGACGACGGCGGGTTTGAAGTATTGATTGAACTGCCTGCTGCCGAAAACACATCGGAACGCGTTCGAGAACGAGCTGGATATGAAGCGTCTGTTGCTGGTCGAAGATGATCGTTCGCTCGGCGCAACTTTGAACGAGCGGCTCCTGCGCGAAAAGTACCAGGTCGCGTGGGTCGAGACAAAGCACAGTGCACTCAAGAAGCTGAGCGAAGGACTTTGGGATTTGGTGATCCTCGACATCGGCTTGCCTGATGGGTCCGGGTTCGAATTGGCAAGACATATCAAACAGAACACGTCAATGCCCATTATGTTTATGACCGCGCTTAGCACTGCTGAACACCGTCTGGAAGGATTCGAAATTGGCGCTGAGGAATTCATTCCCAAGCCATTTCATCTCCGCGAGCTGCTCCTGCGAGTTCAGCATGTACTCGACAATCATCCGGGGGTGCATCGAGTATCCTGCCATGGGCGGACGGTTGATTTGTATAATCGCGCAATCGTGCAGCCGGATGGCCGGCGAGAACATCCGGCAGCGCGTGATTTCGATTTGCTGCAACTGCTGATTACCAGCAGTCCCCGAGTGATCAGCCGGAATCAAATACTCGACGTGCTTTGGGGTGAGGATAAGTTTTTGAATCAACGCACGATCGACAATATGGTCGTTCGTTTGCGGCAGCTGCTGGGCGATACAAATAGCACCTGCATTCGGTCAGTCCGTGGCGTTGGCTATCAGTGGTGTGGAGATGGGTAGCGCAAGTTGTTAACTTGCGATTTTCTTCTCCCTTTGGGAGAGGGCCAGGGTTAGGGGCATAAATACTTACGGAAACTCTAGAAAATAGGTTTTTCGCTAAGACCCTCACCCCAACCCTCTCCCAGAGGGAGAGGGAGAAAAGAAAAATGACTTCCGTAGCAACGAAAGAACAAATCGGCAACGCGCGTTTTCAAAATGCGTTAGCTCGTCGTGCACAACCGACACCCCCGATCTGGCTGATGCGACAGGCGGGCCGTTATCACCGGCACTATCAGGCGTTGCGCGAGAAGCATTCTTTCATGGAATTGTGCAAACAGCCCGAGCTTGCTGCTCAAGTCGCGCTCGGACCAGTACTGGATTTTGATTTTGATGCTGCGATTCTATTCAGCGATTTGCTCTTTCCGTTGGACGCTTTGGGCATGGGATTGAAATATACGGAGCGGGGTCCACAGCTCGTATGGGAGCTAAACGCCCAGAATATTTCGCAACTGCGCTCAGTTGATGACGCCTGGCCGCATTTGACGTTTCAAGGCGAAGCCGTACGCAGGACACGGGAATGTCTGCCCGATGATCGCAGCCTGATCGGTTTTGTGGGCGGACCATGGACGCTTTTTGTCTATGCAGTCGAGGGGTCTCACAAAGGATCGCTAACTCAATCGAAGAGGCTCCTGAAATTGTTTGCTCCTTTTTGCGAATCGATCGTTCCCTTACTCGAGCGAGCAATTCAATCGCAGCTCGACAACGGAGCGGAAGTCGTAATGATTTTCGATACGGCTGCGGGTGAACTGTCACTCGATGTATTTCACCGGGAAGTTGTGCCGCAGTTACAGCGAATAACAGCGATTCACGGTGCGCAAATGGGGTATTACTCCAGGGGAACCGACGCGGCCCATTTGCGCCATTCCCTGTTCGCGAGAGGCTCACTTGCTGGAATCGGAATCGATCATCGCTGGGATTTGCGCGAGGCTTTCAAGCTTTTTCCAAACAGCTACGTACAAGGGAACTTCGATCAATCATTATTGCTGTGCGATCGCGATGATTTAAAGACGCACCTGAATCGATATCTTGAACCGCTCGCCGGCCGCGAATGGCCCGGCTGGATTTGCGGTTTGGGGCATGGCGTGTTGCCCGACACGCAGGAAGATAACGTAAGACTGTTTGTCGATACCGTTCGAGAGGTAATGCAGTGACTGATTTATTTGCCAAGTACGATGTCCCGGCGCCTCGATACACGAGTTATCCAACTGTTCCTTTCTGGACTGACTCACCGACGACCAGGCAATGGATTGATGAACTTAACAAAGCGTTTATCGATAAACGTGCAACCTGGTCACTTTATTTTCACCTGCCATTCTGCGAGTCACTCTGCACGTTCTGCGCGTGCAACACGGTCATCACCCGCGATCACCGCCGGGAAGAAGGCTACGTTGAGTTGTTATCAACCGAATGGAATCTGTATATCGATCGCGTGCCGGCGTTGCGCGAGCGGCCACTGCTCGGCGTTCATCTTGGCGGCGGCACGCCCACATTTTTCTCCGCGGCCAACCTTGAACAAATTCTGAAGCCAATTCTCGGGAGTACTCGCGTCGATCCGGATCGTTTCGAAGCATCGGTCGAAGTGCATCCAGGTCACACAACGCGCGAGCAGCTCGTGAAATTACGCGAGCTTGGTTTCACTCGTATTTCAATCGGCGTCCAGGATTTCAATCCTGAAGTGCAAAGGTTGGTCAATCGTCATCAGCCTTGCGAAGTGACGAAATCAATCACTGACATCGCGCGCGAACTCGGCTACACGTCAGTAAACTACGATTTGATCTACGGCTTACCGAGGCAGAATCCGGACGGCTTTCGTGAAACAGTTGAAAAGACGATCGAGTTGCTTCCCGATCGAATTGCGCTCTACAGCTTTGCGCGTGTGCCTTGGATCAAACCTGCACAACGGAGCTACAAAGATGAAGATATTCCGGTGGCCGGGGAGAAGCGTGAGCTTTACGAAATCGCGCGCAAGATGCTCTCGCAGGCGGGTTACATCGAAATCGGAATGGATCATTTTGCGTTGCGGAACGATGGCATTGCGAAAGCGCAGCGGCAGGGCACGTTGCACCGGAACTTTCAAGGCTACACCGAAACCCGCACGAACGTGTTGCTTGGCCTGGGGGTGAGCGCGATTTCGGAAACGCCCGGATGCTTTCATCAAAACGAAAAGGCCTTTCCAGTTTATGAGCGGCGCGTGCGGCAGAGGGAGATTCCCACCTTACGCGGTCATTTGCTCTCTGAAGAGGATCGGCGGCTGCGCGAACAGATTCTTACTTTCATGACTCGCTTTGAAGTTGACCTCGAGCCGGAGCAGCGTGATGACGCCAGATCTTTTCTGCGGCCGATGATCGAGGACGGCCTCGTAGAAGTTATGGATGGGACGCTGTTACTCACAGAGCAGGGAACGCCTTTCCTGCGGAACGCCTGCATGTTTTTCGATCAGCGACTGCGCCGGCAGGAAGAGCGGCCACAAATGTTCTCGCAGGCGCTGTAGGTCATGGTTTATCTCCCTCTCCCCTGGGAGAGGGCTGGGTGAGGGATTGAGCTAATAGTAATTTCTGTAAACCCTCTCCTAACCCTCTCCCATGGCGAGAGGGATTTTTTCCAATAATGCCAATCATCAAAGTTGTCGGCGCTGGTTTTTCTGGTCTGACCACTGCTTATTTCCTGGTTAAGCGCGGATTCAAAGTTAAGATCGTTGAGAAAAGCTCTCGCGCCGGTGGTCTAATCGAAACGATTCAGACTGAGCATGGCCTGATTGAAAAGGCAGCAAACGGCATTCTCAATTCAGCCAAACTGGAAGCGATCGCTGCGGACATCGGCGTACCGCTACAATCGACACGCCGCGAAGGCCGTAAGCGATTTATCTTTCGTGGACGTCCCAGACAACTTCCGCTTAGAACATCTGAAGTCTTAAAAGTAGGCGCGCGCGTCGCGGCTAACGCGACGAATCTCAAGCCGCGGTCGCTTGAATCGATTGCTGAGTGGGGACAACGGGTGGCCGGCACCGAAGCTACCGACTATCTTCTCACGCCCGCACTCGGGGGGATTTATGCCGGCGATCCAGGTCGGTTGAGCGCAAGTCTAATTTTCGGCAAAGCGACCCTGCCGGATCATTTGCGAACGAATCGACCGGCAAAAGGAAAAAAGCACGGCACAATTGCGCCGCCGCGCGGCATGCAACAATTAATGGATAGTCTTCGCAACTGGCTGGAGCAAGCGGGAGTTGAATTTGTCTTCAATTACGATGACCGCGCGCATGAAAATGGGCCGGTCGTGGTTTGCCTTGCAGCAAACGCAGCGGCCGATTATCTGACTGACATTGCTCCCGAAGTCAGCCAACCCTTGCGTCGCATTGAAATGCTTTCACTGGTCACGGTGAGCTCGTTTTATGGGAGCGACGCAGCTAAGCTAAACGGCTTCGGTTGTTTGTTTCCTCGGGACCAGGGTTTTCGGGCGCGCGGCGTGCTCTTCAACAATTGCATTTTCGAAGGACGCGGACCCGCCAATTCAGAAACGTGGATTTTCGGAGGCGCGCTCGATCCGGACGTCATAAACCTGACGGATGAAGAATTCGGTGAACTAATTGCCGGCGAGCGTGAAAGGTTTTACGGCCAGAATGACAAGCCTTTGTCGCTTTACGTCAATCGACGTCCGCAGGCGATTCCGCATTACTCGATCGAACTGGAGAAAATCCTGACAACTCTTCCCGCTCCGCCGCCAAACGTTGCCTTGGTAGGCAATTATCTTGGCCGCATCGGATTAGCAAAACTGATCGAGCGGGCGGCGGTCGTTGCGGAAGATCTCAGTAGCGCACTGCGGGGCAGTACCCCGACCGTAAGGGAGGGGCGTACTGGGTGGGCGGGCCAATCAGCCCACCGCCAGGGAGGGCTCATGAGTCAGGTCGGCGTACTCCTGATCAACCTCGGCACACCTGACGCCCCAACTCCGAAGGCAGTCGGTCGTTATCTGCGCGAGTTTTTGATGGACGGTTTTGTAATCGACATTCCGGCGCCGTTGCGCTGGTTTCTCGTCAACGTAATGATCGTGCCGCGTCGCAAGTATCAGTCGGCACATGCTTATCAGAAGGTCCAACTACCCGAAGGCTCGCCACTTCTGGTTCATACGCGAGCGCTGGCAAAAGAAGTCGCGACGCGACTCAACAGTTCCGGCGACGCCTACTTTGTCGGGTATGCAATGCGTTACGGCAACCCGTCGATCAAGTCAGCACTGGCAACGCTGAAATCGAGCGCCGTGTCGCGAATCATCGTGCTGCCGCTCTATCCGCAATACGCTGAGTCGAGTTTTGAGACCGCAGTTGTCGAAACCAGAAGAAGCGCGAGACAGCTTGGTTGCGAAGACCTGTTAACTTTTCTGCCGCCGTTCTACGATCGTCCTGAGTTCATCAACGCGTGGGCTGAACTCATTCGCGAGAGTGTCGATGCTCAAACAACCGATCACATCATCTTCAGCTTCCACGGTGTGCCAGTGAGCCACCTTGCGCGATTGCATGCGAAAGAGAATCACTGCATGACTACGGCGGAATGCTGCGTTGAAATCACCTCATCGAATGAAAACTGTTATCGCGCCCAATGTTCTGCTACCGCTCGAGCGATTGCCAGTCACCTGGAATTAAATCCAAACGATTACACCGTATCCTTTCAATCCCGCCTCGGCCGCGCCGAATGGATCAGTCCGAACACAGTCGATGTCTTGCATGACCTGGCGAACCGGGGGATCAAACGTATCGCCGTTGCATGCCCTTCATTTGTCGCCGATTGTCTAGAGACCCTGGAAGAGATCGGCATTCGCGGCCGCGAGACATTCATGGCTGCCGGCGGCCAGGAATTGCAGTTGATTCCTTCGCTAAACTGCCATGGCGCGTGGGTAGACACAATCGTGGCGTGGATTCGACCGCGCGCTCGCTGAGATAAGGACCCCACCGTTTCCAATGTTTGGTACGTTGGCGCGCCTCTTCCAGCCGCTGCTCTTCCGCGGTTATGCGCTTTGATATTCTTGAAGTCTTCATCACCGAAATTCTTATTCTGATTCCCTCTCCCTTTGGGAGAGGGTTAGGGTGAGGGCTTAGTGACTGTCTCCATCCATTGAACCTCTTCTCGTCTCAACCGAAGAACTTAAAAGGGAGCGTGTTCGCTCGGTTTCGCTCAGCTCCGCCCCTCATCCCGGCCCCACTCCCAAAGAGAGGGAGATTTCTTGTTGACCGGACTATGCAGCTCGCAATTCAATTCGCCCGCACTCGGGACAGGTGTGCGCTTCCTTCATCGCGCCGCCAAAAACCGCATCAATAAGCGCCGGATCATCCACACTGTAATCGATCTTCATGGCGTGATGATTCATCTCAGCGCCACAATCAGGGCAAACCAACCTGGGTTGCGACATCCTGCCTCCTATCGGTCAAGAACCGGTCAGCTTCTCCAATTCGTGCTGGAAATAACCTCGCCAGCTCTCCGGCAAGGCCTCCACGCCAATTGCGCGACGAAGCAATTCCGCGTTGTGCTTGTCCCGTGTATATAGTCGGGTGATATCGCTGACCCTTACATTGTTTGCGTCTCTGGCTAACGGTTCGAACTTGTCACCGGCGCCGACTTCACCTTCCTTCAGCACGGCCAGATAAAATCCGCTTCGCTCGCTGACCAGGAATCTTTTAATGATA
>Ga0070697_100002660_pt1 | contig 13737 bp, 12 predicted proteins | sample KBSK1501metaG_FD_65475 | JGI IMG/M metagenome (GOLD analysis project Ga0070697, IMG submission 65475) | Corn, switchgrass and miscanthus rhizosphere microbial communities from Kellogg Biological Station, Michigan, USA - KBS K1-50-1 metaG | ecosystem: Host-associated > Plants > Roots >... | reverse complement strand
TGTACCGGGCAGACCGATGCCGACGGCGCCGCGGCCTGCAGCCTGACCCCGACCGAAGCGGCGGGTAGCTATCCCCTGGTCGTCGCGTTTGCCGGCAACGCCAACTTCGAGGCGAGCACCAACTCGACCACCTTCGTGGTGTTAAAGGAAGAGACCAGGCTCGCCTACACCGGCGACACCGGGCTGCGCTACGGCAGCGCGGCACACCTGTCGGCCATCCTGGAGGAGGACGGCAGCGCGCCACTTTCGGGCCGCTCCCTCACGCTCGGACTCGGTTCGGGATCATCGGCGCAGACCTGTACGGCGCTGACCGACGCGACCGGCGCAGCGGCCTGCTCGATCGCCGGCGTCAACCAACCGGTTGCTGCGGGCGTCGCCACGGCGACCTTCGCCGGGGACGAGCACTATCGCAGCGCCAGCGACCAACCGGCAACCCAGGTCTCGGCGGCGACCGTGACGCCCACACCCGTGCTGGCCACCACTGGTCAGGCCCGACCGATCTCACCACCGATGGCGCTCGCCGCCGGCGCCTTGCTGCTCATCGCCGGACTCTTCTTGCTCATCGTTCCGCGCCGCCGGCGTGGCGAGGCACCACGAATCGTATGGAGGAATCGTAAATGACAACCGCATTAGTCACGGGAGGCGCGGGCTTTATCGGCTCGCACGTCGTCGACGACCTGGTCGACAACCTTGGCTTCGATGTCGTCGTGCTCGATGACCTGTCGGGCGGCTTCAAGGAAAACGTCAATCCACGCGCCCGCTTCATCCTGGGTTCTATCGTCGACCACCAGCTGCTCGACAGGCTGTTCGATCGCTTCCGCTTCGATTACGTCTATCACCTCGCCGCCTACGCGGCGGAGGGCCTGAGTCACTTCATCAAGCGCTTCAACTACACCAACAACCTGCTCGGCAGCGTCAACCTGATCAATGCCAGCGTCAACCACGAGGTGCGGTGTTTTACCTTCACCTCGTCGATCGCCGTCTACGGCACCAACCAGCTGCCCATGCGCGAGGACCTCACGCCGCTACCGGAGGATTCCTACGGCATCGCCAAAGCGGCGGTGGAGCTGGAGCTCAAGGCCAGCCATGAGATGTTCGGCCTCGACTACGTGATCTTCCGCCCGCACAACGTCTATGGCGAGCGTCAGAACCTGGGCGACAAGTATCGCAACGTCATCGGCATCTTCATGAACCGCCTGATGCAGGGCGAGTCGCTGCCCATCTTCGGGGACGGCGAGCAGCGCCGCGCCTTCACCTACATCAAGGACATCGCGCCGGCGATCGCGGCCTCGCCGCTCGAGCCGGCGGCTCGCAACCAGCTGTTCAACATTGGGAGCGACCAGCACTACAGCGTCAACGAGCTCGCCCTCGAGGTCATTGCCGCGATGGACATGGCCGGTCGCTTGGAGCATCGGGAGGCGCGCAACGAGGTCAAGCTGGCCTTCTCCGATCACTCGAAGTTCCAGCGCGTCTTTCCCAACGCTCCCTCCACCACCCTTTCCCAGGGCCTACGCCACATGGCGCGCTGGGCAAAGGCCAGCGGCATCCGCCAGAGCCGCGAGTTCGACGGCATCGAGATCCACAAGAACCTGCCGCCCGCCTGGACCGCCGTCGTAGCGGACGAGCCGGTTCGCGCTGGCGCGGCCGGCTGAGGTCGAGCCCGACGGACATCCTCTTCGTCACGCCCTGGTTCCCTTATCCCGCCACCAACGGGGCACGTGTCCGCTCCTCGAAGCTGCTGGCAGGACTGGCGGCCGCCGGCCATCGCTGCCATCTCTTCGCCTTCGAGCCGCCGCCAGGGCAAGGGCCATACCCGGATCTGGCGAGCATTGCCTTCACCTCCTCCTGGTCATCGCGCTGGCCCGGGCGGGTGAAGTCGACGCTGGCGTTGCTCGCCACGAGCCCGCGCTACTTCCGGCTGATTTACCAGAAGTCCTTGCTCGAAGAGATCCGGCGGGTCGCGCAGGAGCGGCGGGTCGACGCGGTGATCGCCTACGAGCTGGCCGCCGGCGATTACGTCTCGCGGCTCGACGATGGCCGCTTCATCAAGATCCTGGACGGCTGCGAGCCCTTTGCCTTCCACTCCCCGGTGGACACCATTCGCAGCCAGGCACGCATCTGGAAGTTCAAACACTTTTTGAGGCAGATGCTGAACCGCCTCGATGCCTACGTCGCGGTGTCCGACGCCGAATTGCGGTGGATCCGGGAGGAGGTGGGGCCGCGGCGGGCGTGGGGATGCACGGTGCCGAACGGCGCCGAGCTCAAGGCGCCGTTCGAGGGCCAGGCGCACCGCTTGCGCGCGATTTACACCGGGTCGCTCACCTACCGTGCCAACCTGGAGACCGTCGACTACTTCCTCGCGCAGATCTGGCCGTCGATTCTTAAGGGCCAGCCGGGCGCGCGCTTTGTCGTCACCGGCCAGGCGCCGGATCCGCAGACGGTACGACGACTGCAGGCGGTGCCCGGCGTGTCGCTGGTGGGACTGGTCTCGGATTACGAGCGCTTTGTCAGCGCGAGCGGCGTGCTCGCCGTCCCCCTGCTGCGAGGCGGTGGGACCCGCATCAAGGTGCTCGAGGCATTTGGCCTCGGCTGTCCCGTGGTGGCGACCTCCAAAGCGGTCGAAGGCCTCAACGTCTCGCCGGGTCACGACGTCCTGATCGCGGACACGCCGGCCGCATTCGCCGGCGCGGTCCTCTCGGTGATGACGGACGATCGGCGGCGCCGCCGCCTGATCGACAATGCCCGCCTTACGGCGGCGCGCTACAGCTGGACGACGGCGCAGCAAACGTTTGTGGAGGCGGTCGGCCGCTGCGTCGAGCAACGCGCCTTCCTTCAACCCGCATGAGCCTGGCGATCTGCATCGTCAACTGGAACACCCGCGACCTGCTGATCGACTGCCTGCGCCACCTGTTCGAGGAAAACCCTGGCTATACCGTCTGCGTGCTCGACAACGGATCCACCGATGGCAGCGGGGCCCTGATGCGCGAGACCTTCCCCGGGGTCCAGCTGGTCGAGAGTTCCGAGAATCGCGGCTTCGCCGGCGGCGTGAACGAGCTGCTGCATCGATGCCACGCCGATTACCTGCTCGTCCTCAACACCGATGCCCGGCCCCGGCCGGGCGCGATCACGACGCTGCACGAGTATATGGCCAGCCATCTCTGGGTGGCCGCCGCCGGACCCCGCCTGGTCGACGCGGAGGGGCGGTGGGTCGGCTGCCACGATCGGTTTCCGACGGTGGGCCGGGAGCTGGCCAACGTGCTCGGGTTGCGCCGCTCCCGAGCGCACGACGGCGTGCGGTCGAAAGTGGATTGGATCGAGGGCGCGTGCATGATGCTCTCCGGCCTCGCCGTCCGCGAGGTCGGCCTGCTCGACACCGGCTACTTCATGTACAACGAGGAGGTCGACTGGTGCCAGCGCGCCCGGACGCTTGGCTGGCAGATCGCCTGCCTGCCGGACGCCCGGGTGGTGCACTACGTCGGCAAGAGCGGCAGCATCCGCCGCCGAGCGCAGCTCTGCAGCAGCAAGATCCGCTATCAGCGCCTGCACGGCTCGCGGCTCCGTGCCGCCGCGCTGGCAGCCACGCTGATCGTCATCAACGCCGGCCTTTGGCTGGCGTACTCGTTCCGGGCCGGCTGGCGCGCCGACCGCACGCGCTCCCACGCATACGCCGTTGCCGTCTGTGCCCGGCAGCTGACCCGGGGATGGCAATCACCATGACCGCTCAGCAAATCGCGGCCGAGCCGGTACGCACGTCTGGCAACCTCGCGCTCTCGATTGGGTCCGGCTACCTGGTCCAGATCCTGGCCCAGGCGACCACGCTGATCACGCGGGTGGCCCTGGCTCGCATCATCGCCCCGACAGAGTGGGGGGTCTTCGGCGAGGCGGTCGTGATCGTGGGCGTCGTCGACACGCTGCGCGAGCTCAACCTCACCCAGTGGGCAACCAGCGGCCGGACCACCAGGCACTGGCGCGACCTTCCCGGCACGCTCGCCTCCACCACGGTTGTCTTGCTCCTGGGCCTGTTGGCCGCGATGCCATTGCTGGCGCGCCTGTCACCGCAGTTGCCGCTCACCACGGCGGTGCTGGCCCTCACGCTGATCCCCCGCACCTGGACACTCGGAGCCGAAGCCCAGCTCAATAGCCGGCAGCGGCTCTTCCGGCTGGTCGCGCCACAGGGCCTCGGCGCGCTCGCTTTCGTGGTGACCGCGATCGTGATCTCGGCCCACTTCAAGACGGCCTGGGCCCTGAGCGTGGCCTCCGTGATGCAGGTCTCGCTCTACGCCGCCTTCCTGCTCTGGCGGAGCCGCCACGAAGTCTTCCTTCGGCCGCGTTTCGACCGTGTCTGGCATTCGCTGGTCTCCGCGCAGGACTTTGTCTGGCTGGGGCTGGCGGGCGTGCTGCTCACCCAGGTTGACGGGCTGGTGGTCGGCTCGGTGGCGGGCGCCACCACGGCGGGCTTCTACATCATGGCCAGCTGGCTGACCTCGCGGCTGCCCTTTTTGGTCGAGATTCCGCTGCTCCGGGTGATGCTGCCCGTCTTTGCCGTGCATCGCGACGACCGGGACGTCCTCGGCTCCATCTTCAAGCGCACCGCGATGTCAATCAACTACCTCGAGGCCGCCTGGTGCTTCCTCTTGATCTTCAACGCCAGCTACGTCGTGCAACAACTCTTCGGCGATCGTTGGAAGGCCGCCATCCCCTACGTGATCCTGACGGCCGTGTATCCCCTGCTTTCGCCGCTTGGCACGGTCGGCTGGGAAGTGCTGCGCATGACCGGTCGCACCAGGCTGGTGCTCTGGAACCTGATCGCCAGCTCGATCGCCTTCGTGGTGATCGGCGTCGGCCTTGGCGTGTGGATCGGTGTGGTCGGCGTCGTGATCGGTTACTACGCCGCCACCCTGATCAACAGCCTGGTCATCTTCGTGCTTCCCTCGCAGATCGGCTGGCCGACGGTCGGCCAGGTCCTGCGCGAAGTCGCCCTGCTCTACCTCGCCTGCGCCCTCCCCCTCATCCTCGTCGGGCTCATGCCGATTTCCCCGGCAGCCCGGCTGACGATCGGCCTGGTGTTGATGGCCGTCCTCGTGCTGGTGGGGATGCGGCCCCTGCTGCCCTTCGTGCGCCACACCCTGGCGGGGCGCGGCGCGTGAACGGTCCCATCGTCACCGTCTGCATCCCGGTCTACAACGGCCATGCTTTTCTCGAACGCTGCCTGCAGGCGATCGTCAAACAGACGCACCGCAACCTCGACATCCTGGTTGTGGACAACCACTCGACCGATGATTCCGCCGCCCTGCTGGCCGCCTGGGCCGGCCGGGACGCACGCATTCGCGTCGTGACCAACGACTCCAACATCGGCCTGGTGCCCAATCGCAATCGGTGCATCGAGCTGGCCCGCGGCGAGTGGATCAAGTTCATGGATGTCGACGACATGCTGGCCCCAAGAGCGATCGAGCGCCTTCTCGAGGCGTCGCACGGCAAGTGCCGGATGGCCATCTGCCGGCGCATCTTCCTTTACGAGGGGGTTGACGAGGCCCAGCGGGACCTGATGGAACGGGAGGTCCGCCGTTATGAAGTCCGCGAGCTGCTTCCCGGCCGCGCCTACATCACACCGGAAGAGGTCGCCAGGCTGGCCCTCGAGTATCGCGGCCGCAACTTCGTCGGCGAGCCGACCGCGGTGATGATGCACCGGTCGGTCTTCGACGAGTTCGGCGCGTTCAACGAAGACCTGGTCCAGATTCCGGACCTCGAGTACTGGCTTCGCGTCGGCCTGCACACCGGGATCGCCTACGTCGATGAGCCCCTCTCGTGTTTCAGCATCCACAACGGCGCCGCCAGCGCCGCCAACCTGGCGCTGCGAACCTTTCGCGCCGACCGCGTCGATCAACTGATCCTCCTCCACGAGTACCTGTACAACCCTTACTTCGAGCCGGTCCGCAAACTGGCCGAGACCGAGGGGGTGCTGGGAGAGATGCGCGCCAACTTCCGCCGCCGCGCCGTCCGCATTGCCCTGCGCGCCGCGCTCGACGGCCGGAGCACCAACCCCGCGGTGCGAGACCATTGGACCCAGTGGCGGATCGTCGGCCATTCGCGGCCGCACATGCGGCCACCGGGCGACGCGCTGCTCCCGCTGGCCGCGTTCGTCCTCCATGCCACAAGGGTCCGGCGGTGACCGGCGCCGTGCTCGCGGCCACGACATCCAGGGCCGCACCGCCGGCACGATCGGCCCGCGTCGCGCTGGTGGAATTCTTCGGCGTCGGCGGCACCGCCGACTACACCGACTGCCTGGCGCGCGCGCTCGCCGCCCGTGGCCTGACGGTCGCGGTCGTCACCTCCAGCCTGTTCGAGTCGGTGGGTCCGGCTCCCCCCTATGAGATCGTCCGGCCCTTTGTCTACGCCTCGGCGCAGCCGAAAGCCCGCAAGGCGATGCAGCTGGCCAGGGCACTCGACCCGGCGCGCGACTTCCTCGAGCGGTTTGCGCCCGATATCGTGCACGCCCAGGGCACTGTCCTGCCCGTCATCGAACGCTTTCTCTACCGCGGCCTGCGGGCGGTGACCGTCTGCACCGTGCACGACGCGCGCGCCCACGAACGCCGGCCATGGCTGGGATCGTTTTCCGGTTTCTACGGCGGCTTCGACTGGTTGATCTGCCATTCCGAATCGACCCGGCAAAAAGTGCACCACGCCCTGCCCGCCGCCCGCATCGAGGTCGTGCCACACGGCCTCTACACGCCGCTGACGACCGCGCTCCCCGACCAGGCGGTCGCCCGCCGGGAACTGCAGTTGCCTCCGGATAGCCGGGTGGCCCTCTTCTTCGGATTCATCCGCCGCTACAAGGGACTGGACCTGTTCCTGGAGTCGGTTCGCGTCGCCCAGCGCGAGGGTCACGACCTGATCGGGTTGGTCGCGGGCCGCCCACTGTACGACGTCTCGCGCCGTGTCGAGCAGGCGCGCCGGGACGGGCTGCCGGTCGCCTGGCATTTGCGCTTCCTCGCCCGGGAAGAAATCGCCACCTTCTTCGCCGCCGCCGATGTGGTAGCCCTGCCCTACATCGATACCTCGGACAGCGGCGCCTTCGAGCTGGCCGCGGGCTTTGGAAAACCGGTGGTCGTGACGGACGCCGGCGGGCTCGCCGAGGCGTTCGCCCGCTACCGTTATGGCGCGCTCGTCCGGGAGCGCACCGCCCCGGCCGTCGCCCGCGCACTGCTCGGGCCGTATCCGCCGGCCCCGCTGAGTCGCGCCGACAACACCTGGGAGGCGGTGGCCGCCCGGACGCAAGCCATCTACGCGCAGGCGCAGGCGATCCATGAGTAGGCTCCGCGTCCTCTACATCGGACCGCACCCGCCCTCACCGATCGCGGTTCGCCCCTGGCTTTTCCTGCGCGCCATGGAGGCGCGCCACCAGGTCGACTTCGTCGCGGTCGCCCAATATCGGCCGAGGCTCGCCGACCGGCTCGCGGCGCTGCGCCATCTCCCCGATCGGGCTTACCCCTTGCAGACGATGGCCGCCGAATCCCTGCGGATGCGGCGGGCCGTGCGCCGCGCTATCGCCCGGACCGAGTACGACGTCATCCATGTCGAGCACGTGCGGGCCTTCCCCTTCGTGCCCGTGGCGGCCCGTCGTCGAGTCCTGTTTGACGCCGTCGACTGCGTCTCCGAGTTGTTCGCGCAGGCGGCGCCCTACCAGGGCGCTGCCGGGGGGTGGATCTTTCGGCAGGAGGCGGGCCGGCTGGCGCGCTTCGAGGCTCAAGCGATCTCGTCGGTCGCCCGCGTGCTGGTGGCTTCGCGGCGAGACGCCGCGGGGATGCGCGCCCTGTGGCCGCAGGCCCCGGTCAGCGTGTTGCCCAATCCGGTCGACCTTAACCGCTTCCGGCCGGGGCTCCAGCGCTCGCCGAACACGGTGGTCTTTACCGGCAAGATGAGCTTCCATGCCAACCGGGTCGCGGCCGAGTGGCTCTGCGACGAAATCTGGCCGCGGGTGCGCGCCCGGCACCCGGTGGCCCGGCTGCTGCTGGCGGGCGCGCAACCGCCGAGATCACTGCTGCGCCGCCGCGCCGGCGACGTCTCGGTGACGGGTTACGTGCCCGACCTGGGTCGGCTGATCGCTGGCGCCGCCGTCGCGGTCGCGCCCCTCCGCTACGCGGTCGGGGTGCAGAACAAGGTGCTGGAGGCGATGGCCTGCGCCACCCCGGTGGTGACAACCTCGGCGGCGGTCGGGGACCTCGGTTTCGATGAGGGCGGTCATGGCTTCATCGCCGATGATGCCGCCTCCTTTGCCGAGCGGATCTGCTGGCTGCTCGATGATCACCAGCTCGCCGGCCGCATGGGCCGGGCCGGGCGCGATTACGTCGAGCGGCATCACGCGATCGGTCCGCTCGCGGACCAGTTGGACCGTCATTACCACGAACGGCTGAACACGCCATCGACGCGACCAATCCAAAGAGAGGTGGAAGCAATCTGATGCGCATTCTCGTCACCGGCCACCAGGGCTATATCGGCTCGGTCATGACCCGCTACCTCGCGGCGCAGGGCCACGACGTGGTGGGCCTCGACACGGCGTTCTTCGGCGACTGCGTCTTCGGCCGCAACGACGACCGGACACCGGCGATCCACAAAGATGTCCGCGACATCACGGTGGAAGACCTCCGAGGCTTCGACGCCGTCGTCCACCTGGCGGCGCTGGCGAACGACCCGCTCGGGGATCTCAATCCCGACTGGACGTACGACATCAACCATCGCGCCTCGGTGCGCCTCGCCCAGGCGGCGAAAGCCGCCGGTGTCGAGCGTTTCGTCTTCTCCTCCTCGTGCAGCATGTACGGCGACGGCTGGAAGGACGAGCTCCTCTCCGAGGACGCGCCGATGCGCCCGTTGACGCCCTACGCGGTGTCCAAGGCACGCTCCGAAGAGGACATCGCCAGGCTGGCCGATGGGCACTTCACGCCGGTCTACATGCGCAACGGCAGCGCCTATGGCATCTCCTCGCACCTGCGGGCCGACCTCGTCCTCAACAACCTGATGGGGTGGGCCTTCACCACCGGCAACATCAGGATCCTCAGTGACGGGTCCCCATGGCGGCCGATCGTTCACGTCGAAGACATCTCGATGGCCTTCGCCCAGGCGCTGGCCGCGCCCAAGGGGGCGGTTCACAACCAGGCCTTCAACGTCGGACCCTACGGGGAGAACTACCAGGTCCGCGACCTGGCCGGCATCGTCCACGAGCTGCTGCCGCAGGCCACCGTCGAATACGTCGGCAAGAACCCGGACCCACGGAATTACCGCGTCAGCTTCGAGAAGATCCATGCCGCGTTGCCCGGCTTTCAGCCGGCGTGGAACGCCCGGCTCGGCGCCCGCCAGTTGCTCGAGGGATACCGTGCCACGGGGCTGACGGCGGAGACTTTCCAGGGTCCCAGCTATACCCGGTTGCTCCATCTCAAGGCATTGCTCGCGACCGGTCGGCTCGACGGCTCGCTCCGCTGGAACGCGCTGGTGGCCGCATGATTTTCACCGAGACCGACCTCAAGGGAGCCTTCACCATCGACCTCGAGCCGCGTCACGACGCGCGCGGATTCTTCTCGCGCACCTTCTGCCAGGAGGAGTTCGCGGCGCACGGACTCAAGACGGTCGTCGCCCAGTGCAACCTCTCCTACAACCACAAGAGGGGGACGCTGCGAGGTCTTCACTACCAGCTGCCGCCCGCCACCGAGGCAAAGCTGATCCGCTGCGTCCGCGGCGCCATCCGCAGCATCATCGTCGACCTGCGGCCGGATTCACAGACCTATCTTTCGCATATCCAGGTGACGCTGTCGGCGGAGAACCGCCGCGCGATCTATGTCCCGGAGATGTTCGCCAACGGCTACCAGACCCTCAGCGACGAGGCCGAGGCGATCTACCAGGTCAGCGAGTTCTACACGCCCGAACGCGAACGCGGGCTACGCTACAGCGACCCGAGGCTGCGTATCACCCTGCCGCTCCCGGTCAGCGCCATCTCGGAGAAGGATGCCGCCTGGCCGCTGCTGGGGCAGGTTGCAGTGGGAGCACCCGCATGATCATCGTGGATAGCGCGCTGCTGGAACGCGAGCGGATGGGACAGCCGCTGCGGGTTGGCATGATCGGCGCCGGCGCAATGGGCCGGGCCATCACCAACCAGATCGTCAACGCCGTCCCCGGCATGCGCCTGGTGGCGATTGCCAACCGCCATCCGGACGCCGGCCGCCGTGCCTTCGGCGAGGCCGGCATCGAGGAGGTCGCGGCGGTCGACAGTGTCGCCGCCCTGGAACGGGCAATCGCGGCCGGACGTCCGGCCATCACCGACGACCCCTCGCTGTTGTGCGCGGCGGGTCCGATCGATGCCCTGATCGAGGTCACCGGCACCATCGACTTCGCCGCCCGGGTCGTCCTCGACGGGATCGCGAACCGCAAGGACATCGTGCTGATGAACGCCGAGCTCGACGGGACGGTGGGCCCCATGCTGAAGGTCTACGCCGATCGCGCGGGGGTCATCCTGACCGCCTGCGACGGCGACCAGCCCGGTGTCCAGATGAACCTCTATCGATTTGTCAAGGGCATCGGCGTGACGCCGCTGCTGTGCGGCAACATCAAGGGTCTCCAGGATCACTACCGCAACCCGACGACCCAGCAGGGCTATGCGTCGAAGTGGGGCCTCTCACCGCAGATGGCGACCAGCTTCGCGGACGGGACCAAGATCTCCTACGAGCAGGCGATCGTGGCCAACGGCACCGGCATGCGCGTGGCCCAGCGCGGCATGCTGGGCTACGAGGTCAGCGGTCACGTCGACGAGCTGACCCATCGGTACGACGTCGAGCAGCTGCGGGCGCTGGGCGGCATCGTCGATTATGTGGTCGGCGCCAGGCCGGCGCCAGGCGTCTTCGTCCTCGGCACCCACGACGATCCCAAGCAGCGACATCTCCTCAATCTGTACCGGCTGGGCGAAGGCCCGCTCTACAGCTTTTACGTTCCGTATCACCTCTGCCATTTCGAGGTCCCGCTCTCGGTCGGACGCGCGGTGCTGCTCAGGGACCCGGTGCTGACGCCACTGGGCGGACCGATGGTCGAGGTGGTGGCCACCGCCAAGGTCGACCTGCGGGCGGGAAAGGTGCTGGACGGCATCGGCTTCTACGACACCTACGGCCAATGCGAAAACGCGGAGGTCGCCCAGGCGGAGCGGTTGCTGCCGATGGGTGTGGCGGAAGGCTGCCGGCTGACGCGGGATATCCGCAAGGACCAGGTCATCACCTACCACGACGTCGAGGTTCCGCTCGGGCGCCTCGGCGACCGGTTGCGGGCCGAGCAGGCCGCCCATTTCGGCGCGCCGGTGGCGGCCTGAGGTCCGGGGGCAGACAATGCGCATCGTCATTCCGGCGGCGGGGCTCGGTAGCCGCTTCCTCCCGTTGACTCGGGCCGTCCCCAAGGAGCTGCTGCTGCTCGGCGACTGGCCGCTGATCCATCACGCCCTGCTCGAGGCGGAGGGCGCCGGCTTCGACTCCGCCATCATCGTCATCTCGCCGATGAAGCGGGCGATCCGCACCTATTTTGAAGCCGCCCCCGAGCTAGAGCGTGAACTCGCGGAGCAGGGCAACGTCGAAGGGCTGGCCCGACTGCTCGAGGCGCAGTCACTCGCCCGGCGCATGCAGGTCACCTTCATCGAACAGTGGACCCGCGGACCCGGCGAGGCGGTTTTGCTCAGCCGCGCGCTCACCGGCGAGGACAGCTTCGCCGTCCTGCTGCCCGACGACGTCGTCCCCAGCACCGGCCATTGGCGGGCGCTGCTCGCGCTCTCGAAGGAGACCGGGGCGCCGAGCCTCTGCGTGCGCAAGGTGCCGCTGGCGGAGGCCCCGCGCTTTGGGATGGCGACCTGCGAGCCATGGGGGGAGCACCTTCGGGTGTTAGAGCTGGTGGAGAAACCGCGGCACGCCCGCTCGAACCTTTCCATCTTCGGCCGCTACGTCGTCACCGGGGAGGTCCTCGACGCGCTCGCCGACCGCCTGACCACAAGCAGCGGCGAGCTGCAGATGACCGAGGGCTATGCCGCGCTGACCGGTGGCAATCCGGGAGTCTACGCGGTGGAGTTTTCCGCGGACTCTTTCGATTGCGGCACGCCGCGAGAATTCGCGCGGGCCACCACGCAGTACGCAGCCTGGTCAACGCCGGGCCGGCTGGTCGAGGTCGGCTGAGCCCGATGGCGATGACGCAACTCGCGCCCAGCGCTGTCTCCTCGGCCGTGGAGGTCTTTGAAGTCACGACGCTCGACGGATTCGACGCCTTGCGGACCGAATGGAACCGGCTGGTCGACCGGCTCCCGGTGCCGTCCCCCTTCCAGACCTGGGAGTGGAACCGGGCCTGGTGGAACCATTTCGGCGAGGGACGTGCGCTGCTGATCCTCGGGTTCCGGCAGGCGGGGCGGGTTATCGGCATCGCGCCCTTCTTCCGGCGGCGCCTCGGGACACCCGCGCTCGGCCTCTCGATGCTGCTGCCGCTCGGTTGGGAAGGCAATGGACTGGCCAACGGCCTCACCGAACAATGGGAGCTGCTGTTCCCGGGGGAGAACCGCATGGCGCTGCTCGAGACCCTGGCCGGCTGGCTCCAGGTCCATCCCTGGAGCACCGTCCTCATCCCCGGCTTTGCCGAGCGCGACCCTTTGCCCGAATGGATGGGGCGTCGCATTGCCTATCGCGGCAAGGGTGTGGTCTTCGACTACCGGCGGGTGCCGGCGGATTGGGAGGCGCTCGTCTTGAGCCTCAACAAGAGTATGCGCGACAACGTCCGCTATTACCCGCGGCTGATGCAGCGCAAGGGCCACCCGTACCGATTCGATATCGCCTCGACCCCGGCCGCGGTCGCCGCCGCGCTGCCGGTGCTTTTCAACCTGCACCGAGAGCGGGCCGAGGCCAGCATGCGGATTGCGCACGACGACTACTTCGATCATCCGAACCGTCGCGCCTTCATCCGCGAGGTGGCGCCCATCCTGGCCGAGCGGGGCCAGATACGGATCGGCACCATCCGCATCGGCGATGAGCCCGTCGCCGTGCAGATGTGGCTGGAGAAAGGTGACACGATGTTCCTCTACTACTCAGGGTTCCTGCCGACATGGAGGGCGCACTCGGTCGCGCTGCTGGCCACCATCGGCGCCTTCCAGGACGCCATGTGCCGCGGCGTCCGTCAGATCGAGTTCCTGGCCGGCGGTGGGCACCCCAAGGAACGCTGGGACACGGAGCAACGGGTGCACAGCAACATCTGGTTGGTGCGTCGCCCGCTCATGACCCGATTCCTGTTCAACCTTCCGATCCACTACCGGCAGCTGGCGTGAGGCTGCGCTCCATCTCGGGCCGGCGCCGCCAGGCGCCGGTTTTTTCTTTTGTGCTGGTCTGCCTCCTGCTCTACGGGCTCTGGGGGCGGGCCGGCGCGGCGGGCGCCGCCCAGGACTCGCGAGGCGCGCTCTCGATCCGCATCGTCGGCAACCATTTCGTGGACGGTCGCGGCACGCCGGTGCGCATGCTGGGCGTCAACCGGTCGGGCACCGAGTACGAATGCATGGATGGGCGGGGTCCCTTCGACGGGCCGAGTGATGCCGCCTCGATCGCCGTCATGACCTCCTGGCACATCAACACGGTTCGCGTCCCGCTCAACGAGGATTGCTGGCTCGGCATCAACGGCGCGCCCGCCGCATTCAGCGGCGCCGCCTACCGGGACGCGATCCTCGCCTACGTCCGCCGCTTGCACGAC
>Ga0070697_100002654_pt1 | contig 13752 bp, 5 predicted proteins | sample KBSK1501metaG_FD_65475 | JGI IMG/M metagenome (GOLD analysis project Ga0070697, IMG submission 65475) | Corn, switchgrass and miscanthus rhizosphere microbial communities from Kellogg Biological Station, Michigan, USA - KBS K1-50-1 metaG | ecosystem: Host-associated > Plants > Roots >... | reverse complement strand
ACTTCGCGGTAGTCGGCCACGACGGCGCGTTCGACTCAAGCGGCGTCTTCCAGATCCGCGCCGATGTCGCGAGCGAGAGCATGGCGTGCGACGGCGCGACTCTCACGCCGCTCCCGCCGAGTCCGATCGTCGGTGACATGACTGGCAAGAACACGCTCATCCTCACAAACACGAGGGAGCTCGGACTCGTGACCGAGCCCGCGAAGGGCACCTTCCTCAAATCGCTAGGAGACTTCGGCAGCGGCCCCGCGATGAATGGTTTCGCCGTCAACGGCTTCGTTTACGACCTCGCCAGCAACGCGAACGTCATGACGCTCATGGACCGCGTCACCGCGAAACCGAACTGCGTGCCGCTGGTGAACCTGGCGACCGATGCGATCAAGACGCTGATCTGGGGGGCCGGCACGAGCTTCACTGGTTTCAAGACCGTGAACCCGTCCGCCGAATACGTCGTGTTCGCGGGCGGCGACCACGCGATCCCGTTCCGCCGCATTGCCGACCTCACGTTCGCCGGTGAGATCAACTACAGCCCACCCGTGGGTGGCCCGAGTGGTGCATCGCTGGCGAACAACTTCTATCTGACGGACAGCTTCTACCTTGCCGCGAACCCGGTCGAGCGGAAGGGGCAACTCGTTTGGGTCACGGAAATGAACGGCGGGCGCCTCGTCGAGAGCGCGACCGAGATCTTGAAGAACATCAGTGTTTACACGGCTCGCGGCGGTGTGTTCACGCCGACGAGCTCGCTTCTCGCTGGCTACCAGTTCAACACCGACCTGGTCGACGAGCTGCAGAGCGGTCTGCAAGCAGGCGGTGCGAACCCGGTGCGCCTCCCCGACGACGTGTGGGGTGCATCCGACCTCCGCAGCGCGCTCCTTGCGCCGAGCTCGCCGCGCTTTGACGTGATCGCGCCTCAGGCGCACTACACCGCGACGCGCCTGATCCCCGCAGACAACGGGCAGCGTCTGCTCAGCACCGAGATCGCTGGCGGCCCCGATGCGGATGCGCGGTTCGAGGGCACGGTGTGGCTGACGATCGGCTGCCATTCCGGCTACAACATCGTCGACAACGACGCCATCCAACCGGTGATCGACACGGCATTCCCGGAGGCGATCCTCCGCCGCGGCGGCTTCCTGTACGGCGGCACGGGTTACCAGTTCGGCGACGACGAGATCCTCGCGAACACCGAGAAGCTGCTCGCCAACGTGATGAATGAGTGGCGTTACCGGCAGGACGCGTCGTTCGCCGCGTATCCCAACCTCCAGGTGCCGCTGGGCAAGGCGCTCTCGAACGCGCGCAACACGTACTTCAATGAGCTCCGTAGCGTCCGCGATATCGACCGCAAGGTCGCCGACGTCGCGACGTTCTTCGGCCTGCCGTTCTATCGCGTCGTGCTCGCGAGCGGTCGGCTCGATCGGCCGGCGGAGACGGTCGTCGCCACGACGCCGATCCCCAGCTTCACGGGGCTGTCGTCCCACGATGTCGCCGCGAGCTTCACCCTCTCGCCGCACACCGGCGCCACGGGCGGCACGTTCTTCGACGCAGGCCGGAACGCCGTGACCGCGATGGCAGCGCGTCCCATCCTGCCGAGCACGGCGCAGTCGGTACGCGGCACTTTGGGCGGCGCCCCGACGCTCCCGCACGGCGTGGTGCTCCGCGACGCGAGCTACACAACGGTCTTGAACACGCCGGTGCTCGCGATGCCGCAGACGGAGGACACCGTCCCCCCGCCAGCAACGTTCCACAACTCCGCGTTCAGCCCATGGATGTTCGATCTCAACGTGCTGTCCCGCGACCGCCTCGTGTTCACGCCGGCGCAGTACCTGTCCGGACCTGACGGGACGACCGGTCAGTTGCGCAAGTACTCGAGCATCGGGACGCGCGTGTACTACTCGACGCGCACTGATGCGAGCGCGCTGTTCGGATCGCCCCTCGTGCGCGGGATCGCCCTTACCGATGTCGGCGGCCGCGTGCACGTCGAGGTGACGCTCTTCACGCTCGGTACGTCGGCGGTGCAGGCCGCGATGTTCACGTACACCGGGACGGCGTCACCACTGTCGACGAAGTGGAAGACCGTCGATCTTGTTGGCGAGACGCCGATCGCGATCGAGGGCACGGACCGGTTCAACCAGACCGTCGTCGTCGGGCACCTGCAGCGCTGGCACACCGTCAGTGGCGCGGGTGGGACCGACATCGATCCCAAGGACGGCGTCGGATCCAGCACGGCGACGGTCAACGACGTGTTCGGAGTGCTGCAGGCAGTCAGCGACACCGGCGACGTCGTCGCCGACACCAACCAGATGCGCCTGTACAACATCCCAGAGCAGCCCGCGACGTCGGCGCAGCCGAAGATCCCGACCTCGATCTTCTTCACGACGCCGCCGTCTACGCCGACGACGTACGGCGCGTCGGTGGCGGTGGCGGCGGTGCTGTCAAGTCCGGGCGTGGTCGACATGGGCGGCAAGCGTGTCATCTTCCGCCTTGGCCGCAGCAGCGTGGATGCGATCACGGCCGCCGATGGATCGGTGAGCGCGCTCGTGCCGGTCAACGTGCTGCCGGGCAACTATCAGCTGCGCGCGTCGTTCGCGGAAGACGACACGGCGCTCGGCTCGTTCGCGGAGAAGCCGCTCGAGGTGCTCAAGGCCACGCCGTCGTTCACGCCGTCCAGTGGCACCGCGACCGTTCAGTACTCGGACAACACCGGCCTAGGCGTCCTCAAGACCTCGACCGGAGAGCTGCTGCGGTGGCAGCCCATCATCCTCAGTCGGACCGATCTGCCGCTCACGGATCTGCAGCGAAGCGTCGCGAGCTTCACCGACGGCACCGGAAGCGTGCGGTTCGACACGATGGACTTCGGCGGCCTCGCCGCGGGAACGTACCCGATCGAGGCGAAATATCCCGGCGACGACGTGCGCTTCCTGCCGGCCACCAGCGGCACTTTCACCGTGACGGTGCAGCGCGAAGGCGCCACGATCGTTTCCACGCCCGTGCCGCAGCAGACAGGGCTCGTCACCGTCCAGGGCTCTCTCGTACAAGATGGGCCGACCGCTGATCGCGCACCTGGTGACATCACGCGCGCTGTCATCCGCTACGTCGGTACCGACGCGCTTGGCGGGACATTCTCGGGCGATGCGGCGGTGATGGCGGATGGCAGCTGGAGCTTCACGCGCACCCTCGGCCCCAGCGTGTACAACGTGGAGCTCACAGTCATAAGCAACTTCTTCACCAGCGGCAGCACGAACGTGATCGTCGTCGCGTTCGACCCGACGACCTTCGGGACCGGTGGCGGTTACGTCCTGACGACGAGCGCGACGGTGCCGACGGTGGCTACCGGCAAGAAGGCCAACTTCGGCTTCAACGTGAAGTACAAGGACGGCACGATCATCCCGACCGGGAGCCTGCTCTTCCAGCTGAAGGAAGCAAACATCGACCTCAAGGTGACGTCCTTCGACTGGCTGATCATCTCGGCGGATGGCGCCGGCAAGATGGCGGACTTCCAGGCACGCGCGACGATCAACGGCTCAAGTGGCTACACCGTCCACGTGATCGCGCGCGACCTGCCCACGGGCGACACGTTCTCGATCGTCGTGACGGACGCGGCCAACCACGTCGTCGTATCGGTCTCGGGCGCGGTCGGAGGCGGGAGCGTCAAGGTCCACTAAGTCGCTGCGCCACGGCTTCCGTGCGCGCGAGCTCGGTCGCCTCTCCAAGCTCCCGTAGCGTCGCCAGGCTGTCGTCGAGAAGTCGCCGAGCGCGCTCGCCGTCGCCGATCGCGATCGCGATCTCCGCAAGAACGCGCTGGGCCATCGCCTCTTCGTGGCGCGCATGGATGTCGCTCGCGAGTCGAAGCGCACGCTGCGCGGCTTCGGTCGCCGCATCGAACCGGCCATCCTTGAGCTCCGCGAGCGCCAGCGCGCGGTTGAGCTCGGGCAGGAATTTCGTTCGTCCCACCGCCTCGAGCCGTCGGCCCGCTTCCCCCAGCGCGAGGCGCCCTGCCTCCACATCGCCCGCCTCGATGCGCGCGGATCCCAGGTTCATCCACACAAGACCCGCATCGGCCGTTGCGCCGATCGAGTCGAGGATCTCGATCGAGCGCTTGTAGTGGGGCGTGGCGAGGAGCGGCGTGCCGCGTGTGCGATACACCTCGCCGATGTTGTTGTGCGACGTGGCGATCCCGCGCTGGTGACCGACGCGCTCGCGTAGCTCGAGGCTGGCCTGGTATTCAGAGAGCGACTCGTCCCAGCGAGCCAGGCGTCGGTAGATCATGCCCAGATTGCTGCGCACGTCGGCGACCCCGACGACATCCTGAAGACGCTCGAATGCCGCCCGACTGCGCTCGTAGAGCTGTGCCGCGCCTCTGATGTCGCCCTCGTTGTTCGCGACGTTGCCGAGAAGCTTCAGGCCCTCCGCGACAACGTCGTCGGCGCCGGCGCGCTCGGCTTCGCCGACAGCCTGCGCGAGGTTCTCGCGCGCGGCGGCGTATTCGCCACGCCAGAAATGCGCGTGGCCGAGTTGCAGCCGGACCTGAGCGGTCTCGGTCGCGTCCGGCTGAGCGAGGCCGAGCGCTTCATCGAGCACCACGAGCGCCTGGTCGTAGTTGCCCTTGCGCTCCAGCACCAGCGCACTCCAGCGACGCACCCGCGCAAGTGCCACCACATGCCCAGCGCCCAGCTTCGCGCCAGCCTGCGCGAACGTCGCGAGCGCGTCGTCGTAGTGGCCGGTCAGGGTCTGGATCTCGCCGATGCGCTCGAGGATCGTGGCCGCCAGGGAGCCGTCGTCGTCGGTGGCCCGTCGTAGGGCGGACCGGTACAGACGCACCGCTTCGTCATTGGCGAAGAGCCGCTTCGCACGGTCCGCGGCGCGAACGAGCCAGAGAAGCGCTTTGGCGTCGTTGTCGTCGAGATCCCAGTGGTAGGCCAGCACGTCGATGAATTCGTCGAGCCGACCCGCATAGAGGGATTCGATCGCCTCAGCGACTGCGCCATGAGCGGCTCGCCGCTGCGACTGCAGCTGCATCCCGTACGCGACCTCCTGGATGAGTGCCTGCCGGAACGTATACGTGAGCTCCGGCGCGACCGAGCGCGTCGCGATGAGACGCTCGTGTTCGAGATACGCGAGGTCGTCTGTGATCTCTCGATCGGGCACCAGCCGTTCGACGACGCGCTTCCAGAACGTGCGGCCGCTGACCGCCGCGAGCTCGATCACGCGCCGCGGTCCGTCGGGCAAGCGGTCGATCCTGGCCTGGAGGAGCTCGCGCACCGTCGTCGGGACGACGACGGCTGCGTCCTCACGGAGCTCCATTCGGCCCGCGCGCTCGACAAGCACCTTGGAGGCCTGCAGCTCGCGGATGACCTCCTCGATGAAGAACGGGTTCCCACCCGTCCGCTGCAGCACGGTGAGGGCGAGCGCATGCTGCACCGGCACCTCGAACACCGTCTCGATGAACGCGTGGGCCTCAGCATCGGACAGCGCCGAGACCTCGATGGTCTCGGAGGGCCAGGGCGGCGCCCAGCCGCTGCGCGCCGTGCAGATGAGGAGGCAGGCCAGCTGCGGAATGTCGGGCACGAGCTCGACCAGCACGCCCGCGCTCGCATCGTCGATCCACTGCAGGTCCTCGGCGACGAAGACGAGCGGAGCGCGCGTGGTCTGTACTTGGAGCAGGCGACGCAGGATCGTCACCAGCATCCGGCGCTTTGCCTCCGGCTCGAAGCGCGAGCGCTCCTGATAGCCAAGGACGTCGAGGAGGAGCGCGAGCTGCAGGTCCGCAAGCAGCTCGCCCCGGTCGGCAAAGCCGGCGCGGATCGCGCGTTCGGCGGTCGCCTCGTCGTCGGTGTAGTGGATCAGGAAGGTGCCGCGGATGAGGTCGCCGACCGCGGCGTAGGGCGAGTTCTGCTCGAACGACGTGCAGCGGAGGACCACGCGATCGATGCCGGCGACAAGACCCGCCCTCAGCTCAGCCACCAGCCGTGACTTTCCGACGCCGGCCTCGCCGCTGACGACGATCCGCCGTCCCCTGCCCTGCACGGCGTCAGCGACCGCGTCGCGCAGGAGCTCGAGCTCGATCGACCGCGCGACGAACGGCGTCGCCTCGGGCGATATCTCCTCGTAACGGCGGCGGCGGACGCGGTACGCGACGACCGGCTCGGCCTTTCCTTTCAGGGTCAGCGGCACCGTCTCCTCGAAATCGAACGAATGGATGGCGAGGTGCCGCGTCGATCCGCTGACGAGGATCCCGCCCAGCGGAGCCGCGGACTCGAGGCGCTGCGCGGTGTTCACCGCGTCGCCAACGACCGTGTACGCCGACTGGACGTCGCCGGCGAGCATCCCGGCGACGACCTCCCCGGTGTTGATGCCGATGCGGAGTGAGAGGCGAACGCCGTGGCGGCGGTCGAGGTCGTCGTTCAGGCGCGCAATCGAGGTCTGCATCGCCAAGGCGGCGTTGATCGCCCGCTCGGCATCGTCCTCATGCGCTATCGGCGCACCGAAGACGGCCATGACCGCATCACCGATGTACTTGTCGATCGTGCCTTCGTAGCGCTGGATCTGACGGGCCAGGGCGCCGAAGTACGACGCGAGGATTCCGCGCAGCTCTTCCGGATCGAGACGCTCGGCGAGCGGCGTCGAGCCGGACAGATCGGCGAAGAGGATGGTGACGACCTTGCGCTGCTCGCCGAGCAGCGACCGCGCATGACCACCGACCTGGAGCGAGGCGCTCCGCGTCGACGTCTGCGGCGCGGTGGCGATGGCGTGCAGCGGCGTGCCACAGTTGGCGCAGAAACGGTCGGTCGCGCGCACAGCAGAGCCGCAGTTCGCGCACGAGCGGCGGGTATGCGTTGCCTCGGCCATGGCAGGTAAGGGTAGGCCGCCCACCCACGTCGCAGCAGGGCCCTCGGCGCGTTAGCCAAGGGTGATGGTGAGATCGTTGGCCGTCCTCGTGGCGGGCCTGGTCGCGGTGGCCTGTTCGGCCATCCCACCGTTACCGGCGCAGTCGAGGGCGGACCCGTCCGTCGCGCCCTCCGAGACGACCGACGTCACGATCTCCAGCAAATCGCCTGAGGCACCGGCCGCCGACACTCCGACCGCGGCGGCAAGGATCGAGCCGCCAATGCTCACGTTCGCGCCGACGCTCGCCCCGACCGCGGCGCCCACGCAACCCGTGACGACGACCGTGCGACCGACCGTGCCGCAGACGCACACGTACACAACGCTGCCGCCGGGCGCAGCGCTACCGAGCGAAGCACTGTGCGCGAGCGAGATCGCGCGCGATACATGGGAACCGCGTCCGGAGAACACGACGGCGAATCGGAACAACGCGTGGACTGGCGGCTTCCGTCTGCGCGGGAGTTACATCGGATCGATCTACGCCGCCTATGAGCAGCGCGTGACAGGGAACTTCACGGGTACGACCGATCAGATCATCCGCTGGGGCGCGTGCAAGTGGGGCTTCGACGAACAAGACGTCCGAGCGCAGGCAGTCACCGAGAGCACTTGGCGGCAGTCGCACCTCGGCGATTGCGGCCTGACGACACAAGCAGAGACGAAGGGTTGCGCCAGCGTGGGGCTCATGCAGATCAAGGGCGCGAACATCCCTGCGACGCACCCCGGCACGTGGCCCGCTGGGCTGACGAGCACCGCCTTCAACATCGACTACGCGCTCGCCGTGCGACGTCTCTGCTATGAGGGCAAAGAGACCTGGATGCGTAGATTCAACGCGACGTATGCCGCGGGCGATCTCTGGGGTTGCATCGGCCGCTGGTACTCGGGGAACTGGCGTGATGCGGCCGCCGAGAGATACATCACGCAGGTCCGCGCTACGTTGACCGCGCGGCCGTGGCTCTCGCCGACGTTCTGACCGCTACGAGCTGCGGAGGTCGCTAGGGCGCGACGGGTACCGGTTTGGGTGCCTCTACCTCGGTCTTCTCGATGACGAGCTTGCCGTCCGCCGGATGGACGCTGACGGTGTCGCCCGAATGGAACTTGCCCTGAAGGAGCATCTCAGCGAGTGGGTCGGCGATCTCGTTCTGGATCTGGCGCGCGAGCGGCCGCGCGCCGAAGTTCGAGTCATACCCGACCGATGCGATGTGATCCTTCGCCTCGTCGGTGACCACGAGCGTGATCTCCTGTGACGCGAGCTGCTTGCGCACGCCGGCGAGCTCGAGCTCGACGATCTGCCGGATCTCGGGCTTCGTCAGCGGCGTGAACACCACGGTCGCGTCGATGCGGTTGAGGAACTCCGGCCGGAAGAAGCGCTTCATCTCTTCCTGCACGCGCTCCTTCATGCGCTCGTACTGAGCATTCATGTCGGCGTCTTCGCCCTCGCCATGAGTGCGGAAGCCGAGCGCGCTCTCGCTCTTGAGCATCTTCTGCGCGAGGTTGCTTGTCATGATGATGATCGTGTTGCGGAAGTCGACGGTGCGGCCCTTGGCGTCTGCCAGGCGACCCTCGTCGAAGATCTGCAGCAGGATGTTGAAGACCTCGGGGTGCGCCTTCTCGATCTCGTCGAGCAGGATCACGCAGTACGACTTTCGGCGCACCGTCTCGGTGAGCTGCCCGCCCTCTTCATACCCGACGTAACCCGGAGGTGATCCGACCAGACGCGACACGTTGTGCCGCTCCATGTAGTCGGACATATCGATCTTTACGACGTTCTCTTCGCTGCCGAACATGAACTCGGCGAGCTGCTTCGCAAGGTGCGTCTTGCCCGTACCGGTCGGGCCAACGAAGAAGAAGACGCCGATGGGCCGGCGCGGGTCCTTCAGGCCGGCGCGGGCCCGACGGACGGCGCGGGACACCATCGTCACCGCGGGTGCCTGCCCGATGACCTTTGAGTGCAGCACTTCCTCCATGCGGAGGAGTTTTGCCGTCTCCTCCTCGGCCAGGCGGCGCACCGGGATGCCCGTCCACATCGAGACGACCTCGGCGATGTCCTCGTCGGTCACCTCGGGCCGCTTCTGCGACTGCGCGAGCAGCCAGTCGGCCTTCGCCTGCTGCAGCTTGTCCTGCTGCGCGCGCTCCTTCTGGCGGAGCGTCGAGGCGAGCTCGTACTGCTGCGCCTCCATCGCCTGGTCCTTGTCCGTGACGAGCTTGTCGAGCTCCTTCTGCGCGTCCTTCACGTCGGTCGGGAGCGTCGAATAGCGGAGGCGGACCCGGCTCGCGGCCTCGTCCATGAGGTCGATGCCCTTGTCCGGGAGGAAGCGGTCGGTGATGTAGCGGGCGGAGAGCTCCGCCGACGCCTTGACCGCCTCGTCGGTGATCGCGACCTTGTGGTGGTCCTCGTACCGCGAGCGGATCCCCATGAGGATCGCGATGGTCTCCTCGATCGTCGGCTCTTCGACCATGACCGGCTGGAACCGACGCTCGAGCGCCGCGTCGCGCTCGATGTACTTGCGGAACTCGTCCAGCGTCGTCGCACCGATGCACTGCAGCTCGCCACGCGCGAGCGATGGCTTGAGGATGTTCGCCGCGTCGACCGCGCCCTCCGCCGCCCCGGCACCGACGAGCGTGTGCAGCTCGTCGATGAACAGGATGACGTCGTGCGCGTGACGGAGCTCCTCGATGATCTTCTTCAGGCGCTCCTCGAACTCACCGCGGTACTTCGTTCCCGCGACGAGGGAGCCGATGTCGAGCGTGAGCACGCGCTTTCCCTGCAGCGTCTCGGGCACGTCGCCCTTGACGATGCGGTGCGCGAGGCCCTCGGCGATGGCGGTCTTGCCGACGCCGGGCTCGCCGATCAGCGCCGGATTGTTCTTGGTGCGGCGGCTCAGGATCTGGATGACGCGCTCGATCTCCTTCTCGCGTCCGATGACCGGATCGAGCTGCTGCGCCTTGGCCATCGCCGTAAGGTTCACACCGAGCTGGTCGAGCGTCGGCGTCTTGGAGCCGGCGGCCTTCCCGCCCGCGGTGGCCGTCTCAGCCGTCGCGGGATGTTGCTGGCCAAGCGTCGCGATGACCTGGTGCCGGACCTTCTCGAGCGACACGCCGAGGGACTCGAGCACGCCGGAGGCGATCCCCTCGCCCTCGCGCACCAGACCAAGAAGGAGGTGCTCGGTGCCGACGTGGCTGTGACCGAGCTTGCGCGCCTCGTCGATCGCGAGCTCGATGACCTTCTTGGTACGTGGGGAAAGGGTGATCTCGCTTGGTGATGTGGTGGAGTCGCCGCGCCCGATGATGAATTCGACGGCGGTCCGGACCTTGGATAGCTCGACGCCCAGCGAGTCCAGAACGCGCGCGGCTACACCCTCACCCTCGCGGACCAGCCCGAGGAGAAGGTGCTCGGTTCCGATGTAGTTGTGGTTGAAACGGATGGCCTCGTCCTGGGCAAGCGCGAGCACTCTCTTCGCGCGGTCATTGAAGCGGTCGAACGGACCCACCTAAAGCTCTTCTGGACCGTATATCGGTGTGGGCATCATCTAGTTCCGATTATACGTTCGGAAACCGACACGACCGCCTTCCGGAGAACGTTTCATGTGCGCTCGGCGAGGCGAGCAGACAAAGACAGCCGCCGGCGCTCCCGGTCGATCGCCACGATCCGCACCCGGATCACGTCGCCTGCGTGTACCGACCCGGCCGGGTCCGCAGCCCTTTCGCCACCAAGCTCGGTGACATGGATCAGTCCCTCTACACCCTCCGTGAGGCGCGCGAACGCCCCGTATGGCATCACGCGCGTGACGGTGGCATCAACGGTCTGACCGGTCTCAAGTTCGTTCACGTAGCGCTCCCAGGGGTCGGCGCCCGTGCGCTTGATCGACAGGGAGATCCGTTGGCGCTCGCGGTCAACGCCGATGACAACGACCTTCGCCACACTCCCGAGCGGATAGAGCGAGGTCGGCTCGACACCTTTTTCCCAGGTGATCTCCGACCGGTGCACGAGGCCGTCCGCGACACCGACATCGACGAACAGTCCGTACGACGTGACACCCACGACGGTGCCGCTGAGTACGGCGCCCTCCGTTAACTCGGTCGTACCTCGCGCCTTGCGATCGCGGCGCAGCTGCTGTATCGCCGCCTTCTCCGACAGGATGAGCCGATCGCGCCGCGGGTCGGCTTCCAGTACACGGACCCGCAGACGCTTTCCCACAAGCGCCTTCACGGACTCGGGCACGCCGTGCTCGTGCACATCGATCGCCCCGATCGAAACCAGTTGCGACAGCGGCACGAATCCGCGCAGGCCGACGTCGACGACCACGCCGCCGCGGTTCGCTTCGAGGACGAGAGCGTCGATCACGCTCCCGCTCTTCTGCATTTCCTCGAGTTGGGTCCACTGCCGGTGATTGCGAGCGCGACGGAGCGACAACACGACCCGACCCTCCGGGTCCTCCGGCTGCGTCACGATCGCGATCACGTGCTGGCCGAGGCGCAGCTCGTCGGAGCCGGCCTCATGAAGGGGTATCACGCCCGCGGGGCGATCACCGAGATCGACGGTCGCCTCATCTCCGGCCACCGCAGCAATGGTTCCCTCGACGGTCTCACCCACTCTGAGCGGTCGTAACGAGCGCTGTGCGGTCTCGCTTGCGAGTAGTTCCTCCATCGTCACCGGATCGATGGACACATCGGCGGGCAGGCAAGGGTCGTGCCACGTACACTCCTGCAAACCGGGGGCGCGGGAGGGTGACCGTCAACTCGACGGCTCGCTGGCCAGCACGTCTCGAACATCTAGCCTGGCTGCTCCGGGCGGAAGCGGTCGCTGTTGTCGTCGCTACCGCGGACCCACCCTCCACCGTGTTCTCACATCGGATCGACAATGCCGACTGGCACGCCATCCTCGGCCAGGACGCGTTCGCTCGCGCAGCTGGGGGTGCGTTCGCGGTGTCCGTGCCATTCGGACGGTGGGGCGAGGAAGCGGCCTTCGCCGTGGTCGCGCCGATCGAGACCTGGAATGGCCCCGCAGTCCTGTGTGCACTACGGCGCGAGATGCCCTTCGACACGCTTGATGTGATCGCGGCGGCCTCGGCCGCGCAGCTCCTGGCGCTCATGGCGTCCGACGGCCGCGACCTGGCCTCAGCTCAGCGGCAAGCGGCTGAGTTGGATGAGCGCCTGGACGTCCTCGGGGGGATCGGTGACGGTCTGGTGGACGCCCGGGACGCCAGTGCAGTCCTGGCGCGCGCGGCCGCCGAGGTCGCGCGCCGAATGGGTGCCGGCGCCTCCTCGATCATGCTCGTAGAGGGCGACGAGCTACGGTTGCGTGCCTCAGTTGGGTTGCCGAACGATGTCCATCTGGGGAGTGGGCAGCGGCTCGGTGAGGGCATCGCGGGCTGGGTGGCGACAAGCGGGGAGAAGATCGTGCTGCGCGGACGCGTGACGGACGAGCGATTCCACGGGGTCGATCCTGACGCCCGAGAGTCCATCTCGGTCCCGCTGCGCGTTGGTGACGATGTTCTGGGCGTGCTGAGCGTGAAGCGACCGCAGGAAGCGGACGGCTTCTCCGGCCGGCAGACGCTCCTCGATGGCATCGCGGCCGACCTGTCGCGCGCTCTCAGGGCCATGAACGTGATCGCCACTCTCCAGCGCGAGCGCGAACACGCTGAGGGCTTCGCCGATGTCGCCCTTGCTGTCGCCGCCGGCGACGCGCACGGCGCGGCACGGGCGGCTGCGGAGTCATTCGGCCATCACGCCGTCGCGCTCCGGAGTCCATCTGGGAAAGTGCTTGCGGTCTACGCCGACGAAGACGACCCCGACTGCCGGGCCGCCGCCCTATCCGCGAGCGAGTCGGTCGCGGCCACCGACGTGGCTGGCGCGACCGGCGTCGGCTTCGCCCGCCACGACCCCACGTACGAGACCGATGAGACCGCGCTGGCGCAACGGACCGCCGACACACTGGCTCTTCTCGGCCGGGCCGAGCTGAAGCGCGAGGGCGGTCGAGTCCTGCGGGTGCTCGCGGTTGAGGACCACCCGGTCATGCAGCTTGGGGTTCGAGCGCTCCTCGAGCGCGAGGGACTCATCGTTGTAGGACTCACCGCCACGTGCAGCGAAGCGATCGGGCTCCTCGAGGAAGCCCAGCCGGACGTCATCCTGTGTGACCTCCACCTGCCGGACGCCGACGGAGCAGAGGCGGTCACCCGATTGCGCGCCGAGGCACCCGCCCTGCCGATCGTCGCGTTCAGCATCGACCGGAGCCCGGAGCTGATCCGTGCGGTCCTCCGCGCCGGTGGGAACGGGTACGTCTCCAAGGACACGCCGGCCAGTCGGGTCATCGCCGCGCTTCACGCCGCGGTCGAAGGTCTGGTCGCACTCGGGCGCGAAGCCGCTACATCGATCGCGAGGGTGGATGCTGTCGAGCCCCGCGCACAGGCACACGCCAATCCCGTCGAACCTGACGACGCGCGCATCGAGAAGGCCGCGGCGCCGGCCGTGCCAAGTGGGGGCACCCCGAATGGATCGGGCGAGAGCTCGACATCGCACGAACCTCTCACGCCTCGTGAGCTCGAGCTTCTGCGGTACATGGCCGAGGGTTACACGAATAAAGAGGTCGCGCGCGCGATGGTCCTCGCCGAGGACACCGTGAAGAAGGGCGTGCAGATGCTGATCGCGAAGCTTGGTGCTGCCGATCGGACGCACGCAGTCGTACTGGCCCTAAGGAACCACCTCATCGACTGATTTCTTGTCCGAACGGGTATTCGGACTACGCGCATAGCGTTCCTATACACACCAAAACCCGTTAAACACCTCGAACCCGAATGGGTATTCGAAATGTGCCTGAACGGGGATTAACCGCAGGCATAGGTCCACGTCAAAGTTCGCGCGCTGGCGCGCCATGGG
>Ga0070697_100002653_pt1 | contig 13754 bp, 10 predicted proteins | sample KBSK1501metaG_FD_65475 | JGI IMG/M metagenome (GOLD analysis project Ga0070697, IMG submission 65475) | Corn, switchgrass and miscanthus rhizosphere microbial communities from Kellogg Biological Station, Michigan, USA - KBS K1-50-1 metaG | ecosystem: Host-associated > Plants > Roots >... | reverse complement strand
GTGGCTACAGCCAAAGACGTGTTGCAGACCGTCGCAGGATTTTATCCGGAGCTCATGACCGAACCGCTTGAGGAAACGGAAGAAGGCACGATTTCCGGGAAGGTCTCCACCAGGCGGCGCGTTGACGCGCTCCGCCAAGGCAAGACCGTGCTCGCCGTTGGTCCGGGAATTTCGCGCCATCTGGAGACTGCGAAGCTGGTTCGTTCGCTGGTGAGCAAATGCGAGATGCCCACCGTTCTGGACGCGGATGGTCTTAACGCTTTTGAAGGCTACTCTGCGGAACTGAATGGCAAAGGAAAGTCATTGGTGATTACGCCGCATCCCGGAGAAATGGCGCGTCTGGTGGGTTCTTCAGTCGCTGCTGTGCAACGGGATCGGCTGAATGTGGCTCGGACATTTGCCCGCGAGCATGACGTCATTGTTGTGCTCAAGGGCCATCGGACCGTGATTGCCGAGCCGGATGGCGAGGTATGGGTGAACACTACGGGTAATCCCGGCATGGCGACAGGCGGGACCGGCGATATTCTCACCGGCATGGTAGCGGGCTTCATTGCGCAGAATCCCGAGCGGATCATGGAAGCGGTGATTGCCGCAGTTCATCTTCACGGGCTCTCCGGAGATGTAGCCTGCGAAACGACGGGCGAACATTCCTTGGTTGCAACCGATCTTCTGGCTTCTTTGCCGGAAGCATTTCGTCGTGCGCGGAAGGCGGCACAGGATAAGTTGGTTCGCGTTGGCTGATGCGGGATTACGGCAATAGTCTGGCAAATGCCTTCTGAATAGCCGCGTCGCTCTCGTCCAACCGGACAGTGGCGAATGCAGCAATAGCTCTATCACCATGCTGCATCGGCAATTAGTTCAGTGTCTCAATCCCCTACGCGCCGGAATTTGGACAAGCGCTTCCGTAACCTGTCCCAGAAGGGGTAGCAGTGACATAGTGAGTTCTGGCTATGACACACTTTCCGCAACCGCACCCACAGAGGCGTTCTCCGCGTGTTCATCTTGGCGGCTCGATTTTGGCCCTGGTCCTATTGGAAGATGGCGAACGGGCTAAAGGCAAGCTGCAGACCGTTTCTGTGACCGGTGGACTTTTGCGAATGGCAAGGGCACTGACTTCCGGCGACTTTGTCGAGATCGCCTTCCAGACGCAATCCGGCCCGGTACACGGCATGGCTGAGATGCTGCACCCTACGCAGATGGCCAACGAAGGCGTGATGCAGCCCTTCCGCTTCATCGCACTGGGCGACGACGATCATCGCGCGCTTCGCATGGTGGTAGATGCGGTTACAGACCGTAGCTTCCTGGGAATCCGCTCCAGCCAGTGGCTATCTCCTAAGGGATCCTAAGTTGCAGTAGAGTCGTTGGTCGTTCGTCGTGGGTCTATGGCCTACCACGAACGACCCACGACCAACCACCAAAGTTATACTGGTTTCTCGACCAGAATGACTACGCGACAATTCACCACACATTCTGCAGAAGAAACCATTGTTCTCGGTCGCTCGTTGGCTGCCGATCTTTCTCCACCCAGGCTGGTAGTTTTGCGGGGTGAATTAGGTGCGGGCAAAACCACGTTGGTCAAGGGCATTGCGGAAGGCTTTCATGCCGCGTCCGCCGACAACGTGACCAGCCCCACATTTACGCTGGTGCACGAATATCGTGGACCCGACGTTAGCCTCTATCACATCGATCTATATCGGGTGGATACTCAACGCGAACTGGAAACTCTGGGATTGGACGACCTCCGCGATGACAAGAGCGTCCTGCTGATCGAATGGGGAGAAAAATTCCCTCGCATTCTACAGGAGCGTGACGTTGAAATTGCTTTAGACAGAGTGGCCGAGAACGAACGCCAGATTCGAGTGATCGCGTAGCGCCGGCGTCCCGCCGGCTCTGGTGCTTCTCTTCAGCGCTCAAAAACCCATGATGTTGTATCCACAATCCACGTGAATAATCTCGCCAGTAATCCCCGAGCTGGCGTCTGAGGCCAGAAAAACCCCGGTGGCGCCCACTTCATCTACGTCCACATTCCGCTGCAGCGGAGCCCGTTCAGCATGCGATTTCAGCATCTCGCTCAATCCCGAAATTCCGCGTGCGGCCAGGGTCTTGATGGGTCCGGCGGAGATGGCATTGACACGAATCTTGCGTTTTCCGAGATCGTACGCCAGATACCGGACAGTGCATTCGAGAGCAGCTTTGGCTACCCCCATCACGTTGTAATGGGGCACAACTTTTTCCGCGCCGTAATAGGTCATGGTGATAATGCTGCCACCATCTTCCATCAGAGGAGCTGCGGCGCGTGCCAGAGCGATCAGCGAGTACACACTCACGTCATGGGCAATTCGAAAACCTTCCCGAGTAGTGTTGACGAAATCTCCCTTGAGTTCTTCGGCGGGAGCAAAGGCAACGCTATGCACCAGCACGTGCAGCTTGCCATATTGCTCTTTGAGTTTGCTGAAGAGCCGGTCCACGGCTTCGTCGTTTGAAACGTCGCACATGAACCCCTCCGCGCCCGGAAGGGAAACAATTAGGTCTTTAGCCTCCTGCTGCAGCCTCTCATTCTGGCAGGTTACGGCGAGCGTGGCGCCGGCATTGTGCAATCCCTGAGCAATGGACCAGGCGATCGAGCGCTTGTTAGCGACACCGAAGACCACCGCAGTCCGGCCCTGGAGGTTGAATGACATGGATCTCTCCTGTGGCTATTAGAAGGGAAAGGATAACAGAAACAATTTCAGATTTAAGATTTCGTAGGTTTCAAAATCTGCAATCTAAAATCTTCAAGCTAAATTTACTCGACTGTACTAACTTCAGTTGCCGATGTTCTCGCACCTACCGGCCAGCTCGCACTGATGAACGCAGCCGCGTACACCAGTCCAATAATCGCAAATCCCGCGACCAGATTGAATTGAGCTACGGCGCCAACCAGAAATCCGAGGACGATTTGCAGCGCTGTACCAGCGAAATAAAACGTGTTCTGTACTCGCCCCATGTAATGTGGTGGAACTTGTTCCATGATGCTGGTGTTCATGGCGACTCCGCTGATGCCGCGCCCCGAACCCATGATCCCAAAGATGGCTACAGCAATGGCGAGATGAGGAGAAAGCGGCGCCATACTCATACAGATGGCTAATGCGCCCATGGATATTGCAATCGAGCGTCGCGATCCGAGCCGCGCGATGACCAAAGGTGCATACAGAGCACTGAGAAACGCTCCCGTGCCCCAACCCGCATTCAGCCAGCCATAACCGACGGCGCCAGCATGGAATACCTTGTCGCTCAACGAAGGAGCGACCACGACGCTGGTTAACATGGCGCCCAGGAACAGCGACCAACTGATTCCGATCAGGACTACGTTTCGATGGCCACGAAGAAACTGAATGCCTTCACCCATCTCACGGACGAAACGCTGAACGGCCGTTTCGGCGGCGACAATATCCGCGCGCAGCTCTGCAGGGCGGGGAACCACGTGCCGTCCTTTGCGTACTGCGAAGTAGCAAAGAAATGACACCAGATAGGTGGAGCAATCAATCAGCAGCACGCCGCCCAGGCCAATGTGGTTGTACACGAATCCGACAATTGATCCGGCGATCAGCCAGCCGCCCTGTATTCCTGCGAGCAGAAAAGTATTCGCATGGACGAACTCTTCTCCGGGAGTGAGTTCCTGGATCAAAGCCGTGATGGTGGGCCAGAACATCCAAAAACCGGCCGCCACCAGCGTGTTCATGAGATAGAGTTCCCAAACTCTTACCTTTCCCGCGAACGCCAGAAAACAAACCACAAGAATGACGAGGGCCCGCGCGGCATCGAGCATCATCACCAGTCGGCGCCGATCTTCACGATCGATGAAAACGCCGGTGAAGGGAAGCATCAGCATGGCCGGGAGAGTCTGCAAAACGGCAAACGTTCCTAGAGCCATTTCCGAATGTGTGGCTTGCAGGATGTACCACGCAACGGCAGCGGAGTTCATGCCGCTGCCCAGCATGGAGATTACGTTGGCAGTAAACACCCAACGCAGAGCTCGCTTCTGCAGGATGGCGCGCATACTTAAATGTAAACGATCGGAAGATCGCCGCGCTTACTCTTTGTGGAAGAGTGGCCAGCGAATCTGAACGTGGCTGGCTTGCCAGAATAAATACACGGCCAGCATGATCATTTCAGGCTCAATCGGGTGCTTGTAGCGGGGAAACGGATTCACCATGTAGTAGGGCAGCGGGTAAATAATCAGAAAGCAGCCAAGCAGGAACGATCCTTTAACTCGATTTCGAATGCTAAGCCATAGCCCACCAAACGCGAGAATAGCCGGAATAAGAAAGCCGACATGCCTTGCAAAACTCAAATCGTATCCGGCGATGATGTTAGCTTGCGGGGGAGCAATCCAAAAATACATCGCGCGTTCCAGGCTGAAGCGGACGAACAACACCGGATGTTCGTTGATAAATTGGCGGACCTGTTGCTGCTTTTCTTCCATGAAACGTATTTCACCTAACTGCTGAAATTTCTGCATCGCCTGGGGATTGTTGCCGGGATGCTCATCGCGAGTCCACAGACCAGTGAGGCGATCATTATTCGCCATGTGCATTTCGAGCGGAAGATTGTCGCGTATGAATACGAATCTTCCGAAGGTCATGCAGTTCCGCGCCAGCCAGGGAGTCATAACTAAGATAGCCGTGAAAATGCACACTATCGCACCGGTGAAGCGGCGCGAATTCCGCGGCAAGCAATACATCAGCCAGAGTAGGCAGAACGGAAACATGGACAGGACTGCCGTATTCGTCAGCGCAATCACACCCCACAGCAGTCCGAAGATTATCCAATCTCGCGTGCGGGTTGGTTCGTCGGCCATGCGGAGTGTCAACAGCAGAACCAGACTCAGCAGAAACGCGGTCAGACTGGTTTCCCAGACCACGCGAGTTGGCCAATAGATAGCATAAGGAAAGATGGCCCAGGTCCATGCGGTCGCGCGAGCCACGGTGAAGCCATACACTCGCTTCGCGATCTCGTAGAGCGTAAGACACGTCAGCGCGGAAAATATGCTGTTGAAAGCAAGAATCACCCAGGCTGCCGCATAGCTATAAACTCCGAACAACTTAAATACTCCCGCCAGGATATAGGGATAGAGCGGCGGCGCCCACGCGCTTGGTCCGGTGGGCAGGTCAGTTGGCGAGCTGAAGCCATTCCCAGTCGCGATGGAGCGAGCGAGCCGGCCCATTTCCCAGCCGAACTGAAAATGATCGCGCCGCGGAGTGATGTGATAAGTCGGCCCAAAGGTGATGACAGCCAGTCGCAGCAATAACGCTATTAAGACAATAAACAGCGGCGGCGAGTGGCGTAAGGTCAAAGACGACTGATGGTGGGAAGCTGGTTCAGCAGGATGTTCCTTCGATACACGAGCAGATGTGTCCGCCACCCAGAGCAGATTCTTCTCCTCACCCCCCTGCATTGGCACAGACTATAGGAAAATCCCTTGGGCTGCACGCTTCGTTCGTCGCACTTGCGCCTGGCTTAATTCGGAGCTACGATGCGCACACAATTGCGGGGGGTGCCTATGAAACGCAGTTGCTTGCCTTTGCTTTTGGCTACTTTCCTCCTATCCCTGCCGCTGTATTCCCAACTCGACAGACTCGTAATTCCCGCTGGGACGCCGGAAGATCAGGCGCTACAGGCCATCTCCAACGAGCAGGATGCCCAGAAAAAGATGGCGATGTACGACGATTTCCTGCAAAAGTTCGCCGCGAATCCGGCAGCGGTGGCATATGGCAATTGGCAGATCTCGCAATATCAGCAAGGCGCCGGGAATCTCCAGAAAGCTCTGGACTATGGTGATAAGGCGCTAACAGGGTCTCCACGAAATTTGGACATCCTGGTGTCGCAGGCCAGTATCGCTCAGTTGATGAAGAATAATGGAAAGATTGTCGACTACTCTGCTCGGGGAGGCGAAGCCTATCACGCGATTGACAAGCAGACGAAGCCGGAGGGATTAAGCGAGCAGGATTTCGCTCATCGACTGGAGGACGAAAAGAACTCGTCGAAGGCTTCCTACGATTTCCTCGAAGCCGCCGCGTTCAACGCGATTGCTGCGGAAGAGGATCCCAAGACGCGCATGTCATACATAGAGCGTTTTACTCCCGCTTTCCCCAGTTCCCGTTTCGAAGAGTCGGTCGGATCCTACGCGCTGATGTCGCTTTCCCAGCTGAAGGACATGCCACGGCTTGTCTCGTACGCCGAGAAAACTTTAGCGTCAAATCCCAACAGCTTGCCGGCGTTAATGCTTTTGGCCAATGCCTATGCTGACGATCCCAAGCCAGGCAGCTTGAGTAAATCTGTTACGTATTCCCAAAAGGCCATCCAGGTGGCGAAAGCTGATGCCGACGACGCGGACCGCTCCCGCAAACTTTCAGCAGGAGTAGCGCACTCTACTTTGGGCTACGCCTACATGAAACAGGATAAGACGGCCGCTTCCATTCCTGAATTGAAGGCTGCGTCATCATTGCTCAAAGGACAAGACGAGCAGTCTTACGCACTGGCTATGTATCGTCTGGGATTTGCGTATGCGAAATTGAACAGGGTGACGGAGGCTCGCGACGTTCTCACCGAAGCATCGAGGATCTCCGGGCCGGCGCAGCAACCTGCGAAGGACCTTCTAGTAAAAGTCAATGCGGCCCGCGCTAAGGGACGATAGAAGATCAGTTGTTTTAAAAGAGAGTTCACTCCTCAATGGCGTAGTACTTCGTCGGAGAGCAGTTGAGCTTTGAAGGCCAGATTACGGGCGCGTTGCAGGTCTCCGGCACTTTCTGCCGCTTTGGCTTGTTGCATATAAGTATGGATCTGATTCACCATGTCCTGCTGGCTGCTGGTAAGTTGCCGGGTGGAAATCTTGTTTAAGTTGGCGTCGGTCGCGGCCAGTAACTGGGCTGTGCTTTGGCGTTGCTGGGATGCCTGTTGGTCGGTCACGCTGGGCCCCAGTTGAACCACCGGATCGGCGGTGCTGCCGTTCCGCACCACCGTCTTTTTCGGCCCTGCCGCAGCTTGAACCGCTACCTTGTGTTTTGAATTGCGCTTCTTGCCTTTGGCTGCACTATTTGAGCAGTCCGATTTCTCAGGTCCGGTAGTCGACGGCACATTCTCCGGGGGCTGGGTGGACTCTGGCGGACTTTGCTGCGGTGCAGTCGGCTCCGGCTTGGTTCCTTGCTCTAAGGTTCTTTGCGGTTCTGGTTGCGCTTGCTCGGGCGCGGTTTGCTTCTCTGGCAGTGATCCTGGCTCGGAGGACGGTTGTTGAGGCTGAGTTTCCTGCCACAGCATCGCGGGTTGAATTGTTGGTGTACCTCGCGGTGAGGCCAACAGTGCACAGAGTTCGAGGATTGCGGCCAGAAGCATAGCTAGGAAGTTCGATGCTGGTTCCGGTGCGAAGGCTACCTGACATTCTAGCTTTGGCGGCGCCTTGATGCACCATTACTTTGACAAAATATCAACTTCATCTCCCATCCAGAGATTCAGATCAGGACTGAATTGGATTAATAGCACGAGCAAGAAACCAGCTCAGAAACTACAAATCTAAGCTGAGGGAGAACCCAAAGTTTCAGCTACCCCCTCGCCATTCCCACTTATGGAACTTTCTGCACGGGCCTCTGCCAATGGTAGGCGCAAATGAAATTTAGTGCCTTGACCCATTACGGATTCGAAATCCAACGAGCCGTAATGCCATTGCATAATCTGGTAAGTCTGCGCCAGTCCAATCCCGCTGCCGCCTTTTTTCGTAGTGAAGTACAGCTCAAAAATCTTATCTTGGATTTCCGGAGGAATTCCGCCACCCTGATCCTGAATCTCGGTAATCACAATTTCATCTTCACGTCGGGCGGAAACGGACAAGGTTCCTCCCTGCGGCATTGCCTGTACGCCGTTGAGTACAACGTTCAGTATGGCCTGCTTAAGGAAATCCGCATCCACCTTTACAGAAAGGGGTTCGGAAGGCAGTTCTTGAACAATGTTGACCGCATGTTGCGCCGCATCCGGTGTGGCCAGGGAAACCACATCTTCCAAAAGGCGGCGTAGATCGGTCTCCTCCAAGCGGAGCTCGCGCGGCCGGGTGAAGTCGACCAGAATCTGTACGACTCGATCCAGGCGATGAATCTCGCTGCCAATGATGTCCATGTGCCGGCGCGTGTCCGGATCGATCTGTTGCAACTTGCTCTGCAGCAACTGCAGGTGCAGAACGATAGCGTTGATAGGATTTTTGACTTCATGAGCAACTCCGCGGGTAAGCCGCCCGCTGGCGGAAAGACGGCGTGACATTTCGATTTCATCTTCGATCCGCCGCACTGACTCTGCATCCCGCATGGTTAACAACGCACCAATTTGCATCCCTCCTTCTTCTTGAATGAAGTCGAGAGACATTTGCACCCGCTTGCCGTTGGGAGATTCCATCTCACGCTGTATCACCGGCCGTCGATGTTTGAATGCGTCGAGCACGAGCGCACCAAAGACGGAGTCGGAGGAAAATATCTCTCTCACCGTGCGGCCCAGCAATTCGCGTCGGGGACGCCCCAGAAAACGTTCCACCGAAGCGCTCACCAGAACCACATGGGAGTCCCCGGTGAACAGCATCAGGCCGTCCTGCAGGTTGGCCATGATCTGATCCACGTTATCTTTCAGGGCCGAAAAAATCTCCTTGGCATCGCGCATCTGCCGGCCGATGTTGGCGATCTTCTGGGTGACCATGCCGTACTCGTCGCGTCCGCCCTCGTGCTCCGCAATGGCTTCAGCCTCACCGGCGGTAACACTGTCCAGGCTCCTGCTAATGCGCTCCAGTGGACCCAGCGCGAGGTGCGACAGTCCTGCAGCGAGCACCAACGAAAACAAGATGGCGACACTGGAAAAGAGCAAAGCATGCTGCAGGCGTGGAGTCAGTTCGTTTTTCAGGAATACGGTGGAGACGCCTACGCGAATGCTTCCGAAGGGCTCGCCATCTAACTGTAGCGGCATGCGCACGTCATAGATCGTGGGCGGGTTGTAGACCAAGCGGAGCTGCTGGCGGAAATTGGCATCCTCGATCCGTTCGAAAATAGGTCGGTCGGGAACGCGTTTGCCGATGAGATCCGGATTGGTGTGGAGAATTGCGTTGCCTTCGGAATCGACGATTGCAGCGTCATAGATCATGGGCCAACTGCCCACGACAGATTCAAGAAAGTTGTTCAGATCGCGGTCAGTTCCGAGATAGTAGGAGATCGCTCGGCGAACCGCCTGCGGCTTGCTGGTATCCACGCGGGTGCTGCTCAAATCAGGAGCTGCTTTGGTCGCGAGAAAAGCGAGATTCGAAGTCAGATTGGAGGCGGTCGCATCCGCGGTCGTCACCTGCTGGCGCAGTAATTGGGAGATGTAGATATAAGAAAAAGCGGAAACCAAAACTGCCACCATGAAGGTGATGGCGAGTACGATTTTGGTTCTTCGGCGCATGGCTCAACTACACCCGCTTATACAACTGAATCGCTAGCCTGTTCACTCGTCCTTGCCTGCAGCCGCGTCGGCAGCCACGCTTCCGTACTCTTTGAGCTTATTATGCAGGGTTTTCAGGCTAATGCCGAGAATCTCGGCGGCTCGGGTCTTATTGTTGCTGGTTGCCGCCAGAGTCTTCAGGATAAGTAATCGCTCTGCTTCTTCCACCGTGGTGCCGACTCCCAGCCGCACGGCATCCGGATCTTCCGGGGAAGTGCGGACCGTTGTTTGTCCGAATCCCGGTGGCAGGTGTCTGGTCTCTATTACCGCGCCATCGCACACAATCACGGCTCGCTCCAAGGTATTACGCAACTCGCGCACATTGCCGGGCCATGAGTAATTATGAAAAAGATTCAGAACTGCTTCGCTTACCACTGCTACCTTACGTCCATGTTTTTCGCTCATCTCCCCGAGAAGACGTTCCACTAACTCCGGTACGTCTTCTTTATGCTCGCGGAGTGGAGGCATATGGATGTTGAAGACATTCAAACGGTAATAAAGGTCGTTTCGAAGCTCGCCCCGGGCCACGGCTTCCTCGGGCACCTTGTTAGTCGCAGCCAGGACGCGAACGTCCACCGTAGTCTCCACTTTGCTGCCCAAGCGGCGCAGCTTGCGGTCTTCCAAAACGCGCAGCAGCTTAGCCTGGGTGGCTACAGGCATCTCGCCGATTTCATCCAGTAATAAAGTTCCACCTTCGGCAAGCTCAAAGCATCCGGTCCGGCGCTCCAGTGCTCCCGTGAAAGCGCCTTTCTCGTGACCGAAAATTTCACTCTCAATCAAAGTCTCTGGAATAGCAGCGCAATTAATGGGAACGAATGGTTTGTTCCGGCGTGGGCTCAGGTCATGCACAGTGCGCGCGACTAGTTCCTTGCCAGTGCCGCTGGCTCCCGTGATCAGAACCGAAGCGGTGCTGGGTGCGACCATTTCAATCAGATGAAAAATCTCCTGCATTTTCTTGGATGGTCCTACGAGGGTGCCTAACGAACCGGCGTCGCGCAGCTTGCGGCGTGTGACCTCAAGTTCTACTCGGGTTCCCAGTAATGTCGAGGCATTCTGCAGGATAGTGCGCAGCCGGTCAGTGTCGATAGGCTTGGTGATGTAATCGTAAGCGCCCATGCGCATGGCCTGAACCGCGCTGTCGATGCTGCCCTGGGCCGTAACCACCACCACTGCCATGGTCTGGCCATCGCTGGCCAGCCGTTCCAACAGTTCCAATCCCCCCATGCGTGGCATCTTTAAATCGGTCACGACTATGGATGGGGACCAATTCGTGACTCTTTCCAGCCCTTCAGCTCCGTCCTTAGCAGTCTCGGCGCGATAACCCCAGGCCGAGATCAGTTCTGCCAAACCGGTGCGTTCATTTTCTTCGTCTTCTACGATGAGTACTTTTTCCTGGTTCATAGGATGAGAGGAGGGACAGAATCATTATTGAGGCTTTGTGCTACTACTGCAAGTTAACCGCACTTTCGTATCGTCCTGGCCGGGAGCCGAGCGGTTCAGTGCCACGAATGTATCAATCTGAGATTTTATTGGCAAATCAACCTTTGATAGTAGCGCTCCCATGAACGCCAACTGTACCCCGCCGGCAATATGTATCTACTGCGCCGTTTGCTTTGAGTTTGCAATGCTGTAGAATCCCTTGTCCGCATTTCTGACATCTTAGTTTACTTTTTCCATACGGGCCCATCTCGAATTCAGCATGGATACGCATGCTAAGTAAAGTTCCGGAGGATTACATGTCACTTTGTCGCACTGAACGCACTGTCCGTGTGCTGTGCACCGGTTTGTTATTGATGACGGCTGTAGTTCTGACAGCCACAACACTGGCCGCTCAGGAAGAGCCAACCCCTAGAGCGGAGATTTTCGCTGGTTATCAGTGGCTCGATCCGGGTGGCAAGATCCCGGCCCCTTTTGGAGATCCAAATAATCCCACAGCTCTCAAGCTGCCAAGCTTACCGTACGGCGTGGGCGGCAGCTTCACTTACAACTTCCACCCAGCCTTTGGCCTGGAAGCTGACTTCGGCCACAATTGGGACGATATTGCAAAGGAATCCACGGTGGCAATTGGTCCTCGCTTTACCTGGCGAAGCGAAGGAGTAAACCTATTCGGTCATACTCTGATTGGATTGAATCGACTCGCGCCCAAAAACCTGAATGCTGATAATGCAATTGGTGCGGTTCTAGGCGGTGGAATTGACATTAGGTTATGGCGCCCGTTGAGCCTTCGGCTGATCGAGGCAGATTACATATGGTCTCCACATCATTTCGCCGAGGCGGCATCGCCCGCGTTTCCCGACTTGAGGCGTCCTACACTCCAGGGTGCGCGATTGCGCACGGGTCTAGTCTGGAATATCGGTAGTCTCGCTCCTGCCGTGCCGCCGACCGCCAGTTGCTCAGTGCAGCCCGGGGAAGTATTGGTCGGAGAGCCCGTAACCGCAACCGCCACCGGCAGCAACTTCAATCCAAAGCACACCCTGACGTACAGCTGGAGCAGCACCGGCGGCAAGGTGGCCGGCAAGGATTCGACTGCCACCATCGATACCAATGGATTGTCTGGCGGCAGTTACACAGTGACTGCACATATCAGCGATCCCAAGATGAAGAAGGGCGGAGACGCAAGCTGTACCGCGAACTTCACCGTCAAAGAACCGCCGAAGAATGCTCCGACTATGTCCTGCACGGCAAATCCGACAACTGTGCAAGCGGGAACGTCATCGAATCTTTCCTGCACCTGCACCAGTCCGGATAGCGTGCCCGTTACCGTGAGTGGTTGGACGGCTTCCGCTGGCACTGTCTCCGGAACCGGTAACACCGCTACTCTAAATACCACAGGAGCTCCAGCCGGCGCGATCACGGTGAGCGCGACCTGTACTGATTCGCGCAACCTGACTTCGACGGGTTCAGCCCAGGTGACGGTGGAAAATCCACCACCTCCACCGCCTCCGCCACCGCAATCGAGCAAGCTGAGCGAATGCGAATTCCCCAATAAGGTGAAACCGTGGCGCGTGGATAACACCTGCAAGGCCATACTCGATGACGTTGCTCTACGTTTGCAACGTGATCCTGAAGCCAAGCTGGTGATCGTCGGCAATTCCGAGCCCACGGAAAAGCGTAGGAATCTCGCAGCCGAACGCGGGGTTAATTCCAAGGCGTATCTCTCCGGCGGTGAAGCTAAACAGGCGATCGACGCCAGCCGCATTGAAGTACGTACTGGAAGCGCTGGCACCAGGACGGCAGAGTATTGGGTGGTTCCCGCCGGAGCTAGCTTTACCGGCGAGGGCACTCAGCCGGTGGACGAGAACCGTGTAAAAGCGGTTCCGGATCATCCGGCAGCTGCCCGGAAGAAGGCCGCTAAGCCCAAGGCTCAGTAAGTCATTGAGCATACCGGGCCGATTCGGTCTAAAACCGATCGGCCCTTTCTTTGTCTTCACTTCGGTAACTTGCCTGACCCGTGTTACGCTGTCACTCTTGCCTCCGAAGGCATATCAGTTCGCCGGGGGGCAAACCACTTATGATTTCGCGAGAATTTTCGCGCAAGTTGTTGATAACATTGCTCATTGGTCTATTCTGCGCCACGATTTCATGGGCCAGCCAATGGACGATTCTGGGGCCGGATGGTGGAGACGTCCGCAGCCTTAGCTACGATCCGCACAATCCGGATCACATCTTTTTGGGAACCAGCACGGGAACAATTTTTTCGTCAACCGATGGCGGCCGTAACTGGAGCCGGTTTGCTCACCTGGGCAGCGGCGACGATTATGTTCTCGATCACGTCGCAATCGATCCGCAGAATCCCAAGCACATCTTCGTTTCTGCCTGGAGTGTAGAGAATCAGCAGGCGGGCGACCTATTCCGCTCCCATGATGGTGGCAAGAATTGGGAAGCGTTATCCGGCATGCGTGGAAAGTCTATCCGTGCCCTTGCTATCTCAGCTTCCGACTCGAAGGTGCTGGTGGTAGGAGCACTGGATGGAATATTCCGCAGCAAAGATGGTGGCAATAGCTGGGAGCGGCTTTCTCCCGCCAACCACGCTGAGATCAAGAATATTGAATCCATCGCGGTCGATCCGAAAGATCCCGATGTCGTGTACGCAGGTACCTGGCATTTGGCGTGGAAGACCGCCGATGCAGGCGCGCATTGGCAACACATCAATAAGGGAATGATCGATGACTCGGACGTATTTTCCATCATCGTCGACTCCACTAATCCTTCCGTCGTCTACGCCAGCGCCTGCTCCGGTATTTACAAGAGCGAAAGCGCCGGCGATT
>Ga0070697_100002652_pt1 | contig 13756 bp, 9 predicted proteins | sample KBSK1501metaG_FD_65475 | JGI IMG/M metagenome (GOLD analysis project Ga0070697, IMG submission 65475) | Corn, switchgrass and miscanthus rhizosphere microbial communities from Kellogg Biological Station, Michigan, USA - KBS K1-50-1 metaG | ecosystem: Host-associated > Plants > Roots >... | reverse complement strand
GGGGATGAATTTCTTGAGCACGGTCGCAACTATGAATTTGCAAATTAGATTGTCAACGCTTTCTGCCCAATAAAACCGATTCCAACCAATCCGCTATCTAAGCCGGTGGAAGGACGACGCAATGCATATCGAGCGGTAAACATCGAGCTTGGTTTTGGAACGAAATCGGGCTGGTTGAGTATCGCTTACACCGGCCGGAAAACTGCTGAGACGTTAGGGCCGCAAGCTATCGTTGTCTAAACTTATTCAAAGGCCGCTAATTCTTCCGCGGGATAAGTCCAGATTTCACTAAGGGTCGGGTGATAATGCGGTATGGCGGCCAGATCCGAGGTTTTTGCGCGAAAATGGATCGCGACGACGATTTCGTGAATCAACTCTGGAGCCTCCGGTCCAACCACAGCGCCACCGACGATTTCGTGAGTATTGGCATCAGCGATCAGCTTGACCAATCCGTCGGTTTCTCCCCGAACCATCGATCTGCCATGATCGTCAAACGGGTAGGTTGCAACTCGAATTCGTCTGCCGCTGGCCGTCGCTTCGCGCTCGGTGAGCCCAACATAGGCAAGCTCCGGATGCGAGAATATGGCGATAAGCCGGAGGCGGTGATCAATGCTGCTTAGTTTCTCGTCCTTCAAGAGCCGGGCGGCGTTCCGCGCTGCAATAACGGCCTCTTCTATCGCGATGTGGACCACCTCGAATTGACCGGCGGCGTCTCCAGCCGCGAATATGTGCGGTTGGCTACTTTGCATCTGGTCGTTGGTTCCAATCACAAGGTCTCCGTTTAATTCGATACCGGCCGCATCCAGGTGCAGACGGCCGATCGCAGGTCGCCGCCCCAGCGCGTAGAAAATCTCGTCCGCAGAAACCGTCTGCTCCAACCCATCTTTGACGAATCTCACAATCTTGCGGCCTCCCGTTTTTTCGACCGCAACCAAGCGGGTGCCCGAAATCATCTCGATACCCTGTCGTCGGTAAGCATTGGTGACTGCAGCCGACACATCAATATCAGCGTCCTTGACGAACTGGGCGTTGCGCTGGAGAGCGGTCACTTTGGTTCCAAGCGCATTGTAAAAATGAGCAAACTCCAGAGCGATGGCTCCTCCACCGAGGATAATGATGGAAGGAGGTATTCTGGCGCTGTCCAAGGCAATGTCACTGTCCAAATAACCGGTTTTTGCCAGACCTGGCACCTCGACAACGTTCCGCTCCGATCCGGTGGCGATGAGAGCGGTGCGAAACCCAATTTCGCGGACCGATCCATCCAACCCATCCAGCCTGAGTCGGTGAGGGGAAACAAACGATGCATGCGCCCGAGCGAATTCAAAATCGCCTTCCTCCAGCTGAACTCGTCGATGGTCGGCAAATTCATTAACCAAGGTTCGTTTGCGTTGACGAATTGCTCCCAGATCGAAGCCCAAGTGACCCGCACTTAAGCCGAATTCCGAGGCTCGACGGAGAGTCAGAAAACGATTCGCCGATTCGAGCAATGTCTTACTGGGCATGCACCCGCGGAGGATGCAAAGACCGCCTACCTCGGCGGCTCCGTCAATACAGATTGTCCGCAACCCCAACTTGGCGCCCTCCGAAACGGCGCTGAACCCGGCACTGCCCCCACCTATCACTGCAAAATCAAATTCAGTCATGAATCTGGCACCTCAAATGTAACCCAACCGAAATGTGCTCTTTCAGCGATTTTCTTCATTCTTTTATTCGCCTTGACCACCGATTATCGGATATTGCAACCTTGGGTAACTCCCTAAATATTGCGCAGAAGTTCGAAGAGGACCACTACATCTTGATCTTCTACTCGCTTGCAAAAGGGGCCCCCACGTTCTAAACTGTTTTTTCAAGTTCGACTTGCCTTGGGCCCGGACATTCATCGGGTCCCTTTTCGCAGTATGTCTGATATTTCGAGTTACGACGCATCACAAATTGATAAATTAGAGGGATTAGATGCGGTCCGGAAACGGCCTGGGATGTACATAGGAGATCCGGACGAACGTGGGTTGCACCACTGCGTTTTTGAGGTTCTTGACAACTCGATCGATGAGCACTTGGCCGGCTTTTGCACGAGGATTGATGTAACTATCCACATCGATGGATCGGTTTCGGTGAGAGACAACGGCCGCGGAATCCCTGTCGATATCCATCCCAAGTTTCAGATTCCGGCGATCGAACTGGTACTCACTAACTTGCATGCTGGCGGTAAATTCGGCCAAGGCGCATACAAATTCTCCGGCGGTCTGCACGGTGTTGGCGCCAAGTGTGTTAACGCGCTCTCTGAATGGTTCAAAGCGGAGGTCACCCGTGGCGGTCTCGTTTATCATATAGCTTTTGCGCGCGGAAAAACCGTCCGCAAACTGGAAGTCGTTGGAGAAACTCAAAACAAGCAGGTGACCGGCACACTCGTCACTTTCCTGCCGGATCCTCAGATCTTCACGATTACCACCGAATTCAAATTTGAGATTTTGGCGACCCGAATGCGGGAACTTGCGTTCTTAAACAAGGGCCTGGAAATCGTTTTAATTGATGAGCGGCGTGATCCCCAACGAAAAGAGGTTTTCCTCTTCAAGGGGGGCATTGAGCAGTTTGTTAAAGAACTCGGCGAGACCAAGCAGCTCATTCACCCTGAGCCGATCGCGATTTCCGGAATGCGCGAAATTCTGATCGATGACAAGCCCGAGGTAGCCTTCGTCGATGTCGTTCTCCAATACACGGACTCTTATACGGAGCAGATTCAGTGCTTTGCCAATTCGATCCCCAATCCGGACGGAGGAATGCATCTGGAAGGGCTCAAGACCGGGCTCACCAGCGCGTTGAAGAACTATGCCAAGGCGAACAATCTGGTAAAGGAGAAGGATCCGGAAATCAGCGGGGAAGATCTTCGAGAAGGATTGGTTTGCGTTCTCAGCGTAAAACTCACGAATCCGCGCTTCAGCTCGCAGACAAAGGGCAAACTAGTCAACAACGAAATGAAGCCGGTTGTTCAATCGGTGACGTACGAAGGGCTAAGCCGGTTTTGCGAAGAGAACCCAAGCGTCGCAAAAAAAATTATCGATAAATGCCTGATGGCGGCGCGGGCCCGAGAAGCTGCCCGCAAGGCGCGTGAGGCGGTCCGCAAATCGGCGCTTACCGGAGGCGGATTACCTGGAAAACTGGCGGATTGCTCGGAGCGCGATGCTGCAGCTACCGAGCTCTATATCGTTGAGGGAGACTCCGCCGGAGGATCCGCCAAGCAGGGGCGCGACCGTCGGTTCCAAGCCATCCTTCCGATTCGCGGCAAACTGCTGAACGTTGAGAAGGCGCGGCTGGATAAGGTTCTGCAAAACCAGGAAATCCAGACAATGATCACCGCGATCGGTACCGGAATCGGGGATGGTGAGGGAGAGGGTTCATTCAATTTGGAGAAACTGCGGTATGGCCGAATCATCATCATGACCGACGCGGATGTCGATGGCTCGCACATTCGTACGCTACTCTTAACCTTTTTCTATCGGCAGATGCCTGAGCTGGTCCGGCGTGGCCACATCTACATTGCCCAACCTCCTCTCTATCAAATCAAACGGAAAAAACGGGAGGAGTACGTCGATGATGATACCGAATTAAACCGGATCTTGATCTCTCTCGGCGCAGAGGAAGTTCGACTCAAGAATCTGGAGGATGGCCGCGAATTCTCTGAAGCACAGCTTCGCGAGATCTTGGATCTGCTTGAGCGGTTGGCGAAGCTCAGCGACTCGATCCGCCGTCATGGTGGAGATTTTGAGGAATACCTCGCTCATCGCAACCCGGAGACTGGCCAATTTCCCGAGTACTTGGTCGCGATCCGAGAAGGCAACCAAGAGTACGTAAAATATTTTCCCGATGAGGCAGCACTTACCCGGTTTGCGGACGAAAACCGGGATCTGAATTTGTACGACTATGAACCAGACGGTGAAGAGGGTGAACTCCCGCTTTTCGCCAATGGCAATGGCGCAGTGCCACCTCATTTGCGGAGAAGGGCCCGCCGAGTGGAGCTTCACGAATCGAATGCGGTGGCGAAAATCTTTCAGGATTTGACTGATCGCGGCCTCCAGTTTGCCCACTACTCAGCCCGCGAACAGCCAATTTTCGAACTGATCGAAGGAGAAGGCGATCGAGCTACTGTCACTCCTTTATTCTCCATTCCTCGCATCCTGGAGGCAGTCAAAGAGCTCGGCCGCCGTGGCGTTCAAATCAAACGGTTCAAGGGCCTCGGCGAAATGAATGCCAAAGAACTCTACGCCACGACGATGGACCCGGCTCATCGACGCCTGCTTCAGGTCGAGCTTAACGAAAACAATGCCGTCGAGGCCGATAAAATGTTCACGATCTTGATGGGAGATGTCGTGGAACCGCGGCGCGCCTTTATCGAAGATAACGCGTTAAATGTCCGTAATCTGGATGTGTGAGTGATTTGCCGGTCCGGCAATCTGGTGAGGATCTTATCCGACCGGCTTGTCCAAAAAACCTCCTGTGCTGAAGCGAATTTGCTATGCCTTTGCATCCCGATGAAAAAGTCGATCCAGTAAATGTAGCCGAGGAAATGTCCAAATCCTTTTTGGACTACTCCATGTCGGTGATCATTTCTCGAGCGCTACCGGACGCTCGTGACGGATTAAAGCCCTCGCAACGACGGATCCTGTATTCCATGAACGGGCTTGGCGTGCTTCCGAATCGCAAGCACACCAAATGCGCCAAGATCGTTGGGGAAACGATGGGTAACTACCATCCCCATGGCGACATGGCCATTTACCCGACCCTTGTCCACATGGCTCAGCCATGGGCTATGCGGGAAAGGCTAGTCGATGGGCAAGGTAACTTTGGATCAATGGACGGCGATCCTCCTGCCTCAATGCGGTACACCGAGGCTCGGCTCACCCACCTCGGTGCGATTCTCATGGAAGACATGGAGTGGGATACCGTTGATTTCGTTCCAAATTACGACGAAACGACGGAAGAACCGACCGTCTTTCCCGCGGCCTTTCCTAATCTTTTGGTAAACGGAGGAACCGGGATCGCGGTAGGAATGGCAACAAATATCCCTCCCCACAATCTGGGAGAGATTGTCGATGCAATTTCCGAGTTGATCGATAACCCGGAGATCTCCGTCGATCGTTTGCTTGAGCTGATCAAAGGGCCAGATTTTCCTACCGGATGCACGGTCTACGGAACCAGTGGAATTCGTCAATATTTTGAGACTGGCCGCGGCAGCCTAAAGGTCCGGGGAAAGGCCACGATCGAAGCCGGAAGACACAACCGGGAATCGATCATCATCACGGAGATCCCTTTCAATGTTAATCGCGCCGAATTGATCCGGCGCATCGCCGGCCTAATCCAGGACAAGGTAATAACCGAGATCAGCGACGTCCGCGATCTGTCCGATGAGAACACTCGAATCGAGCTTGAGCTAAAACGAGACGCAAACGCAAACGTCGTACTAAACAACCTTTACAAGCACACCGCACTGGAAAGCACTTTCGCGGTGAACATGCTCGCGATCGATCATGGACGACCAAAATTACTTTCGATACGGGACGCGCTGCACTGCTTTATCGAACACCGCCGGGAAGTGGTCTTACGACGTACCCGCTACCTTCTGCGTCAAGCGGAGCAAAGAGCCGAAACGTTGGAAGGTTATCTTATCGCACTGGCGAATCTTGATGACTTTATCGAGATCATTCGGGGTTCGGCAAATCGGGAAGAAGCGCGAGTTAAGCTGCTGGCTTATGAGTTCAGCCGGCAACAAGTAGAGCAGTTCGGTATTCGGATTCGCGGTGAAGCGCGTCTGATAGAGGACCGCTATGCCTTTAGCGAGACACAAGCCGATCACATTCTGGAGCTGCGACTCTACCAGCTTACCGGCTTGGAACGAGAAAAGATCGCTAATGAATATGGCGAGCTGCTTCTGCGCATTGATGACTTGACCAACATCCTCGAACGAGCGGATCGAGTGATGAATATCATCAAAGAGGAGTTGCAGAAGGTCAGGGAAAAGTACGATTCACCGCGCCTTACCCAGATTGTGCCGGCGGAAGGTGATATCGATATCGAAGACCTGATCGCCAATGAAGGGTGTATCATCACCATCACGCACGGCGGATATATCAAACGAACCCCGGAAAGTGAATTTCGGGCTCAGCGCCGTGGAGGTCGCGGGGTGATCGGTATGGCAACCCGGGAACCACAGCTCGAGGGCGAAGAAGGCGACTTTGTCGAGCATCTGTTTACCGCGAGCACTCACGATTCGCTGATGTTTTTCACGCAGACCGGTCGATGCTACATCGAGAAGGTCTACGAAATCCCGCAGATGAGCCGGGCTTCCAAAGGTCGCGCGATGGCGAACCTTCTCGAGTTACGGCCGGAGGAGAAAATCGCTGCGACGCTACGGATCGAAGCCAAAGGCGAAAATGGAACATCCGAGGCAAGTACCTGGAATCCTGAGCTTCATATCATGTTCGCCACCCGGAGAGGACTGGTGAAAAAGACGAATTTATCCGATTTCGCAAACGTGCGGAAGGGTGGCATCATCGCCATTCAGATCGAAGAGGATGATGAGTTGATTGACGCACTACTGACAAACGGCACTGACGAGGTCGTACTAATTACCCACAACGGGATGAGCATTCGGTTCCATGAAGAGGAAGCCCGCGACATGGGGCGAAACGCGGTCGGTGTCTGGGGTATTCGGCCGGCCGAAGGAGATGAGGTGGTTGGAATCGCGAAGGTTGTCCCCGATGCGATGTTGCTGGTTGCCGGCTCAAACGGAATCGGGAAACGAACAGGCTTTGATGCTTATCGAAGACAATCGCGCGGCGGCAAGGGCATCATCACGATGAAGACTAGTGACCGAACGGGTGACGTCATCGGGGCTCTTACGGTCCACGAATCGGATGAAGTGATGCTGATCACCACTGGCGGCCAAATGGTTCGGATCCGAGTGAGTGAAATCCGGGAGGCCGGCCGTAACACGATGGGAGTCAAACTCATCAACCTCATCGAAGGAGAAAAGCTCCAGGACATCGCTCCAGTAGTTTCCCAGGAGGAGATGGAAGAAAGCGAGCCTCCGCCAAGCTAAAGAGGCCGACAACGGTCAGCGAGGGATCGCCGCTCGTTCTGATAGCCCCTCGACACGTCACCCTCGTTATGCATGGCATTTGGCAGCGTCGGATCCCCTCCTGATCGGCGACCAACGGGACCTGGCATCATCGTATGCAGTTGAGCAGAAATCGCATCGAGGCGCTGACGGACGGCGTGTTCGCAGTAGCAATGACCCTACTTGTTTTGGACATTAAGGTTCCGGAGCTGGAGCCACCCCTGGCAACAGCCGAGTTGCCTCTGAAACTGCTCGCACTCTGGCCTAAGTTTTTGAGCTATCTCATTAGCTTCGTTATCCTGGGGGTCTATTGGGTAGGGCACCACATTCAGCTATCATTCATTCGGCGGGCGGATCGTCCTCTGCTTTGGATCAACGTCCTGTTCCTGCTCTGGGTAGCGCTTGTACCTTTTTCTACCGCCTTACTCAGTGAATACGCCAAGACTCGGATTGCGATCGCAGTCTATGGCGCCAACCTCATCGCGATTGGTCTGACGCTGGCACTTCATTGGTGGTATGCTACGACCGAAGCCCGTCATGTCGATCCTGACATTCATCCCCACTTGGTCCGCGGCGCGATGAAAAGAACGCTGATGGCTCCAGTGATTTATGTCATTGCGATCGCGCTGTCCTTCGTCCGGGCTGAGATAAGCCTGATCCTCTACGCACTTGTTCCACTTCTCTATATCCTTCCGGGAAGGATCGATATTCATTGGGGTGCACGCCGTCACGACAAACCGATTGATCAAGACGAAATCATATAGCGAAGAACCCTTTCTTTTACCGGGGCATTCGCTGGATGCAGGCATCTTACAATTGAGAGCGACAAGATGGTAGAGACCCAAATATCCCATACTTCCGGGGTAAAGCCATAGTCCGGCGCCGCTTTTGCGCCAAAATGGCGCTTATACACTGGGCCGACCGACGAGAAAATTCAATATTCCCTAGAAAACGGGTCATTCCGACGCAATTTCGGAACCCCACTCGAGAACTTTTCAAACTTCCGCATTTTTGCAGGTTGCCTGCCCGAATTTGCTCTCTAGACTTTAGGCACTTCTTCTTATGGGAAAGGCAAAGAGGAAACTCTCGGTAAAAAGGCTTCCACTCCAGCGCCAGCTTGAGTTCTTTCACGAGGGCGAATACTTCGATCTCAAGGCGATTTTCGACAAATTGAACGCCGAGTATTTCAACAACGCCCTTAAGGGATACGCCATTACTTGGGGCAGACGTCGACGACTTCCGCCCAAGGAATATTTCGTCTTCGGCACAATCCAAGAAGAAGACCGAATCATCCGCATTCATCCTCTTTTGGATGCACCTTTCGTACCTACTTGGTTTCTGGAATACGTTATCTATCACGAAATGCTCCACGCGATTGTTCCCGAAGAGGTTGATGAGACTGGCCGGCGCCGGATTCACACCTCGGAGTTTTATCGCAGAGAACAGAAGTTTCACTGTTATCAGCGGGCACGTCGTTGGGAGGACGAAAACCTCGATCGTTTTCTCCGCTGAGTTGAATGATGTCTGATGAAGTTCGGGTAGTCTTCTGTACGTTTCCCGACCCCGAAAACGCTCACCGAACCGCTCGAGACGCGGTGGAACAGCAATACGCGGCATGCGCTAATCTCGTAGCGTCCGTAAAATCGATCTATCGCTGGCACGACCGAGTCGAACAGGCGGAGGAAACATTGGTACTCTTCAAGACTTCAGCAAATCGCTACCCCGATCTGGAAGCGTTCCTGGTAAGATCTCATCCTTATGAGGTCCCCGAAATTATCGCTCTGCCGTTATCCGCAGGTTCGGCCGCCTACATTCAGTGGGTGATCGATAATTCCAGGCGGTAGGGCGAAAACCCGACTACGCGAAACGCTTCGTTCACTCGCCAATGTCGCCTGCTTTAAGTTGACGCTCATGGGCGGCTGCCGGATCGCGACCAAGCTCCCATGTACACGGACCGGCGGGAGCCGGTCCCTACCGATCGTGCGGAAAGGCCACCCTATAAAAAAAGAACCGGCGCATCGCCGGTCCTTCTTTAAAGCTAATCGAAGCGACTACGGTTTTTTCGTCGGGCTCGGGAATCCGCCAGGTTTCGTGGTCGTTGCTGGAGTATTAGTTCCCGAAGGTTGGGCGGAAGATTTGGTACTCGGACTCGGCGTGGTTGCTGGACGATTGGCATTAAGCTTGGCAATCACCACGTCACTAAAATCCATGTTATCCTTGGCATAGACTAGGACGGTGGTTCCAAGACCCGCGCTGCGTCCAGACCTATCGAGCACGAGATCGTAATTCTGGGTTTTCACCTGATCGCTCACCACCTTCATGATGTCGTCCACCAAGCCGGATACCATATGGTTTTGCTCTTCCTGAAGCTGCTTGGAACGAGAATCACGAAATTCGGTCATCTCTTTTTCCAAGCCTTGCTCCTCGGAAATCTTTGCATCCCGTTCTTGAGCTTTCTGATCTTTGGTGGCTGCACTGACATCCGGACGATTCATTTCCTCATTCAGCTTGTTGATCGCGTCGATATCTTTCTTACGCGTATCCATGCGCTGATTGAGTTCATCGTTTGCGGATTTTTGGGCTGCTTCCAATTTCTCCTTCGCCTCCTGCGTTTTGTAATACGCAGCCAACACTTTCTGCATATCAATCGTGCCAATCTTAAGTTGTTGGGCTTGGACTGGAGCAGACAAAAGTGCGCCTGCCAGGCAGAGGCTGGAGATCGCAATGAATCGGGATTTCATCATAATAATACTAATCACTTACTAAGAATAGTGGCGTGGCTGGGTTTGGAGTCAGACCGCTGTCGGTAAATTCCGTTCAAAATTGATAACCAACGCTGAACTGGAATCGCCCGCTGGAGTTGTTGAATTTGTCGGCCTGAATCGGAATACCGTAGTCGATCCGGATTGGACCAATCGGTAGATCAAGACGAAGGCCGAAGCCAAAGTCTGAATTAACATTAGTCGTGTTGAAACTCCATGAACCAGCATTTACAAATCCTGTATCGTAGAAAACTGCAGCTCGCACTCGTTCAACAATCGGGATGGTATATTCAACCGTGAGCCGGGCAAGCGAATTTCCGCCGATATCGTCACCAAATTGGTCCTTTGGACCGACGTCTTGAAACTTAAATCCACGGAGATTGTTCGCACCACCGAGGTAGAGCCGGTCGTAGATCGGCACGCTACTACCTCCTCCCCACGTGGCCACAGTGGCAACCTCCGCGTCAAAGAGCAGGATCGTATCAAAAGGCAGATGGAAATATTGAGATGCCGTCAGGTCGAACCCATAAATTTGGACGTCGCCACCCAATGGGCCCCCGGCCACATAGGTAGAAAAATCGACTCTCGTGCCTTTACGAGTCAAGAAGGCGTTGTCCCGTTTGTCATAGGTCAGCTCAAAAGTCATCCGGCTCTCCAGGGTATCTCCGGCCTGCGCAAGTACGAGCGGATCGGTCGTGCTGATACCGTAAATGTTCGTGTCCTGGAATCGATACTGAATTCGAGCAGCCAGGAAATTCGTGATCGGCTTCCGCAAGAATATATCGAAGCCGTAGTTCCGCTCGTTGTAGACGTTGCTGTAATACTGAGAATCCAGGTAGTAAACCTCTTCACCGAGGGCCAGACGTTGATCGAGGAAATAGGGCTCGGTGAGCGAAATCAGCGCTTGGGTCTGCAGGGTTCCAATTTGGAAACGAGCACGGAATTTTTCTCCTGCTCCGGTAAATGTACGCCAATTGGTGATATCGAAATTGCCTTGATTCAATTCGGCGAAACCGACCAGACCCTGGTTCGAGTCAAATCCGAGACCGAAATTCAACGAACCCGTGCGCTTTTCCTGCACGACGACATTGAGGTCTTTTCGGCCAGGTACGAGGGTATCGGAAGCGTAAGTATCGACTTTTTCGAAATACTGAAGTCCCTCCAGTCGCTTCTTACTGATATCCACGCGAACAGTGTCGAAGACGTCACCCGGCGCTAAAACCAGTTCTCGGCGAATTACTTTATCTTTGGTTCGGGTATTGCCGCTAATATTGATCCGCTCCACGTATGATTTAATTCCTTCTTCGACCTTATAGTGGAGATCGACCAGGGCTGGTCCGGCCGGGGTTGTCTGCACAGAAACCTTGGCGTCGGCATAGCCGGCGATACCGTAAGCGTCCTCAACCGCTTTGATATCTTTCTCTAACTTGCTCGGCGAAAAGATTTGGCCTTCGGTTACTTTGATCACCTTCCGGAAATTGGCCTCAGTAACGATCTGGATGCCTTCGATCGTAACCGCATTGACGTGATACAGAGGTCCTTCATTGATGTAGATGAAGATGTCGACTTTCTTGGGATTGACTCGCTCGATTTTGACATCGGTCATTTGCACGTCCGCATACCCGTTGTCTTGGTAAAGCGCTTTCAGTTTCTGAACGTCGTCATCAAGTTGCACGCTGCTCAGGCGTCCGGCTCCGGTAATAAAGCCCAAGATATTGCTCTCCTTAGTCTTCATCTCCTTCCGCAGCCTACTGGCCTTGAGTGCCTGGTTGCCGTTGAAGCGAATGTGCCGAACCGTCGCCTTGGCGCCCTCGCTAATCGCGTAAGTCACGGTCGCGGTCCCCTGCTCTTCGTTGGTCGTCAGCTTATACTGCACGTCTACATCCGGGAAACCTCGCTTTTGGTACAACTCGACTATCTTCTGCCGGGCTTGCTCCAAAATCTGTTCGTCCAACGGAGTATTGATCTTCAAATTAATCTCGCGGCGGATTCGAGCGACCTTCACCCGCTCGTTGCCTTGAATATAAACGCCGGCCAGCGTCACTCTGGTTTGAACGACTACGATGACTTTCACGCCGTCTGGTAGCGGTTCACCGTAAATTCGCACGTTAGTGACTAACCCCGTTGCATAGAGGGCACGAACATCATCTTCAACGGTTGTTTCTGAGTACGGCTGACCAACTGTCGTTTTCATGTTGGTCAAAATCCGCTGCCGGCTCAGTGTGGCCGGCCCCGCATATTGAATCTCGATTTGGCGAACAATCGGTGCGGGCTGTCTGGGAGCGGGAGTAGGCACGGCGCTCGGCGGAACCTGTTGAGTGGCCGGAGGAGTCGGCTGGGCGGCTGGTTGTTGCGCTTGGGCTGCGGCGATGAACGATACGCCCAGAACAGCGGACAACATCCGATTCCGGCCGGAGAGACTCTTTTGGTTCATAAATGGAAAACTGGGCGGACAATCAAGGCGAATGGCCGTAATTCATGGCAAGGCTGTCCTAAACGTCAACAGGAAAAACCTTTTAGACCAGAGGGGAAGCTGGCATTTCGGATGAAAGTCAAAGGCCAGAATGACAAAACGGTAATCGGTACGTCACGAACAAATTTAAAGCGGACGTGGAGATTTCGTAAATTCCGGAGATGCCAGATGAAAGCCTCTATCCGTCGAGAAAAGCAGCTCTAATTCACCAACTGATAGCGATTGTTTCGGGCACGCGGCTCGTAGCCAGCGTCTGAAATCAGCCGTTCCATTTCTTCGCGAGTCAATCTAAATGTCGTACCCGCGCTGCTGACCACGTTCTCTTCCATCATTACCGATCCGTAATCGTTCGCCCCAAAACGCAAAGCAATTTGGCCGATTCGCGGGCCTTGAGTGACCCATGAGCTTTGCAGGTTTTCGATATTATCTAAATAGATTCGGGCCAGCGCCTGAGTCCGCAAATATTCAGCAGAACCAACCGGAGTCGCCTTCAGGACCACATTTTCCGGTTGAAACGTCCAACAGATGAAGGCAGTGAAGCCCCTAGTTCGATCTTGCAGCTCTCTCAACCGTTCCAGGTGCTCAATCCGATCGGCGATTGTTTCCACGTGGCCAAACATCATCGTGGCGCTGCTTCTCAAGCCCTCGGCATGAGCTATCTCCATCACTTTAAGCCACTGCTCAGTGTTACACTTGAGTGGTGCAATCCGGTTCCGAACTCGATCTACTAGAATTTCGCCGCCACCGCCCGGAATCGAGCCGAGTCCGGCCTCTTTAAATCGAACGATGACTTCTCGCAGAGGCATCCGGAACACTTCAGCAAAATGATTAAATTCCGGCGGGCTGAACGCATGAACGTTTACTTGCGGATACTTTTCTCGGAGATGGCTCAAAAGATCGAGATAATAGTCAATGCCGAGCTTCGGATGATGTCCGCCTTGCATTAAGATTTGTATGCCGCCAATCGACACGAGCTCGTCGATCTTCTGATCGATCTGTTCGTGGCCAAGGACGTAATGGTCGCTATCGCGCTCTGTGCGATAAAACGCGCAGAACTTGCAGTACACATTGCAGACATTGGTATAATTGATGTTTCGCTCGACGATGTAGGTGACGATCTCGTTGCCACGCTGATCGTACGCGTCCATTTTCGCCATGACCCGCCGATGGTCCGCTAACGCCCCGAGTTCCTGGAGAGGGAGATTATACAGTTCGAGTGCATCCTCAGCGCTAATTCGCTCGCCAGCGAGGACCTTTTCTACGAGCGTCGTTTCCTGAATCCCGGCATTCATTAGGTGAGGTTATACTAAGATGCTTTTTTGGGGTCCTCAATCAGCGTTTGCGCTTTGTAATCCTTGATTGTTTTTGCCCCAACCAAAGAATAATCTCGCAAAAATCGGAGCTGATCGC
>Ga0070697_100002651_pt1 | contig 13758 bp, 13 predicted proteins | sample KBSK1501metaG_FD_65475 | JGI IMG/M metagenome (GOLD analysis project Ga0070697, IMG submission 65475) | Corn, switchgrass and miscanthus rhizosphere microbial communities from Kellogg Biological Station, Michigan, USA - KBS K1-50-1 metaG | ecosystem: Host-associated > Plants > Roots >... | reverse complement strand
CACGCCCTTTGTGTGGAATGGCAAGCGCCGCCGACGGCGCGAACGGGCACGCCTACGCCGCCTGGCTGGCTCAGGCGCGGCCCTCGTCAAGGGCTACGCCATTGCCAGTTGACCCACTAGAGAAGATGGCCACCCTCCATAATGGACGTGTTCATGTTCAGGTGGTGTAATTCTGTGCGAAGCTCCGGGATCCAGGAGGTTTCTTGCTGACTGAGCACCTGTAACCAGCGACACATTGTGGCGAAGAGTGTTATCACCTTCAGTTCATTTTCTATCCCATTAGTGGCAGACCGTTCCGCTCCTTCAGTCCGGCCTCTATGCAACTGGCGAAAGCCATTGTTGAACTTGGAAACGCTCCAATACATTGCGAGAAGTTTTCCCTCCTGCACCAGTTGTGCATCGATTGTTATTACATCCGCCAATCTGATACGTTCGATTGATCCGGCTTCGAGGTGGCTAAGGACGCTTGTCGAAATCTTGACTGAGTCTTCCAATCGAACAAGCGTCACCTGCCGTTGACGACGCACGTTTTTGATGTAGGCCCCGATGTCCGTAAGTGTGAGCAATCCTCCATTGCGATACATGTCCCAAATCGTTTCAGCCCTCAGATCTGCTGGATACTGCAATTCAAACCGATAGAAAGGCACATCTAAAAGAAGTTGTGTAATATCCTCCGGAACAAATTGTAGCGATTCTCCATTCTCATCTAGTTGTATTGAGCGTTTACTGAGGGAGACAATGCGATTGAGTACACGAGTTAAATAGAGCGCACAGTGATGTCTGTCTTGACGGAAATGGGTGATCAACACCTCCGCATCAGTTTCAGTTGGAATCACCATTTCCGCCGGTGGCTCTCGTTTTTCAAGATGAAATAACCGTTTACCAAGTAAAGCATACAAGAGATCGGTTAGGCTCATGCCGGTTCTCTCACAGATCTGCACCGCTGTACTGAGAGTCGCCTGTGCACGTGCATTCTCAATTCGACTAATCGTCGTTGCATCCACCCCTGTCTGTGCTGCAAACGCGCGCAAATCGAATCCAAGCTCCTTGCGTATCTGCTGGACCACATAACCAAAATCCATAGAATCCTCCGCTTAAGGCTTGACAAAGCATCCATTATCCCTTACAATAGAGATATATAAAAAATTTGTGTAGCGCTACAATAATTTACTAATCGATTTGTATTGATACCATTTGCACCTGAACCAACGATAGAGCTAAGCTTATCAGAGTGGTTTATCCACTTCTAGGATACAGCATGGCGTCGTTTCCCTGAGAGGGAGATCAATCATCAAGATTCCATTATCGAGAGCTTTGCACTTCTCATAAAGCATATAGATTTGATTTTGAAAGGAGGACTGCTCGACCTTTCAAGGAAGCGAATATGCTGTAATGTAATCTCTTCATGCCACTGCATGTGCATGTTCATGAAGAAAGCGAGCATGCAACAGATACACAACCAACTTATATCTCTACAGAAAGACGGCAAACCGTTTCTCGAAAAGGGATCAGCATCATCTCCTTTTTTCATCGAGATTGTGTGATCCCTATCACAACCAGCATTACTTCTGAATTGTTCGTATAACGCGTGAAAGACTAGTAAGCCATCGCTCTTCGCTACTATGTGAAAAATCACATATGACAGGATCATAACCATGTGATTTTTCACGGCTGACAGCAATTGTACACGTATCGATAACAATTGTATACACCTGTACAAACAACGATGTACATCAGTGTACATCTGTTGTTCCCAGCTGTGATGGGAATAAGGATAATAAACATCATGACAAACGGATGAGTAGTCATCGAGCAGAAAGAGTAAAGATCAATCAGTAGGGGACTCTTGCAATTCAGGCTTTCACATCAAGTGTGAAAGGGCTGAACATTGCCATTGCAGGCGCTCTATGATTTTTCTTACAAGGAGACCAGCAACTTCCATCCCCTCTGAAAAGGACGGAACATTCGCTCGATGCAGGCTTGATCTCTGTGAAAGGAACACCCATGGATACAGACACACTGTATTCAGTTCTTCTCGTATTGCTCGCTAGGCACGAAGTCGTCATTCCAGTCACGATGGGCCACTGGTCACAGGCGCTCTTTCTCAATCTGATCAAACAGTTTGATCCAACGCTCTCAGCGCGCTTGCATGACGAACCGGGCTATCGCCCGTATACTATCTCGCCGCTGATCGGGGGGGCGATAGTGGGTGAGCGTATTCTACTGCGGCGAGGACAACCATGTCGTCTGCGCATTACCTTGCTAGATGGCGGGACCCTTTGGCGCGCCCTCCAGACACACTTTCTTGAAGCTGGGCCTATTCACGTGCATCTTGGTGATACCGGCTTTCAAGTGGCCCGGATACTCTCCACACCCACTGCTGACTCCACGAATTGGGCAAGTTCGACTGACTGGCAATCACTGAACACACTACCAGCACAGCGCACCATCACCATGCATTTTTCCACTGCGACGGCTTTTAGCCTGAGCGAGCGCCGGTTTGGCCTCTTCCCGGAACCTTCCCTCGTCTGGGGAAGCCTTCTGCGCGACTGGAACAGCTACGCTCCTGACCACTGGAAACTGGATAAGCAGGCCATACGCGCGTCCGCCGATAAGCATATCTCGGTGACTGCTTGCAAGCTGTCTACAGAATTCTTACACTTTCCTAGCTATGTCCAAAAAGGCTTTGTCGGCTATTGTACTTATCAGGTGAGCGCAGTTGAACCGCTTGCAGCTCATCTCACCACGCTTGCATCTTTTGCGCTTTACAGCGGTGTGGGCTATAAAACGACCATGGGAATGGGGCAGGTCCGCGTTGAATTCGGCACCCCGTCAGGCCAGAGATGTGAGCAGAAATACAAGACCTCAGTCGTATCGTGTCTGTAGCAGGATCTTTCGTAGCACGTACCATTTCTCCATCTCTGTGGCTTGTACGTGGAGAGCGGGATAGCGCATGTGGGTTGCATGGCTCTGGATATTTTGCCATCCGCAGAGATAGAAAGCACCGATGAGCAGTTAAGACGATCCTGGCATCCACCAGGATATCCATTTTATCCTGCTCAAGTTAGCCACCCAACAGTTGTAGGACTAAGCAAGGAGAAGATCTGGCAGTGTGAGTCAGAAGCTTCTCACGTGTTGATCTACCGTCCATGATTTGAAAGCGTCGAGAGCAACCGTTTTACTCTTCGCAAGAGCAAGGAGTTATTACATGAGCACATCAACCAGTCCGGTCATCCTTGAGATTCATTCACTTGAGCTTGACTTCGAATGTAAAGACGTTCCTCCATTCTTCGGTCAAACGGATAGCGGAAAATTGAGGCCGTCTCTCACCTTCTGTTATGCACCTCAAGCAAGTCGCATGATGTCGTATCGTCTACATACAGGAGTTCCGGATCGGCGTACAGTCGCTACTGTTTTGCACGAGGCTCTCGTCCAATTACGAGAGCAATCTGAAAGGACACCAACAGAAGCCCAACCTCTTCAAAGCCCCACGTCATTTGGACATGGCAGACAGTACACCTGTTATCGTCAGGGCATTCTCCTCCGCTTCGTCTCTTCCAAGCAGCGTTTTTCAGGAGTGATAGAGCGTTTCTTCTTAACACTCAATAAACAGCTCTTGCATTCGGGGCTCACTGATACGCCTGATCCAGGGACACAGCCAGGGAGTAGCAGAGAGCGCATTGCGCTGGCTGAAATAGAACATATGCTGAGCCAATTTTCTCGGAGCACCTATCATAGTGCCAACAGTATGGCAGAACAACACTCGCGTTCCTATTGGCAGGCATATAGCTCCACTAAGGGAGCTGATCCACATTTGTTTGCTGTACTTCTTGAGGGGCTAGACGACCAAAATACGACCTCGGGGAGCAAACGTGATCAAGAACCACGTATGGAGCCCGATAATTGCACCGATCTCCCACCAGAAATGTCAATCGTCATCGTACTCGATCCTTCCCTCCTCATGCCAGAGACATAAGATGGGCCCTCTTCTGATGAGCGGATGAGTCCTACCAGCAAGCGGGAAGAGCAACCAGCGCTCGCGCATCCTGAGATGAGCACTCTAGAAGAAAGAGTACCTTCCCCGAGAGGTGGAGAAGAAATGATCGAGAAGGGACAGCACGAAAAGTATCCCGATCATGATCGGCCTACACGCGGTGATCTCGTCAGGCAACAACGGTACGAGCAATGCTATCGCTCCATCATTGCTGTGCAGAGAGACGGTTCAACCAGGGCCATGTGTATTAAGGGGATAAAAGGAGTTGGCAAATCTATTGGAATCGAAATGTATTTCTCCCCACAGGACGAGAAGTAGAAGCATGATAACAGCACCAAAAGGAAGGACAGCCATGGCATCAACATACTCAGACAGCTCTTTTTCTTGCAACCAACCACCCATTTGCACCAGTAACGTCAGGAGTTTTTACAGTCTAGCAGATCACACGAGATGCACAGAGCTGATGCTTTCACCTATAAGCGTCGTGAGAGGAGCGCCTGGCACCGGCAAAACCACTGCCGCCCGGCTCTACCTTGCAGATAGAGAGCAACAGGGACAACCATCTCTTGCAACCTTCGCGCTTATCACTATCCCACCACAGGCAACTCCAAAGCAATTCCTCAACACCATCACAGAGCACATCAGCAGTCAGAGGCCAGTTCACACAGCGCACGAAGCGTTTCAGCAAACCCTCCTGGTGCTTGAGCAGCGTCATATGCAGCTCATAATGCTCGACCAGGCTGACTATCTGCAGCGCGAACACCTGGAACTGCTTGGTATGCTCGTCGATCAAACACCCTGTTCTATCTTACTTATCGGGCTCCCTCAACTCCTCTCGGCTATCGAGGGGCATCTCCCATCCGCCAGTCGCCTTGGCCTCACGCTCGAATTCCGGCCGCTTTCGGAGGATGAAGTGCTTGACACATTTCTCCCTCAATTGCTTCTGCCGGGCTGGGTCTACGATCCCAAGAGCGAGGCAAACCGTCACCTTGGGAGCTATCTCTGGCAGAACGCGCGTCCACCGCTGCGCCGCCTGCGCACGGTCCTCGCCTATGCCAGTCTACTCACTCAGCAGCTCGATGCGGGGCAGATTACCCTCGAAACTGTTCGTCTTGCCTTGCAAATGATGGCCCCTGGTGAACATCCCTCCAGTCCACAAAGCGAGGAGGAATAAATGTCACAACTTCCCGTTACCACCGATCCGCGGCCCTCAGAGGACCAGGAGCAAAAGCTAGCGGTCTCTGCCGGTAACGAAGCTCCCAACCGGGACGAGCTATCAGACGTGTTACACCTGGTAACCGCCGGGAACACGAAACTCCTCTTTGACCTTGGAGCTGCCAGGAAACGAGAGGCAGAGCGTCGTCGCAAGACGATGGGTGAATTTGCGCTGCACGATTTCGACAAGCAGCGCTTTCGAGCGTTTGCGCTGGAACGCTACGTCCCCGAGAAAGCCCTCACGACGTGGAAGCAGAACTTCCTGCTCCATGGTCTGGACGGATTGCTTCCACAGGACTGGCACCCCTTGAAGGAGCAATCGCAACAAAAAGTCATCGAGCGACTGAAAACGCTTGGAAAGCTGACAGAAGCAGAAATAATCACAGAAGAGGATATGTCCAGCCTGGTCAGCCGACTCGGAGGAAGCTGGCGAAAAGCCGATCGCCTGGTGCGGCGGTATCAAATCGATGGTGTGTGGGGGCTTGCACCTGAGTATGATCCAGAGCGTTTTCATCGGGTATGGCATAAGGGGTCTCTTATCGATTTCGCAGCCGCGACACCAAAATCGCGGGCAGAAGCTGAGCGGCGGCTTGCCCTGATCACCCCGTACATCGGCAAAAGGCGTATCACCAACGAGGAGCTCAGGGTATATGCTGAGCAGCATTCGACAGAGGAGCATTCACTCTCCTGGCGAACAATGCGAGACTACTTATTCAGGTACAAGAAATGGGGCCTGGTCGGCCTGCTGCCGAAAGAAGAGCGCTCTGATAAGGGGCACCCACACAATATGACTCCTCTCATGGAGGATATCATAGCTGCCGTCCGCTTTTCTCAAATGGACATACCCCTACACGAGGTACAGAGACAGGCTGCTCAGCGCGCCCGTTTGCTTGGAGAACCTGAACCGACACCCTGGCAGGTACGTTACATTTGCGATCATATCCCAGACGAGGTGAAGCTTGTTGCAGACAAACGTTTCGGCGAATTCAGAAGCAAACGCCGGCTGACCTACCGGTTTCACTTCGACGGTAGCGTGATCATCTTCCAGATCGATTTTACCCCAGTCGATGTACTGTTGAGGGATATCCGCAGGCGAGGTCGCCAGACGCAGAGCAAAGAATTCCGTCCCTACCTGATCACTTGTATGGAGGCCAGCTCCCGCCTGGTACTGGCATGGCTTCTCACCTATGACGTCCCCAATAGCAACAACATCGCAGCGGTCATCCGCGACGCCCTGATTGTTTCTGACGAGAAGCCCTACGGGGGTATTCCTCATGCCATCTGGGTTGACGGTGGGAAGCAACTGGTCTCGCACCATATACAGCGTATAGCGCAGGATCTGCATTTCGAACTGAAGGAAGGCAAGCCCAATCACCCTGAGGACCGTGGTGATCCACAGGAGCGCGGCATCGTGGAACGCTTTTTCGAGACGCTGAACACTGAACTGTGGTCCACGCTCGATGGCTATGTGCATTCGAATACCAAAGAGCGCAACCCCAATGCAAAGGCAACCCTCACCATCTCAGAGCTCGCCGCAAAGCTCAAGGAATTTATCGACAAGTACCACCACAAAGAGCACAGCGAGACCAAGGAAACTCCACTGGCATTCTGGGCGAAACATTGCCAGGCCAGACCTCCCGATGACGACCGCCGGTTCGATATCCTGATGCTCGTCGCTGAGACGCGCAAACTGACCAAACCTTATATTACCTATGGGACGCGCCGTTACTGGCACGATGACCTGGCGGAGATTCCCGTCGGAACAAAAGTGGAGATCCGCGCTCAGGCCGATTATATGCGCCCGGACACGATCGAAGTGTTTTACCAAAAACGGCATGTCTGTACTGCATTTGCGCATGACTCAGTACAAGGGCGGGCGGTCACCGGCAAACGGGTCCTGGAGGCCCAACGAGAGCAAATGAGGCGCATCAAGAAGACGATCAAAGATACCCAGACCACATTGCACAATGCAGATCGTATCATCGAATCCCAGGGCGTTCTCGTTCAACAGGACCAGCCTGACGAACAGGCAACAATAGCCAGTCAACAGCCAAAAGAACAGCCGTCTGAAGCCGTAGCGGCCGAAACCAAACGGGTGGCATCAACTGCTTCAACAGACAAGCAACGCGTTCCACCCCGTAAACCACCAACGGCCAGGCAAAGAAATGCTGCGTGGGCGAATGCGCTGGCGGCCAGTAAACGCCATCAGCAGCAGCAGGAAGAAGGGAGCAAGCCGTGATCAATTACAACGAACTGACCCTGGATTTTGATGAGAACAGACTTCCACCAGGTCAGCAGCCCATCATTACCAACAGCATAGAACAGTTCTACCTCTCTATAGATATGATTGTGCGTGCCAGGGAGCTAACAGGCTACAGTACCATGGCAGTCGTGGTAGGGTTGGCTGGGGTTGGCAAAACGATTGCCATCCAGTCCTATCTGAACAAGCTGGAAGACCGCCTGCACACCGGTTTGCCTGCTGGTATGATACTCAAGGTCACGCCCGAGTTGACGACAAAGGAGCTCATGGCAACCCTCCTGACAAGCTTCGGCGAAAGGCCCCGCAGCAGTATCAACCGTCATATGATTGCCAATGAGGCAGCGGAGGCCATATTGGATTTTGACCTTAAAATACTGTTCGCCGATGAAGCTGATTTACTGGATGTAAAGGGTTTTGAATTCATTCGCTACATTTTCAATAAGACTGGCTGCCCCATCGTGGTGGTGGGACTGCGCCAGATTCTGCACGTTATTCGCAAGTACGAAAAATTTGAGAGTCGGATCGGTCCGCATCTTGAATTTCTTCCCCCCGATGAAGATGAGGTTTTGAACAAGATTCTTCCACAGTTGATCTTTCCCCGTTGGCAGTTCGATCCCTCATCTGCAGCCGATATCAAGATGGGTATGGAACTCTGGGAGCGTACCCAACCCTCCTTCCGGAACCTTCGCAAGGTGCTGCAGTATGCGAGCGTCCTGGCTGAAATACACGAGAAAGAACGCATTTCTCGCACGCTTTTGAAGCAGAGTTGCCAGATGATGTTCGGACTGAAGTATGCTGAGGAAGAGCCGGAAGAAGAAGAGGAGGAACCCCAAACCGAATATGAACAAGAATCTGCACGACGACAGGATGCCAGTGCCAAGAAACACGAGGCATCGGTATGAGTGGCAACCCATTTCTCGTTCCTGCCTCGATGACGACGGTCCTTGACCGCGAAGACTGCGAGCGTATTCACTACCAGGCGTTACAGGCAGCGGTGCGAGGAAGTCGTCCGGAGGCGCTCCCTGCATCAGTTCCTCTCAGCGAACTGAGGGAGCGCGCTCGATTCGATGGCGCAGAGGTCTACCTGGCACACCCGGATGATATTGAGCTCCTCTTCTCCGGCATCACCCTGGCGGTCTATCGCACAGTCCGGTCGCTGTTCTGCTCCCGGCTGGGTCGGAGTACCAAGATGGTCTGGCGCATACTCTGCGCCATGGCCTGCGCCGCGGGAGTGGAGAGCATTCCCTATGAGACTATATGGGCCCTCTGCCTGTCTCTCGAAGAATGTCGCCTCGCAAGCGTCGCGGTACCCGTCGAGCGCGGAGAGGAGACGTGGTGGGTTGGACTGACGACCCCGGACATCTCCATCCAGCAAGGGGCTGCCAGAGCGTATCACCCATCGATCGCATGGTGTGTGGAGGCGAGCGTGCCGCGTGCCCTGTCATTTTGTATCGCTCCCCTGGATGCGCCCGAAGACAATGCCACACGCGCGCTCTACGACGCCATCACGGTTCACCGCCGTCCACAAGCACGCGTGCCGACAGGGCTCATCTGGCATCTGCCAGAGCGGATCATGACGACTGTTCCCCTTTCCCGACCCTGCGTGGCCGCCTGCACAAGAGCAGGGATCCAGGTCGAAGAATCAACGGCTGAAATCCCTCTGCTTGAACATATCCGGAAAACGTGGGAGCGCGGAGTGGCGGGACGAACTCTGCTGGCCAGGCACTGTGCAGGGCTGCTGGACGCCTTCCTGCACAGTGCACACGGATACGGCCCGCGGCGCGCGTTTGAGCAGCAGGCGCACAGGTATGCGCCTCTCGTCGGATACGGTCAGGACCCTGCAGCGCAATTTCCGCTCTTACGGGAATTCCTCCCTGCTGTTGCAAGCAGCATCGAAGCAGATGGGGCAGTTCCTTATGATGGGTTACATTACACCCACGAGTGGCTTTCTTACTGGCCAGAACACGCCGTGACTCTCCGCCGCTCCGCGCACACTGCAGCAGCTGCCTGGATCTATCTCGATGGGGAGATCCTTTGCCAGGCACACGCTCGTGAACTGCGCAGGCGCGATGGTAGTTATGGTCAGTATCGCTCTGAAAGGTAACAAGTATGTATTTTCTCGCGGCCCTCTTGACACTAAAAGCCATGGAACCCGATCGGTCTCCCTCGCATCTGGCGGATCATGACGAATCTGTCCCTTCTCGACAGGAGCTTCGTTTCAAAGATGCCCTGCTGGGAGAGGGCAGGATGACGGCAGCGCTTCTCTTCAGTGCCGCAGGGCACACGCGTATACGGCTCACCTGTTGGAGTAAAGCAAGAGACACGCCAGGTACAGTGTTGCAGTCACTGACTTCCAGGCCCAGAATCGAGTTCGCACAACAGTGCTATGCCGTCGAGTCTGTCGACCTGGTTGACCCGCTATGGACGGGTATCAGTACCTGGACGGATCTACTGAACGCGCGGCATGGCGTGCGCATGCGTTTCACCTTCGCTACGCCGCTCGTTACTGCCCAGCGAGAACAAGGTACGGACAGCAACGTCCTGCCATTTCCTGACCCGCAGGCGCTTTTCTCGCGCCTGCTTCGCCACTGGCGGGGGCTGGGCGGCCCACCGCTGCCCTATGCAGGAGAGCAGATGGTGCAGGCAGCCGGATGCATCCTTAGCGAGTATCGTTTGGAGACGGCTGAGAGCAGCTTTGAGGAACAGGCTCACCCTGGATTTCTCGGCTGGGTTGAATATACCTGCCGCGCCCGAGAGATCACAGCCATAGCCTCACTCAACGCGCTTGCCCGTCTCGCCTTCTTCACAGGGAGCGGATATCTGACAGAGTTGGGTATGGGTACCACAGGGGTCACGATTGCGAATTGAGAGGGCAACATGCAATGGCGCGTTGTGAAACTGGGCATTGAGCAGTTCGACATCTTGCACGCCTATGGGCTCGCAATCCTGCTGGCAACGGCATGCGGCGTGCCGGTTGCCTTGCAAGATACGCCATACTGCTATACCCTGTCGTGCCCGGAAGTCGAGCTCCCGCGGGTGAATGCTACGCTCCTCCTGGAGAGCGTCCTGCCCTTTCCAGACGAGGAAGAACTGCGTCTATGTGACCCCCGTGCGCAGAAGATGAAGCTCCCGGTGACCGTACTCGACGGTCTGCTGGCGGCATTGTTTACGACTCCAGGTTCACGCGTCCTCTCGGTGAGTGACTTGCTGGGGAAGCAGCACCTGGACGCAGAGGCCCTTGCGAAAGGATTGCACAAAGTAGCGAAGACGATCAACCGATGGAAAGCATTTGCCAGGCGAACGGCGCGAAGGCAAGGGATAGACTGGCTCAACAATGTCCTGCGGGATTACAACCCCGAGCGTCCTGCCTTCCCGATCCTCGTGGAGGGGAAATACGAGGGGGATATCAATGTCCTCATGACGATCGATCCCTCATTCTGCTTCTCGCTACGCAGTGCGCAAAGCCTCGGCCGGATGACAGAGAAGACCCAGGTGGCTGTGCGAGGGACGCGCTATGCCGGGTTGCTGGCCTTCATCGGCGCTTCACGCTTCCTGCGTGCACAGCGCCTCTCCAGCTCAGTGGTGAATTACTACGTCCCCATTGCGAGGACTCTCTCCATCAACGCGGAGAGCTCGTTGCCACTGCTCTTTCCGGTTGACGAGAAGCCCGATCAGGCCGCTCTTGGGCGCTGGCTTGCCCTCTCACAGCAGAGCCTCCGACCGGAAGCTGTGTGGCGTGGCCTCGCGTATCAGACGATGCTCACCCAGGGGCAACAGCAGTCGCTCTCAGTGGAGAGTGGCGTGCTGGAGTGCGGATGGCTGCTTGCCCTCCAGGGCTGCCTCGGCGAGGACGTGCTCGCCTTCTGGCAGACGCAACTGCACGCTAAAGGAACACATGATGAACAGGAGAGCCTCCTGAACTGTCTTATGCGCCGTAGTGCCGGTGCCTGGTTTGCCCATCTGCAGTTGATGGCGCAGAGCATCCATGCGAACACAGCATATACTGGATGGCGCTATAGTCTCGAAGAAGTGAGAAAGATAACAGAAGCTATGAATGACACAGCACACATGCCCTTGAAACAGGTCCTGGAACGAGAGAAAGGAACGCTTCGCTTCGGCCGGGCTCTCAGACAGGTCGGTCGTTACAATCCCTCACGTCTACGCGATCTGCTTGATGAGTTGCAAGACGCACGAACAGACGCCCAGTTGCTTCCCGTGTTACACCACATCGTCTTCGCGAGCGAGGTGGAGAAATCGAAGAAGCGCAGGATCATTGTCCCGGACGAGGATGACTTTGCGGCTCTTTTGGAGGACATCGACCGGTACGGGGTCCCCGTGCTGGTCGGATTACTGATGGTCCTCTCAGCACTGCGTTACCCATATAGTGACGAGAGTCTGAAATACGAGCTTTCCACCCTGATCAGGGCGCTACTCGCTCTCGCTGCACAGATGGCTACACTCCCTGCGACCGAGGACAATCCAGCCTTGCATTCACACGAACTCTTCATCGACGACCCTGAGGTCCTCAGCGGAGGATCACTCAAAGAACAGGAGGAGATCTAAGATGTCAGAAAACCCACAGGCACCATTCTACGAAATGTCGTTCAATGTGCTCGCGGCCTGGCAGGCCCACAGCCTGAGCACGGCTGGCAGCAACGGGTCCAATCGCGTGATGCCACGCCGCCAGTTGCTGGCGGACAAAAGCGAGACAGATGCGTGTAGCGGTAATATCTCCAAGCATCATCATGCCGCTCTCGTCGCGGAGTATTTTGCAGCAGACGACAGCCCCCTCTGCCCGGCCTGCCGTGTTGGCGACGGGCGGCGGGCGGCTGCACTGCTCGACCGACCCGAATATGGGAACCTTTCTTTTGAGCGTATTGTATGTGAATGTGCACTGTGCGATACGCACGGCTTCCTCGTCACAGCGAAAAATGCCGATAGTGAGATGAGTACAGGGGCACGCCAGAAGATCAGCAAACAGACGCTCATCGACTTCTCCTATGCCCTGGCTCTTCCTGATCGCCACGCCGAGACAAGCCAGCTTCATACCCGGAGCGGGGCCTCTAAAGAGGAGGGGCAAATGCTGATGAAGATCCCCGCGCGTTCGGGTGAGTACGCCCTGTGTGTCCGGTATCGAAGTGTGGGTATTGGTGCCGATACCGAGCAGTGGCTCCTGTACGTGAAGGATCAGGCACTACGGGAAAAGAGGCACCGCGCGGTCTTGCGGGCGCTGCGGGATACGCTCGTGAGCCCGGCTGGCGCGCGGGTGGCCACGATGCTGCCTCACCTGACGAGGCTCAGCGGAGCGATAGCTGTGCGTACAGATGTTGGTCGGGCTCCCCTCTATTCAGCATTGGAGAGCGACTTCGTCACGCGTCTTCAGGCGATGGCAGATGAGACATGCCAGGTCTACCCATTCGAAACCATTGAGGCCTTCTACCGCCTGATGAACACCTTCATCGCCACCTCGGTTCCGGCACTCCACCCATTCTGGAAGACCTCGCAGCAATGACACAAAGGAGAAGAGAGATGACTCAGGTGCAACAGCGACAAGGAATAGAGCAGCAGTCCTCCCAGATGTGGATAGCCGCTGACTACCATTTCCCCTCTACGTATTCGTGCCGTATTCCGATGAGCAGTGCGAATTGCGCGTCTGTGTTACCCGCTCCAGGACCGGCAACGGTGCGCCTTGCACTCATACGCGTTGGGATAGAGTTATTCGGATTAGATTTCGTCCGCGAAGAACTCTTTCCCATCTTGCGTTCAGCCACCGTTCGTATTCGCCCTCCCGAGCGCGTCGCGATCTCACAACAGCTGATCCGAGGGTACAAGTGGAACGAGGCGAGACAAAAGCGGGAGACCATCCAGGAGTCGATTCTCGTGCGGGAAATGGCGCACGCCGCAGGGCCAATGACCGTCTTTCTCCAGATACCCGAGGACGCCGGGCAGAGGATGCACGTACTATTGCAAGCAGTCGGCTATTGGGGACAGAGCAGTTCTCTCACCTCCTGCCTGGGTGTCATGAGTACCCCACCGCTACTTGAGGAGTGTGCGTTACCCCTTGATCTGCTCGACGATACTATTCCCTTGCGGCCTTTTTTCTCTTGTCCGGTGACAGAGTTTCGCTCTAACCAGCTCTCGTGGGAGGATATTGTTCCAGGAGGCAAGATGCCGAAGACGTCGGCATTACGCTGCGAGATCTATGTGTGGCCAATGGTCACGGAGTACCGGCATGGAACGCAGAAATTGCTTGTCCGCGCTCCACTTTTCTGGAAAGTGCAGTGAGCAT
>Ga0070697_100002650_pt1 | contig 13760 bp, 9 predicted proteins | sample KBSK1501metaG_FD_65475 | JGI IMG/M metagenome (GOLD analysis project Ga0070697, IMG submission 65475) | Corn, switchgrass and miscanthus rhizosphere microbial communities from Kellogg Biological Station, Michigan, USA - KBS K1-50-1 metaG | ecosystem: Host-associated > Plants > Roots >... | reverse complement strand
GCGGCCAGCCGCCCGCGCTTGCGATCAGCGGCGCCTACCAGCCCGTCGCCTCGCCCCGCGGCCCGTTCGGCGGCCCGGGCCACCGTGATCGACGCATCCTGCTCGAGGACCCGCAGGCGGACCTGCTGGATCTCGTCGCGCAGCGCCGCCGCGCGTTCGAACTCGAGCTGCCGCGCGGCGCTCTTCATCTCCGCTTCCATCTGGGTCAGGAGCTGCTCGATGCGGGTCTTGTCGAGCTCCGACAAGTCGCCGCCACGCTCGCTCGTGTAGACCGTCGTCGTCTCGGCGACCGACCGTAGGCGCTCGTTAAGGTCGTGGATGCCCTTGACGATGGTCGTCGGCTCGATCCCCTTCTCGAGGTTGTACGCCTCCTGGACGGCCCGCCGCCGGTTGGTCTCGTCGATCGCCGCCCGCATCGATTCGGTGACGGTGTCGGCGTACATGACGACCTTGCCGCCGATGTTCCGGGCCGCCCGCCCGATCATCTGGATCAGTGACCACGACGACCGCAGGAAGCCCTCCTTGTCGGCGTCGAGGATCGCGACGAGGGTTACCTCTGGCAGGTCGATCCCCTCGCGGAGCAGGTTGATCCCGACGAGCACGTCGAAGACGCCGAGGCGGAGATCGCGCAGGATCGCGATCCGCTCGAGCGTGTCGACCTCGCTGTGGAGGTACTGGACCTTCACGCCGAGCTCGCGGAGGTAGTCGGCCAGGTCCTCCGCCATCTTCTTGGTCAGGGTCGTGACGAGGGTCCGCTCGCCGCGCTCGACCCGGACCCGGATCTCCTCGAGCAGGTCGTCGATCTGGCCCTCGGTGCCGCGGACCTCGACGATGGGGTCGACGACGCCGGTCGGGCGAATGAGCTGCTCGACGATCTTCTCGCTCCGCTCCAGCTCGTACGGTCCCGGCGTGGCGCTCATGTAGACGACCTGGTTGAGGTGGCCCTCGAACTCCTCGAAGGTCAGCGGCCGGTTGTCGAGGGCGGACGGCAGCCGGAAGCCGAAGTCGACGAGGATCTCCTTGCGGGTTCGGTCGTTCTTGTACATCCCGACGACCTGCGGGATCGTCATGTGGGACTCGTCGACGACGAGGAGCCAGTCCGGCGGGAAGTAGTCGAGCAGGGTCCAGGGCCGGCTGCCGGCCTCACGGCGGGACAGGTGCCGTGAGTAGTTCTCGATGCCGGTACAGAAGCCCAGCTCGCGCATCATCTCGAGGTCGAACGTCGTGCGCTGCCGCAGCCGGGCGGCCTCGAGGACCCGGCCCTCCGTCTCGAGCTGGCCGACCCGATCCTCCATCTCCGCCTCGATGTCGACCATCGCGAGCTTGAGCTTGTCGGCCGGGGTGACGTAGTGGCTGGCGGGGTAGACGTTGACCTCGCGCCGCTCGGCGAGGAGCTCGCCGGTCAGCGGGTCGAGCTCCGTGATGCGCTCGACCTCGTCGCCGAAGAACTCCACCCGGACGAGGGTCTCCTCCGACGCCGGCTGGAATTCCAGGGTGTCGCCCCGGACCCGGAAGCGGGCCCGCTGGAGAGCCGCGTCGTTGCGCTGGTACTGGAGGTCGACGAGCTGGCGGAGGACGGCGTCGCGGCGGTACTGGCCCCCCTGCCGGAGCCGCAGGACGGTCGCCCCGTAGTCGACCGGGGCGCCCAGGCCGTAGATGCAGGAGACGCTCGCCACGATGATGACGTCCCGCCGCTCGAACAGGGCGTGGGTCGCCGCGTGGCGCAGGCGGTCGATCTCGTCGTTCCGGCTCGAATCCTTCTCGATATAGGTGTCCGACCGGGGCAGGTAGGCCTCCGGCTGGTAGTAGTCGAAGTAGCTGACGAAGTACTCCACGGCGTTGTCCGGGAAGAACTCCCGGAACTCCGCGTAGAGCTGGGCGGCCAGGGTCTTGTTGTGGGCAAGCACCAGGGTTGGCTTCTGGTGGCGGGCGATGGCCTGGGCGATCGTGAACGTCTTGCCGGTGCCCGTCGCCCCCAGGAGGGTCTGGTGGCGGAGCCCTCGACCAAGCCCGTCGACGAGCTTGGCGATGGCCGCCGGCTGATCGCCGGTCGGCTGGAAATCGGCGACGAGATTGAAGTCCGGCATCCTCGAAAGGATAGCATCCAACCCCACCTTTCGAACGCGCGTTCTAGGCTTTTCCCCACTGGCGCGCAGGCTCGGTCGTACGGGAGGGATAGGCCGAACCGGACGAACGACCCATTACCCCCACCGGACCGCCCGGTGAACACTCGGGGGAACAACCCCAGCCTGCGGAGGTCCCTCGGTCGATGCGCCTCGTGTCCCCCCGCCTTCGGCGCGGGGCCGGCGGTTCGGCGCGGGCCGAACCCCGGCCGGCGGCGGCATGGGCGCGCCCGGCTGGCGCCGGGGGCCAGAGCCTGGTCGAGTTCGCGCTCGTCCTGACCCCACTCTTCCTGGTCCTGCTGGGGATCATCCAGTTCGGCTTCATCTTCAACACGTACGTGACCCTCACGAACTCGGCCCGCGAGGGCGCCCGGAGCGGGACCGTCTACATCTGCGACTCGAGCGAGTCGAAGGACCAGAACGACCTGGCCCGGAACGAGGCGATTCGCCTGGCCGTCGTCGGCTCGATGAACCTGCTCTCGACCACCTCGCCGCGCTTCGCCAACAGCGGCACGTGGACGAAGAGCGGCATGGTCTTCACCACCGGCGACCTCGTCGTGACCTACGCGGTACCCAGTGACGTGGTCGACACGGACTGCCGGCGCGGCGAGACGATCGACGTCCGGGCGACCTACCACCAGGACCTGATCATCCCGATCATCTCCAACTTCCTGCCGCATGACGCCGGCGGGCGCCTGAGCCTCGTCGGCGACGTGACGATGGTCATCAACTGATGGCGCTCCGTCTGCGGGCAGCCCGGCCCGACGGCCAGGTCATGGTCATCTTCGCCATGGGCCTGGTCATGCTGCTGACGTTCGCCAGCCTGGCCTTCGACATCGGCCGCTTCTACAGCGAGCGGCGCTTCCTCCAGAACGCCGCCGACGCAGGTGCGCTGGCAATGGCCAACGCGCTCATTCGCGGCGACACCCAGAGCGAGGCGGATGCCCAGGCCCGCGACGTCCTGGCGCGCAACTTCCTCGGCAGCCCGAACGGCTCGATTCCGGTGGACCCACCGGTCACGCCTGAATACGAAACCGGCCACGCCGGCGACCCCGACTACCTGGTCAACGGGATCCTCGTCAGCGGCAGCGAGATCCGGGTGGCCGTCCAGAGCGATGTCGGCTACACGTTCGCCCGCGCCATCGGCTTCAACACGAACACGATCATCGCCCGCGCGCGCGTCCGCACGATCGGCGACATGCTGCCGATCGCCGTCCGCCACTTCATCAACGCCCCGGGGCCGGCGGCTGGCGCATCCGCCCCCTGCCCCGTCGACCCGAGCTCGTTTCACGACCTCGTCGCCACCGAAGACACCTCCTGCCTCGGAACGTCCACCGACGGCAGCCTGCGGACCGATCCCTTGCCGGGGGCGGCCTACAACGCGTCGAACCCCGACAACGACCCGTCCACCCATGGGCCGATCATTTCCCTGGTCGGCCAGGGTGCGCAGCCGGGCAACAACGCCAGCTTCCGCGGCTTCGTCATCCTCGACATCCGCAACTTCGCGTCCGGGTCGTCGAACCTCTTCTACAACGGCGCCAACGCGTCGATGAACGGCAACCAGATCAAGAACCTCGAGGCCAGCTGGGTCGCCCCCGGCTACCCGGGACCGGACTTCCCGCCGGTGACCGTCCCACCCGATCCCAATGACCAGGTCGGCATCCTGGACGGCAACTCGTCCGGCATCGTCATCGACGAGATCCTGCTGCGCTACGTCCCGGGCGACGAGATCCTCTGTGCGGTCTATTCCGGGACGACGATGACCATCCCGGACTTCGCCTACAGCGTCGGCAACACCCAGACGATCGCGACGACCCAGAACCGCAACAACGCGGTGTCGATGACGCTGTCGAAGAACGCCTCGTTCGCCGGCGTCGTCGCGACGAGCGCGTTCAAGGACTGGGGCGACCCGGCGAACCCGTACGGCACGACGCTTTCGCCGATCACCCTCTCACCGGACCCCGCGACGCCCAACACCACGGTCAAATGGGCGACGTTCTCCACGACCGGCGCGCCGGTCGGGATCTACACGGTCTGGATCGAGGGCAACTCGTCAAGCCCCTACCTGACCAATCACTACTACCCGGTCGCGATCAACATCGGCGGGGTCACGCGCGACTTCTCCAGCTCCAGCGGCGGGATGGTCATTCCGGTTCCGAACACCGGCATGACCGGCAGCGGAACGATGAGCTTCAGCACGGCGGGCGGGTCGAACACGTTCAAGGGCACGATCAGCCTGTCGGTCGAAGGCGGCCCCCAGGACGACGGCGTCCTGCCAGCCGGGATTGGCGCGATCAGCGTCAGCCCGTCGACGCTCGACCTCTCGAGCAGCGGCAGCCAGTCGACGACCGTGACGATCAATGGCGGGAGCCTCAGCCCGGGCGAGTACCCGCTCACCGTCCGCGCCACCGGGACGAACCTTGCCGGCCAGGTCGTCACCCGCCAGATCCCCTTCATCTTCGACATTGCCACCGGTGCAACGACCAATGAATACGTCGACATCCAGGGCTTCGCGGTGTTCCGGATCACGAGCGCCAACAGCAACTCGATCGACGGCTACGCCATCTCGGGCGTCTACGCCGACATGAACGATCCCCAGCTGCGTCGCGGTCAGACGGCGCGCCTGGTGCCCTGGGACTAGCCGGGCGGGCACGGCACCAACCAGCACGCGGGCGGCATACGCGCCGGCCCGCACGGGAGGCAGCACATGGAAATGGAATACCGGGACACGGGTCGCCGCGGCAAGGTGATCATCGTGCTCGGCATCATCCTCGCCCTCGCCGCGGGTGGCGCGGCGTTCTTCCTCATCAGCCAGGCGCAGCAGAACGCGGGCCAGCAAGGGCTGCCGAAGGTGTCGGTCGTGGTCGCGGTCCAGCCGATCGCCGCCCGCAAGCCGATCGAGGCGACAGACGTCGAGGTCCGCCAGGTGCCGATCGATCCGACCAACGCCGAGGGCATCGTCAGCACGACCGACAAGGTCATCGGGCGCGTACCCGCGGTCACGATCCTCCAGGGCCAGCTGATCACGACCAACCTGCTGGCATCCACGGCCACGGGCGGGCAGTTCTCGATCCTGGGTCCGGCCGACACGATCTCGCCCGACTCCGAAGCCTGGCGGGCCGTCTCGGTGACGGTCCCCGACGAGCGCGCGGTTGGTGGGCTCCTGCAGCCGAACCAGACGGTCGATGTGTTCGTCACGGCGACCGCACTGGTGCCGCAGACGCTCCAGGACCTCGGCCGCTACTACACCGACAAGACGACCAAGATCACCTACCAGGACATGCCGATCCTGGCCAAGGCCGGGTCGTACTACATCCTCAAGGCGACGCTGCCGATCGCCGAGGAGATCGCCCATCTCCAGGCCAGCGGCACGGCCACGTTCAGCCTCGCCCTCCGGCCCGACGAGGATGTCCGGATCGCCGACGCGTCGAAGCTCGGCGCGACGACCAACATGCTGATCCGCCGCTACGGCCTGCCGATCCCGGAGGTCTTCCCGCCGGGCACCGGCCCGATCCCGACGGCCCAGCCCACCACGAGGCCAACGCCCGTGCCGTCAATCGCCCCGTCCCCGAGGCCCTCCTGATACGGGCCGCCATCCCCCAGCGCCGCTGACCCGGCGCGCCTCCCGTGACCACCCGGTCCGCTGCCGCGGACCGGGTGGTCCTTTGTTCAGCGGGTTCGTGCCAGTGCGTCGCGAAGCGCCTCGTCGACGCGGGCCTCGGCGGCCGACGGCTGGCCGCTCGTGTCGATGACGCGCCCGGCGTGGGGCCGCAGTCGCTCGCGGATTCCTCGCTGCGTGGCGATCCGCCGCTCGGCGTCGGCCCCGTCCATCCCGCGCGCGGCGAGCCTGGCTCGCTGCTCGGCCGGCTCGCAGACGACGAGCCAGACCTCGTCGCACAGCTCCGTCAGCCCGCCCTCCACGAGGCGGATCGCCTCGATTGCGACGGTTCGCGCTCCGGCTGCCTCCGCAGCGCTGATGGCGGCCATGATCCGTGGCCGCACGGCCGGGTGGACGATGGCCTCGAGTGCTGCGAGCTCCGCGGGGTCGGCGAAGACGACTTCGGCGAGGCGTCCCCGATCCAGCGAGCCATCTTCGCGTCGGACGTCTGGCCCGAATCGGTCGACGATCGCGTCGAGCGCCGGCTGGCCCGGTTCGGTGACCTCACGGGCGAGCGCGTCGGCGTCGACGACCGTGGCGCCGCGGGCGGCGAGCCAGGCCGCGACCGTCGATTTCCCGCAGCCGATGGGTCCCGTAAGTCCGATCCGGACGGCGCGCGGCGCTGTCATGGGCGACGCTCCTCGAGCTCGAGCCAGGCGTCCTCGGCCGCCGCGAGCGCCACGTCGACGTCGGCCAGCTCGCTGCCGATCCGGCGCAGCTCGACGAAGTTGCCCTGGACGTCTGGGTCACCCATCGCCAGCTCGAGGTGGCTGCGGCGCAGCCCCAGACGCGTGAGCTCGGCCTCGGTCAGGGCCTTCTGCCGCCTATAGGCGTCCTTTGACAATCTCTCCCTTCGAGCAGTCGCGGGTCGACGAGCGGGAGTGCTGCGAGCGACGATCGGCGCGGTGGGCTCGCGTGCCACGACGGACGCCCGGGCGCGGTGCCCAGCGGAGCGACCATCAGGCTCGCCGTCGGTCGCGGAGCCGGAACGCCCGCTCGGGCGGCCCATGGCGCTCGCCGTTTCGACCGTCCAGCCGGCGGCGATCGCGGCGCGCCACTCGTGGTACCCGCCCTCGAACGGCGCCGCGAGCCCGTCGTCGACGACCCACAGCCGCTGGCAGACGGTCTCGAGCAGGCGCCGGTCGTGGCTGACCACGAGCAGCGTCGCCGGTGTCTCGGCCATGAATGACTCGATCGCCTCGCGGGCGGGAATGTCGAGATGGTTGGTCGGCTCGTCGAGCAGCAGGATGTTCGAGGGCATGATGCCGAGCAGCGCGAGCTCGAGTCGCGATCGCTCGCCCCCAGACAGCGCGGCCACCTCCTTGAACGAATCGTCGCCGCGGAACAGGAAACGGGCGAGGTAGCCGCGGGCTTCGCGAGGCGTCAGCGGGATGGCCTCGAGCAACGCGTCGAGAACCGTCGCCCCGGGGATCGCCGCTCCCCTCAGCTGGGAGAGGTAACCCAGCTGCGCGGCATGGCCGAAGACCAGTGTCCCGTCGAGCGGTGGCAGCTCGCCGGCGATCGTTCGCAACAGCGTGGTCTTGCCGGCGCCATTCGGCCCGACGATCCCGATCCGGTCGCCGCGTGACGCCGCCAGGAACGGGACGCGCACGACCGGCCTAGGGGCGCCGGTCGTGCCACGCGCGGGCAGGTACCCGGCGACGAGACCCTCCATCCGCAGCGCGAGCTCGCCGGATCGGGCGGCGCCACCGCCCGCCAGCGCGGCGCCGGGGAGGCGCAGCTTTCGGCCCGGCCGGGGGGCCTCGATCCGCTCGGCGACGAGCCGCTCGAGCCGCGCCTCGTGCTCGTGCATCTTGGCGAACTTGCGGTGGCTGCGGTAACGCTGGACGAGCTCGCGCTCGCGGGCGATCTGGTCGGCCTGGGTGTCGACGTCCTTGACCTGCCGCGCGTCGCGCTCCACGCGCTGCCGGTGATAGGCGGAGTAATCGCCCCGGAACGCCGTCAGTTGCCGGTCGCGAAGCTCCCAGATCCTGGTGACCGTGGCGTCGAGGAACGCCCGGTCGTGGGACGCGACGAGCAGCGAGCCACCCCGCCGGCGAAGGTGCTCCTCGAGCCACTCGAGCGCATCAAGGTCGAGGTGATTTGTTGGCTCGTCGAGCATCAGCAGCTCGGGATCGGTGACGACCAGTCGGGCCAGCGCGGCGCGTGTCTGCTCGCCGCCGGACAGCGAGCCCGGCGGCCGGGCCCAATCGGCCCGCACGAATCCCAGTCCGGAGAGGGTCTCGTCGAGGCGCTGGTTGAGGCTGTAGCCGCCGAGCAGCTCGAACCGGTGCTGGAGTTCCGCGTACCGCGGCTCGGTCGCCCGATGCTCGCGTTCGAGCGCGGCGAGCTCGTCGGCCATGCGTTCGAGATGGGCCGCCCCCGCCCGCACCGCCGACCGGACGTCCGCTGCGGCCATGAACGTCGCGTCGAGATGGGCCTCCTGGGCGAGCATCGCGAGTGACAGGCCGCGCTTCCGGTGGACGGTGCCGGAATCGGGCTCGTCGAGGCCCGCCGCGATCCGCATGAGGGTGGTCTTGCCGGCCCCGTTCGGCCCGACCAGCCCGACCCGGTCGCCGGCCGCGATCGCCGCGGTGACGTCGTCGAGGATCACGAAGGTACCCACCTCGCGGGTGATGCCCTCGAGCCGGAGGATGGACATCAGGCCGGGCCAGGGGCGGCGGTCATCGCTGCGCGCGCAGCCTTTCGCCGCGTCGCCGCGGCCCGCTGCGTTCGCTCGGTGGAGCTCCGGCCGGTCAGGCTGGCCGCGCGCAGGACACCGCCCACGGCCTTACGATCCGCGGCCCGGAGCCGCTGGCACCACGAGCAGAAGTGCGTCGAGCGGCCACCTACGACGATTCGCCGGACCGGCCGGCCGCAACGCGGACAAGGCTCGCCGGCTCGCTGGTAGACCTGCAAACGCTCCTGCATCGCGCCGTCGCCGTCGGGCGCGGTGTAGTCGTCGATCGAGCTGCCGCGTCGCTCGACCGCTTCGGACAGCACCCGTCGAATCGCCTCGTAGAGCCGCTTCTCGTCCGGCGGATGGAGTGACGAGGCGGGCCGGAGCGGGTGGAGCCGGGCAGCCCACAGCGCTTCGTCGGCGTAGATGTTGCCCACGCCGGCGAGGAACGACTGGTCCAGCAGGAGCGGCTTGAGGCGGCCCCGCCGCGCGCGGAGCCGGCGCCGGAAATCGCGCAGGGTGAACGCCTCGTCGAGCGGCTCAGGGCCGGTCGCCGCGAAGACGCCCGCGCCGCCGCGCTCGACGACCAGCTCGCCGGATCGCGTGTCCCGCTCGTACAGCCCCACCTTGCCGAACTTGCGGATGTCGCGGAACCGCAGCTCCCGTCCGCCGGCGAGCCCGAGCACGAGCCGGACGTACGGATCGTCGCCTGCCCCCGACCGCACGACGAACAGCTGGCCGGTCATCTTGAGATGGATCGTCAGGCCCACACCGCCGGACAGCTCGATGACCAGCAGCTTGGCCCGCCGTCCCACGGCCTCGATCGTCCGTCCGGTGACAGCGGCAGCGAACGACTCAGCGTCGGTGTTCCGCAACGTGCGCGCCCAGCTCGACCGAACGCCCGTGATCTCGGCGCCGACCAGCTTCGGCCGCAGGTCGCGGGCGACCGTCTCCACCTCGGGCAGCTCGGGCATCGCGGCGTTCTAGGGCTGCGCGAGCGGGGCGACGGCTGCTGGCAGCTCCGGCGGCTCGTCGGCCTCGGCGAGGACCGCGTCCGCGCGAGTCAGCGGGGTCATCGATTCCCAGTCGTCGCCGACCTTGATGTCGACGGTCAACGGCACGCCCAGCGGCAGCGCGGTCTCCATCGTCTCCCGGATGATGGGCACAAGGCGGTCGACCTCGCCGCGCGGCACCTCGAGCAGCACCTCGTCGTGGACCGAGAGCAGGAGCCGGGCCGCGAATCCACCCTCCCGGAGCGCCGCCGCGACCCGGATCATCGCGATCTTCTGGATGTCCGCCGCGGTCCCCTGGATCGGCATGTTGATCGCCATCCGCTCGCCCGCGCCACGCAGCGTGGGGTTGGCGGTGCGCAGCTCGGGGATCTGTCGCTTCCGGCCCAGCAGCGTCTCGACGTAGCCCTGGTTCCGGGCCTGCTCCTTGATCGCCATCATGTAGTAGCTGATGCCGGAATAGGCGGCGAAGTAGCTGTTGATGAACTCCTGCGCCTCCTGGCGGGGAATGTTGGCGCGGCTCGACAGGCCGTAGTCGCTCATGCCATAGGCCAGCCCGAAGTTGACCATCTTGGCCATCGAGCGCTCGTCCGCGGTGACGTCGGCCGGCTCCTTGTGCAGGACGCGGGCGGCCGTCTCGCGGTGGATGTCGGCGCCGCGGGCGAATGCATCGCGCAGGTGCTCGTCGCCCGAGACGTGGGCCAGGATCCGCAGCTCGATCTGCGAGTAGTCGGCGGCCAGGAGGACGAGCTCCGGCGAGCCGGCGACGAACGCGCGCCGGATGCGGCGCCCCAGCGGCGTCCGGATCGGGATGTTCTGGAGGTTCGGGTCCGACGACGACAGTCGACCGGTCGAGGCGACGGCCTGGTGGAACGTCGTGTGCAGCCGGCCATCCGAAGCCACCAGCGTCGGCAGGGCCTCGACGTAGGTCGAGCGGAGCTTCGTGTAGACCCGCCACTCGAGCAGCTTGTCGACCATCGGGTGAGCAGGGCGGAGATCCTCGAGCACGGACGCGTCTGTGGAAAAGCCGGTCTTCGTGCGCCGGCCCTTCGGCAGGTTCAGCTCGAAGAAGAGGACCTGCTCGAGCTGCTTCGGGCTGCCCAGGTTGAACTCGTGCCCGACGTCGGCATAGATCTCCTGCTCCAGCCGGGTGATCTCGGCCAGGAACTCGCGATCGAGGACGGCCAGCGCCTCGTGGTCGAGGACGACGCCGGTCGCTTCCATTCGGGCGAGGACCGGGATCAGCGGCAGTTCGATCTCGCGGAACAGCCGATCCAGCCGCTCGCGACCCAGCGCGGTCTCCAGCGGCTCGCGAACCGCGATCGCCGCCAGCGCCTCGATGCCGGCCCGCGCCGCGTACGACAGGTCCGCCGCGGGCGGGAGGATCTGGTCGAGCTGCTCGGCGACGATGTCGGCGATGTTCTGGCTGCGCAGCGCCGCGTTGAGGATGTACGCCGCGATCTGCGTGTCGAAGGCGACCGCGGTGGGCGCCGCGTCGAGGTCGTCAGCGAACCGCGCGACGAGCAGCGGCTTGACCTCGTGCCCGACGAGCGGCACGCCGGTCTGCTCGACGAGCCGGCGCAGCCGGTCCGCGGCCGCCGCGCCCTCGACCGCGACGACCCGGCCATCGGCGCCCGCCACGGCAAGGGCGAGCGGCGTGCCGCGACGGGGCCGCGGATCGTCGAGCTGCAACGCGGCGCCGAGCGCGGGCTGGGCCAACAGCCACGGCTCGAGCTCGTCGACGCCCGCGTCGTCGCGGACCTCGATCCGGCCCGGGTCGGTGATCGCCGCGGCGAGCGCTCCAGGCAGGTCGCCGGCGGCGACGGGCGTCGACCCGTTCGTCGCGCCGGGACGCGGCGAAGCGCCAACCGTGTCGAAGTCGAGGCTCAGCTGCAGCTCGCCCGCACCGGGCGGCGGCCGTGGCGGGCGGGCCTGGCCCCAGCCGGCCGGCCGGCCGGCGACGCGAGCAGCCGGGACGGTTCCGCTGGCGACGACCTCCTTCAGGACTTCGGCGGTTTCGGCGGCCGACTCACCACCGATCGACGGCAATCGCTCGATCAGCGTCCGGAACTCGTACTCGCGGAACAGGCGGACCACGGTGTCGCGGTCGTAGTCCGACAGCCGCGCCGCCTCGAGATCGAGGTTGACCGGCAGGTTTCGGACGATCCGCGACAGGTCCTGGCCCTGGAAGACCTGGTCGCGATGCTCGCGTAGCTTCTCGCGCAGCTTCTCCGGCGTGATCTCGTCGAGCCGGCTGTACAACGCCTCGAGGGTGCCGAACTGGGCGATGAGCTTGGCCGCCGTCTTCTCCCCCACTCCGGGGACGCCCGGGATGTTGTCGGTCGGGTCGCCCTTGAGCGCCTTGTAATCGACCATCTGGTCCGGCCGAAGCCCGAAGCGCTCCCAGATCCGGGCCGGGTCGTAGAGGACCGTGTTCTCCACCCCGGAGCGCGTCGTCATGAGCCGCGTTCGGTCGGTCACGAGCTGGAGCATGTCGAGGTCGACGGTCACGATCGTCGTCTCGAGGTTCCGTTCCTCGGCCTGGACGGTGAGCGTCCCGATGACGTCGTCCGCCTCGAAACCCTGGAGCTCATAGACCGGGATCCGCAGCGCCTTGACGATCTCGCGGACCTTCGGGAACTGCGACGCGAGGTCGTCCGGCATCTTCGTCCGGGTCGCCTTGTAGTCGGCGTACTGCTCGTGGCGAAACGTCGGCCCGGACAGGTCGAAGGCGACCGCGACGTAGTCTGGCTTCAGGTCGGCGAAGCCCCGCAGGACGATGCTGGAGAAGCCGAAGGCGCCGTTGACCAGTTCACCCTTGGCGGTGGTCAGGGGCGGCAGGGCGAAATATCCGCGATAGACGAGCCCGAAGCCGTCGAGCAGCATCAGGCGTTCCATTGGCAGGGCCTCGGAGGGCGGGTCGTCCGGGCACGGGACGGTGCCCCAAGTTTACCGGTCGAAGGTGGTGCCGGCCGACACCCGAACCTGGCCCTCAGTTGCCATTTTGCAACGCGGCCGGGCATCGTTCGGTACGCCTCTGACATGGCCGGCGGCGGACCCTAGAGGGCGTTCACGCGTCGCTGAAGAGGTGCATCGATGGGATTGGTCAGCTGGATCATTCTCGGCCTGATCGCCGGGTTCCTCGCCTCGCTGATCGCGGGTGGCGGCTTCGGGCTTCTCGAGCTGCTGATCCTCGGCATCGTGGGCGCGGTCGTGGGCGGTTTCCTCGCGTCGGCCCTCAACGTGGGTGACGTGACGGGCGTCAACATCGGCAGCATCGTGATTGCCACGATCGGGGCGATCATCGTGATCGCGGTCGTGCGGATGCTCCGCGGGTCGAGAGCAACGATCTAACCCTTCGTCCGGAAGAGCAAGACGGCGGTTCCCCGCCTCGTGGGGAGCCGCCGTTCAGTGTTCCGGGGTTGTCCGAAGGGTCCGCCGAAGGCCGAACAGGGCCAGGCCGGCGATGAGCGCGAGAGCTGAGAGAGCAGCCAGTCGAAAATCGAGGCCGGACGCTACCGCGGTCGATGGCGGCGAGGCGACCGAAACCTCAGGGGCCGGCGTGGCGTTGGGCGGCGCGTAGCCTCCGCCACCGGCCGTATCGCTGATCGGCGACGGGGACGCCTGCGCCCCATAGAGCTCCTTCGTGCTCGAGGCGCTCGGGGCCAAAGCCGCCCCAAAGTTGTCGCGCGACGTCGACGCGGTCGGCCCGGGCGAGGCGGCCGCGGCAGCGGCGGGAGCCGGAGCAGCAGAGGCCGCCGCGTCGATGCGCTGCGACGCAGAACCTGCGGAGCCCAGCCCGCCAGCGCTTGCCTGGAGGAGCGGCAGGCCCGAGACCAGGAGACCCACGACGCCGAGCGTCATCAGCACCGGCGCGAGCGGCCGGGTGAGCTCGAGCCGCCGCGGGCCGAGGGCGGCGGCAAGCCGGCGCCAGCCGCGCGGGCGAAGCCGGGCGGCGTCCTCCGGACGGAGGGTGAAATCGCGGGTTCGGGCGGGGGCTGGCATCGCCGCCGTGGCCGCGGCGATGGCCCGAAGGTCGTCTGCCAGCTCGCGGCAGTCGGGGCAGGCGGCGAGCAGCGCTTCGGCGGTCGTGCGCTCGGCGGGGGTGACGTCACCCGCCGCGTGGGCGGCGACCAGCACGAGGTCGTGCTCGGCGTGGGCGGTCGGGGGCCGGTTCGGCATGTCGCTTTCCTGACGGCCGGCTTCAGGGAACGGTTCCCGTCCGGTGCCGCGCGGGTCAGCCACGGAAGAGCTCGATTCGGCCCTCGAGGACCTGGCGCAGGGCCAGG
>Ga0070697_100002649_pt1 | contig 13761 bp, 9 predicted proteins | sample KBSK1501metaG_FD_65475 | JGI IMG/M metagenome (GOLD analysis project Ga0070697, IMG submission 65475) | Corn, switchgrass and miscanthus rhizosphere microbial communities from Kellogg Biological Station, Michigan, USA - KBS K1-50-1 metaG | ecosystem: Host-associated > Plants > Roots >... | reverse complement strand
GCGACGAAGATAGCCAAGGCTCAGCAGGCCGCGATCCCGCAGGGCCTGGTCGACCAGATCAGCGACTTCGCCGTGCCGGCGCTGACCGCGCGGGCGGCCCGGGTGGTGTTCGCCACCGGCCTGCTGCACCGGCTGCCGCCGTTCAACGTCACGATCTCCAACGTCCCGGGCCCGAACGTGCCGGTCTACCTGTGCGGCGCCCGGCTGCTCGCACACTACCCGGTCTCCGTGGTCACCGACGGCCAGGGCCTGAACATCACCCTGATCGGCTACCTCGGCCAGCTGCACTTCGGCCTGGTCAGCTGCCGCGAGCTGGTCCCGGATCTCGACGTCCTGGCCGGCTACCTGACCGACGAGCTCGCCCTGCTGGCCGAGGCGGCCGAGAAGCGCATCGCCAATGCCCAATCCTGACGATGCCCGGCTCGTGCTGCCCGCGGGAGCGGCGGTGCCCGAGGGGATCCCGGCCGGGATCTTCGCCGCGGCGGTGGACACGTTCGTCGCCGGGCAGCGGCTGGACATGCGGTCGCTGGCCCGCCGTCTCGGCGTCTCCCGCGCCACGCTGTACCGGCGGGTCGGCAACCGGGAGCGGCTGCTCGACGAGCTGCTCTGGTGGCGGGCCCGCCGCCTGCTGGTAGAGCAGGTGCAGGCCAGCGCCGGGCTGGCGGGTACCGAGCGGCTGGTCGCGGTGATCGGCGGCGTGCTCCGGGCGATCGCCAGGGACCGGCCGCTCCAGGCGTTGCTGGAATCCGACCCGGAGACCGCGCTGCGCCTGCTGACCGGGGCCCGGAGCACCGTGCACAGGGGCATGGCCAGCGCGCTGGAGAACCTCATCGACCTGGAGCGCGGCCGGGGGAGCTTCGACGCGAGCCTGGACACCCCGACGCTGGCCTACGCGATCGTCCGGATCAGCGAGGGCTTCCTGTACTCCGACGTGGTCGCCGACCGGGCGCCCGACATCGACCGCGCTACCACGGTTATCGAGGCGCTGCTCACCGGCCTGGACCGGCGGTCAGCCCCGGTCTAGCGCGAGCACCATCTTGCCGGTGTTCACCCCGTCGAACAGCATCAGCAGCGTCCCGGGGAAGGCGTCCACGCCGCCGTGCACGACGTGCTCGCGGGAGACGATCTTCCCCTCCCTGAGCCACCCGGCCAGCTCGGCCATGGCCTGCGGGTACTGGTCCGCGTAGTCGAAGACCAGCATGCCGGTCATGGAGGACCGCGTCACCAGCAGCATCATGTAGTTCGCCGGGCCGCGTACCTGGGTCTCGTTGTACTGCGAGATCGCGCCGCAGATGACCACCCGGGCGCCGCGGGCCAGGCAGGTCAGCACGGCGTCCAGAACCTCGCCGCCCACGTTGTCGAAGTAGACGTCGACGCCGCCCGGCGCATGCTCGCGCAGGGCCCGGCGCACGTTCCCGGCCCGGTAGTCGATGGCGGCGTCGAAGCCGAACTCCTCGGTCAGCGCGCGGCACTTCTCCGGCCCGCCCGCGATGCCGATGACCCGGGCGCCCTTGATCTTGGCGATCTGCCCGGCCACGCTGCCCACCGCCCCGGCCGCGCCGGACACGACCACGGTGTCGCCCTCCTTCAGCCTGCCGGTGTCCAGCAGGCCGAAGTAGGCGGTGAGCCCGGTCATGCCCAGCGCACCCAGGTACGTCGACGGCCCGTCCAGCGAGGTGTCGATCTTGATCACGCCCCGGCCGTCCGAGACCGCGTACTCCTGCACGCCGAACGTGCCGTACACGTCGTCGCCCGGGGCGAACCCCGGGTGCGCCGAGGTGGTGACCCGGCCGACCGCCCCGGCCCGCATGACGGCGCCGATCTCCACCGGCGGGACGTATGAGGCGCCGGCGTTCATCCAGCCGCGCATGGCCGGGTCGACGGACAGGTGCGAGACCGCCACCACGAACTGCCCCTCGGCGGGCTCCGGCACCTCCTCGGTGGTCAGCGACCAGTCGGTGGCCCGGGGCAGACCGGAGGGCCGGGCGGCCAGCCGGACCTGGTGGTTGGTCAGCGGCTGCGTGCTGGCAGGCATCGGGCGGCTCCAGGGACGAGGCGGGATCTGCTGATCGGACGCTAATGCCTGCGGGTGCCCGAAGACAACCAGGTGTCACCTCCCTTGGTCGGCTAGACGTAATCTCGCCGCTGGAGCACATGCAAGGCGATCCATCCGGGCGCCACCGGCAGCCAGTACGTGGCCAGCCGGTAGGTCAGGACGGCCGACACCGCGGGCCCGGAGCCGAGGCCGACGCCGGTGAGACCCGCGATCAGCGCGGCCTCGATGGCCCCGAGACCGCCGGGGGTGGGCGAGGCGGCGGCGATGGCCGAGGCGGCCATGTAGACGGCGCCGATTTCCGCGATTCCGACGCCGCCGCCGAACGCCTGAATGGAGGCGGCCAGGCCGCCGATGTAGGCCAGGGTCACCAGCGCCGAGCCGCCGACCAGCAGGGTCAGCTTGCCCGGGCTCACGGCCACTCGCCGCAGGCTGGAGTAAGCCGACCGCAGGCTCTTCAGCACCCGGGTCGCGGCGAAGCGCCTGCCGCGCCGCGTAGCCAGCACGATGCCGACCACGGCGGCCACGACGGCGAGGATCAGCAGCAGCTTGCTGGCCGGTGGCAGCTTGAACGCATGGGCCAGGCTGCGGCTCGCCCACACGAAGAAAATGACCAGCAGGATCCCGTGGACGACGGCTCCGGCTAGCGCGCTGAGCCCGACAGCCGCGACGCCCGCGGCCGGATCTACACCGGATTTCTGCAGGTAGCGGGCGTTCAGTGCCATGCCGCCGATGTTGGCCGGGGAGACCCTGTTGACGAAGGAAGAAGCCGCTTGGGCCAGGACCGTGGGCCAGAACGGCACCCGTCCCGGCACGCCGCCTATCAATGAGATCGCACTGGCCAGGTAGGTCAGGGCCGACATCGCTATCACGACAGGCAGCCACGCCCAGTGCGCCGACTGGATGGCATGCCAGCTGCTGCCCACCTGCGCCAGCTGCGGAAGGAGGAAGTAGAAGGCGCCTGCGAGGGCCGCGATCGTCAGCAAGGTGCGGGGACGCACCCGCTGGATGCGCGCCAATTGCTGCTCGGCGGAGCCGCCGGCCGCGGCTGCCGCCGACCGGGTCTTCGCCAGCAGGCCCTGGTGCCCCGCGATGGCGTGGCGGGTCGCGGCCGACAGGGCCAGCGGCTGCAGCAGCGGCGCCGCGGCCGCGACCTCCCGGGTGCCGATGACCGCCGTGGCGCCGGATACGGCCCGGTCCGCGCCGACCAGGACGGCCAGCGACGCCGTGAGCTCGGCCAGGTCGAGGTGCTTGTGGCGCTGGGTCGCGGTAAGGTCCGAAAAGCTGAAATCGGTCAGCCAGGGCTGGCCGGCGTCGTCGACCATCACGTTGGCGGCCCGCAGGGCCCGATGGGCGATCCCCGCGTGGTGCAGCCTGTTCACCTCGGCCCACAGCCGCTGGAGAACCCCCTCGGTGATCCTCTCGGCCGGGAGCCGGTCGAGCGAGCTGCCGTCCACCCGTTCCATGGCCAGCAGCGCGGTCCCGTCAGCCGCCTTGATCACCCGGTCGACCTGGGGGACCCGGACGCCAGCGTGTTCCGCCATCATCCCGACGAGAGCCTGGTGCTCAACCGCCTGGATAAGCGAGGCCGCGGGCCGCGTGTCGCCGACATCGCGCAGCCGGACGAACCGGTACGCCCGGTACAGCAGGTCGGCGTCGCGCTGATCCGAGCCGAGGGCCTTGATGAACAGGTGCCGCCCGTCATCGGTGACCGCGTAGAACGGGCGGGAACCCTTCGCCTCCCCGGCGGGCCCTGGCCCATCCCGCGCGGACCTGGTCTGTTCGTCGTGCTGGGTCTGGCTGGTATTCATGCTGGTCTCTGCCTTCCCTCCGCGTGCCGCTGGATCTGGCCGACGACCAGGGCGGTGACGACGGCGCACGACGTGCCGAGCAGGATCCCGGCGACAGCGTCCGACAGCCAGTGCGCTCCCAGGTAGGCGCGGGAGAGCCCCATCAGGATCGAGAACGCCATGGCGGCCAGCGCCCACCAGGCGCGCCGCCTCCCGGGCGGCGCCAGGGCGATGACCGCGGCGACGACGGTGGCTGAGGCGGCGACGGCGTGGCCCGACGGGAACGACGTGCCGGTCGTGACCACCAGCGAGTCAGGCGGCCCGGCGCGGCCGTAGATCCCCTTCAGCAGGCCGATCATGACCTCCGACACCACCACCGCGGCGGTGAACGCGGCCAGCTGCCACCACCGGCGTCGCAGCGCGAGGAGACCGGCCACGGCGATCCGGGCCGGCAGGGTGACATACACCAGCCCGAGGATGTTGAAGACCTTGGCGATCACGGTGAGCGGCGGCGTCCGCCCGGCGACCATCAGCCGCAGCCATCCGTCGTCTAGCCGCTGGATGCTGGTCAGCGTGCCGTGGTCGCCGACCGCGGCGAAGACGCCCGCGGTGAGCAGCACGGCCACCGTGGCGACGGCGGCGTCCCGGCCGGGAGCGGCCAGCAGCGCGGGCCGTTCGGGCCCTGGCACCGCGGGCCAGCTCATCCGGGACATGCGGCCCCGCGTCCGCACAGCGCAAGACCCTCGGTCTGCCGGACATAACTGACCAGCCTCGACCGGGGCACGAACCCGACCGCGGTGCTGGCCGTGCCGGCCAGCACCGAGGAGACGCCCGGTGAGAACCGGAAGTCGTAGGTGACACAGCCGCCGGGGAACGTGTAGAAGCGCAGGCCGGAAAACTGCGGTACCAGGCTCAGCGGGCGTTCGAACCGCCGCGTGCCGGGCTGGTCCGACGGTATCTGGTGGGCGCCCGCGGTGTCACAGGTCGCGGCCAGGGTAATGGTCACGGCCCGCATACCGGCCCGGTCGGAGTCCAGCCAGAAGCTGACCTTCCCGCTGGCGATGTCCACGCCCCCTACCTGCCAGCCCGACGGAAGCGCGGCGACGCAGGGCAGGGCCGCGGCCGACGGGACCGCCTGGGCCGCCAGGATCATCGAGTGGCCGGTGCCGCAATCGGGGGGGTGCGCGCCTATGTTCTCGGCGGGGAAGAACGCCTCACCCCCGCCCACGACGGCCACCGTGGTCACGGCGAGCATGCCCGCGGCCAGGAGGACCCGCCGGGCACTCCAGCGCTGCAGCGTGATCGGCCGCCGCTCCGGCGCCAGCTTCCTGAATTCGCCGAGCACGTCGCGGGGATCCCGTTTCATGAACGCGCGCAGTTGCGTCGGGCTCGCCACCCCGCGGGTAGCAGCAAAGGCCTCGGCGAGCTCGGCCGGGGTGAACTGGCGCAAGGCGCGCTGGTAGACGCGCTGCGGATCGCTCCGGACCGCGAGCACCAGCATCATGTTGCCCAGATCGACCGCTTGACGCCACGGCGAAGGGCGGACCTGGACGAAGGCCACGTCGATCAGCAGCAGTTCCCCGGCGCGGACCATCAGGTTGCCCGGTTTGATGTCCCGGTGGGCGACGCCCGCGTCCCACAGCCTGCGGATCAGGGTCAGTCCCTGGTCGATCAGCCCGTCGTCGACGTGGGCCTCGCCGATTTCCACGGCACCGTGGAAGAACTCGGTGACCAGCAGGTACTCGCGCTCGGGAGTGATCTCCACTATGCCGTAGGGCCTGGCCGTGCGGACCCCGATGTCCTGCAGCAGGCGCAGCGCATAGTCCTCGTAGGTGACCAGGCGCCGCACGGTCTTGAAGGGTGACTCGTCTTCCAGGGAACCGTAGAGGACGGTCCGCCATAGCTTGTACCAGCGGTCGGAGCGAACGTGACCCTTGGTGTACAGCTTGCCGAACACGTACTGGTCCGGGTCTGGATCGACCTCGATCCGCAGCGGCGTCGAGCCGGCCGACGATTCCAGGCCGACGGGCTTGATCCCGAGCACGGTCAGCCCGAGCTGATCGCGCACGGCCTGCCGGATCGCCTCGCCCCTGCGCCCGGTCACGTCCACGTGGGCGGTCCGGCCCCGCCGGTACACGACGGGGAACACCTCGTTCGGGGTGAAGAAGCGGAACGCGGCGACCGGGATCGCCACGCCGAGCGCGGCCCCGAACAACACATCACCGGGATGATCGACGCCGAGGTACAGGCGGGCGAGGCAGAACAGCGCGATCAGGACCGTGAAGCCCAGCTTGGCGTAGGTGCGGGGACGACCAGGCACGATCAGGCAGTAGGCGATCCCCACCAGGAAGATCGTGAGGACCGCCACCGGGGCCGACGGCGCCGGGTAACCGCCCCAGCTGCCGATGATCTGCACCCCGTACGGGCGCGGTCGCGACAGCCCGAAGTAAATCCACTGCCCGACGACCTCGAGGAAGAACAGGCTGCACACGAACACCAGGAGGTGCCGCCAGCGCCGGAAGGCCATCGTCAGGGCGACCGTGGCCAGCCCGAGCACGGTGACCCCCCAGCTAGATCCGGCGACCTTGATCCCGTTGGCGACATCGGTCAGCCACGGCGTCCGGATCCCCGCCAGCTGGCGCAGCACCCAGGTACTGAACCGGTCATCGAGCCGGAGCGACGGCGAGTGCTGCGTGATCAGGATCGCGCCGGACAGGACCACGGCCGCCAGGATGAGCCACGCCGCGGTGCTGACGGCGAACGGGTGCGGCAGCGGCGGGGGCGCGCCCGTCGGGCGGCGCTGGCGGCGCGTGCGGTGGACAGCCGAGCTGGGCGGGAGGCCGTCCGGCCCGTCCCGCGAGATCACGGCCTCGGTATTCTCGCTCAACGATCCGCCCCCTCCCTGCCGGGCAGCCCCTGGGCGCGGAGCCAGCTGTCGGCTACCTGGCGAGGGTCCTGCCCGTGTATTTCCACCCGCGCATCCAGCGCGCGCAGCGCGGCCATACCGAGGCGGGCCGACACGTCGTTGAGCGCGGCCACCAGGCCCGCGCCGTAACGCGTCACGACATCCCTGCTCACCAGGGGCGTGATGTTCTCGGCCGGCTGCAGGCGGCGATCGTCAGCCAGCGCTACCAGGTGCCGCGCCGAGATGCTCGGATCCGTGCTGAACAGCAGGGCTACGTCCACGTTGCCCTCGGTCAGGGCCTGAAGCGTCAGCGGCCCCCCGGCGTCAAGCGGGATGAATGCCTTGAAGCGGAGCCCGTAAGCCTGCTTCAGCCCCGGCAGGCAGTAGGCGCGCCCGGGGCATTCTGGCGGACCTCCGAACGTCAGCCGCGGCGCCACCCGGGCCAGGTCGGCGATCGACCGCAGGCCATAACGGGCCGCGGTCGCGGCGCGGACGACGATGGCGTTTGTATTCTGCGCGGCGGCCGGGAGTCCCGCCACGACCCCCTGGTCCGCCATCAGCTCGGTCAGGGCCTTGCTGGTCGCCATGACGTCGGACGTCGCGGACTGCCGTCCCAGGCTGTTGAATTGCAGCGCCGACCCGGCGTACTCGGGCACCAGCTGGATCAGGCCGCTCAGCAGCGCCGGATCGACCAGCTCACGGCTGCCCAGGCCGGGCAGGACCCGGACGGGAAAGCCATTCGCCTTCAGCGCGTCCCCGTATATGTGAGCGAGCAGCACGCTTTCCGGGAAGTCAAATGCCCCCACGGTGATCACCGCGCGGTCCCGCCCGGCCGTGTGCGCACCAGCGGGCGGGCCGCGGCTGGTCGAGGGCGTGCATCCGCAGCACACCGCGGTGAGCGCCGCCACCAGGGCCGCGCCATAGAGGGCGCGCCGGGTCCGCCGGCCCGTTCGCCGGCCACCACCGGTTCCGCTGCTCGCCCCGGTCATCGGGCGGCGGGCCCCTGGCCGAAACCGGGATCGAAGGGCACGTGGTCGGATGCGCCGGCGGCGGTGGTAACCGGCGCGAGGGCCGCTATTAAGGTCCCCGCGGCCAGGGCCGTGATGGTCAGGCGGCGCGCGGGGCGGAATAGCCCGGCCCGGCGCCCCCAGCGTGCGCGCCGAACGGGTCGCGCCTGATCATTCCTGTGCAGTTCATTCCTGTGCGGTGCCGGGCATTTCATGGTGCGCGCTCCTTCGGAGGGCCACGTCTCGGCGAAGCCCACAATGCTCCCGCTTGCACCGTTCTTGGCGCACCCTGACTCCGTCCATCAGCCGACAAGGCCCGCGTGGAGGGGCGATGTGACCGGCGTGGAGATCCGGTGGAGATCACGAGATGGTTACAGCTTCCTGGCGGGCCCCGGCCTATGGTGAGGACAAGACGCGCCGGCCCCCCGGGCCGGCGCGCAGCGGATCTTCGTTCCGCAGGGGCCGAGTTGCATTGCCCAATTCGCGAACGACGTCCGGCCGTAGAGCCCTCCGGCCCCGGCCGGACGCTGGCCAGGGCCGGAGGAACCGTCCTTCTCAGAAGCGAGCGGCCTCTTCGGCCGGGCTCGCCGCGGGGACCGGCGGCGGGGTGACGGCCGGGCTCGCGGGCTGGGCGGGCAGGAACAGCACCGCCAGGATGGCCCCGGCCGCGGCGACCCCGCCGGCCACCAGGCACCCGACGGACAGACCGTGGATGAAGGCGTTCGTGGCGGCGTCGTGCACGGCCCGGCCGAGGGCACCCGGCACCCGGCCGGACACCGCGTACGCGGCGCCCAGCGACTGGTGCGCGACGGCCGTGACCTGCCTGGGGAGCCCGCCCGGCAGCCGGGCGGTCAGCCGGGAGCCGTAGAGGGACGCGAACACGCTGCCGATCACGGCCACGCCCAGCGTCCCGCCGAGCAGCCGGGTCGAGTCGTTGACCGCCGAACCCACCCCCGCCTGGCGCCGGGACACCGCGCCCATGATCGACTCGGTGGCGGGCGCCGAGGTCAGGCCCATGCCCAGCCCGTACAGCACCATCTGGACGGAGATGACGCCGTAGCCGAGGGTGGCGCTGGTGGTCGCGGCGGCCCAGCCGTAGAAGGCCGCCATGGCGACGAGCCCCAGGGTGACGATGAGCTTGGTGCCGGCCCGCACCGCCAGCTGGGTCCCGGCCACCGAGCCGATGCCGACCGACAGCGCCACCGGCAGCAGGTGCACCCCGGTGGACAGCGGCCCGTAGCCCTTGACGAACTGGAAGTACTGCGTGATCAGGAAGATGAAGCCGAACAGCGTGAAGAACGCGACGGTCACCGCGCCGCTGGCCGCACTGAACCGCATGTTGCGGAACAGCCGCACGTCGAGCATCGGGTGGGCGACCCGCCGTTCCCAGCCGATGAACGCGGCCAGCAGCACGGCGGAGACGGCGAACCCGGCCAGGCTCCGCGCGCTGCCCCAGCCGTAGTCCGGCGCCTCGATAATCGTGAACACCAGCAGCGCCATGGCCGCGGTCGAGAGCACCAGGCCCGCGATGTCGACCCGGGCCGACTCCGGGTTCCTCGACGTCGGGACGCTGAACGCCACCAGCGCGATGGCGGCCGCCGCGACCGGAGCCATGGCGACGAAGATGCTAGTCCAGCTGAAGCTCTCCAGCAGCCAGCCGCCGACGATGGGGCCGAGCGCGATCGCCACCCCGGCGATGGCACCCCACAGGCCGATGGCGCGGGCCCGCTCCCGGCGCTGGGTGAAGACGTTGGAGATCAGCGAGAGGGTGGCCGGGAAGGTCATGGCGGCGCCTAGCCCCATCACCGATCGCGCCGCGATCAGCGCTCCCGGGCTGGTGGTGAAGCCGCCGGCGAGGCTCGCCGCGCCGAACACGGTGAGCCCGGCCAGCAGCATCCCCTTGCGGCCGAACCGGTCGGACAGGCTGCCGAACGTCAGCAGCAGCGCGGCGAAGGCGAGGTTGAAGGCGTCGACCACCCATTGCAGCTGGGTGGTGGTGGCGTGCAGCTCGCGGACCAGGGAGGGGAGTGCCACGTTGACCATCGTGGTGTCCAGGTTGACCGCGAACGCGGCGAGCAGCAGTGCGACGAGAATCATTGGCTTAGAGCGCATGCTTGAGATAATCCGTTAGTAACTTGAGAAAGTCAAGTGAGATAACTTGGAAATCAACCAGCCCTCGGCTAGGCTGGCGGCATGCGCAGCTATGGCCAGTACTGTTCGGTCGCCAAGGCCCTGGACGTGATCGGTGACCGGTGGACCCTGCTGATCATCCGTGAGCTCCTGCTGCAGGGCCCGTGCCGGTACACCGACCTGAGGAACGGGCTGCCCGGCATTGCCACCAACCTGCTCTCCGGCCGCCTCCGGGAGCTCGAGGCGGCGGACCTGGTCCGGCGCGAGGAGGCGCCGCCTCCGGTGGCCACCACGCTGTTCCGCCTGACCGAGGCCGGCGCCGGGCTGGAGCCGGCGCTCGACGCCCTCGGCGCGTGGGGGATCAGGTACATGACCCAGCCCGCCGAGGGCGACGAGTTCCGCAGCCACTGGCTGGCCTTCCCCGTCGGGCTGTTCCTGCACGACCGCGAGCCGGACGGCCCTGCGCTCTCGATCGAGCTGCGCCCCGGCGGCCGCCCTGCGGTCATCGAGGTCTCCGGCGGCGAGGTCCGCACCCGGCTCGGCGCGGCGCCGTCCCCCGATCTGGTCCTGGACGGCCCTCCGCGGATCATCCTCGGCCTGCTCGGGGCCTACCTCACCTCCGCGGACGCCGAGAACCTGGGCCTGACCGTCACCGGCGACCCCGCCATCCTGCGCCGCCTCCAGCCAGAACCCGCGCCCGCCGGGTCCTGACCGGCCTGCCGCCCACGATCACTGTTCGGGGCAGGAAGTTCTCAGTCCGCGCCGAGCAGGTCGATGCTGATCACCGGATTCTCCGGTCTGCTCGGGGAGCTTCCCGGCGAACCCGAATCGCTCTGGGCCGCCGCGGCCAGGGTCGCGGCGGTACTGATCTCCCGGGCCATCCGCTCTCGGACAGCGCGGTTCCAGTCCTTCTTGTACTGCGCGGGAGAGTGTATGCGGACGGTGAGGTTCCCCTCGGCGACCTGGCCCGTGGCGACAGAGAGGCGCGCATAGGACACGCTCCGGTCCGCCTGGGGGATCCCAGGAGGGTCCTTCTCGAGCACGCTGTTGACGGAATTGAGTACGTTGAGCAGAGCGCCCGGCCGATCCTGCCACCGGAAGCGGATCCCCAGCAGCGGGCATTCGCGCAGCGATCCGAGCTCGTTGTAACTGACGACCCCGTTCACCAGGGCCAGCGGCTCGTGCCAGGAGTGCCTGACCGGAGAGCCGGCCAGATCAACCGAAGCGTCCTGCGCCTTGCGGAGCAGCATGATGATCACGGCCGTGCCGTGCAGTATGGCGTAGTTCAGGTGCATCAGCCTGTACTGCGACGGATGGACAGGCAACTGCCCGATGATGTCACTTTCGATGTTGCTCCTGGCCTCGGCGCACAGGCCTATCATCCGCCAGGCAGGGGCATCGGCGGATCGGGCCGGCTCCTCGTAATCCAGGTCGCCGGTGACATAGCCATGCCCGCTGTTATCACCGCCGGCCCCAGATCGGGCTGGTCCGCTGATAATCCGCGGCGGAGCGGCCGGGTGGGCTCGGACCACGACCACATGCATGGCGTCCGCCGGTTCAGGTATCCCCTTGAAGACCTCGCCCAGGAAATCGGTGAGCCGGCCGATGTCGCCCGGATCGCGCAACGCGATCCTGATCCGTGCCCATTGCCGGGCGCCGTAACCGGTCACCGGCGGCGGGAACGGAAGCTGGGCCTCCAAGACGATCAGCTTGTTCCTGGCCGCCTGCAGCACGGTGATCAGCGGATGCCCGGCCAGGATCGGGAACTCGCCATGGAAGCCGATAAAGACGTCGACGCTGCTGGTGACGTTGTCCGTGGGCGCGAGCCGGTCCGGGTCAAGGTTGATCTTCTTCGCCTCGCGGACGCCGGTCCCGGGCGCCGCCGATCTACCGCCCGCATCACTGGGCAATAGGTCGTCGCGTTCCTCGCGGAACACCACGAACGTCATCGCCTGGCGCCGTGTGCTCGAATGGAGCAGGGCCAGCACGCTGTTGGATCCGGCCTCTGACCCTCCCGCCTTCTGGCCGACGAGGACCTGTTCCGGCTGCGGGGACGCCGATCCGGCGGCATCTGGTCCCTGCCAGACCATGTAGCCATAAGCCATGCGGCCGAGTGTCAGGGCCTCGGCAGTGGTGGTCCTCCAGTAGTCGCTTCGCAGCGCCTCGAAGTGACTGTAGTCCAGGCGATCGGTTTCGAATTTGCGGCGCTCTCCGATACTGAACCTGCGACGCTCCTCGTAGCTGCGCGCCTTGATCTGCGTCAGCGGCCCCCGCCACATGAGAATCAGGAATGATGCCTGCAAGGCGATGCACGCCGCGGCCCAGATGCTGCTGACCCATCCCCCGGGATCGGCGGCGAGAGCGAGCGCCAGCGTTACCGCCGGAAGCATCGATGCCGCTATGAGCCAGGTGCCGAAGGAGGACAACTGGCCGAGCAGGGTCGAGCGGTCGGGCCGTTCGATCCGGTCGGCTTGTATCGTCGCGAACAGGACCAGCACGATGGCCAGGACCTCTGGGTGCGGCAACTTGCCAAGCAGATGCCAGCCGACGAGGAAGAACAGGACCCCTGTCATCACGATGAGGCTCATGACGGCGGACGACCTGGCTGTGGAGAAGTACTCGCGGTCCTCCACGCTCACGTCGGCGTGGATCACGGCCTGTACGGGAGTGGCGCGCTGCGCGACATCCTCGATCACATCCAGTGGTGCCACGATTGTCCGCGGGTCGAGACGGTCTACCGAGGTAAGCCGGAACAGATGAACCTGGTCCAGCGCGGCCTCGTTCCAGGCTTTCTGGAGGTCATGCAGGGCCTGGCCGCCGCTGGCGGCTCGCTTGAGCTTTGTCCGGAGCGCGAGCAGCGTGCGGCGAGTCTGTTTGGTAAGGCCCTGGTCGTCAGGGAACGGCGGAGCCGCGTCCCGCTCCTGCCTGACCTCGTAATACTGCAGGGTGTCGGCCACGAGTGCCGTCTTGGATCGTGCCAGGTCGGTGAGTAGTTGCGCGCGTTCGGGCCGCCAGGAAAGATCCTCCTTGACGTGCAGGACCTGCGTCATCGAGACCAGCAGGTCCTCCCACGGCGTGGGGTGTTTCACCGCGATATCCAGGCGCGGAAGCTTATTCCTGGTCGAACCCTTCTCGCTATACGGCTCCTCGAAGAGGACGCCATCGGCTAGCTGGATCTGAATCTGACGGTCCGCGTCCGCGGTCGGCAGCAGCACGTCGATCTCGAGATGCCCGGACGGCCTGATCAGCCATCTCTTGGGCTTTACCAGCCAGCTGCCCGGTTTTCGCCACTCAAATGGTTTCGGGCCTTTCCTCAGCGGTCGCGCGGGTACCCGTACCGTCAGCACCGTCGGCCCGGTGGAAAAGTCGACGGGCACCACGATAATCGTCGATGCCGCGAGCGACTGCAGAACCTTGACCGCCCGGTGCGCGAGTTCCGGCGCGAATTGCGCCGGGGGTACCTCTGCCTGTCTTGTTGCTTCCTTGATATGGGCCCGCTGCCCGAGATAGATGATGTATCTATCGAGGAGTTTCAGCAGCACGCTCCTGGCTTCGGTCATCCTGAATCGTGCGAAGTCCGGCTGCGGTTCTGGCGCCGCGGCGCTCCGGCTGTCCAGGAACTTCAGGAACTTCTTTTTTATGCGCTCACTTTCGGTCAGTCCGGAGCCTGGTTCGGATTCGCGTTTGCGAGTGTTCTTCCTGGCCTCAAGCCGCAGCAGCCGGTAGATCGCGGAAGCGAGCAGTACCCGCTGGTCACGGGTGACGACGTAGGCCTCGGCGTGCCTCCTGTCATCGTTGTCGGCACCGGGCAGGTGGGAGATCGCCATGTTGACGATGATTTCGGCCATGGCCGCCGACATCTGATGCCCGAGATCG